>Ga0134126_10000884_pt1 | contig 37870 bp, 34 predicted proteins | sample KB31752_FD_96881 | JGI IMG/M metagenome (GOLD analysis project Ga0134126, IMG submission 96881) | Terrestrial soil microbial communities with excess Nitrogen fertilizer from Kellogg Biological Station, Michigan, USA - KB3-175-2 | ecosystem: Environmental > Terrestrial > Soil > Unclassified ...
CCCATGAATCCGCCGGTGCCGAGCGACAACAGCCCGGTGTAGCCGGTGAGCAAATTCAGCCCGATCGCGGCGAGTGAAAAGATCAGAATCGGAGTGAGGATCGAATCGATCACAAAACCGGAAGCAAACAGCGGGACCAGGACAAAGGCCCCTGCTAAGATGAGACCAATGCCGATCTGATCTTGTCTGATCGGGAACAACGCCTGGTCGGCTCGGTAACTCGTCTTGTATTGGCCCGCTTCGCGGTAAAACATATTGTCCTCAGATCCGATCGATGATGCGTTCGCCGAACAGGCCTTGCGGCCGGAACAGCAAAAAGATCAGCGCAATCACGTAAGCAAGCCAAGATTCGATCCCGCTACCGAACAAGGGGCCCCAGTAGAATTCGCCGATCTTCTCGCCAACGCCAATGATGATGCCGCCGATAATGGCACCGGGGATCGATGTAAAGCCGCCTAGGATCAGCACCGGCAGCGCCTTCAGCGAGATGATCTCTAGCGCGAAGGATACGTTCGAGCGGGCACCCCACATGATGCCGGTGGCCAGCGCGACGATGCCGGCGGCAAACCACACGGTCACCCAGATGTAGTTGAGTGAGATACCGACCGAGAGCGCGGCACGATGGCTGTCGGCGACGGCGCGCAGTGCCCGTCCAATCCGCGTCTTTTGAAAGAACATCGCCAAGCTCGCAACCATCAGCGACGCGATGATCGCAGCGGCGATGTCGATCTTCTGCATCTGCACGAATCCGCCGAGCATCTTTAAATTGTAGGAACCGCTCGGAAGTAGCAGCTGGTCGGCAATCATGACCTTGGGGTCACCACCGAAAATGAGCTCGCCAAAGCCGATAAGGATATAGGTCAGTCCGAAGGTCGCCATAAACAGGATGATTTCCGGCTGGTTGACCAGCGGCCGCAGCACGAAACGTTCGATCGCAAGCGCTAAAAGAAACATCACGCCGATCGTCATTGCGAGCGCAAGAAATGCCGGAACGCCGTGCGCATACAAACCCACCAGCGTAAGCGCGGCGAACACCACCATGATGCCTTGCGCGAAATTGAATACGCCGGAGGCCTTGAAGATCAATACGAAGCCGAGCGCGATCAGCGCATAGAGCACGCCCGCGACCAGACCCTCCCACAGCGTCTGCACGAACAAATCCGGCGCTGAGCCCATCTGCAGGAAGGGGTCGATGAAGATCATGTAGAGGAGGTGCATCAATCCGCCTCCCTTTTCTTCATCATCGCGGGGCTTATGCCGGCCATCCACGTCCTCCTTGACGACAAGAAGGGCGTGGATACCCGGCATAACGCAGGGCATGACGGAGTGTGCCTGGTACGTGTTCCTTTCACATTATCCTCAATGTGCCACGCCGAGATAGGCGTCGATCACGCCCTGATTGTTCATGATCTCGTCGGGCGTGCCGTCGGCGATCTTAATGCCATGGTCGAGCACCACCACGCGGTCCGAGAGATCCATCACTACGCCCATGTCGTGCTCGATCAGCGCAACAGTGGTTCCGAAATGATCGTTCACGTCGAGCACGTAGCGCGACATGTCCTCTTTCTCTTCCATGTTCATGCCGGCCATCGGCTCGTCGAGCAGGAGCAAATCCGGCTCCATGGCGAGCGCCCGGCCGAGTTCCACGCGTTTCTGCAGACCGTAGGGCAGCCTGCCTACCGGCGTGCGTCGGATTTCCTGGATCTTGAGGAAATCGATGATCTGCTCGACCCGATGGCGGTGCTCAACTTCCTCAGTCATGGCGGGCCCGAAGCGCAACAATTGCCAAAAGAAATTCTTGTGCATCTTGAGCGAGCGGCCGGCCATGATGTTATCGAGCACGGTCATGCCACGGAACAACGCGACATTCTGGAAGGTGCGCGCGATGCCGCCATAGGCGGCGTCGTGTGGACGCATCTTGGAGCGCGTTTCACCCTTGAAAGTGATACGGCCGTGCTGCGGTTGGTAAAACCCATTGATGATATTGAGCATCGAGGTCTTGCCGGCGCCGTTCGGCCCGATGATGGCACGGATCTCGCCTTTGCGGATGTCGAAGGATACGTCGCTCACCGCTTTCACGCCGCCGAACGACAGCGAGACATTCTCCGCCGACAAAAGCACGTCGCCGACCGCAACCTCGGGGCCGCCTGGCGCTCTCATGCCGCCTTCCCCATCCCGGAGGGCACCGGCTCGGTCTTCATGTCGCGGATTTTCACCCGCGCGCTGATCGTCCCCTTGCGGCCGTCTTCGAACGTCACCTCGGTCGAGATATCGGCTTCCCTGGAGCCGTCATAAAGCGCCTTGACCAGCGGCCCATAACGGTCGGCGATGAAGCCGCGGCGGACCTTCTGCGTGCGCGTGAGCTCGCCGTCGTCGGCGTCGAGCTCCTTGTGCAAGATCAAGAAACGTTTGATCTGCGCGCCCGCCATCATTTTGTCTTGGGCGAGCGAGCGATTCACTTCGGCCGCGTGTTTCTCGATCATGTCGTAGACCAGCGGATGACCGGCGAGTTCCTGGTAGGAGCCATAGACCACGTTGTTGCGCTCGGCCCAGCTCCCGACCGCGGTGAGATCGATATTGATCATCACGGCGACAAAATCGCGCCTGTCACCGTAGGCGACTACTTCGCGGATGTTCGGATAGAATTTGAGTTTGTTCTCGATATATTTCGGCGGGAACAGGGTACCGTCGCTGAGCTTACCGACGTCGTTGGAGCGGTCGATGATCTTAAGATGGCCAGTCTTCTCGTCGAAGTAGCCGGCGTCGCCCGTCTTCACATAGCCATCGGTCGTCATTACCTCGGCGGTCTTGTCGTCATCCTTGAAATAGCCGGAGAACATGCCCGGCGATTTGAACTGCACTTCGCCGTCCTCGGCGATACGGATGTCGACGTTCGGAATCGCGGGTCCCACAGTATCGGAATAGATTTCTCCGTCGGGCTGCGCGGTGACGTAGAGGAACGCTTCGGTCTGGCCGTAGAGCTGCTTGAGATTGAGTCCGATCGAGCGATAGAAACTGAACAGGTCCGGCCCGACCGCCTCACCGGCCGTGTAAGCGACGCGCACGCGTGAGAAACCGAGGACGTTCTTGAGCGGGCCATACACCAGGACATTGCCGATCCAATAGAGCAGCCGCCCAGTCGGCGGCACTGGCTGACCGTTGAGGATACGCTCGCCGTAACGGCGCGCGATACCGATGAAATAGTGAAACATCTTGCGCTTGAGGAAACCGGCGTCCTCCATACGGATCATCACGCGAGTCAGTAGCACTTCGAGCGTGCGCGGCGGCGCGAAATAGAAGCTCGGTCCGATCTCGCGCAGATCGGCCATCGCGGTATCGGGATTTTCCGGACAGGCCATGCAGAAGCCGGCGACGAGGCCTTGCGCGTAGTTGAGATAATGATCGCCGACCCAGGCGAGCGGCAGATAGGCCAGCGCCACGTCGTTTTCGTTCAATTTGTCGAACATGACCGTGTCGGTGGCCGCACGAATCGATCGCTCGCAGGTGAGCACCACGCCTTTGGAAGCGCCTGTGGTGCCGGAGGTATAAAGAATGATCGAGGGATCGGAGCCCTTGCCGGCGGCAATCTCGGCGTCGAGCCAGGCGGCAACCGACGGATCGGCGAGCTCCTTGCGCCCCTCCGCGATGATGTCGTCGATCGGATGCAAGTGGCTGTGATCGTAGTCGCGCAAGCCGCGTCGCTCGTCGTAGATCATCTCCTCGAGCTTGGGCAGACGTTCCGTGACCGACATGATCTTGTCGATCTGCTCCTGATCCTCGACCGCGGCGAATCGAACCTCGGCATGAGCGAGCACGAAGGCGAGCTCGTCGGCCACAGCATCGGCATAGACCGGCACCGGCACGGCGCCGAGCATCTGCGCCGCCATAACCGACCAATAGAGCTTGGGCCGGTTCGCGCCGACGATAGCGATGGTCTCGCCGCGCTTGAGGCCGAGGCGGTTAAGACCAACCGCATAAGCGCGCACGATGTCGAGCGCCTCCGCCCAACTCCAGGTTTGCCAGATGCCGAGATCCTTTTGCCGCATTGCCGGCCGTGAGCCGTACAATTCGGCATTACGAATCAATAGCTTAGGAAATGTGTCCGCCGGAGCGGCGGCGTTTGGCGCCACAACCTGTTCCTCCCATTCGGGCGCACTTATGCGCAGCGCGGTCTCCCATCCCTGGCCGCCTTTATGGCAGTCTTGTTATCTCGATATGAAAACACCGCCGTTGGCCGGTCAAGCCTTGGCGGGTGCAGAAAATGATCGTAAGGCCGCCAAATTATTCGGCGGCCTTGAGAAACGGGGCGGCGCCGGCGCGGAATTGCTCGCGCAAGGCAGCTTCCTCCGCCATGGCGGCAACCAAATGCCGCTGTTTGACGTGCCCGAATCCGCGGATTTTTTCCGGCAAAGACGCCAACTCGACGGCGAGGTGATGGTTGGCCGGCGTCAGATGATCGCAGAACTCCCCCAGTAGATCGCAATACTCCGCGACCAGACGACGCTCCGTTCTGCGCTCAGTGGTGTAGCCGAACGGATCGAGCGGTGTGCCGCGCAAAAACTTGAATTTCGCCAACATGCGAAAGGCGCCAAGCAACCACGGCCCGAACGACATCTTCTTCGGCTCGCCTGTAACCTTATCACGCCGTGCCAGTAGCGGCGGAGCGAGATGAAATTCAAAGCGCAAATTGTCGCCATCGAAAGTCGATTTTACGCGCTCGATGAAAGACGTATCGGTATAAAGCCGCGCCACCTCATATTCGTCCTTGTAGGCCATCAGTTTGAACAGATAGCGCGCAACCGCTTCTGCCAACCCAACTTGACCCGGCGCCTTTTCGGCCTCCGCCGCTCGCACTTTCTCCACCCAAAGGTGATAGCGCCGCGCGTAGGACTTACTCTGATAAACGGTGAGGAAAGCGATCCGCCGCTCGACCGCCTCCGCGAAAGTCTGCGATAGCCGGAGCGAGTCGTTATCTTCCTGAGGGTGCGGTGCGACCAGCGCCTCGACCGCAGCGGAATCGACCACGGCGCGGCGGCCATAGCGAAACGCCGCGATATTCATCGGTACTGCTTCGCCGTTCATTTCGATGGCGCGCTCAACCGCTTCCGCCGACAGCGGCAGCGCGCCAAGCTGGAAGGCGTAACCAAGCATGAACATGTTGGCGCCGATGGAATTGCCTAAGAGCGCGGTCGCCAGCCTGCTGGCATCGACGAAATTGCTGCGCTCCCGGCCTGCCGAGCCGACGATGGCGCGCTTAAGCCGTTCGGTCGGCAGTGAGAAATCGGCATTACGGGTGAAGTCGCCAGGCAAGAATTCGGCCGTATTGACGATGACGCAAGTATTGCCCGGCTTGATTGCACCTATCACCTTCTTATTGGCAGCAACTACAATGTCGCCACCGAGGACCAGATCGGCGCCCGAGGCGGCGACACGAATGGCGTGAATATCATCCGGCGTATTGGCAATGCGGATGTGGCTGTAGACAGCGCCGCCCTTCTGCGCGAGTCCGGCCATGTCGATGACGCCAACGCCCTTGCCTTCCAGATGGGCGGCCATGCTGACGATGCCGCCAATAGTGACGATGCCGGTGCCGCCGATGCCAGTGACTATGATGCTGTAAGGATGGTTGAGCAGCGGCACGCTCGGCGCCGACAATTCCGGCCATGCGCCTGGAAGTGTTACGCCCTCGCCTTTCTTGAGCTTGGCGCCGTGCACGGTGACGAAGGACGGACAGAAGCCCTTCAAGCAAGAATAGTCCTTGTTGCAGCTCGACTGATCGATGGTGCGCTTACGACCCCATTCGGTCGCCAGCGGCTGCACCGAAACGCAGTTCGATTTCACGCCGCAATCGCCGCAACCTTCGCAAACCAGGTCGTTGATCACCACGCGCTTGTCGGGGTCGGGAAACGTGCCGCGCTTGCGACGGCGACGTTTTTCGGCGGCGCAGGTCTGATCGTAGATCAATATACTCACACCCGGCACGGTCGTGAGCTCGCGCTGGAGCGCGTCGAGTTCGTCGCGGTGATGCACCGTCAAACCGCGCGGCCAGTCGGTATCCTTGGGATATTTCCACGGCTCGTCGGTGACCACGGTCACGCGGCTGGCGCCTTCCGCGGCGACCTGGCGGGCAATCTGGGGCACCGTCAGGCCGCCATCATTGGCCTGCCCGCCGGTCATCGCAACCGCATCGTTGAACAGGATTTTGTAAGTCATCTTCGTGCCGGCCGCGATGGCGGCGCGGATCGCGAGATAACCGGAGTGGTTATAAGTGCCGTCGCCCAGATTCTGGAACACGTGATCCCGCACAGAGAACGGCGCCTCGCCAATCCAGTTGGCGCCCTCGCCGCCCATTTGGGTGTAGCCGAGCGTCGCGCGATCCATCCATTGCGCCATGAAGTGGCAGCCGATGCCGGCATAGGCACGGCTGCCATCCGGTACGCGGGTCGACGTATTGTGCGGGCAGCCCGAGCAGAAATAGGGAACGCGCTGGGCGACGTCGGAGGTTTCGCCGAGCGCGCGCTGCGCCGATTTTAGCCGGGCTAAGTTGGCCGCCAGTTCGTCGTTGGCGCCATAGCGAATCAGTCGTTCACCGATACAGATCGCGACGTCATTGGGATCGAGCGCGCCCTTGACAGGGAACAACCAATTGCCGTGCTCGTCCTTCTTGCCGATGCAGACCGGCTGATTAGCACTGCCGTAGAGCTCCTCGCGCACCTGTACTTCGATCAGCGAGCGCTTTTCTTCGACCACGATGATGAGATCGAGGCCTTGCGCAAAATCCAAAAGCTCCTGGCGGCCGATCGGCCACACGCAAGCAATCTTGAACAGACGAATGCCGAGGCCGCTGCATTTCACTTCGTCGATGCCGAGTTCGTCGAGCGCCTGGCGCACGTCGAGATAGGCTTTGCCGGTGGTGATGATACCGATCTTCGGATTGCGGCCGCCCGAGGTGATGATTTTGTTGAGCTTGTTGGCGCGCACGAAGGCGAGCATGGCGTCGCGCTTGAAATCGTGCAGGCGCGCTTCCTGGCCAAGGATTGAATCCGCTAGGCGAATATTGAGCCCACCCTCGGGCATATGGAAATCGGCCGGCGTGGCGAGCTTGATTCGGTCGAGGCTGCCGTCGACCACGCCGGTCGACTCGACGGTCTCGTGCATGCATTTGAGTGCGGTCCAGGTGCCAGTGTAGCGCGACATCGCCCAGCCGTAGAGCGCGTAGTCGATGATTTCCTGCACGCCGCCCGGATTGAGGATCGGCATCATCACGTCGACGAAATGGAATTCGGATTGATGCGCGGTGGTGGAGGATTCCGCAGTATGATCGTCACCCATCAAAGCGAGCACGCCGCCATGTTTGGACGAGCCGGCGAGGTTAGCATGGCGGAATACATCGCCCGACCGGTCGACGCCCGGGCCCTTGCCATACCAAAGGCCGAACACGCCATCGAACTTGCCCTCGCCGCGCAACTCAGCCTGCTGAGTGCCCCACAGCGCGGTAGCGGCGAGTTCCTCGTTGATGCCGGGTTGGAACTTGATGTCGGCCTGGCTCAGCGGCAGGCCGGCTCGGACGAACTGTTGGTCGAGGCCGCCCAACGGGGAGCCTCGATAGCCGGTGAGATAGCCCGCGGTATTGAGGCCGGCAGCGCGGTCGCGCGCCTTTTGCATCAGGCAGGCGCGGATCAACGCCTGGTAGCCGGTGACCAGAACGCGGCTCTGGGCCAGATCGTACTTATCGTCGAGGCTGACCGGGTGGAGCGTCATCAGTGACCTTGGGCAAGCGCAGATCGTCACGGGGAGGCTAGCTTGCATAGTCATATAGTCTGCCGCCGCCGGACGCAAAGCGGCTGAAACGACAATAAAACGCGACACCTCAATGGCCTGCGGTCAATTTCGTTTTCGGGCCGCGCCAGAGAAGGAAATTTCCAACCGGCGGCGTTTGGCGCATTTTGGCGCAATGCAACAACCGGATTGCCTCACTCCAGCCGTTGACTTCGATCAATGCGGTCGGACGCCGAATGGCTAGCGTTCCGGCCATGCCGGTGCCCAAGCGCAAAGCGGAACTCGATTTCGCCCATCTCCGCGACGAGATGGTGGAGCATCATATCGCCGCACGCGGCGTCCGCTCGACCCACGTCCTCAGGGCCATGCGCGAGGTTCCCCGGGAGGCCTTCCTGCCCGCGAACTTGCGGGAATTCGCCTACGAGGATTCCCCGTTGCCGATCGCCGAGCGGCAGACTATCTCGCAGCCCTATATCGTGGCGTTGATGGCCGAGGCGCTGCTGCTCGCGGGCGGGGAAAAGGTGCTCGAAATCGGCACCGGTTCCGGCTACGCGGCCGCCGTCCTCGCCGAGATCGCGGGCGAGGTCTACAGCGTCGAACGGATCGGGCAGTTGGCCGAGAAGGCGGCAGCCGCGCTAGCCGAGCAAGGCTACGACAATGTGCATGTGCTGCACGGCGACGGCACGCGCGGCTGGCCCGATCATGCGCCTTACGACGCCATCGTTGTTGCCGCCGGCGGACCGAAGATTCCGGACTCGTTGCGATCTCAGCTCAAGATCGGCGGACGCCTGGTTATTCCGGTCGGCAGCGATGCGCGCGCCCAGGAACTGGTGCGCGTCACCCGCGTTGCCGAAAACAACTATCGGCGCGAAGATCTCGCCGACGTGCGCTTTGTCCCGCTACTCGGCGAGGAAGGCTGGGAACCCGAGACGCCGGCCCGCCCGCCGCGGCGGGTGATCGTCGCGCGCGAGCTATCCTTGGCACAGACGATCGCCGATGCGGCCGAACCGTTCGAGTCGATCGAAGCGGCCGATCTAGCGCCCTTGCTGCGCCGCATCGGCGATGCCCGCGTCGTCCTGCTGGGCGAGGCTTCGCACGGCACCTCGGAATTCTACCGCATGCGCGAGCGCATCTCGCGCGAGCTGATTCTGAAAAAGGGATTTTCCTTCATCGCCATCGAAGGCGACTGGCCCGATGCCGCGCGGATCGATCATTATGTGCGGCACCGGGAATATCCGCCATCGGAATGGACGGCGTTTGCCCGCTTCCCGGTCTGGATGTGGCGTAATGTCGAGGTGCGCGCTTTTGTCGCCTGGCTGCGCGCGCACAATGCCGCGGCAAAGCCAGAAAACCGGGTGGCGTTTCACGGCCTCGATCTCTACAGCCTGTACACGTCGATCCGATCCGTTCTGGACTATCTCGACACGGTCGATCCGGCCTCCGCCAAAATCGCGCGCGAACGATACGGCTGCCTCACCCCGTGGCAGGCCGACCCGGCGACCTATGGCCACGCCGCGCTTAATGGCAGTTATCCAATCTGCGAGACCGACGTCGTACGCGCGCTGAAGGATCTCTTGGGTAAGCAACAGGCCTATGCCGGCCACGACGGCGAGCGCTTCCTCGACGCGGTGCAGAATGCCCGTTTAGTCGCCAATGCCGAGCGCTATTACCGCATCATGTATTACGGCTCGCGCGCGTCGTGGAATCTGCGCGACGGGCACATGTTCGAAACCTTGCAGACGCTGCTGGCGCATCATGGTCCGCGCAGCAAAGCTATCGTCTGGGCACACAATTCGCACGTGGGCGACGCCGCCGCGACGGAAATGTCGGCGCGCGGCGAAATCAATATCGGCCAACTGTGCCGGAAGGAATTCGGCAACCGCTGCTACGCCATCGGCTTCGGTACCGACCACGGCACGGTGGCGGCGGCATCCGACTGGGACGGCCCGATGGAGATCAAGAGTGTGCGCCCGGCGATGAAAAACTCTTACGAAAAATTGTGCCACGATACCGGCATGCCGCGTTTCATGCTCGGTCTTCGCGACCGGACGAGCGCGCATGCGCGCGGCCTCATGGGCCCGCGGCTCGAACGCGCGATCGGCGTGATCTACCGGCCGGAATCCGAACTCGCCAGCCATTATTTCGAGGCCGTGCTGCCGCGGCAATTCGACGAATATATCTGGTTCGACGAGACCAAGGCGGTGACGCCGTTCAAGGCCGAGGAACTGGAAGGACTGCCGGACACCTACCCGTTCGGCCTTTAGTCAAAGCCGGTATTTGGCGCGCTGCAGCATGCGGAGCAGACCCGATACCCGTGTGGGTGGTCAAATCCGGTGCGGTCTGTAAAAGGGACAGCCAGCCGGGTCCACTTATTGATGTTGCAATCGCCCTCCTCCTCGATCGAGAGCAAAGCCTCCTGGGTCGTCGCCTCGGTGGCGCTGTTGATCATGGCGATGGCGTTCGGCGCCGCCTGGATCACCGCGGTCGCGCTCAAGGACATCGCCGCCGAAGTCGGCGGCACGCGCTCGATCCCGGCGCTCGCCAGCGCGCTGGCCTGGCTCGGTTCCGGCGTCGGCGGCATCATCATGGGCCGCATCGCCGACCGCGTAGGCACACGCTGGACCGTGCTCGCGGGCGCGCTGATGATCGGGCTCGGCCTCACGATTTCAACCTTCGGCCCGCCCTGGCCGCTATGGATTGGACACGGGCTGTTCATCGGCTTGATCGGGCTCGGCGGCATCAATGCGCCGATGTACATTTATGTCAGCCGCTGGTTCGACCGCCGACGCGGCTCGGCGCTGGCGCTGATCTCAAGCGGCAGCTATCTCGCCGGTGCGATGTGGCCCCCGGTGTTCGAGCGCGTCATCGCCGCCTTTGGCTGGCGACAAACTATGCTGTGGTACGCGCTCGCCGAGATCGTCATTATCGTTCCGCTCGCGGCAATTTATTTCCGCCATCCCCCCGAAGTGACTTATCCCACCATCGCGTTGGATGGCGCCAGCGACAAAGCGCGCGTGCTCGGCTGGCCGCCCAACGCGGTGTTCGCGATGATGTGCGGCGCCGCTGTGCTGTGCTGCATCCCGATGGCGATGCCGCAGGGCCATCTGGTCGCCTTCTGCAGCGATCTCGGCATCAGCCGGTCGGTCGGCGCCCTGATGTTGTCGGTGCTGCTCGGTACGGCGTTTTTGAGCCGGCAAATCTGGGGCGCGATCTCCGACCGCATCGGCGGGCTGGCCACCGTGCTAATCGGATCGGCCTGGCAATCGGCGGCGATGACGTCGTTCCTGCTCACGCAGAATGAAGCCGGGCTGTTCGCCGTGGCCGCTGCTTTCGGCCTCGGCTTTTCCGGCATCATTCCGGCCTATGTGCTGGCGTTGCGCGAACTATTCCCGGCCTCGGAAGCATCATGGCGGATTCCGACGCTGCTGTTGTTCAGCGGGCTCGGCATGGCGTCCGGCGGCTGGCTCGCCGGCCTGCTGTACGATCATTTCGGTTACTACGCGCCGGCTTTCGCCACCGGTATCGGCGCAAACCTGCTCAACTTGATGGTGATTGGCGCGCTGGTGGCGCGGCAGCGCTACCGCGCGGCATTTGCTTAGTTGGATGGCGGTGGCGCGATTAGCCGCACACCGGCGAGAATACCAATGGCAATGATTGCCGGGAACAGCGCCAGCCAGCTGCCGCTCGCGGCCAGCGCCGCGGTCGCCGCCCAGGCGATCGATGAAAATGCCTCCGCGAAGGTCGCGATGCGCGAGGAGGTCTGGCGGCGGCGGAACTGGCTGCGCCGCGCCTGGGTGCGGAAACAAAGTTGAACCAGCGTGGCGGACGCCGCTCCGACCAGCACGCCCAGCCCCGCCACCAAGGCCGCCCATGCCGAGGCAAAGGCCAGCGCGACGATGAAAGGCGCAAACACCATCGCGACCGCGCCCATCACGGCTTCGATCTTGGCCCCGAGAATGCGCCGCGGGGGAATCGGCGCGGTGGCGACCAGATCGGGCGCATCCTCACCAGAGATCGACAGCCAAGCCAGCCCGCCGCCGAGCTGACCGGCGGCCATCACCACCACCGGCACCAGCACGATGATGGCACCGATGCCGCCCTGAAAACTCTTCCAGAGCAGCAGCGCCGGCGGCAGCAGGTAGAGAATTTGCATCAGCGTCTGCGACATCAGCCAGGGATCGCGCCGCAGCAGCGTCCATTCCTTGTGCCGCAGCACGCGGCTCGCGGAGCGGCGGCGGAAACGTTGCCCCCAACGGCGCTGACGGACCGGGACGTTCGAGACGCCGGCGGCGGCTACGACGTGGTTGCCGAAATTACCCGCGAAAACCGCAATCGAAAGTCCGAGCAGCGCGAGGCTGATGCCTACGACCGCCACGAGCGCCGCCGGGTCGCCCAGCACGGCCCGCGCCGGCCACCAGATCGCGCTCTCGACGTTGGGTGCGCGCGCGATCAGCCAGTCCGATTGCAGAACCGAAAAGCGCGACAGGTTTCCGTAACTGAGGATGGCTGCGACCTGCAGGCCGATGACGAAAGTGGCGCCGATGACGGCGGCCACGATCTGCGCAACGAGCCGCGTGCGCTTAGCGCCGATGGTGCGGAACATTGCGATCGTGAGCGCGACCGCCAACGCCGCAGCGCACGTGCCCATCGCCGCAACCACGCCATAGGCGGCGAGCCAGCGTAGACCGCCGAACGCAACCAACACGTTGATGAAGGGCGCGGCGAGGAACACGGCTATCAACGCGACCGAGCCGGCGATACGCGCGATGCGCACTGAGAAGACTTTGCGCGGCGAAACCGGCGAGGTCAGAATGAGATCCAAATCGGAGCGCGCGTAGAATGCGCGCGTGACCGATTCCATCGCCTGCGACAGCAGCAGCGACCACGACAGCAATAGTGTGCCGCTCACCATGACAAGTGTCGCCTTGTCGGGCATAATGCCGGTGGACGCGTAGCGGCCGACCATCGACCAGGCCAGCAAATGCATGAACGCGACAAAAACGATCAGCGCGATGACGACTGTGCGCCCGCGCCTGCGGCGGCCCGCGGTCATCAACGAGAGCCAGTCGCGCCAACCGAGGCGCATCTCGTGGCGGCCAAGCCACGCCAATGTAGCGGGATGGCTCACTCGGCCGCGACCTGTTCGGCGACCAGTGTGAGGAAGGTGTCTTCCAGGCTGCTGGCGGCGGCCCCGGTCTGGCGGCGCAATTCGTCCAGAGTGCCTTCCGCGATCAGCCGTCCGGCGGCGATGATGCCGATGCGATCGGCCATGCGCTCGGCGACTTCGAGAATATGCGTCGTCATGATGACCGTGCCGCCTGCACTCACGCGCTCGCGCAGCACGTTCTTGACCATGCGGGCAGATCCTGCATCGAGGCCGGTGAGCGGTTCATCGAGCACGATGAGCTTTGGATCATGCACAAGCGCGCCAGCAAGCGCGACTTTCTGCCGCATGCCCTTCGAAAATCCTTCGCAGCGCTCGTGCGCATGCGGCGCAAGCCCGAGCCAGCCCAGCAGTTCGTGCGCGCGGGCTTCCGCCTCGCCTGCATCGATGCGCCAGAGCCCGGCGACAAATTCGAGATATTCGAACGGCGTTAGCTTGTCGTAGATCATCGGCTCATCGGACAGCCACGCAGTTATCTGCTTGGCGGCGACCGGATTGGCGAGCGCGTCGATCCCCGCGATATCGATTGAGCCCGCATCGGGCCGTAGCAGCCCGACCAACATGCGCAAGGTGGTGGTCTTGCCGGCGCCGTTGGGACCGACCAGCGCATAAAACTCGCCGCCGTAAACGGTGAGATCAAGCGCGTCGACCGCGAGCCGGTCGAAGCGCTTGGCGAGGCCGCGCAGCGCCAGGGCGATGGGGCGTTCGGATCGGTTCATCATGCCCGATCTCTACAGGCGAGTGGTTTCGGCGGCGTAAACCGGACCCCCGCAACCCTTGGATTAGCCTTTCGACCTGCTTAACGCATGAAAACAGCCCGTGGACGCTGCCACGGCGGGGGCCGTCAGGATGCCCGCGAATAACAGGAAACCATGGGGAGGGGCTTGGCACGCGCCGTGCGCTTCTGCCCGCGCTTACCTGTTTGGCCGCGACGCCGTCCTGAAATACATCAAGCGCTTTCCGGAATTCTGGTTCGTACGCCACAAGGAACTGGCGCAATGGGTCAAGGATAACGAGATCGACGAGTGGACGAACCAGAAAAGGTTCTACGGCTAAGCGACCTCGTATTTCTCGAACAAATCGCGCGCGAATTTCAGCCCGAGTCCGGGCGCTGTCGGTACCGTCATCTCACCCTTTTCCGGCACCGGCGGATTGTCGAACAGCCGCCAGGTCCATGGCATGTATTCGACCACCAGCCCGTTCGGTGCCGCGGCAATCAGATGCACGTGGATTTCCGGCAGCAAGTGGCTCGCCACCGGCTTGTTGAAAGCTTCCGCCATACCGGCGATTTTCATCCATTGCGTCACGCCGCCGGCGCGCAGCAAATCGATCATGACGATATCGACCGCGTGGTGCGTCATTATCTGCCGATGTGGTTCGAGGCCATAGAGATATTCACCGGCACAGATTGGCGTCGCCAAAGCGCGGGCAATCTCGGCTAAGCCTTGGTAGTCGTCGCATCGGGTGGGATCCTCCAGCCAGCCAAGGCGCAGGTCCTCGATCTGGTAACCGATCGAAATCGCCTCGTGCACGCTCCAGCGTTGATTGATGTCGATCATCAGATTCGTGTCCGGACCGACGGCGTCGCGGACCAGCCGGATGCGCTCGATCTCCTGTGCGGCGTTGAGGCCTTCCACCCCCATTTGGGTTTTGACCTGACTGTAGCCCTTTGCGACCAGCGCGGCCGCGGCGCGCTCAAGCTTGTCGGTCGGTGTGGTCCGCACCAGCGCGCCGCTGGCATAGGCCGGCACGCGGTCGCGCAAGCCGCCGAGCAGCCGCGCCAGCGGCATGCCGAGGGCCTTGCCGCGGATATCCCACAGCGCGATATCGATCGCCGAGATGGCGAGCGATGCAATCCCGCCGGGACCGCACGGCGCCGACGCGGCGCGCAGTTTGGCCATCACCTGCTCGGTGCGCAGCGGATCGTCGTCTTTGATAAGATTGCCTAATTCCTCGAGCGCAGTTTTCAGCGTGCGCACGATCTTGCCGCCAAACGTGGTGATGCCGATGCCCTCGATGCCGTCGTCAGTTTGAATCCGCACGGTGAGAAATTCGCGCAGCATGCCGGGCATCGGCGGCGCGCCGACCAACGGCTCCTCCAGCGGCAGGCGGACAAGATTGATTTCGACGTACCGAATTTTCATTGCGACCCCGATTGTTGCGTCAGTCGACGCGCAGTTTTTTCAATAGTGCCGGATCCGGCGAATTTCGACAGCGGAGCACCAGGTTTGAGGTCCTGGCGATAAACAACGCCCGATACGCGGGTGATTTTCATTGCAGTTCTGAACCCCGGCTCGATGCGGATTATTTGTTGGCGTGTTCGATTAAGCCTATCATGAAGGCGACTGCCATAGCAGCCGCTTGCAACGAAAAGAGTGCAAGACAAACGAACGGAAGCGTACAATGTCAGGCAAAAAGATAATGTGGCCTGTGACCCGGCGGCGGGCGATCGCGACGATGGCCGGCAGCGTCGGATTGCTGGCGGCGCCCGCGATCGTGCGTGCGCAGGCCCCGCTCAAAGTGAGCTTCGTCCAGCAGCGTGGCCTGCTCTATCTGCCCGTCGACGAGATGGTGACCGGCGGCATCCTGCAACAGGAGGCCACCAAGCTCGGACTCGGCAAGGTCAAGGCGACTGCCAAGACGCTGAGCGGCCCCGCGCCGGTGATCGACGCGCTGTTATCGGGATCGGCGGATTACGGCACCGCCGCGCTGCCGTCCCTGCTCACGCTTTGGGACAAAACCCACGGCACGCCGAACGAAGTCAAAGCGGTGGGGACTGTGTCGAACGGTGCTATGGTGCTCTACACCATCAATCCGAACGTCAAGACGATTGCCGATTTCACCGAGAAGGACCGCATCGCGGTGCCGTCGGTACGGATCTCGTTTAATTCAATGATGCTGGAAATGGCGGCGGAGAAATTGTGGAACGATCCGCATCGCCTTGATCACTTGACCGTCGGCCTCAGCCACCCCGACGCAGTCGCGGCGCTCTCAGCCGGCTACGGCTCGGCAACCATCACCGCCCATATCGGCGTGCAACCATTCACTGACCGCGGCCTTAAACTACCAGGCGCCCATATTGTCGCCGACAGCCGGGAGGTGTTCGGCGGACCATTGACGCAAATCACGCTGCTGGCGAGCAAGCAAACCAAAGAGAGGAATCCGACGCTGTTCAAGGCGGTCGCCAACGCGCTCGATGAATCGATCAAGATAGCCAACGCGGACAAACGCGCCGCCGCGATCCTTTGGAAGAAAGCTCAGAACGCGTCCGAGAGCGTCGACGAACTGTTGCATCTGCTCGACGATCCAGGCTTCGAATTCACGTCACAGCCGCATCGCATCGCTTACTTCGCAGCGTTTCTCAACCGCATCGGCAGCATGAAGACGAGGGTCGGCGACTGGAAGGAACTCTTCTGGGAAACCGCGTATAATCGGCAGGGCGACTGACGGATGGCCAAAATAATTTGCTACTCATTCACTGCGAAACGAGCTCGGGGGGCGCGAACGTGCAGCATGTGAGAGTGTTTACGCGATGGTTGATATTGGCCGGGATTTTTCTGGCCGCCAGCTATGCATGTCAGGTCACCTTCGGTGGCATGACACAGCTGGCAAATAGAGAGCCGCTGGGTTTCGATCTGCTCTGGATTGACCCGTTCGATTGGTCCAGCATGAAGATGATGGTGCCGATCTGCACCATCATAATGGTGCTGGAGCTCTTGCTGGTCGGCTGGCGCGGGAGTTCGTTCCGGAGATTGTTTTATGCGCCAGACCCATCGGCGCGGGCGGACTGGGCCTTCCTTCTGCTGCTGGTAACGGGTCTGTATGGCGCGCTGATCGCGATCAGCGGCTTTGCACTCTTCCATTACGTTGAATTTGCTGCCTTCGGTTGGAAGGGCTTGACGCTGTTCGAGACTTGGCCGCTATGGGCCGTCGTAGCCGCGCTTTATCTCTGGCGCAGCTTTTCCTCGTACTGGCTACACCGACTCGAGCACACGCGCTGGCTTTGGCCGCTGCACAAGACCCATCACGCGGCGCGCGACTTCACCACACTTAATTATCTGCGCGACCACCCGCTTGAGCTCGCCTGGCAAACGTTTGCTCACGCTATTTTCATGTCTGCGCTCGGCTTTACAGCCGAGTCGATCGCGGTATTTCAAGTGATCGTGAATACGCACCAGTTCATCAACCATTCAAACGCTTACGGGCTGGCCCCGTTGGAAAAGCTCGGCATCGTCACGCCCGCTGGCCATCGCGTTCATCATGGCATCGAAGAGCGATTACATAATCGCAATTTTGGGTCGTCGTTGAATATATGGGATCGTCTGTTCGGCACCTATGAGCCGCCGCCGAAAGACCCATACCAGATCGCGCTCGGCGTCGACGAGAAGCGCGTCGACTACAACATCGACAATATCGCGCGAGCGATGTGGCAGCAGGCCCTCGACTGGCTCGCGACGATCAACGCCGAGTGCGCGCGCCGTTTGCGGAACGGTTAGGATAACACCGGTGCTCAGGCCTTCGGCACCAGCTTGAACATCGCTTCGCCGTAGATCTTGCGCGCGTCGGCGAGCAGCGGCTGGACCGCGCCGACAAAGGCGGCGTGCTCTTTCTCGTTCAATTCGACAATCTCGCAACCGGCCTCTTCGATCGTCTCGCGCGCGGCCTCGTGTTCCTCGATCGCGAGTTTGCGCTGGAACGCCACCGATTCCGTCACCGCCTGTTGCATCGCGCGCTTGAGATCGCTCGGCCAGGCGTCGAACGAGGCGCGGTGCATAAAAACCGGGCGCGAGATATAGAAGTGCGACGTCAGAGTGTGGAATTTGTGGAACTTATGCACACCGTAGGTCACGGTATTGGCAAGCGGGTTTTCCTGCGCGTCGAGTGTGCCGGCCTTTATCATGGCGATGGCTTCGGTCAGATCCATGCGCATCGCCACCGCACCGAGCAGTTCAAAGGTGCGTTTCTGGATCTCGCTTGGCAGCACGCGGATTTTCATGTCTTTCAGGTCGGCCGGCAGATGCACGGGCCGCAGCCGGTTCGAGATGTGGCGGAAACCGTTCTCGAACCAGCCCAGAATGCGGTAACCGATGCGCTCCTCGGTTTTCGCCGCGAGATGCCGCCCTAGCGCACCGTCCATGGCCGCGCGCGCCTGATCGTTATTCGCAAATAGAAATGGCAGATCGACGAAGCCCAGTTCCGGCACGCGGTCGGTCAAATAGCTCGACGATTGATAGCCGAGCGTCATCTCGCCATTTTCGACCAGCGTGAGAATATCCTCGGCCCTATAGCCGTGGTCCATGATGTTCCAGATGTATTCGAGGGCGACGCGGCCGCCGAACCGGCTTTGCAATTGGTCGCCGATGAATTTCAGCGCCCTGCTGAAACCGGTGGTGGGCGGGCCATAGCCGGCCATACGGATTTGGATGGGGTTGGTCATTTTGACGCTGTCTATACTGGCGCTCAACAATCTGGCCAAGTGCAGCCGGTATGGTAGTCTCGACGCAAATTGGAGGGAGCCCAATGAACAAGCATACCAAGCTCGCCAGCGTTCCCAAGGTCGCCACACGACATGAAATTTCACCGGCGGAAATGCAGGCGCGGGTCGATCTTGCCGCCGTTTACCGGCTGCTTTCCTACTACGGCTGGGACGACGTGATCTACAACCATTCCTCCATGCGGGTGCCCGGCGAGCCGCGCAATTTTCTGATGAAGCGACACGAACTGCTCTATACCGAGGTCACCGCGTCCAACCTGGTCAAGGTCAACATGGATGAGGATCTCGACGAGAAGGCCGGCGTGAACCGTCCGGGCTTCACGCTCCATGGCGGCGTGCTGGCCGCGCGCGCCGACGTGAATTGCGCCGTGCATGTCCATACCAATAATGGCATGGCGATCGCCGGCCTCAAGCATGGCTTGCGCATGGTGTCGCAGCAGGCGATCCGTTTCTACAAGCGCATCGGCTATCACCGCTATGAAGGTATCACCGAGGATTTCGCCGAGCGCGAGCGCATCAACAAGGATCTCGGGCAGAACCGCGCAATGATCATGCACAATCACGGCCTGCTTACGGTCGGCAAGACCGCGCGCGAGAGTTTTGTGCTGATGAAGGCGCTGCTTGATGCCGCCGATATCCAACTCAAGCTGGAGGCAACCGGCAGCGAGCTAGTCGAGGTTCCGGAAGCCGTTTGCGCCAAGACCGCGGAACAGTATGAGCATCACGATTCGGGCCGCGGCAGTTCCGACTGGCCGGCCTATTTACGTGTGCTCGACGGGATTGATAAGAGCTACCGTGAATAAGGAAGGTCACATGATCAATATTCGTACGTTGTGCTGTGCCACAATAGCAGCGATTCTCATCGCTGCAGCCGCGCCCGCGAATGCGCAGCAGTATCCGAATAGACCCATCCGCGTGATCAGCCCTTACCCGGCTGGTAGCGCTTCGGACACCGTCACGCGGGTCGTGCTTGATCAGGTATCGCAGCTTATCGGGCAACCGATGGTCATCGAATTGAAGCCTGGCGCCGGCGGAGCCACCGGATTTGCAACCGTGGCAAGGTCCGACCCCGACGGCTATACACTGGTGACCAGTTCATCATCGATGGCGACCGAGAGCGTGCTGCACAGCAAGCTGCCCTACGATCCGGTCAAGGATTTCGTGCCGGTCGTCCTGCTCGGCACCTCGCCGAACATTCTGGTCGCGTCCGCCAAGAGCGGATTCAAAACGGTCGGCGACCTTGTTGCCGCCGCCAAGGAAAGGCCTGGAACCTTGACGTTCGCGTCCGCCGGCATTGGCTCCTCCTCGCATATGGCGGCCGAACGGTTCCGGCTCACTGCCAAAATCGATGTCCGCCATGTGCCGTTCAAGGAAGGCGGCTTGGTGCAGGTGATGGCTGGGAATATCGATTTCTATTTCATCCCGCTGGCGGCGGCGGCCTCGGCGCTCAACAGTGACAAGCTCACAGTCCTGGCCGTGAGTTCGCCTACTCGTGTGCCGCGCCTGCCGAACGTGCCATCGATCACCGAAGCCGGATATCCGGGCGCCGTGTTCCGCTTCTGGAACGGGATATCGGCACCGGTCAAGACCCCGCCCGAGATCGTGAAAAAACTGCATGACGTGACCGAACAAGCACTCAAGGCTCCCGCCGTGCAAGAAAAACTGGCTAAGCTCGGCGTTGAGCCGGCGCAGATCAGTTCCAGGGATTTTGCGAAATTCTTCAAAGACGATCTCGCCGCGACCGTGCAGCTTGCCAAAGAAGCCAATATCAAGCCTGTCGATTAACAGAAATTCCTACAATGAACATCAGCCCGCCGCGTATCGGCCCCCAGCCGTGGGATGTCGTGCGAACCAAGCTCGACCAGTCGCTGCCCTTCGCCAATATGCGCGATACCCCCTACTACCGCGATGCGGTGTGGGAGCAGTTCTCGAAGTCCGAATATGAGCGACGCTATCGTGCGTTGCGAACAAAAATGCGTGAGCACAAGCTCGACGTACTGATTGCTCCCGGCGGCCCGAGCCATTGGAGCTTTGGCGGAGCGATGTTGTGGCTGACCGGCCATTGGGAGTGGCACGCGCTTTCAAGCTACGTGCTGGTTCCGCTCGAAGGCGAACCCACCATGATTTATTCCATGGGCGGCACCCACGCCGAAGCCGTGCGCCGGCAGGTCGAGGTCGCGGTCAAGGACGTCCGCCACAGTCGCAGCGGCCGCTATGCCGACATCATGGTCGAGCGCATCCGCGAACTCAAACTCGAGCGCGGCCGTGTGGGCCTGATGGAGATCGATCCGCGGCATGGCGACTATCTTCCGGTCAATCAATACGATGTCCTGCGCGCGAATCTCCCTGACGCGGAGCTGATATTCACCAAAGGCTTTCTGCACGAATTGTTGTCGATCCATAGCGCCGAGGAACTCGACTGCGTCCGCAAGGCGGGGGTGCTGTGTCAAAAGGCGATGGAAGCCATGGTAGCGCGCGCCCGTCCCGGAGTGAAGGAATACGAACTGCGCGCCGCAGCGGGCGCGGCCATCCTCGAAGGCGGTGGCGATATTGACTTTCTGATCATCGGCTCGACGCCGATGGCAAACCCGACGATGATTTTCGGCAACCCGCGCCCTTCGGCTCGCGTGCTCGAAAAGGGCGACATCATCAACATGGAGCTGGCCGCAGGCTATCGCGGCTACACCGCGCAGATCGGCTCACCGATCTGCGTGGGCGAACCCACGGAGATGGTGAAAAATTTCTGGCATGAGGTCACGCTGCCCGGTTATCGGCGCATCATTGCCGAGATCGCGCCGGGAAAGCCGGTCGAGGCGATGCGTACCGCCAGCAAATTCTTCCGCGATAACGGCTATCAATCGCGGCCGACCCAGTGCCACGGCATCGACCTCGTCACCGACAAGCCGCACGTCGTGGCCGAACACGTCGCCGCCGAAAAATTTGAGGAGGTTTTGCAGCCTGGCATGGTGATCATGGCGGAGCCCAATCCGATCACACCGGACGGGCTGTTCGGCATTTTCCTCGGGCACACATTCATCGTCACCAAGACCGGCCACGAGGTGGTCGACGACTTTCCGCTGGAGATCGCAGTCGCGAAGGACTGATGATTACGGCGCGTTGCGCCGTCCCTCGCCCGGGCCCCATTGCCAGAAGTCGCGGCCTTCCTCGCGCATGAAGCGCGCCAGCACCATCATGTGCACTTCGCTGGCGCCGTCGACCAGCCGTGCCGCGCGGGAGGCGCGGTAGATCCATTCCACAGGCGTGTCCTTGGAAAATCCCCGCGCGCCCTGCAGCTGGATCGCGACATCGGCAGCCATGTGCAGTGTGTCGGCAACGTGGACCTTGGCAATGGAAACTTCCTTGCGCGCTCGGCCGCCCTGATCGAACATCCAGGCCGCATGCATGGTGAGCAGCCGGCCGATCTGGATCTGCTGCGCAACTTCGCCCAATTTGATCTGCACGCTCTCGCGGTCGCCGAGCTTGACGCCGAAGCCCTCTCGCTCGTTCACATAGGCCTGCGCGATCTCCATGCAGCGTTTTGCCCAACCGAGCCAACGCATACAATGAGTCAGCCGCGCAGGGCCGAGCCTGATCTGCGTCACCTTCAGGCCGTCGCCCTCGCCTATCAAAATATTTTCGACCGGGATTTCCAGCCCGTCGAATTCCAATTCGCAATGACCGCCGTGTTCCTCCGGCCCGAGAATCGGAATGCGACGCACGATGCGCCAGCCGGGCTGATCCTTATGATAGAGGAACGCGGTGAGGCCGCGGCGATTGTCGTCACTGGTGCGCGCCATCAGGATGAAATGCGCGGCGCCGTCGGCGCCGGTGATAAACCATTTGCGACCGGTAATGACGTATTTGCTGCCCTTCTTCTCGGCCTTGGTGCGGATCATCGAGGGGTCGGAACCGCCGCCAGGCGCCGGCTCCGTCATCGCAAAGGACGAACGCACTTTTCCATCGACGATCGGCTTGAGCCATTTGTCTTTTTGCTCCGGCGTAGCGACCAATTTGAGCACGTTCATATTGCCGTCGTCGGGTGCCATGCAATTGATCGCGAGCGGGCCGAACAGGCTGCGCGCGGCCTCCTCATAGATCGCGGCCCAGGCCACCATCGGCAGATCCATGCCGCCGTATTCCTTGGGCGACTGCGGCGCCCACAAGCCGGCCTTTTTTGCCTTGACGCGCACGGGTGCGAGACGGTCTTCCGGGATGTTCTCATGTTCGGAAAAGTTTACAGGATCAGCTTCGAGTGGAAGCACCTCCTTCTCGATGAAGGCGCGCACCTTCAGTCGGAGGTCTTCGATCTCGGGCGAGAGTGTGAAGTCCATGATCCCCTACCCCTTGATCTGCACAACCTGCCCGCCGTCGACGACGATCGTCGAGCCGGTGATGTAGCTGCCGGCGTCGGAGACAAGCAGCAACAGTGCGCCGTCGAGATCACCCGCGTTGCCGAAGCGGCCCATCGGAATGTCGCGCCTGAGCTGCTCGCCCGCCTCGCTCATCAGATATTTGTCGTTGATCTCGGTGACGAACCAGCCAGGCGCGATGGCGTTGACGCGCACGCCCTTGAAGGCAAGTTCGACCGCCAGCGCCTTGGTGATCTGCACCACGCCGGCCTTGGCAGTGGCATAGGCGGCGACACCCTTGGCGACGCCAAATCCCAGAACCGAGGCGATGTTGACGATCGATCCCCGCTGCTTCGCAGCTAGCATACGGCGCGCCGCCTCCTGCGCGTTATAAAACACCGCGTCGAGATTGACGCCCAGCACCTTGCGCCATTCCTCCGCCGACACCTCGATGGCGCGGCGGGGCGACTGCGCGATGCCGGCATTATTGACCAGAATGGTAACGGTGCCGAAGGCCTTTTCGGCTGCGTCGAAAGCGCGCGCCATGGCGGCTTGATCGGTGACATCGGCTTCGATCGCCACCGCCTTGCCACCTTTGCTTTCGATTTCGGCTTTGAGCGCCGCAAGCCGGTCCGCCCGCCGTGCCACCAACGCGACCGACGCATCGTTATCGGCCAGCGCCGTGGCGAACTGGATGCCGAGCCCGCTGGACGCACCGGTTACCAGTGCGACGCGGCCTTTGATGTTGAACATCTGCTCGGCTTTCATGCAGTCCCTTATACACACCCCGCGCAACGATATGAATAGACTGGCAAAAAGAGGCCGCGTAGGTTGCGCCTTGGACCGGGGGATGATGTGAAACGGCTTTGGCAAGCGACCCTCAATAGCTGGAACGGCCTCCTTGCCGCGGCGCAATCCGAGCACGCGTTTCGCGAAGAAATGGTCGTACTGGCGATCGGCGTGCCGCTCGCCTTTTTCCTCACCGCCGATGCGGGCAGACGCGTCGCACTGATCGGCACGCTGGTCGTGATCCTGATCGTCGAATTGCTCAACACCGCGATCGAAAAGCTCAGCGACCGTGTCAGCCGCGACCACGACCTGGCTTTGAAGCGCGTCAAGGATATGGGCTCCGCCGCCATTCTGCTATCGCTGCTGTTGGCCGGGATGGTGTGGCTATGGGTCGCGATCGAGCGATTTTGGCCGCTTTGAAAGCCCATCAGCGCCCATAAAGCGCGTGCGGCAGCGCGGTCGCCAGGCCGGGCGCGAACCACAGCACCACCAGCGCAAGCAGCTGGATCACCACAAACGGGATAATGCCGACGTAAATGTGCCTTGTGGTGATCTCGGGCGGCGCCACGCTGCGCAGGAAGAACAAGGTCGGCCCGAGCGGGGGATGCATGTAAGACGTCTGCAGGTTCATCGCCATCATGATGCCGAGCCAGACCGGATCGACGCCCGGCATCGCGAGCAGCGCGGGTGCCACGATCGGCACCACCACGAAGATGATCTCGAAAGCGTCCATCACGAAACCGAGCAGGAACATCGCCAGCATTACCGCCAGCACCGCGCCGTTGACGCCACCGGGCAAATTGGAAAGCGCGCGATGCACCATGTCGTCACCGCCGAGCGCGCGGAACACCAGGCTGAACAACGTCGCGCCGATCAGGATGAGAAAGATCATGGCCGTGATCTGCGCGGTTTTCTCCACCACCGGCATCATCAAGCCGTGCAAGCCGGCCTTGGCGGCAGCGAGCAAGATGGCGCCGACGGCGCCGACCGAGGCGGCTTCCGTCGGCGTCGCCACGCCCCCGAGGATCGAGCCCAGCACGGCTAGAATGAGCAACACCGGTGCCACGAGGACCTGGACAAGTTTGCGCGCTAACGCGAAGCCGCGCGGCGCGTTGGGATCGGCCGGCATGGCCGGCGCGGCTTTCGGGCGCAGGATCGCGGCCGCGATCAGGTAAAGCAGATAAAGCGCGACCAGCGCGAAACCAGGCAGCAGCGCGCCGGCGAACAAATCGCTGACGTTGACCGAGCGCGGCGCGAAAACCCCCTTCGACAGTTGTGCGGCTTGGAAGGCATTGCCGAGCTGATCGCCGAGCAGCACCAGCACGGTGGCGGGCGGAAATATTTGCGCCAATGTGGCGGTGGCGGCGACGGTGCCGGCGGCGAGGCGCGGATCGTAGCCAAAGCGCAGCATGCTCGGCAGCACGATCAGGCCCATGGTCACGGTGGTGGCGCCGACGACGCCCTTCGCCGCCGCCAGTAACGTGCCAACGATCACAACCGAGATTCCCAAACCACCGCGCAGCGTGCCGAACAGCCGGCCCATGGTCTCGAGCAACTCCTCGGCAACGCGCGAACGTTCCAGCATGACTCCCATAAAAATGAATAATGGGATCGCCAGCAGTGTCTCGTTCGTCATAACTCCAAAGATACGTTGCGGCAGTGCGCCGAGGATGACGAAATTCATGGCGCCGGAGGCATGACCGAATACGGCAAAGCCGAGCGACACGCCGGCCAGCGTCAGCGCCACCGGGTAGCCGGCCATCAGCGCGGCGATGACCGCGGCGACCATCAGGATGGCGAGGATTTCGGCGAGCGGCATCAGCGCGGCCTCAGGATGGCCAGCGCACGAATCGCTTGCGCCACGCCTTGCAGCGCCATTAGCGCGGCGAACAGCGGGATCAGGGTCTTGAGCACGAACACCAGCGGCAGGCCACTTGATTCCTGCGAGCGTTCGAGGATCGCCCAGGACCGCTGTGCATAAGGCACGCTCAGCCAGAGCAGCACTAGCGCGAACGGCAGCAACAGCAGCACGCTGCCTGCGAGATCGACGACCGCCTTAGTGCGCGCCGATGCCTCGACATAAAAAATGTCGACCCGCACGTGGCCGCCGGCGGCCAGCGTCCAGGCCGCGGCCCCCATGAACAGCGTGGCATGCGCGTAGATCACCGTTTCGGTGAGCCAGATCGAGCCCAGTCCGAACAAATAACGCGCGACGACCAGCCCGAATTGCAGCACCACGACCACCAGCACCAGCCACGCCACAGTGCGGCCGATGCCGGTGGTCAGGCGGTCGATTCGGTCGGCCAGTACGGTCATTTTGGCTGCCATATGCATAGAATTCCTGGCGCTCTCTTGATGCCGATGATGGCACAGTGGCCGGTATTTTGCTTATAGTACGGCCATGTCTGGACACGATCACGACCATCACCATCACGGCCACGACCATTCCGAGCTCACGGAAACCGAATTGCGCGTGCGCGCGCTGGAAACGGTGTTGACCGAAAAGGGCTATGTCGTTCCGGCGGCACTCGATGTCCTGATCGAGACCTATGAGAAGAAAGTCGGGCCGCGCAACGGCGCCCGCGTGGTGGCCAAGGCCTGGGTCGATTCGACCTACCGCGCCCGGCTTTTGAAGGACGCAACGCCCGCGATCGGCGAGATCGGCTACGCCGGACGGCAAGGCGAGCATATCGTCGCGTTGGAAAATACGCCGAAGCGGCACAACATGGTCGTCTGCACGCTGTGCTCTTGTTACCCGTGGCCGGTGCTCGGCCTGCCGCCGGTCTGGTACAAATCGGCGCCCTACCGCTCGCGCGCGGTCGCCGATCCGCGCGGCGTACTCGCCGACTTCGGCGTCCGGCTTCCGAAGGACACCGATATCCGCGTGTGGGATTCCACCGCCGAGATTCGTTATCTCGTCATCCCGATGCGGCCGGCCGGCACCGACGGCTGGAGCGAAGAGAAACTCGCTGATTTGGTGACGCGTGATTCCATGATCGGCACCGGATTGGCGAAGCGCCCGGAGGATCTGAAATGAACGGCGGACAAGACCTCGGCGGGACCGACGGTCATGGCCCGGTCCAGCCGGAGCCGAACGAACCGGTGTTCCATGCCGAATGGGAGAAGCGTGCGTTCGCGATCACGCTTGCCATGGGCATGCCGGGCGGCTGGAACATCGACATGTCGCGATTTGCGCGCGAGAATCGTCCGCCCGGCGAATATCTGGCGATGAGCTACTACCAGATCTGGTTCGCGGCGCTCGAGCACATGACCAAAGAACGCGGGCTGGTGGCGGACGATGAGATCGCCGCCGGCCGTAGCCTGCGTCCGCCGAAGCCGGTCAAGCGCGTGCTGTCGCCGGCCGATGTCGCCGAAACACTGCATCGCGGCGGGCCGACCGAGCGCGAGACCAACACGAAAGCTATTTTCAAACCCGGCGACGCGGTGCGGGCGAAAAACATCAATCCTCCCACCCATACGCGGCTGCCGCGCTATGTGCGCGGGCGCATCGGCACGATCGAGCGCGTGATCGGCTGCCATGTTTTCCCGGACAGCAACGCCCAAGGGGCTGGCGAAAACCCACAATGGCTCTATACCGTGCGCTTCGACAGCCGTGAGTTATGGGGCGATGATGGCGACCCCAGCGTCGCGGTGTCGATCGACGCCTGGGAACCCTACCTCGTTCCGGCATGATGGCATAACGCCGGCGTATCCGTATATACTTTCGTCATGGCGCACGACCACGACCATCATCACGATCACGACCACGGCTCCGAGCTTTCCGAGATGCAGTTGCGCACCCGCGCGCTGGAAACGATCCTGCTCGAAAAGGGCTATATCGATCCGGCCGCCATCGACGTGCTGATTGAGACCTATGAAAAGAAGATCGGCCCGCGCAACGGCGCGCAGGTCGTGGCGAAAGCCTGGGTCGATCCGATATTCCGCAAATGGCTGTTCGAAGACGGCACCGCGGCGATCGCCACGCTCGACTTCGGCGGACGCTCCGGCAATCATCTGGTGGCGCTCGAGAACACGCCGTCGGTTCACAACATGGTCGTCTGTACATTGTGTTCCTGTTATCCGTGGGCGGTGCTGGGCTTGCCGCCGCTCTGGTACAAGTCGGCGCCCTATCGCTCGCGCACCGTCGCTGATCCGCGCAGCGTGTTGCGCGATTTTGGTCTCGAATTGCCGAAAGATACCGAAATCCGCGTCTGGGATTCGACCGCCGAGTTGCGTTACATGGTGGTGCCGATGCGCCCGCCAGGCACCGACGGCTGGAGTAAGGAGAAGCTCGCCGAGCTCGTTACCCGCGACAGCATGATCGGTACCGGCTTGGCGAAGCAGCCGAGGGACCTGAAATGAACGGCGCCGCAGACATGGGCGGGATGCATGGCTTCGGGCCGGTCGTGCCGGAGCAAAACGAACCGGTGTTTCACGCCGACTGGGAAAAGTCGGCGTTCGCGCTCAACATGGTCACTGGCGTCGCCAGACTGTGGAATCTCGACGCGTTCCGTTTCAAGCGCGAATGCATTCCGCCGGCGCAGTATCTCAACCTCAGCTATTACGGCCTCTGGACCGTCGCGCTTGAGCAGATGATGCTCGAATACGGCATCGCCACGCCGGAAGAACTTGCGGCCGGACATGCGATCGCGCCGGTAAAAAAGGCGGCGCGGATGGTGACGGCGGCCGACATGACCACCATGGTGCGCTGCGGTTCGCCCTATAATCGTCCGGCGCCCGCACCGGCGCGCTTCAAGGTCGGCGACCAAGTGCGCGCCAAGAACATGCATCCGAAGACACATACGCGCCTACCGCGTTACGCGCGCGGCCATACCGGCAACATCGTGCGCGTCGTCGGTTGCCACGTATTTCCCGATAGCAATGCCAGCAATGCCGGCGAAAATCCGCACTGGCTCTATACGGTGCGCTTCGACGGCCGCGAATTGTGGGGCGCGGACAGCGATCCGACGGTACGGGTCTGCATCGAGGCCTGGGAGCCTTATTTGGAGCCGCTATGATCGATCAGATTGCGGCCCGCCGCGCCACGCATGAAGTACCGAGCATCCCGCGCGATGCCGACGGGCCCGTGTTCCGCGAGCCGTGGGAGGCGCAGGCCTTCGCCATGACACTGGCGCTGCACGAGCGCGGACTGTTCACCTGGACCGAATGGGCGGCAGCCCTCGCCGCCGAAATCAAGCGCGCGCAAGCCGCTGGCGATCCTGACACCGGCGAGACCTACTATTCGCATTGGCTCAACGCGTTGGAGAAACTGGTGGCTGAAAAAGGCGTAACGACCGCAGCCAACCTACATCGCTATCGCGATGCCTGGGATCACGCCTGCGACCGCACGCCGCACGGGCAGCCGATTGAATTGCGCGCGGAGGATTTCGCCTGAATCTGTCATCCCTGTCTTCGCAAGAACGACAATCTCACACCCCCACCATTCGCTCGCTCACCATGTAGCCGGTGAGCAGGGCGGCGCCGAACAGGATAATCAGCAGCGCCGCCGCGGTTTCCACCCCGCGCAAGAATAACATACCTTTGCCGGGCTTGCCATTCGCCAGCCGCCCGGCGAAGCCCCGCGCGGCGATTGCGAGCGTCGCGACGACCGCCACCGTGATCGCGGTGCCGAGCCCCATCACGAAGGTCGAGGCGACGCCGATCCAGAACAGGCCCTGCGCCAATGCGAAGACCAGCACAATGATCGCGCCCGAGCAGGGCCGCAGGCCGACGGCAACGATGGCGCTAAGTCCGCGCCGCAGCCAATGCGGGCCTTTCAATTCGCTCGGCTCTGGCGCGTGAGCGTGGCCCCAAGCGGAAGCTTCCTCGCCATGGTCGTGATGGTGATGGTGATGACGATCGTGGCCATGATGATTATCGTGCGCGCGCGGCCGCAGCAGATGCCAGAAGGCGCGGCCCTTGACCCAGAACAGCCGCAAACCAATCAGCACGATCAGCGCGTAGCTCACGGCTTCGATGGCGCGCACCGCGTTGCCCATCGCATGCGCGGTAGCGCCGAGCAGCACCGCGGCGATGCCGACGATCGCGATCGCCGTGAAAGCTTGCAGAATGGCGGACGCAAACGACAGCGCGATGCCGCGCCGCCAGGTCTCGTCATTGGCGACGACATAAGACGAGATCACCGCCTTGCCGTGGCCGGGGCCGGCGGCGTGGAAGACGCCATAGGCAAACGAAATGCCCATCAGGCCCCAGGCGGCGCTGCCGTCGGCCTTAGCGGCGCGGATCGCGCCCGACAGCATCCGGTAGAATTCGGCCTGCTTATCGAGGATCCAGCCGGTAAGCGGACCGAAGCTCGGCGGCGCCGGGCCGCGCGAAATGCCGAACGGCTGCGCCAATGCGGCGTCGGCGACGCCGAGCATGAGCGCCACGCCAAGCGCAATGAGCGCGCAGTGAGCGAGCGTAAAACGACGGTCGGGTTTCATTCTTGCAGTCCCTTACGCCGCCCAGCGTGGTTGATGTATTACGGACAGTGCACCAGAATCTGGTTGGCGAACTTCGCACCCCAGGCCATCGTCGTGTTGGTCTGATCGGCCGGAATATTGCTGAGCGCCTTGCCTTCTGCGTAAGTCATCTCTCGCGGCTTCACCACGTCGGCCTTGCATTGCGTCGCGCCGACAAGATGCACCGGATTGTCCTTGGCCCACTCGAAATCGACAAAGATGGTCGGATCGTAGACTTCGATCTTGAGCTCCTTGGCCTTTATCGGCGTCTTGAACGGCAGCGTGAAGTTGAGTGTGAGGATGGTGTCCTTATAGTCGAGCCAATAGTTAGGCAACGGATCGGTCAGAGCCACCTTCACGCCGTCGGCGGTGGCATAGCTGAAGTAGTCATATTCCTTCAGCGACTCGACATTGACCTTGGCGAGCGGCGCCAGCTCCTCGCGGCTGAACTTGCCTTTTTCCTTCGCGTCGAGGCCCTGGGTGGCGAAGGCCGAGAACATGTCGTCGAACGCCCAATGATGGCGCACGCCGGTGATCGTGCCGTCCGGCGCATAGACCAGCTCGGTCTTCATCGTCACCCAGACATGGGGATGCGCTTGCGCAACGCTGGTGATGGCTTGCGCGACGAGGCCCAGGCTCAACAATGCGGTGGAGAGAACGCGGATCATGCGCCGACACCATAACGCGAACTGCGGCGTAAGGGTGGCGTGTAACAATGCTGCGGATCTGCGCGGCGCGCTGCGGCGATCTTGAGCCGCTGCCGACATCGGCCGACCGTTGGACTTTGCGTGAATCGCATACAGCGACGGCCTTAACGTTAATTCGTCAGCTTACCAAGCGGATTGAATCGTCGTGGAGAAAGCGAGCGGCTAGAAGATCGGGTCTTCGTGTTGACGTAAAAAATATTCACGTGACAGCCGAAGACCCCGATCATCGCGGTAACAAACCGCTCCTAGCGTATGGAGATCCGTTGTTTAAACGTTTGACAATTCTCATAGCGGCTATCCTTTCCACTGCCATTACGGGCACTGCCGTGGCGCAACACGGGCACAGACTTCATCGGCACACCCGGGCCATTCACACTCCGATCATTTGCAACGAGCGGGGTTGTTCGAATCAACCGAATGAAGTCGAGATCGCAAACGCACATATCCCCGATGCCAATGGCAACGAAATCGTCGTCAGTAACAGACCCGCAGGCTGCCCACATGATTTCTGCGGCTGCGAAGCATCACGTTACATATTCGGGGAAATTCGCCCCGAACTAAATCTAGCCTCCAACTGGATCAGGAAATTCCCACGCAGCGCGCCGGCCCCCGGAATGGCCGCCGCGCGCAATCATCATGTGATGGTGTTGATGAGTCATGTCAGCGGCAACGATTGGCTCGTGCATGACGGCAACTCCGGCGGCGGATTGACGCGGGAGCATGTGCGGTCCATCAGCGGATACATTATCGTCGACCCGCGAGGTTCGCGTTCAGCCACCCTGCAGCGATAGCGCAGGCACAGGCCCTAGATGCCGGCTGCGCCGCCGTCGGCGCGCGGATCATGGCCGCCTTCGAGCGTGCCGTCCGGATGTAAGATGACCGCGCCGGCGTGGCCCATCGTGTCGGAATAGGCCTCGTCCAGTACTTGCACATCGTGGCCAGCCGCCATCAGGCGGTCGATCAGGTTGCCGTCGAAACGGGATTCCATGCGCAAATTCGTGTGGATCGAACCCCAAGTACGCCCAAGTAGCCAGCGCGGCGCGTCGAGCGCTTCGTCGAGCGGCCGGCGAAACGTGACGTGGCGGGTGAACAATGCGGCCTGCGACTGCGGTTGGCCGTCGCCACCCATCGTGCCGTAGGCGATGATGCGGCCGTCCTTGAGCGCGGCAAGCGCCGGATTGAGCGTGTGGAACGGCCGGCGCCCGGGTGAGAGCGCATTGAGCGCCTTCGGATCGAGCGAGAAGCTGGCGCCGCGGTTCTGCATCAGGATGCCGGTCGCCGGCAGGACGCACCCGGAGCCAAATTCCCAGTACAACGACTGAATGTAGGAGACGACGAGGCCAGAGGAATCCGCTGCGCCCATCCAGATCGTATCGCCTTCGCCGTGAGGGGCCGGCCAGCGCGCGGCTTTCTTGGCATCGATCTTGACGGCCTCAGCATCGAGAAAGCCAGGCGACAAAAATTGATTGAGGTCGAGCGCAATGCTGTCGGGATCGGTGACAACACGATCGCGCACGCGGAAGGCGCGCTTGGTCGATTCGACCAGGCCGTGGATGTGCTCGAAACTCTCGGCCTGCGTGACGCGCAGACGCTCGAACACGCCTAAGATGATCAATGAGGCGAGCCCTTGGGTCGGCGGCGGCGCATTATAGAGCGTGCCGGCCCGAATGCGCACGTTGAGCGGTTGGGCAATAATGGCTTCAAATTTTTCCAGATCGGCGCGCGTCACCGGACTGCCGATGCGCTCCAGATCGGCGGCGATCTCGCGGCCGACATCGCCGCGATAGAAATCCTCAAGCCCGGCTTGTGCGAGTTGGTCGAGGGTTGCTGCGAACGCGTTTTGCTTGATCCGCGCTCCGACTTCCGGCACTTTGGCGTCGATCAGGAAGGCTTCTCTGAAACCAGCGGCGTCGTTCATCTCTGGCAGTTTTTCCGCCGTCAGCCGTGCCTGGCTGCGCGTCACCGTATATCCCTCGCGTGCGTGCTTGATTGCGGGTGCCAGCAGCAGACTGAGCGGCAGTTTGCCGCCGTGTGCCCTCGCCGCCTCTTGCGCCAGCATCCACGCTGCCACCGCGCCCGGCACGGTGAGCGCGGCGAGCGGACCGCGCGCCGGGATTTCGTCGTGGCCGGCATCGCGATAGAGCCGAGGCGTCGCCTTGGCGCCTGCCCGCCCCGCCCCCATCAGCGCGCGCACATTGCCTCTGGGTTCGCGGATCAGCCAGAAGCCGTCGCCGCCGAGATGGTTCATGTGCGGATAGACTGCGGCGATGCTCGCGGCCATGGCGATCATCGCTTCGATGGCATTGCCGCCTTCGGCCAGGATTGCGCGGCCATCTTCGACTGCTGCGGCATGCGGGGCGCAAACGACGCCGCGACGATGGCCGGCGGTGTGGAGGTTCATGGCGTCATGCTGCCTTAAATGCCGCAAGCGCGAAACCCAGACCAGTTACCAGCGAGCCCAGGCCAATCGCCATGCGCCAGAATTTCTCACCCGGCAGGAGCTTTTCGGCCGTCACCAGCACGGTGAGGCCTGCGACCCAACGCAAATCCATCACAGCCACCGCAAACAGCAGCACCATTAGCGCCGCGCAGCAGCCCATGCAGAATAAGCCATGACGCAGGCCCATGATCATGGCGCCGGGCGCACCGTCGCGCCATTCGCTCAGGATGAAGCCGTCGGGCGAGCGGCAATAGTTGAGACAGCGCTCCTTCAAGGGGCTGAACTGATAGAGACCGGCGGCGATGAACAGCGCGGCGGAGAAGTAATACGACGCCGATTGCATCATGGGCGTCAGCAGTTCGGTCTTCTGCAGCAGCCATTGCAGCGTCGTCGCGATCAGCGAAAATCCGGCCCAGGCGACGACATAGCCGGCCAGGAATATCGCGGTCGGCACATCGGGCGCGGCACGTTCGCGGCGACGGCGGTTGATCGTCGCGAAGGCCGCGATCATCGGGCTCGCGCCCGGCACCATCATGGCCGCCATCATCGCCGACCACATCACGAACAACAGCACAGTATCGACCGGCATCCAGGACCGCTCCATGCCGTTCATCGACATGTTCATGTCACGCCACATGGCCGCGTCCATGGCGTCCATGCGGTTGGCTTGGTCGATGGTGTAGGTCCAAGCCAGTGTGGCGACGAGCACCAGCAGCCCGGCAACGATGACACGATCGCGGCGCTTCAGCGGGCTCGTCATTCCGGAGACATTATTCATTGGCCTTGCAACGATTGGCGCCAGGAGAACGCTTTCGGCCCGCGCAGGTCAAACGCGATGTGCTTGGAGGATCGCTCCGACCAGTCCCAATTGCGGCCGAACGCGCCGGTGACCACATTACGTTTGGCTTGACCGACGGTGAGGAAGCCAGGCACGACCTCGGGGCGCGGCGCGTTGTATATGCGGCAGGTGTCGCCCGGCGGCACCATGAATTTGCGAAACGGACCGCCAAGACCTTCGACCATGCCCGGTACCTCGATGCGCCAGTCCTCGGCGTCGTGCGTGACCTTCATCGGCACAAATTCAACGCCGTCGAGACTCAGCGTGAGATCGCGCCAAGCGGCGAAGGCCCCGCCGGCATAGCCGGTGAAGATTTTCTCTAGTGCCGCGCGCTCGACCGGATTGGCACGGTCGTCGATCAGAAAGCCGAATTCACGGTTCTTCTCGAAGACGTTGCCTTCCCAATGAATGATTAGGACGACGGCGAGGTCCTTGGTGATTTTCAGATCACCGTAATTGCCGTCGCGGATCAACCAGGTCAGCACGCCCTCGCAATAGCCGAGCGTCGGATCGGAGCCGAAATTGCACGGGCACCCGATGGCGCAATTGCAAAGATCCCACCAGTCGCCGGTGAGGCGCCAATTGGGGATGTCGCTCGATTGCGGAGCCGAAGAAGCTGCGGACATTGTTGCTCGCGCCAAATTTTGCACGAAGCGTAGGCATCATGGTAGGGTGTGGCAAGTGTCGCCGGCAGTTTACGGGCGCGGCGAAAGGCGTACGACGGTGCGTGATGCACCCAACATCCCTCCTCATAGAAAGTTAGATGCCATGTCCCGCCTATGCAGTTTATCAGCCATCACCGCAAGCATATTCGCCATCGCGGCCGTATCGTTTCCTGCCTTTGCCGACACTGCCGGCGATCACGCGGCCGTCACAACGGAGTTTTCCGCCGAAACCATCAATAAAAACAAAACAGTCCCCGCCCGCGTCGCGCCGGCAAGAACGGCCCCGGTCCGTGTTGCGCCGGTCCATACTGCGCCAGTTCATGTGCAGACCGCACCCCGCATCGAGCGCCGCGTGGTGACGCCAAAAGGCGGGCAACAGAATATCCACGTGCAGAAGAACATCGAGGTGCATAAGAATATTGGCGTCCAGAGGACTATCGGCGTGCAGAAAAATTTAGGCCCGAAAATCGTCGCGCCGGGTAGGGGCACGCCGCGCATAATTCAAAATAATACCGGCGGACCGAAAACCGCGCACAGGGTCTTCACGCCGCACGGCAAAAATGCCGGGGTCGTGATCGCCGCCAAGATCCGCAGCGCCCCGGCACGCGGTGCCTTCCGCACCTCGATCCGCGGCCGCAACTATTCGGTTTGGCGCAGCGGCTACCGCGCGCGCTACCGCGGCGGTTGGCGGACCTTTGTGGCACTCAGCACGCTCGGCGCCATCGTGATCGGTGCCAACGAATTCTACCCTTACGCCTACATTGACGCGCCGCAGGACTACTGCGACGGACTGACCGAAGACGGCTGCCAGATGGTTTGGGATGATATCGAAACGGAAGAAGGCGACGTTATTCCACAATGCGTCGCTTATTGCCCGTGGCAATAACACACTGACGAAAACGTCAAATTATGAAGTGACGGGCTCGACTGCCGTACGGTCGAGCCCGCGCTTTTTCAGCAAGGCATCGACCGTCGGCAGGCGGCCGCGGAAGGCTTTGTAGGCTTCCGCGGGATCACGCAGGTTGCCCGCGCTGTAGACATAGTCGCGCAGTCGCGCGGCGGTGGCCGGATCGAAGGCGTTGCCGGTTTCCTCGAAGGCCTGGAAGGCATCGGCGTCGAGCACCTCGGACCACATGTAGGAGTAATAGCCCGCCGCGTAACCGCTGCCGGAGAACAGATGCTGGAAATGCGGCAGGCGGTGCCGCATGACGATTTCCGCCGGCATCGCGATGCGCTCAAGATCGTCGCGCTCGAATTGGCTCACGTCGAGGTTGGCCGTGTCGGGCAACGCGTGAATATCAAGATCGACCAGCGCGCAGGCAGTGTATTCCACCGTGGCGAAGCCCTGGTTGAAGGTGCGGGTGGCCAGCAGACGGTCAAGCAGCGCTTTCGGCATGGGTTCGCCCGTGCCGGCGTGGCGCGCGTATGTCTGCAAGATCTCCGGCACCTCCAGCCAATGTTCGTAGAGCTGCGACGGCAGCTCGACGAAATCGCTCGAAACGGAAGTGCCGGCGAGCAGTGGATAGGTGACGTTCGACAGCATACCGTGCAGCGCGTGGCCGAATTCGTGGAACAGCGTGCGGGCGTCGTCGAACGACAGCAAAGCCTTCTCGCCGGCCGCCGGCTTGGAAAAATTACACACATTCAGAATGACCGGGCGGATATCGCCGGAGAGTTTCTCCTGGTCGCGCAGCGAAGTCATCCAGGCGCCGCTGTGCTTGGAGGGCCTCGCGAAATAGTCGCCGATGAACAGGCCGACATGGCGGCCTTCCGCGTCCGTCACCTCGAAGGCGCGCGCGTCCGGGTGATAAAGCGGCACACTGACGGGCTTGAAACTCAGCCCGAACAGGCGGCGCGCGGTCTCGAAGGCGGCGTCGATCATTTTGTCGAGCTGGAAGTACGGCTTGATCTCGGCTTCATCCAGGTCGTAACGCACCTTGCGCAGTTTCTCGGTGTAGTAGCGCCAGTCGTGCGGCGCGAGCGCGAAATTGCCGCCCTCGTCGGCGATCATCTTTTGCAACGCATCGCGCTCGACCGCAGCCTTGGCACGCGCGCGGCCCCAGACCTCGTCAAGCAGCTTGCGCGCGGCCTGCGGGGTCTTGGCCATCTGATCGTCGAGCCGGTAGTCGGCGTAGGTCGCAAAGCCGAGCAGCTTGGCGCGCTCGGCGCGCAAGGCCACCATCTCGGCGATCAGCGCGCGGTTGTCGGTCGCCCCGCCATTCTCGCCGCGTTTGATCCAGGCCTGGAACACTTTTTCGCGCAGGTCGCGGCGCGACGAGAATTGCAAAAAGCTCTCGCACGATGACCGCGCCAATGTAATGGCAAACCTACCCGGAGCCCCTCGCTCCTCCGCGGCTGCGCGCGCGGCGGCCCGGGCAAAATCGGGCAGACCTACGAGGTCGCCCTCCTCCAGCAACAGCGCGTAAGCTTTCTCGTCGGCCAAGACGTTCTGGCTGAACTGGGTACCGAGGCTCGCCAGCTGCTCGTTGATGGCGGCGAGCCGATCCTGCGCCGGCTTCGCCAGAGCGGCGCCTGCCCGCACGAAGCGGGTGTGGTAGCGGTCGAGCACGCGGACCTGCTCGGAGGTCAGATCGAGCGTGGGGCACCGGGCATAGAGGTCGGCAATGCGGGCATAGAGCGTCCGGTTCAGGTAAAGTGCGTTGCTGTGGCGGGCGAGCAGCGGGGATATGTCCCGCTCGACCGCCTCGATGGCGTCGGAGGTCGCGGCCCCGGCCAGCACGAAAAACACATTTGAGACACGATCAAGGTCACGCCCGCTCCGCTCCAGCGCCTCGATGGTGTTGACGAAGCTCGGCGCGGCCGGGTTGGCGGAAATGGCGTCGAGTTCGGTCCGGTGGCGGGCGAGAGCCCGGTCGAAGGCGGGCCGGAAATGCTCGGGCGCGATGGCGCCAAGCGGCGGCAGGCCGAAGGCGCCGGTCCAGTCGGTCAGCAGGGGATTGTCGGAAGCGGATCGCAGATGGGTCATATTGTCCATCTAGCCATCGACGAACGACTTGACTAGCCGCGCAGCGCCCGCAAGGCGTTCAAGATGACCGCCACATCGATCACCTCCTGCAGCAGCGCGCCCTCGACCGGCGGCAGATGGCCGAGCGCCGCCGCGATCATGGCGAGGATGGAGAGCCCCATGCCGACGACAACGCTTTGCACGGCGATGAATCGCGAG
>Ga0134126_10000885_pt1 | contig 37849 bp, 27 predicted proteins | sample KB31752_FD_96881 | JGI IMG/M metagenome (GOLD analysis project Ga0134126, IMG submission 96881) | Terrestrial soil microbial communities with excess Nitrogen fertilizer from Kellogg Biological Station, Michigan, USA - KB3-175-2 | ecosystem: Environmental > Terrestrial > Soil > Unclassified ...
AGAGAGAGAGAGAGAGAGAGAGACGCGTCAGCGACGCTGACGCGTCCTATTACGCCCCGATTACGAGCGCAAGGACTCCCAAACACGTTATCCCCAAAAGAAACCACGCGAAAAACAACTCCCTCTCAAAACCAGCAGGTCCCTCTCCCAAGGTCCCCGTCAAAACTGTGTTGGTGTCGACCACGAAGACCGACCCAGACCCGACCTTATGTTCCGCCTGTCACCTATCCAGTGCGGCCCATGAGAAGGGCGCAAACCAACGGATGACAAGCGCTGGCGGCAACATACCACCAGCGACCCCATATGTCAAGTCCCCTTTGAGCGTCGGGACACGATATCTGTGATTGTCGCCAACCTTCCTATCGGCTTCGTCGCGACCGCATGGCCATGCGGAGTCCGGCTTTGGCCCGTGGCAGATCCCTTGCAACTGCCTCCTCCCGTGACACGATGCGGCAAAGATAGGTGCCCGTGCCTCGCCATCCAGACCAAGCACCCCCCAAGTACAAGCGCTACCGCGCCGCGCCGCGCATGCCAGGCCGCAAGGAGAGCGACACTCTGGTTCAGGACCTCCCGCCCAAGGGCCCGCGTCGCCCCCGCCGGCCGGGCGACACGCCTGGCTCGGCAAGCTCGGGCGGCGTGGACACCCTGAAGGGCGCAGGCTGGCGCAGGCACACCAAACCGAAGCGCATCCTGCTCTACCTCCTCTGCTTGGTCGTAGCCTGGCTAGCGCTCTCCCTCGCCCTCTTCCTGATCAGCGCCCACTTCGAGCGCACCCCTCCCCCCTCGGACGTCGCCCGGGCACTCAAGCCGGCCGGGTACCCCCTGACCTCGCCCAACAACATCCTCGTGCTCGGCTCCGACCGCCGGCCGAAGGGCTCCAAGGAACCGGGCGCCAACTCGTCCGGGCCGAGCCGCTCGGACACGATCATGCTGATCAGAACCGGCGGCGGCCATTCGGCGCGCCTCTCGATCCCCCGCGACACGGTCGTGGAAATCCCAGGGCACGGCCTGCAGAAGATCAACGCCGCCTACGCCTTCGGCGGCCCCGCGCTCTCGATTGAGGTGGTCGAAGAACTGCTGCACATCCCCATCAACCACTTGGTGGAAGTGAACTTCGAAAACTTCCCCCAACTGATCGACGCGATGGGCGGCGTGGACTACACCGGCGGGTGCATCGTGGCGAACCTCGACGGAGGCTTCCGCAACGGCGGCTTCACCCTGCGCCTGCCCAAGGGCACACACCGCCTCGACGGCAAGCAGGCCTTGGCCTTGGCCCGCACACGCGAGAACCTGTGCAAACCGAACGAGACCGACATCCAGCGCGAGGAACACCAGCAGGCCTTGTTCAACGACATGAAGTCGCGCCTGGCATCCCCCTCGAGCTTCCTGCGTATGCCCCTGATCGCCTGGAACACACCGCCGGCGATCATCTCCGACATGTCAGGCCCCACCTTGCTCGGCCTGTTCGGCGCGCTCGCGATCGGCGGCACGCCCCCCACCCATGTGCTCACGCCCTCCGGCGCCGTGAGCTTGCCCGACGGGGAGGTCGGCCTGAACGTCTCAGAAGGCGAGCGCCGCGCCGCCGCCGCGCGCTTCCTCGCGGGCTGAGCTACTTGGCCGCGGCGACCGGCTTGGACTCGCTTGCCTTCTTCTCCGGCTTGGGGCTCGACTCGCTCTTCTTGGTCTCGCCTTTCGAGCCAGAGTCGCCCGTGGACGTGGAGGAGGAATCGGAGGAGGAGCTCTCGCTCGAGGAGGACTCGCCCGAGCCCGACGAGGAGCTGTCCGCCGAGGCCGCGTTCTCGCGTTGGCGCTTGCGGGTGCCGTAGTCGGTGTTGTAGAAGCCTTTGCCCTTGAAGTGGACCGCGGGCGCGTGAAGGACGCGTTCGACCGGCACTCCGCTCTCAGGGTCCGTGGTGAGGGGTTCCTCGCTGAAGGGCTGGTGCAACTCGAAGGTGGTACCGTCGGGGCGCCTGTACTCGTAGATCGGCATGGCCGTCGATTATACGAGCGTGGCCGAGTTGTCAGTCAGCGAGCAGGGAGCGGGCGCATTCGATGCCCGCTTGGATCGAGGCCGTGAAGTCGCGCTCGGGCTCGGCGATCATGCGCAGGGCGAAGCCGTCGCCGAGCGAGAAGAGGATGTCGGCGACCGCCTCGGGCTCGGCGTGCAGGCGCAGGACCCCCTCCTGCTGGGCGGCCGCCAGCACGGTCGCCAGGCGCGCGCGCGTGAGGCTGACCAGGCGGGCGTACTCGACGGCGATGTCGGCGTTGCGGCGCGAGAGCGTGAACAGCTCGAACACGAGCGTCACGAAGTCGGGGTCCTCGTGGATCGTCTCCTGCAGGTTCTGGGCCAGCAAGGCCACGAAGTCATCGGCGGTCTGGGCGCCCGCCAGGCGCTGCTCGAGTACTTCGATGCGCTGGTCGCAGTCGCGGCGGGCGGCCTCCACGAGCAGTTGCTCCTTGGTGCCGAAGTAATAGTGGAGCAGGCCGCGCGAGACGCCCGCCTCGCGCGAGACGTGGTCGAAGGTCGAGCCGGCCACGCCGCGGCGGGCCACGGAGTGGCGCATCGCCTCGACGATGCGCTGGGCCTTCTCGCCCGAGAGCGAGCGCGCGGGCCCCTCGCTCGCCGCGAGGGCCCGCTGCGTTGAGGCGGTCGCGGTGGGAGTCATGCGCGGGCGGCGGGCGAGAGGGGGACGGCGGCTGCGGGACTCATATGAGACAGGGGCGAGCTATGGGACAAGGGCGCGCGGGGAGTGCTCACGCCGCGGGGGCACCCGCCGTGCTGGGGGCCTCTTGGGCGGGCATCGTGGTGGAGCTGTAGTCGAACTCCTCCTCGGCGCCGAACAGGAGGTCGAGCACCTTCGAGCGCAAGTCCTCGCTCAGGGCGAGTGCCAGGCCCGCGCCCACGACCAGGAGCAGGAGGGCGCGCCCGAGGCCGCCTTTGCGTTTGGGCTTGGGCGAGGGCTCGCGGATCGCAAACGAGGCATCCCTGAGCGCGGACGCCGCTTCGGCGAGCTCTTTCTGGAGCTTGCGATCCTCCAAGAGGGCCTTGCCTGCGGGCTTGCCGTTGCTGATGCGCCCATAGGCGGAGCGTGCGGAGCCGTAGGCCGCGAGCAGGCTCGCCCGCAGCTGCTCGTCCTGGATGAGACGTTTGATGTACTCGCTGTGCATCGCTTCGCTTGCCTTGCCGATTCTGTCTTTTGCCGCCATTTAAGCCACCGCCTCTACTGAAAGCTTTGTCGATGATGTCCAATATACCCTCGATGATCGGCTCCACACCCGCCCGGAGGGGCACTGCGAGCGTGCGCCCTCGCTGTCCTGCCCGCGCGTGGGCCAGGCACACCCTCCCCAGGGCAACCACGCCTCCCTTTACGGACGCGTCCTAGCTGTGCCGAGCTTTCAGGCGACGGCAGCCTTCCTGGGGGTGCTGTTGATAGTCGGGGCACTCGCCTCGGGGTTGGCCCAGCGCTCTTTCCTGTCGCTCGCGGCCCTGTTCGTGATCGCGGGCTTCATAGTCGGAGACGGAGGCTTTGAATGGGTCAGTTTTCGCGCCCAGTCGGGCTTCGTGGAGGACCTGGCGTTCGTCGCCCTGATCGTGATCCTGTTCAGGGACGGCCTGGAGGTCGAGGGGGAGATGTTGCAGAAGGCATGGCATCTGCCCCTGCGCAAGCTCGCGATCGCGATGCCGCTGACGGCGGGGATCGTGGCGATCGCCGCGCATCTGCTGGTGGGGCTGTCCTGGACCGAGTCGCTGCTGCTCGGCGCCCTGCTCTCGCCGACAGACCCGGTCTTGACATCGAACATCGTCACCGACCCGCGCGTGCCGCGGCTCATCCGCCATTCGCTCAATCTGGAGTCGGGCCTCAACGACGGGTTGGCGCTGCCCGCCGTGCTCACCTTCTTGGCTGCCCTGTCCAGCGAATCGCAGAACTTCGTGTTGTGGCGCTTCGTGTTGCAGGACGTGGGCCTGGGCCTCATCTATGGCCTGGTGCTCGGCTGGTGCGCCTCGTGGCTGATGCCGAGTGAGGGCAAGCGCCTCTTGGAGCGGGAGGGCGGGCACCCCATTCCCTCGCACCAGAAGTCCCTGTACGCGCTGGGGGTGGCCTTCGCCACCTACGGGATCACGGTGATCTCGCCGCGCGGCAACGGCTTCATCGCGGTGTTCGTGGCGGCGATCGTACTCGGCCTGCGACGGCCCGACCTGCGCCTCCACTTCGAGCAGCGGGCCGACGAGCTCGTGGAGATCGTCAAGCTGGGGATCTTCGTGGTGTTCGGCTCGCTGTTGACCTTGGATGCCTTGGGGAGCAACGGCTGGGCCGCGCTCGGCCTGGTAGCCGTCGCCTTCCTGATCGCGCGGCCGGTGGCCGTGTGGATCGCTTTGATCGGCACCAGTACCGACCGTCAAACGAGGCTCTTCATGGGCTGGTTCGGTCCCAAGGGCGTAGCCACGATGGCCTTTTCCCTGCTCGTGCTCGACCAGCACATAGCCGCGGGGGAGCGGATCTTCGAGCTGGCGGCGCTGGTCGTGTTCTGCTCGATCGTGGTGCACGGCCTCACCGACACGCCGGGTGCCCACTGGATCGCGCGGCACGCCGAAAAAACACATCGATGATCAGGGAAGGAAGGGCCGCATGCGGCCCTTCCACCAAGCCGCACATGTGCGGCTTGGCCGGTCGGTGCATGCACCGACCGGTACACCTAGGCGTGCAATGCAGCCTGTTCCTGGGCCGAGGGGAATGCCCAGGCGGCCCGCGAGCGGCGCTCCTGGCGGAACTCGAAACGCAATTGGCGCGGCGGGGCCAGCTTGGCCTCGGCGGGGCGGAAGGTGGCACAGGGCTCGGCGAGCTCCAAGGCACAGAGCAAATTGCAACGGAAGTAGCACTCATCGCATGTGACCTTGCGTGTGGCTCGCTTGCTCTGCTTCGGCACTGACTCCCCTTTGCTTCGCGGCTCGACTGGACTGGAGGCAGGATCAAAGCACTGCCTGCGTCCTCCCTCAAGGGCCGTCGGAAAGCCTTCTTCGCAAATCGCAGGGAAAACCGCTTGCTATCCGCAAATAGCCACAATCGAACCTCGAGATTGCGATCGTCCTCATTTCCATCTCGCTCTTTGCGTGGTTTTTCGGATATGAGAATCCTCTCCACCACACGGCACGGACCCGCCCGTCCGTCAGCCTTGCATGCCGGTACGTCAACCGGGAAGGCTCGCATGGGCACGTCATGATGGTGGGGTGCGTGTGCTCCTTACCGGCATCAGCGGCTTCGCCGGCTCGGCGCTCTTGCCGCGCCTGCTCGAGCAGGGCCACGAGGTGCGCGCCTTGGCCCGCGACCGAGCGCGCGTGGAATTGGCGCTTGAATCGGTCGCCCACCAGTCGCATGCCGAGGTAAGCCTCGAGGACTTCGAGCTGCAGATCGGGGACACGCTCAGCGGTGCGGGCGTAATCGGCGCGATGCGGGGAGTGGAGGTGGCATATTACCTGATCCACTCGATGGAGCCCTCCCCCGGGGGGGCGGGCGGGACTTCGTTCTCCGCCCGCGAGCGCGCCTCGGCGGAGACGTTCGCCCAGGCAGCCCGCGCCGCCGGCGTCAAGCGCATCGTGTACCTCGGCGGTCCGTTGCCACCGGCGCGAGCCACATTCGCGGACACCCGGCATGGCAAGGGGGGACGCTCACGGGCAGACGTCGGTTCAGATGAGAAGCGCTCACAGATATCGCCCCACCTGTCGAGTCGCAATGCGGTCGAGCGCATCCTGCTCGAGGCCGTGCCCGACTCGGTTGCCTTGCGCGCATCGCTTGTGATCGGAGCGCGCTCGCGCTCGTTTCGCTTCTTGGTGCGCCTCGTGGAGCGCATGCCGGTCTTGGCCTTGCCCGCTTGGCGGCGCTTTCGCAGCCGGCCGGTCGACGAGCGCGATGTCATCGAGATGCTCTGCTCGTGCGCTTCGGTGAAGGCTGTGGGCGGACGCTCTATGGATGTGGGCGGGCCCGAGGTGCTCAGCTATGGCGAGATCGTGAAGCGGATCGCCGAGCTGATGATGCTCGGCCGCCCGAGCGTGGGGATCGGTGTGACAGTAACCCCCATAGCTGCCCGTGTGGCAGCCGTGATCGCCGACGAGCGCCCCGAGTTGGTCTTGCCCTTGATGGAAAGCCTCAGCTCAGATCTGCTCCCCTCCGGCGAGGACCCGGCCGAGTTGCTCGGCGTGGACTTGCACTCATTCGACTCGGCCGTAGAACACGCTTTGGCAGAGTGGGAAAGAAGCGAACCTCTCGCCGCCCGCTGAGGGCGAGGACTACCAGCGCCGGCAGGGCCACAGGCCAGAGTGCGCCCCACAGATTTGCCAAGTGCCTGCGGACAGCCCGGGCCAGGACAGGCTAGGTTGCGGGTATGAGCATGGTCACAGCTTCGATCGAGATCGCGGCGCCCCCACAGCAGGTATGGGACACGGTGATGGACCCGGCGCGACTGGTCGATTGGGTCACGATTCACCGCAAGCTGCGCCACGGCGAGGGCGATCCCGCACACGTGGGGTATCGCATGGATCAGCAAATCCACCTGAGAGGAGTTAGCGTCGATATTCACTGGACTCTGGTGGAGTGTGTCCCGCGCGAGCTTGCCGTGTGGAAGGGACGCGGCCCGGCCCGCTCCCACGCCCGCACCGAGTACATGCTGCAGCCGACGTCCGATGGTTGCACGCGCTTTGACTACCGCAACGAGTTCCACGCACCCCTGGGCCCGCTTGGGGCGCTCGCAAGTCGTGCGCTCGTGGGCGGCATGCCGGACCGGGAGGCGATGCGCACACTCGAGCGCCTGCGTGCCTTGATGGAGCAGTGAGACAGCGCCTCTCCCCAAAACAGGCCCTCCCACATACCTGGTAAATCGGTTGCAACTCGATGGGAAGTGCACGAGCGAAGCGACAACTTGTGTAGAGTGAAGGTCCATAGACCGTGCAGCCCGACCTTCGGGTTGCATTCACTCCAGTGAACAGGACACAATCGTGACTGACTTCCTTGACGAGAAGCGCCGTGAGATCAACGACCGACTGGCGGAGCTCAAGCCGCTGATCGACGAGTACACCCGGCTGGAGGCGGCCGCGACGGCGCTGGCAGGTGTCCGTGGGTCCGCGCCGGCTGCCGCACGTGCAAATGCAACCGCCGCCCCTGCCGCACCGGCCAAGCGTGGACCGGGTCGTCCGCGCGGGTCGAAGAGTCGCACGACCACAGGCAAGCGACGCGGTCGTCCTCCCGGGCGCAAGACTGAGACTGCTGCTGCCCCCGCAGCAGCCGCCACCACCGCGGCAACCCCGCGCCGCCGTGCGGGACGTCGCAAGGGCAGCGGCACCCGCGCCGCGCAGGCTTTGTCCTTCGTCACAGGACAGCCCGGCATCACAATCCCCGAGCTGGCCGCGAAGATGGGCATCAAGCAGAACTACCTATATCGCGTGCTTCCTGGCTTGGAGCAGGAAAAGAAGATCAAGAAGCAGGGCCGCGGCTGGCACCCCCAGTCCTAGTCTCGTCGTCCCTGGCGGCGTCCTCCCTCCCTTATGTGCACCGATTGGGAATCGACGAGATTCCCAATCGGCCAGCACACTGCGGTCGGTGCGTCCTTGCCAGGAACGACGATCCGTCGGACTGGATCGCCTCGTTGTCCGACTCATGATTACGACAACGGCCGGGTCGCGACTGCGACTCCGGCCGTTGTTCTTTAAAAAATGAGGAATCGTTCCACAGCGGAAGCATTCGCCAAATCGATATACAACATCCCCGCGTTGCTCACCCAGGGTGAGGCCCCGCCTCGATCACCAGCGTGGGAGCCCACCTCGACCACCAGGGTGAGAGCCCCCGCCTAGATCAGACCCTGACTCTCCACCGTGGAGCGCTCCTCGCTGAGCTCGGCCACCGAGGCGTCGATCTTGGAACGGGAGAAGTCGTCCAGGTCGAGACCTTGCACGATCGACCACTCACCATTCGAGCAAGTGCAGGGGAAGCCACTGATCAAGCCCTCGGGTACCCCATAGGAGCCATCTGAGGCGACGCCCATCGATACCCAGTCGCCCGTACCGCTCACCCAATCGCGCACGTGGTCGATCGCGGCATTGGCAGCAGAGGCGGCACTGGAGGCACCGCGCGCCTCGATGATGGCTGCGCCGCGCTTGCCCACGTTGGGGAGGAAGTCGTTTTCGATCCATGCCTGGTCGTCGACCACCTTCGCCGCCTGGGCCCCCTTGACCTCGGCGTGGAAGAGATCCGGGTACATCGTGGGAGAGTGGTTACCCCACACGCCCATCTGGGTGACATCGCTTACCGAGGCGCCCACCTTGGCAGCCAGTTGCGCCACCGCGCGATTGTGGTCCAAACGCATCATCGAGGTGAAGCGCTCGCGCGGGACATCGGGTGCGTTGTTCATCGCGATCAAGCAGTTCGTGTTGGCGGGGTTGCCCACCACGAGCACCTTCACGTCAGAAGCTGCGCGCTCGTTCAACGCTTTGCCCTGGCCGGTGAAGATCTTGCCGTTCTCGCTGAGCAGCTCAGCGCGCTCCATACCCTTGGTGCGAGGGCGTGAGCCGACGAGCAGGGCGATGTTCACGCCGTCGAAGGCTTCCTCGGGGTTGTCGTGAAGGTCCAGGCCGGCAAGCAAGGGAAAGGCGCAGTCGACGATCTCCATCGCCACGCCCTCGAGCGCCCCCATCGCCGGCGGGATCTCGAGCAGCCGCAAGTCGACCGGCTGGTTGGGGCCGAGCAACTGGCCGCTTGCGATTCGGAACACAAGGCTGTAGCCGATTTGGCCGGCTGCGCCTGTGACGGTGACTCGTACTGGATTGCTCACTGATTCTCAGCTCCTAGGTCGGGGCGATCTTGGGGTATGGGTGTTCTCACTGCCTTGAAGAGTAGGGTCGGCTTGGGTGGTGTAGGTCGGCTCGGGTGGTGACAGCCCGAGGGGCTATGCCCGACTGCTCTCAGTCAAGTCCATCGCATGCTGCAGGTTCTCGTCTATCGAGCCAAGGAACTCTTGGGTGGTCTGCCACTCTTGGTCAGGACCAACCAGCAAGGCGAGATCCTTGGTCATCTTGCCGCTCTCCACGGTCTGGGTGCACACCCGCTCGAGCGTCTGAGCGAACTCGCTGACGGCGGCTGTGTCATCCATGCGCCCGCGCGCCGACAGGGCACGCGTCCACGCGAAGATGGATGCGATCGGGTTGGTGGAGGTCGGCTTGCCCTGCTCGTGCATGCGGAAGTGACGAGTGACGGTGCCATGGGCCGCCTCTGCCTCGACGGTCTTCCCGTCGGCGCTCATCAGGACGCTCGTCATCAATCCAAGCGAGCCGAAGCCTTGGGCGACGGTATCGGACTGCACATCGCCATCGTAGTTCTTGCAAGCCCACACATAACCACCTTCCCACTTCAGCGAAGCGGCCACCATGTCATCGATGAGGCGGTGTTCGTAGGTGATCCCGGCAGCCTCGAATGCACTCTTGAATTCGCTCTCATACACCTCGGCGAAGATGTCCTTGAAGCGCCCGTCATAGCGCTTGAGGATCGTGTTCTTCGTGGACAGGTAAACGGGATAGCCACGATCGAGCCCGTAGCGCAACGAGGCTTGGGCGAAGTCGCGGATCGACTTGTCGAGGTTGTACATCGCCATCGCGATCCCCGGCCCCGGGAAGTCGAACACGTCCAGCTCGATCGGCTGGGTGGATGGGTCCCCATTCTTGGGGGTGAAGCTGAGCATCAACTTGCCCTCGCCGGGCACCACCAGGTCGGTGGCGCGGTACTGGTCGCCGAAGGCGTGGCGGCCGATCACGATCGGCTTGGTCCAGCCGGGCACCAGGCGCGGGATGTTGGAGATGACGATCGGCTCCCTGAAGATGACTCCACCGAGGATGTTGCGCACGGTCCCATTGGGTGAGCGGTACATCTCCTTCAGGCCAAACTCCCGCACGCGTGCCTCATCGGGGGTGATGGTGGCGCACTTCACACCTACCCCGTATCGCTTGATCGCCTCGGCCGCTTCGACGGTGATCGCATCTTCGCTGGCGTCGCGCGATTGGATCGAGAGGTCGTAGTACTTGAGGTCCACATCCAGGTAGGGCAGGATCAGCTGCTCCTTGATGAACGACCAGATGATCCGCGTCATCTCGTCCCCGTCAAGCTCCACGACGGGGTTTTGCACCTTGATCTTTGCCATGTGTCGGTCCTCGGATTAGCTGACGGACGGGATCCCACTCACCCCAGCGGGCGATGCTATCGCGCAGCGGCGAGAGTTCGCGGCCGCGGCGGCAAGGGGTAACCTGTGAGCGATGGCCGCGGTATCCGACAAGACGCGCACGGGGCAGTGGCAGACCCACACCGTCGCCAACCAAGCGCCTCCGCTCGAAGGGGTGGACGTGTTCGCCAGCAACCTTCCGCTCGTGGAGGCCACGCGGCGCGAGGGTGCCGGCTGGGTAATGGAGCGCGCCTCCGAGCTCGGCAAGTTCGTGGGCGGCGAGCCGCAGCAATGCTGGGGCCGGCAGGCAAACGAGAACAAGCCGGTGCTGCGAACGCACGACCGCTATGGCAACCGCATCGACGAGGTCGAGTTCCATCCCGCCTGGCACAAGTTGATGAAGATGGGAGTCGAGCACGAACTGCACGCCTTGCCGTGGCGCTCCCAGCAACCGGCCGCCCACGCGGCACGGGCAGCCCTGTATATGACTGCGATGCAGGCCGAGGCGGGCTTTGCGTGCCCGATCACGATGACTTTCGCGGTCTTGCCGGCCCTGCGAGCCCAGCCTGAGCTCCTGGCCGAGTGGGGACCACTCGTGACCTCCACCACCTATGACCCCCGCCTGATCCCAGCTAGCGAGAAGGGGTCGGCGATCGCCGGCATGGCGATGACCGAGAAGCAAGGCGGCTCGGACGTGAAAGCCAACACGACAATGGCCCGTCCGCTAAACGGCGGTGGCGCAGGAGCCGAGTACGAATTGACCGGGCACAAGTGGTTCTGCTCGGCGCCCATGTCAGACCTTTTCCTGGTGCTCGCCCAAGCCGAGTCGCCCGCGGGCGAGCCCGAAGGGATCTCCTGCTTTCTGATGCCGCGAATCCTGCCCGATGGCAGCCGCAACGCCTTTCACATCCAGCGCCTGAAGGACAAGCTGGGCAACCACTCCAATGCCTCCAGCGAGGTGGAGTTCCATGGCGCCTGGGCGCGCATGGTGGGAGAGCCGGGACGCGGCGTGCCCACGATCATCGAGATGGTGGGCCACACCCGACTGGATTGCGTCATCGGCGGCGCCGCCGGCATGCGCGCGGGAGTCGTAAACGCTACCCACCACGCAGCCCATCGCTCGGCGTTTGGCAAGCTCCTGATCGACCAGCCTTTGATGCGCAACGTGCTGGCAGACCTGTGCGTGGAGTCGGAGGCCGCCACCGTGCTCGCGATGCGCCTGGCGCGCGCCTATGACGAGGCCGGCGCGGAGATATCGACGGGGCGGGTGGGATCCGAATCGGGCGAGGAGGAGTTGGACGACGCCCATTTGTTCAAGCGCTTGGCGACGGCGGTCGGCAAGTACTGGGTGTGCAAGCGGGCCCCCAACCACGCCTTCGAGTCCCTGGAGTGCCTCGGCGGCAACGGGTACGTCGAGGAGTCGGGCATGCCGCGCCTGTACCGCGAGGCGCCGCTCGCCTCGATCTGGGAGGGCTCGGGCAACGTGATGAGCCTCGACGTGTTGCGCGCGCTGGTGCGCACGCCGCGCTCGCTGGAGGTGTTCATGCACGAGGTGCGCCAGGCCGAGGGCGCCGATGCGCGTCTCGATGCCCACGTGGAGAAGCTGGAGAGCCAGTTCTCAGACCCCGCCACGCTCGAGGCGCGCGCCAGACGCGTTGTCGAGGGCATGGCGCTTGCACTACAGGGATCGCTGCTCGTCCGTCACGGCGATCCCGCGGTGGCCGATGCCTTCTGCGCCTCCCGCCTCGGCGGAGACGGCGGCCTCGAGTACGGCACACTGCCCGCGGGAAGCGCCTTCGAGGCGATCGTCGAGCGCAACCGCCCCCAGGCCTGAGCCACCAGCGGCGGGTCTGAGCCAGCCGGCGACGGGTCTGGGCCAGCCCGCGACGTGCGGGTCCGCGCCTGGGGACCACACAGCTCTGTGCCGGTCCATACGCCGCGAGAGCCTAAGATCAATGCATGGCCACTAGAGCACCCATGCAAACGCGCGGAAGCATCCAGCTGGCGCGCATCTTCGGCATCAGGATCGGCGTCAGCGTGAGCTGGTTCTTCGTGCTCTTCTTCCTGATCTTCTTCCTCTCCCAGTACTTCCATGAAGTGCTCGGCGGCTCGAATAGCACGGCATACGTGGTGGCGGTAGGCGGGGCGCTCGGCTACTTCGCCTCCCTGATCCTGCACGAGCTCGGGCACGCGCTCGTCTCGCGCCGCCTGGGCATCCCGATCCTGGGGATCGACCTGTGGTTCTTCGGAGGGATGGCCAAGCCCGCGCGCGAACCGGAGACGCCCGGTGAGGAATTCAAGGTGTCCGCAGCTGGCCCGGCCGTCACATTCGCCGTGTTCGTGCTCTGCTCGATCGCGGCCGGGGTGATCGCCGGCCAGCACTTCGACGATGCCCTGCTGGCGCGCGAAGGATTCACCACCACACCCGCGCTCGCACTACTTGCGTGGCTTGCCTTCATCAACGCGGCGCTGTTCCTGTTCAACATCGTGCCCGCCTTCCCGCTTGATGGGGGGCGAATCGCGCGGGCGGCAATCTGGTGGCGTACCGGCGACCGCAATCGCGGCACTCGCATCACGGGACGCGCCGGCCAGGTCTTCGCGATGGCGCTCGGCCTGCTCGGGCTGCTCGCGCTCTTGAATGGGGACGGCTTCGGCCTGTTCACGATGGTGCTCGGCTTGATCCTCTACCAGGCCTCGGGCGGGGCGGTCATGCAGGGCGCGCTCGGACAGCGCATCCAGAGCGTACGCGTGGCGGACATCATGGATCGCGAGCCGCCCACGATCCCGGCCGAGCTGAACGTGCTCGACGCCCAGGAGCAGTTCTTCCAGCGCTACAGCCGGCCTTGGTTTGCCGTTGTGGACCACGCACGCCACTTCCTCGGGGTCGTGCGCTCGGAGCGGATCGACGCCGAGATCGCGGCGGGGCGTCCGGCCTTGGAGGTCGGCGACGTCCTCGAGCAGGATCTGGCGGTGCGCATCGACGAGCAGGAGCCTTTGGAGTCGCTGTTGCGCAGCGAGGGCCTCGGGCGACTCGGCGGGATGGTCGCCGTCGACGCCGACGGCGTTCTGCGCGGCGTCGTCACGGTCGCCCAGATCCGCAGCGCCCTGAACCCCGCCAGCGGGTCCTAGCACCGCGCCTCCCGTCCTGGAGGGTGGCGCAACCGGACCGATGCCGGCGAGCCGGGGCCCTCTCTTTGGATCAAGGTGGCGCAGCCGGCCGAAGCCGGTGAGCCGGGCCCCTCTTCTTTAAAATAGAGTTCCGCTCGACACACCATCGCCCTACTCCTCCGACACCACACTCAGGGAGCTCATGCCGGCACACGACGTATTGATCATCGGCGCAGGTCTCGCAGGCCAGCGTGCCGCACTCGCCGCGGCTGAGGCCGGCTCGAGCGTGGCGATCGTGAGCAAGGTTCACCCCGTCCGCTCCCACTCGGTGGCCGCGGCCGGGGGCATCAACGCCGCGATCAACGTGGCCGACGATTGGAAATCGCACGCCTACGACACCGTCAAGGGCTCGGACTTCCTCGGCGACCAGGACGCGATCGAGATCATGTGCTCGGAGGCCCCCAAGGAGGTCATGCACCTGGAGCACATCGGCGTGACCTTCCACCGCAACGACTCGGGCGAGTTGGACTTGAGAGCCTTCGGCGGTGCCTCGATGAAGCGCACCGCCTATGTGGCCGACATCACCGGCCAGGCGATCCTGCACGTGCTCTACGAGCAGTTGATGAAGCACCACGAACAGGTCGAGCGCTACGAGGAGTGGTTCGTGACCTCGCTCCTGCAAGACGACGCAGGTCGTTGCACCGGCGTGATCGCGCGCGACGTGCGCACTGGGCGCATGGAGGTGCTCAAAGCCAAGAACACGATCCTCGCCTGCGGCGGCGCCGGCCAGGTGTACAGCCCGACCACCAATGCCTTGATCGTGACCGGCGACGGGATCGCCCAGGCATACCGCATCGGCGCCCCCCTGATGGACATGGAGATGGTCCAGTACCACCCCACCACGCTCGTGGAGAACGGCCTGTTGATCACCGAGGGTGCGCGCGGCGAGGGCGCCACCTTGCTCAACTCCGAGGGCGAGCGCTTCATGGAGAAGTACGCGCCCAACAAGATGGAGCTGGCCTCGCGCGACGTGGTCTCCAGGGCCGAGCAGACCGAGATCCTCGAGGGACGCGGCGTGGGAGCGGGCAAAGACGGGATCTACCTGGACATCACGAAGGTCCCGCGCAAGCGTACCTTGGAGGCTTTGCGCGAGATCGTGAACATCGGCAAGGACTTCGCCGGCGTGGACATCACGCGCGAGCCGATCATGATCCGCCCCGGCCAGCACTACATCATGGGAGGCGTCAAGACCGACATCAACGGCGCCACTCAGGTCGAGGGCCTCTACGCCGCGGGCGAGGTGGCCTGCGTGTCCGTCCATGGCGGCAACCGCCTCGGCGCCAACTCGCTGCTCGACACGCTCATCTTCGGCCGCCGCGCCGGCGAGCACGCTGCAACGCGGGCCGCCTCGATGGGCATGCCCGAGACGAGCGACGCCCAATTGCGCGAGGACGTGAGGACGATCGACGAGATCATCGCCAGGCCGCGCATAGGTCGCAGGGTGTCCGAGATCAAGCAGGAGCTCGGCGAGACGATGAACCAGTACGTGGCCGTCTACCGCGACCAGGAGGGCCTCGACAAGGCCCACGAGATCGTCAAGCGCTTGACGGAGGAGTCAAAGAGCGCCTACATCGATGACAAAGGCACCGTCTTCAACCAGGACGTGCTCGGCGCGATCGAGCTCGGCTACATGCTCGACTGCGCCGAGGCGATCGTCGTGGCCGCGATCGAGCGCAAGGAGTCAAGGGGCGCCCAGTTCAGGACCGACTTCCCCGAGCGCAACGACGGGGAGTGGCTCAAGCACATCGACATCAGCCTCAATGGTGACGGACCGGGTGTGAGCTACTCGCCCGTGACGATCACCCAGTGGCAGCCGGAGGAGCGGAAATACTAGATATGTACGTACCTCCTCTCCTTAATATCTGCAGTACGAGCACCAGCCAAGCGAGGAGCGCGCCCGATGGCCGAGACTCATAGACCCCCAGAAAAGTTCACGTTGCGCATGCGCCGCTATGACCCCGAGTCTGGCGAGGCGCCCTACTGGGACGAGCACACGATCGAGCTCGAGCCTCATCGCTCCGTCTTGGAGGGGATTCTGCAGGCCAAGGCCAAGTTTGACGGCTCGATCGGGATCCGCTGCTCCTGCCGGGCCGCGATCTGCGGGTCCTGTGGCGTGCGCATCAACGGCGAACCCGGCCTGGCCTGCCACACCCACCTGGATCGTGCGCGCGCGTCGTCCAAGGACGGTGTGATCGAGGTCGAGCCGATGGGCAATATGCCCGTGATCAAGGACATGATCGTGGACATGGACGCCGTCCACTGGAAGAAGGTCCAGCGCGTCACTCCGTGGCTAATCAACGAGGGGCCCCAGCCCGAGCGCGAGCACATCGTCCCCAGGGAGTCGATGGTCGATATCACCCAGACAATGGCCTGCATCCAGTGCGGCGCGTGCGTATCGGACTGCCTGGCGATGGAGGTCGACCCCGGCTTCATCGGCCCGGCGGCACTCGCCAAGGCTTACCGCTTCGTGGGCGACCCACGCGACGAAGAGCAGCGCGAGCGCTTGGTGGACCTGTCCGAAGACCCCCAGGGGCTCTACGACTGCACGCACTGCTTCAAGTGCGTGGACGCCTGCCCCAAGGACGTCAATCCGATGGGACAGATCATGCGCCTGCGCCGGATCGCCGGGGCCGACCAGCACATCGTCGACCAGAACAACGGCCACCGCCACGAGGAAACTATGGTGACCTTGATCAAGGACTACGGGCTGCTGCACGAGGCGGAGATGATTCCGCGCTCCTACGGAGGCAACTCGTGGTTTGGCAAGTTCCACCCCGCTGCGGGCAAGGAGCTGCTCAGCTCGCTGCCAGTCGCGATCCGTGGAGTGATGAAACGCAAGATGAGCATCAAGATCGCCCTGTTCGGCCACAAGATCCCCAAGCAGGACCTGAATGCCGTCAAGAAGATCTACGAGAAGGTCGAGAGCAAGCCCGAGCGCTACGAGCTGAACCTGTACATCTCCGGCGAGGACGAAGATCCCAACGAGCATGTGCCGGTGTCGGCGGGGTCCGGCGCCGCGATGCCCTCAGCGCCCGGCGCGGAGGGGACGACATGAGCGCCCCCGTCCGCTTGGCAGGGCCGAACGCTCTCGTCCACGACGTGGCTCAGCGCGAAGGGAGCTACCAATGAAGGTCGCCTACTGGCCTGGCTGCGTGAGCAGGGGCTTCACTCCCGAGCTGCACGGCTCGATGGCGAAGGTGGCGCCGCTCCTGGACATCGAGCTGGTCCAGCTCGACCGGGCCAACTGCTGCGGGGCCGGCGTGATCGCCGAGCACAACCAGGAGCTGGCCGACACCTTGAACGCGCGCACTTTCGCCCTGGCCCAGCAGGTCGAGGGAGCGGAGCTGATGATGAACATCTGCTCCACCTGCCAGGGCGCCCAGGGCGAGTGCCAGGAGCGCCTTGACGCGAACGCCGAGTACCGCGCGCACGTCAACTCCACGCTTGCAGACGAGGGCCTGACCTACGAGAAGGGTCTCACCAACAAGAACTTCCTATGGCTCCTGGTCGAGGAGATCGGCCTGGAGAAGCTCACCTCGTTGGTCAAGCGGCCCTTGACCAACCTCAAGGTGGGACCCTTCTACGGCTGCTACATCGTGCGCCCCCGCGCACGCCTCGGGATCGACGAGGAGCACCCGCGCGACCACTACCTAGAGCAGCTGATCGAGGCGCTCGGGGGAACGGTGATCGAGTACGCGGGTATGCGCAAGTGCTGTGGCTTCCCGATCATCACCATGAACAAGGAGGCATCGCTCAAGCAGGCCGGCCGCCATCTCGGCGACGCCTTGGACGCCGAGGCAGACTGCCTCGTGACGCCATGCCCCTTGTGCCACCTCAACCTGGACATGCAGCAGCCGCTCGCCGAGAAAGTGGTGGGCAGGGAGCTGAACATGCCGGTGCTCCACCTCCCCCAGCTCGTTGGCTTGGCCTTGGGGTTGGAGCCGAAGGAGCTTGGTCTCTCGCGCCACGTTGTGCGGCCCACATCGGTGATCGATTGGTCCACGTCGGTCGTCGGCGCCGCGGCATAGAGCCGATCGTCCTACCGACCCTCGGCCGTCCGTCTGCTGCCCCAGCGCATAGGCTGCACCGGTGCGCATCCTCACGGTAGTAGGCAACCGGCCCCAATTCATCAAGGCCGCGGCGGTGTCCGGGCCATTGCGGGCCGAGCACGAGGAGCTGCTCGTGCACACCGGCCAGCACTACGACGAGAAGCTCTCCACGATCTTCTTCCGCGAGCTGGGCTTGGCGCGGCCCGACCGCGAACTGGGGATCGGCGGCGGCTCGAACACCTCCCAGACCGCGCGCATGCTGGCAGCTTTGGAGCCCCTGTTGTTAGAGACGATGCCCGACGCGGTGCTCGTCTACGGCGACACCAACTCCACGCTCGCAGGCGCCCTGACCGGCGCCCAGCAGCGCGTGCCCGTCGTGCACATCGAGGCCGGCATGCGCTCGTTCGACCGGTCGATGCCCGAGGAGCTCAACCGCGTCCTGTGCGACCACATGAGCAGCTTGCTCCTGTGCGCCTCGGAGACGGCCGCCGAGAACCTGGGCAAAGAGGCCGTGAGCGGCCGGATCGTGGTCGTGGGCGACGTGATGGTCGACGTGGCGCTCAAGTGGCAGTCCTTGGCCCCCCCGAAGACCCAGATCCCCGCCAACTACGGCGTGCAGCCTGGCGAGTACCTCCTGCTCACCGCCCACAGGGCCGGCAACGTCGACGATCCGAAGCGCCTGCGGGCCCTGCTTCGGATCGTCGCCGAACTCCCCAAGCCGGTGTTGTTCCCGGTGCACCCGCGTACGCGCACCCGCCTGATCGAGGCGGGCCTATGGGAGCAGCTCGAGGCGACGGCGGGGGTGCAGCTCACCGAGCCACTCGGCTACGTGGAGTTCGGGGCGCTCGTGCGCGGGGCACGCGCGGTGATCACCGACTCGGGGGGCGTCCAGAAGGAGGCCTACCTCGCGGCGGTCCCGTGCGTCACGCTCAGGTCCTCCACCGAGTGGGTTGAGACGGTCGACGGCGGCTGGAACACGCTCACCGACCTCGACGTGGAGAGGGTCCTGCTCACGCTCGCGCAGCCCCTCCCCAAGGAGCGCCCGCCCCTATACGGCGAAGGCAAAGCCGCCGAGCATTGCGTGGAAGCGATCGGTGCGCTGTGAGCGTTATACGCATCGGAGTGGTCGGTCTCGGCTACTGGGGGCCCAACCTGGCGCGCAACTTCGACGCGATCGAGGGCTGCGAGCTGAGCTGGCTGTGCGACGCTTCCGAGGTGGCCCGCACGAAGCTCGCGGGCTCGCTCCCAAATGCCCGCGCCAGCGCCGACCTGGACGACTTGCTCGCCGATCCCGAGCTCGATGCCGTGGTGCTCGCCACGCCCGTGCCCACCCACGCCCAGCTTGCCACGCGCGTGCTGCGGGCGAACAAGCACTGTTTCGTGGAGAAGCCCTTGGCCACGACGGTCGCAGACGCCCAAGCAGCCGTCCAGGCCGCGGATGAGACGGGGCGCATCCTGATGGTGGGCCACCTGCTCGAGTACCACCCGGCCGTGACCCGTCTGAAGGAGCTGGTCGACGAGGGGGAGCTCGGCTCGCTCTATTACATCTATGGCAATCGCGTCAACCTGGGCCAGCTCAGGGCCGAGGAGAACGCCCTCTGGAGCCTCGGCGCGCACGATGTCTCGGTCGTCCTGCACCTGATCGACGAAGAGCCCGTCGAGTGCTCCGCTCACGGCAAATCGTATGTGCGCGGGGGGGTCGAGGACGTCGTCTTTTGCTATTTGCGATTTCCCTCGGGCAGGGTCGCCCACCTGCACCTTTCCTGGCTCGACCCACACAAGGAAAGGCGCATAACCGTGGTCGGCGCCAAGCGCATGGCAACCTTCGACGACATGCAGATCGAGGGTAAGCTCACCGTCTACGACAAGGGCTTTGACGAGGACACCACCTCGTGGGGCGAGTACATCGCCCGCGCCGGCGAGAGCTTCTCGCCGCGGATCTCCTCCGCCGAGCCCTTGCGCTTGGAGTGCCAGCATTTCGTGGACTGCATCCGCGCGGGACGCACGCCGCGCTCGGACGGGCGCGTGGGGTTGAGAGTTGTGCGGGTTTTGGAGGCTTTGCAGCGGTCGCTCGAGCAGTAGCTCCCCGGTGGCAACCGCTTCGCTTGCGGTCGCGCGCCGAGGTCGCAGACCGGGCGTGGCGCGCACCTGTTCTAACTGTCCCTCGCCGGACCGGCCTGTCTTAGCGACTCATTCTCAGCAGGACTCCTGGACACACGCAGGTTTCACAACCGGTCGTCCACCGAAGCGGCGCGTCAGGCATGAACGCCGATCCAGTCCGCAAAGGCCCAGCATTCATGCTGGATTGAGCCGAGCAGTAGCGGTCAAGCGATCAATCGCGATCACCGTCGAGTGGTGTAGGACCGCGTTCAGAACCTGAACGGATGTAGCGACGGTCGGGCGATTGCGGGAACAGATTGGGTTACCCATCATCGATGCCCACAAACCTCCCGTGGGCATTTGGACCTGTGGGAGCACTCCACTGCCGATCCGGGGAAACACATATGCACCACTGCCTAAACGTCAGGGATGGACATGTAGGCTTCCGTCGCCGCACGACTTTGGACGAGTCGCCCGAGACGGCACATGAAATTCGCCTGGCCATAGCTCGCACAAAGGCGGGAGACCGCGATGCACTGCGATTCCTGTACGTGCGCTACTCGGACAACGTGTACGGCTATATCTGCAGCATCGTGCGCGACGATCAGGAGGCCGAGGATCTAACTCAGCACGTCTTCATGAAGCTGATTACGGTGATCGGGCAGTACAGAGATCACGGGGTCCCTTTCTCCGGCTGGCTTCTGCGACTTGCGCGAAATGTCGCGCTCGACCACCTACGCAGGCGCCGCGCAACCCCCACCGAAGAGGTATTCGGCGCCGACGCACACGCCGATGAGGATGTGCGTGAGCGTGCACGCGATCTGCACACGGCCCTCGCGTCGCTGCCCGACGAGCAGCGCGACGTGATGGTCATGCGCCATGTCGTCGGGCTCTCCCCTGGGGAGATCGCCGAGGAGATGGGGCGCACCGAGAGCTCGATCCACGGCCTGCACCATCGTGGCCGGCGAGCGCTGCAGGAGGAGCTCAGCCGCCTCGGCTCAGCCCCCTCGACCACAACTCGCAACTCGCTGAGGCTGGCATGTTGAGCGCGCGTCAGACAGCCTTCGCCGACGCAAGCCTCCCGGTGCCGTTCACACGGCTTGACTTCTCTGACAGCGAGCTCTTGGAGGAGCTCATGGGCTCGGTGCGCGAGATCGCCGAGCGCGGGGCCTTCACGCTTGGCGAGCCCGTGGAGGCTTTCGAGCGCGAGTTTGCTACTTACTGCGAAACCGACTTCGCCGTAGGCGTCTCATCCGGCACCGAGGCACTCGCTTTGGCACTGCGAGCACTCGAGATCGGTCCCGGCGATGAGGTGATAGTGCCGACCAACTCGTTCATTGCAACCGCTGAGGCCGTCACTGCCGTGGGCGCAACCCCAAAGCTGGTGGACGTCGACCCCGACAGCCACCTGATCACGGCCGAGATCGTCGCCGAGAATCTCGGTCCCAAGGTTCGTTGCGTCATTCCTGTACACCTATTCGGGGCAACGGTCGATCTCGACCCGATCCTGGCGCTCACCCAAGCAGCCGGCATCCACGTGATCGAGGACGCCTGCCAGGCACATGGCGCTTACTACCGCGGCCGGAGAGCCGGCTCGATCGGTGTGCTCGGCTGCTTCAGCTTCTATCCGACCAAGAACCTTGGGGGGTGGGGCGACGGGGGGGCGGTCGTGACCGCCGTCCCGGAGCTCGCCGAGCGCTTGCAGCTGCTGCGCTCGCACGGCGAGCGTCCACGCTACAACCACCGCGTGGTAGGGACGACGGCGCGGCTGGACGCACTTCAAGCCGCGGTGCTGAGACGCAAGCTGGTCCGGCTCGACGATTGGAACACACGCCGGCGCGAGCTCGGCTCCGCACTGCGCGAGAGGCTCGCCGACGCGTTCGATCCGGGATCGGGCGAGGGCGAGCGTGCGATCAGCCTCACGAGTCTGCCATTTGACGAGGCGGACCACGTCTATCACCTGTTCGTGGTGCGCACCAAGGCACGCGATGAGCTACGCGAGCACCTCGAGCAACAGGGGATCGCCTCGGCTGTCCACTACCCCACGCCGATACATCGCACGGGGGCCTATGCCCATCTCGGCATGGGACCGGGAAGCCTGCCGGTGAGCGAGCGGCTGTCGGAGAGGATGTGCTCGCTGCCGATCTTCCCCAGCATGACCGAAGCAGAGATTGAGAGAGTTGCGCAGGCAGTACTCGGTTTTGCGCAAGCTGAACCGGTTTAACAACGTTGCTCAAGCAGTGAACTCGTCAGCGACTACCTGGGAAGAGGCATGAGGCCAATGCTCGACGGATGGGACACAAGCGTGCAGGATGCACAAACCAATGGGCGCGGCCGCATCGTGCCAGGACCTTCCCCGATTGGGACGGCGGTCGTCGGCTGTGGCTACTGGGGACCCAACCTGGCGCGCAACATCGCCGAGCACCCTCAGTTCCGCCTACGGGCGCTGTGCGACCGCGATCCAGCTCAGCTGCGCATTTTCGGACAACGCCATCCGGACGCCGCCGCCCTGGCCGAGTTCGACGCGGTGCTGTGCGACCACAGCATCGAGGCGATCCTGCTGGCCACCCCGCCACATACCCACCATCCGCTTGCCAAGCGAGCGCTTGAAGCAGGCAAGCACGTGCTTGTAGAGAAGCCACTTGCGACGCGCTTGAGCGACGCTCACGAGCTGGCCGACATCGCTGAGCAGACTGAGCTAGTGCTGATGCCGGGCCATACCTTCATATACAGCCCGGCCGTCAACGTCGTGCGAGACCTGATTCAGGATGGGGTCGTCGGCGACATCCACTTCATCACCTCTTCGCGCATGAACCTTGGCAAGTATCAGAGCAACGGGGTCGTCTGCGACCTGGCGCCCCACGATCTCTCCATCCTGCTCTACTGGCTCGACCAGCCGGTCATCGGTGTAGCCGCCTCCGGGAGCAGTGTCTTCGAGCAGGGTGTGCCGGAGACTGCCTTTATGACGCTCACGTTCGGGGGGGGCACCACCGCAAACGTGCAGCTCTCATGGCTGGCGCCCCGCAAGATGCGCCAGATGATCGTTGTCGGCAGTAGGCGTATGGTGCAGTACGACGACACGGCAACTGACGAGCCTATACGCGTTTACGACCGCGGCATCGAGGTCGGTCCGCCCACCAACTTCGGCGAGCACCAGCTCACCTATCGCTCTGGCGATGTGGTCAGTCCGACAGTACAAGCACAAGAGCCGCTGCGTCTCGAGCTCGATGACTTCGCTCGGGCGATCCGGACCGGCGAGGAACCGCGCTCGAACGTTGCGCTTGGCCTTCAGATCGTCGGCGCAATCGAGCTCGCCCAGGAGTCGCTTCGCAGCAACGGGGTGCCGCTTGCGCTGGCACCGCGACTCCAGCGCGCCGCTGCTTGAACATGGCCAGAACCGGAGCGCTCAGGGGCCACCGGGCACTGTGGCTGGTTCTCGTAGCCCTGGGCGCGCTCGCGACACTCTGGATTGGACGGGGCTGGCTCGGCATCGCACACGCGGGAAGCACCGCACCGGCGTTTGTGCAGGCGACCAGCGCTCACTCTGGCGCTGCGACCAGCATGACGGTCACACCCGGGGCAAATGTGACCGCCGGCGACACCAGCGTGGTCGAGGTCGGTGTGTGGAGCTCGCAGTCGGCGACCACCGCAAGCGTGAGCGACTCGGCTGGCAACAGCTACGTCGAGCTACTGCACTTCACTGCGTCCGACAAAACCGAGATGAGCATCTGGGCGGCGCCAATCGCCTCAGGCGGCGGAACTCGTCCGACGATCACCGTCAAGCCTTCGAGCAAGGCCGACGTGGGCGTCGTTGCGCTGGAATACTCCGGGATCGCGGCCGCCCAGGGCGCAACCGCGATCGATCGCTCTGCGCTCAACAGCGGGACCACCAAAACGGCGGGAACGGTGTCCCCGGGAGCAACCCAGCCGACAACGGGATCCAGCGACATGGCGGTCGGCTTCTATCTCGACTCGGGCTTCGGCGATACGCTCGGCGGGGGCTCTGGCTACACCGCCCGCGCCAACGTATCCCCTGACCACGACATCGAGCTCTTGGCAGAGGATGCCGTGGTGACAGCCGGCGCGACGCCAAACCCCACTTTCGCCACCGGAGCCTCCACCACGTGGCTGGCCTCGACCGTCGTCCTCCAAGGCGCCGAATCGGGCCCTCCGACGGCGCCTGCGGCGCCCACCGAAGTCACGGCGAGCGCGGGGAACACAAGCGCAACTGTGAACTGGAAGGCACCGCCAAGCGGCAGTAGTCCGATCTTCTCTTACACGGTCACGCCATACGTCGGGAGCACGGCTCAACCCGCGACGACCGTCACGGGCTCGCCGCCGGCGCCCAGCGCAACGATCGGCGGGCTGACCAACGGCACCACATATACGTTCACGGTCACCGCCACCAACGCCGTCGGAACAGGACCGGCTTCGACGGCTTCCAACCCGGTGACGCCGGTCACCGAGCCCGAAGGCGAATGGACCTCTCTTGCGAGCTGGCCATTCGTGGCGATTCACCTCTTTCAGCTCGCGAACGGGAACGTGCTCGCGTTCGACGGCTGGCAACAGCCGGAGCCCACCTACGTGTGGAACCCGACCGCCGGGACATTCACCTCGGCCACCGCTCCTGACAGCATCTTCTGCGCGGGCATGGCCCAGCTTCCCAACGGGGAGGTGATGACCGTCGGCGGCTACGGCGGGCTGAGCACCGGAAATCTGGGGATCGTCGACACCTCGATCTTCAACCCTGCCACAGGGACATGGACGCGCGCAGCCAACATGCACACTCCGCGCTGGTATCCCGACGTCACCGAGCTTGCCAACGGCGACTATGTCGCGATAAGCGGGAACTCGACAAACGCCGGCACGTGGGCCAACACGCCCGAGGTGTACGACCCTACGGCCAACACTTGGATCGAACTAACAAAAGTCTCGACCTCCCAGATCCGCGAGGAGGAGTACCCGTTCTCCTACCTCCTGCCAAGCGGCGAAGTGTTCACGATCGGCCCATCGGAGGACCTCTCCTTCGAGCTGGGCGTGGCCAACCAGACGTGGACGCAGGTGGGCGGGACAAGCGGCATAACCAATGGCTCGTCGGTCATGTACCGTCCTGGAAAGATCCTCTACAGCGGAGGCGCGCCAAGCGTAACCAGCACCACGAACGCCTCGGCCAACACCGCGGTCATCGATCTGACGGGCGCGGCGCCGAAATGGCAGCAGATCGCACCGATGCACTTCGCCCGCGTCTACCACACGCTGACGATGCTTGCCAACGGAGAAGTGCTCGCGGTCGGCGGGGAGCCGACAAGCGACCAAGCGATCGTGACAAGCGGCGTCCTGCCGACCGAAATCTGGAATCCGGCGAGCGAAAAGTGGTCGCCCGCCGCACCGATCGCCGCGGCGCGCAACTACCACTCGACGGCGATGCTGCTGGCAAACGGGAAGGTGCTCGTCACCGGCGGAGGGCATCCCAACGGGCTCGGCGATCCGGGCGAGTTCTCCGCTCAGACGTACTCACCGCCATACCTGTTCGACGGTCCACGACCGACGATCGCCTCTGCTCCGGCGGCGTCGACCTACAACACGAGCATCACCGTCTCCACGCCCGACGCCGCATCGATCGGCGCCGTCAATCTCGTCTCGCTCGGCACCGACACCCATCAGAGCGACATGGCCCAGCACTTCGTGCCTCTGTCGTTCACGGCAGGCTCAGGTTCGCTGACGGTGCAGACCCCCGCGAATAGCGCGCTTGCACCGTATGGCAACTACATGCTGTTCATCGTCAACAAGAAGGGCGTCCCCTCGATCTCCGCGCCGCTCAACCTCAGCGCCACGCCGACCCCTCCCGCGGCACCGACGGGGGTCAGCGCAACCGGCGGAGAAGGCTCGGCCACCGTGACCTGGACCGCTCCATCGCCTGGGACGAGCCCCATCGCGAGCTACACGGTCACACCGTACATCGGGACGAGCGCCCAGCCCGCCACGACGATCGCCGGCTCACCGCCCGCGACCAGCGCAACCATCGGCGGCCTGACCAACGGCACCGCCTACACGTTCACGGTAACGGCCACCAACGCCGTCGGCGCGGGACCGGCGTCGGCTCCCTCGAACTCGGTTACGCCGTCTGCCCCCACCGCGCCGGCCGCACCAACCGGTCTGGTTGCGACTCCCGGCAACGCCGGCGCGACTGTGACCTGGAACGCGCCCGCCAACAACGGCAGTCCGATCGCCAGTTACAGAATCACACCGTACATCGGGACGAGCGCCCAGCCCGCCACGACGATCACCGGCTCACCGCCCGCGACCAGCGCAACCATCGGCGGCCTGACCAACGGCACCACCTACACGTTCACGGTAACGGCCACCAACGCCATCGGCACAGGACCGGCGTCAAGCCCATCGAACGCCGTGACCCCGACGGCCACAGCATCCCCACAGTTCGTGCAGCAGACAGCCGTCCACGCGCCCAAAGTCTCCAGTCTGGCGGTGACTCCCGGAGCCGCTCTCGCGGTCGGCAATCGTCTGGTGGTCGAGGTCGGCGTGTGGAACAGCGCCCACGCCACCACGGCAAGCGTCAAGGATTCCGCCGGCGACGCTTTCACCGAGCTGCTGCACTTCCAAGCGTCCGACGGCACGGAGATGAGCATCTGGTCGGCTCCCGTCACCGCCGGCGGCGGGACGATCCCGACCGTCACCGCAACGCCGACCTCCACCGCCGACGTCGGGGTGGCGCTGCTGGAATACGCGGGCCTCTCGACGGCCGGCGGCACCGCGATCCTCGATCAGAGCGCGCAGGCGAGCGGCACCACCAAAACCGCGACCGCTGTCTCGACCCCAGCCACAGCACCGACTTCGGGCCCGAACGAGCTGGTCCTGGGCTTCTACGCCGACTCGGGCTTCGGCGATACGCTGATGGCCAGGATGGGCTTCAACGGGCGCGTCAACGTCTCGCCGACCGGAGAAATGGAGCTGCTGGCCGAGGATGCCCTGACCGGGGCCACGGGAGCCACTCCCAGCGCAAGCGCCCAGACCGGCGCCTCGACGATCTGGCTGATGGCCACACTCGTCCTCAAGCCAGCGCCGGTCGTCGAACCTCCGGCGGCCCCCCAGCTCGCGCCGGCGCGCCTTAGCGCGACCCCCGCCAACGGAGGCGCAATCGTCACTTGGACGGCGCCGCCAAACGGCGGGAGCCCGATCACGACCTACACCGTCACACCCTATGAAGTCATCTCGCACGCACAGGTCGCGCACAGGCGCTCGCACGCACGGGTCGCGCACGGGCGTGCACACGCAAAGGTCGCACACAAGCGCCTGCATGCACGGATCGTCCACAAACGAAGCAACCGCGGAAGGACCGTGCACCGGGCCACCCACTTGCGACGGCTGCGCTCGACGATCGTCTCGGGCACAAGCGCCGCGATCGGCGGGTTGAGAAACGGAGTCGCCTACCGCTTCGAGGTTCGAGCTCGCAATGTGCTCGGCGCGGGGCCCTCATCCCGACTGACAAGGACGATCAAACCCTCGCCGCTCGCGTTGTGGGCTTTCTGGTGCACACCGTTCTCATCGATGGAGCAGGGAGCAGCCGGCCCTCCCATCTCCTCCCTGACGGCGGTCAAGCTTGTGTTGCCCGATAGCCAGACTGTGAACTGGTCCGGCGACTAGCGGCGATGAGGGACACCTCCTGGTCGAGCGCCTTCCTACAGCGTGGGCGGATATGGAAGTACCGGCGCCTCTCGACCTGCCGGCGCGTGAGCGGGTCGCCGATCGCGGTCCAGCCCCTGCTGCTTGTGGGCGAGGGCAGGATCGTCATCGGCCGAGACGTCGAATTTGGCTGGCCAACCTCGGCGTCGTTTTATACCGGCTACTCCCACATCGAGGCCTCCACGCCAGACTCGGCGATCGAGATCGGCGACGAAGCCCAGATCAACAACAACGCTTTCATCAAGAGCGAGGGGCCGGGCATCAAGATCGGTCCGCGTGCGCTGCTCGGATCGCACGTAACTCTCTACGACAGCGACTTCCACGACTTGCGACCAGACCGCAGAAGGGGAGGATTTCCCTGCATGGCAGCCGTCGAGCTGGGCGAGGACGTGTTCCTCGGCGACAGGGTCTTGGTCCTGAAGGGAGTCACCATAGGAGAGCATTCCGTGATCGGCGCGGGAAGCGTGGTCACATCCTCGATCCCGGCGGGCGTCATAGCCGCGGGCAATCCCGCGCGCGTGATCCGGGCGCTCACCGATGTGGACATGCAAGAACGTCCCACTAGGGACGTTAGTTAGAAACTACCCACCACCGAACGGTGACGAAAGCGCCGAGCGCGAAAGGGCGTAGATTCTCCGGTCACGGCGGGTTGCGGTCGCAGAGCATCTCGATTGAGTGATTTGAAGTTCGCTAAGGCAACGCGGGGAAGAGGGAGATCTCATGAGAAAACAGTGCAGCTTCGCCCTGCGGTACACCGCGGTCTGCCTGCTCGTCGGTGCGCTTACCTTCATCGTTGCGGCCACGCCGTCCCCTGCATTGGCCCAAACGGACACGATCTTCGGATCGAACACACCCGCCACGATCGACTCGGGTGACGGCCACTCGGTTGTAGTTGGCGTCAAGTTCAGATCCGAAGTCGCCGGTTCGGTGACGGGGATCCGCTTCTACAAGGCCAGCACGAATACGGGCACCCACCTCGGCAGCCTCTGGAGCTCCACCGGGACGCTGCTCGCCTCAGCCACCTTTGCCGGCGAGACCGGATCGGGCTGGCAGCAAGTCAACTTCTCAACCCCGGTGAGCATCGCCGCGAACACAACGTATATCGCCTCCTACCTCGCCCCTAGAGGCCACTACTCGGATACATCCTCAGGCTTTGCCAGCTCAGGCGTGAGCAACCCGCCGCTGACGGCGCTTGCCAGCCCGACGAGTCCCAACGGGGTTTACGTATACAGCGCCGGCAACGCGTTTCCGTCGAACTCGTTCAAGGCCACCAACTACTGGGTGGATGTCGCCTTCGAACCGACACCGACGAGCCCCCCGGGCCAGGTCACCAAAGTGGGCGCCACCGCCGGTCTGGGCTCGGCTACCGTGAGCTGGAGCGCTCCCTCCAGCGGAGGACCGGTCACCAACTACATCATCACGCCGTACATCGGCACGAAAGCCCAAACGGCAACGACGCTGAACGGCTTTCCGCCGGCTACCAGCGCGACGATCACGGGCTTGAGCGCGGGAACCGCATACACGTTCACGGTGCAGGCTTCCAACGCGAGTGGCTCCGGCCCCGTCTCCGAACCATCCAATCCCGTCACGCCGACCGCTCCCACCGCGCCCACCGCGCCCACGGGGGTGAGTGCGACCGCCGGGGATTCGAGCGCCAGCGTGAACTGGACCGCACCCGCCAACGGCGGCAGTGCGATCACGAGCTACACGGTCACTCCCTACATCGGCTCGACCGCACAGCCGAGCACCATCGTCTCGGGTAACCCGCCGGCAACGACCGCGACGATCGGCGGCTTGACGAACGGCACGAGCTACACGTTTACCGTGAGCGCCACCAACGCGATCGGCACGGGACCGGCCTCGACTCCTTCAGCCGCCGTGACTCCCAGCCCAACGCCGATCGCTTATCCAGACCTGCAGGTGATCGTTCCCGGCTCCTATATCTACATCGCCCAGCCCGGGGGCGGCACGAGGATGCTCGAGTTCGAGCACATCAGCTCCGATCTCGGCGCCGGACCGCTTGAGATCAGGCCGAGCTACAACGCGACAACAGGCATCTCACAGGGATACCAAGCGCTCTACACGATGCCGAGCCCGGGGGTGTGGAAGTTCAACCGCACCGTACCGATCGTCGGGCCCATGGTGTGGACGCCCCCAAGCGACTACGCGTTCCCACTCGACAAGTTTTGGCTGTACAGCGCCGGGGCCGGCGGGGGCCTTGGAAACGTCGTGGCAACAAGCCCCAAGACGCTGTTCTGCATGACTTCCGACACCTACGTCGGCGGAGTACCGAACACACCTGAAACGAACGGGTACCCGGACGGCAATTGCGAGCGGCCCGAAGGTACGCTCGGCCTGACCGTCGGCTGGGGCGACCAGTACGACGCGACCGACGGCGGCGAGGCCATCGACATCTCCAGCTTGCCCAACGGCACGTACTGGCTGCGCTCTGAGGTAGACCCCGATCATTACCTGCAGGAGTCCAACACGTCAAACAACATCACCGACACCGAGCTGCAGATCGAAGGGACCACGGTAAAAGTACTCGAACAGACCCATCCCAATTCGACCCCTCCGACCGTGACCCTGGCGAGTCCGGCGGCCGAATCGACGCTGTCGGGGACCGTCACGCTCGCTGCCTCGGCTTCGGGGCCCAATCCGATCAGCTCCGTTCAGTTTCTGCTCGACGGCCAGCCGATCGGCGCACCGGTCACCACACCGCCCTACACGATGCAGTGGGCGGCCGGGAGCGCACCCGCCGGAAAACACTTCCTCAGCGCCCAGGCGACCGACAGCAATGGCTTCGTCGGCACGGCCACCGATGTGCCCGTCACAACCCAGGCAGGATCTGGTGGCGAAACCGATAAAGAACCGCCGAGCGTCTCTATCGCAAGCCCGGCCGCGGGTACGACCGTCTCCGGCCAAGTGCAGGTGAGCGCGAGCGTGAGCGACAAGCTCGACGCGATCTCCTCTGTGCAGTTCTACCTCAACGGCCTGCCGCTCGGCTCGCCGGTCACTAGCGCCCCCTACGCGACCACCTGGTTCACGACGCTCGCAAGCAATGGCGCCAACACGCTCACCGCGCAGGCAACGGACGTCTCCGGCAATACCGGCGTCTCGGCCCCGGTGACCGTGACCGTTGAAAATCCCGGCAGCCCGGGACCGTGCTTCGTGATGGACGTCAACGTGTCGGCCGAAGGTCGCGGCACGCAGACGACCCCGGCATTTACCACCGCCGAAGCAGGCGAGCAGCTGCTGGCGTTCGTGGGTGCCGACGGCCCCTCCGGTGGCGGGCGACAGTCGGCGACCGTGTCCGGCGCGGGGCTGACCTGGACGCTGGTCAAGCGCGAAAACGCACGCTCTGGCGATGCGGAGATCTGGACGGCGACCGCGCCCAAACCGCTCGCGGGCGCGACCGTCACCTCCACCCTATCGACGAGCGCCTACGATCAGTCGCTGACCGTGATCTCGATGGAGATGTCCGATGGAGTCGGCGCTTCGGTTGGCGGCAGCGCCGCAAACGGGCCCCCAAGCGTGTCGCTGAAGACGACCGAAGATGGGACGCTCGTCTTCGCTGTCGGCAACGACTACGACAAGGCGACAGCCCGTACGCTGGGCGTCAACCAGGTGATGCTCCACCAATATCTGGACACAGGTACCGGCGATACCTACTGGTCGCAGTACACGGGCCAGATCACTGGGTCCGCTGGAGAAACGGTGACGATGAACGACACGGCGCCCACCGCCGACCAGTGGAACATGGCCGCCGTCGAGTTGCTCGGCGACGGTCCCGGGGCCTGAGCGTCGCGCAGGAACACACCGGAATAGTCGACCGCACAGAAAAACACGCGGTCGGGAATCGTTGATCGAACATGAGGTGGTCATGACCATGCACGGCGAGCGAGTGCTCATCACCGGCGGCGCAGGTGCCGTGGGCTCGAACATCGCCGACCAGCTCGTGCAGGCCGGCGCTGAGGAGATTGTCGTTCTAGACAACTTCGTGCGCGGCAGGCGCGAGAATCTCACGTGGGCGCTCGCCAACGGCCCGGTACGTATCGTCGAGGGAGACATTCGCGACAGCCGGCTGGTGGACGAGCTCGCCCACAGCGTCGACGTGATCTTCCATCAGGCGGCGCTGCGAATCACCCAGTGCGCCGAGGAACCGCGTCTCGCGCTGGAGGTCATGGTCGACGGAACCTTCAACGTGATCGACGCGGCCCTGCGCAAGGGAGTCCGCAGGGTCGTGGCGGCCTCCTCCGCTTCGGTTTACGGCCTCGCGGAGCAGTTTCCAACCAACGAGTCTCATCACCCCTACGCCAACGACACGCTCTACGGTGCGGCCAAGACCTTCAACGAGGGCTTGATGCGCAGCTTCCACTCCATGCGCGATCTCGAGTATGTGGCGCTGCGCTACTTCAACGTATACGGCCCGCGGATGGACATCCACGGGGTCTACACCGAGGTGCTGGTGCGCTGGATGGAGCGCATCGCCGCGGGCGAAGCGCCGCTCATCCTGGGCGACGGTTCGCAGACGATGGACTTCGTCTACATCGGCGACGTCGCTCGCTCGAACCTGCTCGCCGCCGAAGCCGACGTCAACGACGAGGTCTTCAACGTGGCCAGCGGAACGGAGACGAGCTTGCTCGAGCTCGCTCAGCTGCTGATCGATGCGATGGGAGCGAACGTGTCGGTAGAACATGGGCCCGAGCGCGCGGTCAACAAGGTTCCGCGCCGCCTGGCGGACACAACGCTCGCGCAGGAGCGCCTGGGATTCGAGGCCGAGGTTGACCTCGAAACGGGGTTGCGCCTGCTCGTCGACTGGTGGCGCGCCGAACGCGCCGACACGGCGCCCGCCGCGCTCTCGGCAACATCATGAGCGAGATCCCGATCACAAAGCCGCATCTGGCAGGCGGCGAGCAGGCGGCCGTTGCCGAAGCAATCGCCTAGGGTTGGATATCGCAGGGACCGCGTGTGCGCGAGTTCGAGCAGGCGTTCGCCGCACGCGTTGGCGCCGCCGAGGCGGTGGCCACCACCAGTTGCACGACCGCGCTGGCGCTCGCCCTGCACGTCTGCGGCGTGGGCCCTGGCGACGAGGTGATCGTCCCCTCGCTTTCTTTCATCGCCACAGCCAATGCTGTGTGGCACTGTGGAGCAGAGCCGGTATTCGCCGACATCGACCCGCTCACCTACAACCTGGACCCGGCGGCGGCCGAGGGCGCCATCACGCCCCGCACCAAGGCAATCATGCCCGTGCACCAGGTCGGCTTGCCGGCCGACATGGACGCCTTCTTCGAACTTGGCGAGCGTCACGGCCTGGAGATCGTCGAGGACGCGGCGTGCGCCATCGGGGCCACCTACAAGGGCAACCCAATCGGTTCGCTCAAGTCGCCCGCGTGCTTCTCTTTGCATCCACGCAAGGTGATCACCACGGGCGAGGGGGGCATGATCGCCGTCCAAGACCACGAGACAGCCGAGCGACTGCGGCGACTACGAGCGCACGGAATGGACATGTCAGATCTGGCCCGCCACAACGCACGCGACGTGGTGGTCGAGTCCTACCCCGAGCGCGGCTGGAACAGCCGCATGACCGACATGCAAGCCGCGATGGGTCTGTGCCAGCTGGAGGCTCTCGACTGGATCCTCGAGCGCCGTCGCTTGCTCGCCGAGCGCTACACGGCTGCGCTTGCGCAGATCCCCCAACTGCAAGCCCCTTACGATCCGCCTTACGCGCAGCGCACCTGGCAGTCCTATTGCGTACGCGTCGCACCCAGCGCACCAATCGGACGCAACGAGTTGATGCGCCAACTGCTGACAGACGGCATCGCCACGCGGCGTGGGGTGATGGCGATCCATCGGGAGACCGCCTATGCCCAGCCGCGACACGCCGCCGCACCAACCGGGATCGGCGGGTCCCCGCTCGATGCCGGCCCACACGACGGCAGCATCCAAGCCGACCTGCCGCACACCGACGCCGCGTCCAGCGAAACGCTGATGCTGCCGCTGTTCCCGGACCTCTCCGACGAGCAGCAGAGCTACGTGATCGAGCGCCTCGCCGTGCACACACTGGCGAGGGCGGCGTAAATGCGACACAAGATGTGGCCCACCGGCGACGTTTGTTGAGTTGTGGTGTCCAGTGCGATCGATCAACGCGCGCCGTCGCTTGCCACCGGCAGCGCTGCGCCCATGGACGGGTCTGAGCGCTATGGCGTGCGAGCGAGCGATCTTAGCTGCCGACTGCTCGACATAGTGGGAGCGAGCTTGGCGTTGATCGTGCTTTCTCCGGTGCTGGGTTTGATCGCCGTGCTCATCAAGCTCGACTCACGTGGGCCTGTCTTGTTTCGCCAGGTTCGCCTTGGCCGCGACGCCAAGCCGTTCACGGTCAACAAGTTCCGTACGATGCAGGCTGGCGCTGCCCACGATCGCCACCGCGAGTTCGTGCTGAACCTGATCGAGGGCAAGCAACCCGACCAGGGGGTGCCGGGCGCGCGTTTCAAGATGGCCGGAGATCAGCGCGTCACACGCTTTGGCCAGTTGCTGCGCCGCTCGAGCCTCGACGAGCTGCCACAGATGTGGAACGTTCTGCGTGGCGAGATGTCCCTGGTGGGACCCCGTCCACCGATCCCCTACGAGGTCGAGCGTTACCCGTCGCATTGGTTCGCCCGCTTCGCGGTCAAGCCTGGAATCACAGGCCTATGGCAGGTGAATGGACGCTCGCAAGTGCCGCTCGAGGAGATGGTGCGCCTGGACGTCGAATATGTGCGCCGACGCTCGTTCTGGCTGAACCTGCGCATCATCGTTAAGACCGTCCCGGCGGTGCTCAACACGCGGGGAGCTTGGTGAGGCGGGTGAGCGTCAAGGACGAGCGAGCGAGCCGCGCGAGATGGATCCTGCGCATTGGGCGCGGACTATTGCTTCCAACGATCTTCGTGCTCATGTTGGCGTGGAGCACCTCGCCGGCGAGCGCCGCCGAATGTGCTACTGCACCAAACCCGATCGTGTGCGAGAACGCGCTCCCGGGCGATCCGCCGAGCGACTGGCAGGTGCGCGGCGCCGGCGACCCGACAATCCAGGGCTTTGCCACGTCGATGAGCGTCAATGCGGGTCAGACCGTCTCGTTCAAGATCAACACCCCCGCAACCTCCTACCACATCGACATCCTGCGATTGGGCTACTACGGAGGCAACGGCGCACGCATGATCGCGTCGCATCTCAAACCGACGGCCCAGCTCCCGCAGAGCCAGCCAGCCTGTATGACCGAATCGGCTACCGGGCTCATCGACTGCGGCAACTGGGCCGTATCCGCGTCGTGGACCGTACCCGCTAACGCCGTTTCCGGTCTCTACATCGCCCATCTGGTACGCGACGACACCGGCGGAGAGAGCCAGATCTTCTTCGTCGTGCGCAACGACTCCAGCCACTCGGAAGTGCTGCTACAGACCTCGGATGCGACTTGGGAGGCCTACAACAATTATGGCGGCAACAGCCTTTACACCTGCACCGTCGCCTGCCCGCCCGGAAACCCCAAGGCTTACAAGGCCGCCTACGCGGTCTCCTACAACAGGCCGTTCGATGGCGCGCTGACGACCGATAGCGGGGCGTCCGATCCCTACTACGCCGAATACCAGCTGATCCGTTTCCTCGAGAAGAACGGCTACAACGTCAGCTATACCGCAGAGGCCGAAGTGGACCACAACGGGCCCCTGCTGAAGAACCACAAGCTCTTCATCTCGAGCGGCCACGACGAGTATTGGTCAGCGGGCCAGCGGGCCAACGTGGAAGCGGCACGGGAAGCCGGCGTCAACCTCGCGTTCTTCAGCGGCAACGAGCTGTTCTGGAAGACGCGCTGGGGAGCCAGCATCGATAACTCGCACACCGCCTACCGAACCCTGACCTCCTACAAGGAGACCCACTTCGAAGGACCGGTGGACCCACAGGATCCATCCGTCTGGACCGGGGCGTGGCGCGATCCGCGCGCGAGCCCGCCGGCCGACGGCGGACGACCCGAGAACGCGTTGACTGGTCAGCAGTTCACGGTGAACTCGGGTACTGCCGACATCACGGTGCCGGGACAGTACGGCAAGCTGCGGATGTGGCGCAACACCGCCGTGGCCGGGCTCTCACCGGGGCAAACCCTGACCCTCTCGCCGGAAGGCGGGACGCTCGGCTATGAGTGGGACGAAGACGTCGACAACGGCTTCAGGCCTGCCGGGGAGTTCGACCTCTCCTCCACGACCGTCAGCGGCCTGCAGGCATTTACCGATTACGGCTCCTCGCTGAACGGGAACGCCACGGCGACGCACCATCTGACCCTGTATCGGGCACCCAGCGGCGCCCTCGTCTTCGGCGCGGGCACCGTGCAGTGGTCGTGGGGCCTCGACAACACCAACGCCTGGGAAATCGGCATCACCGACCCGAGCCACAACCCGCCCGATCCCAACATGGAGCAAGCCACCGTCAATCTGCTTGCGGACATGGGCGCCCAACCGGGCTCCTTGACCAGCGGCCTCGTGCGCGCCGAAAAGTCGCTCGACACCACACCGCCAACTTCGGCCATAACCTCGCCGACGCAGGGGGAAACGCTACAGGACGGCAACCAAGTTACGATCTCAGGCACGGCCACCGACAGTGGCGGCGGAGTCGTCGCGGGGGTGGAAGTATCCACCGACGGCGGCTCCACATGGCACCCGGCGACCCTCACCACCCCGGCCGCACATTCGGTCACTTGGTCCTACAGCTGGGCAGCGCACGGCAACCCCACGACAACCATCAAGTCGCGCGCCGTCGATGACAGCGCCAACCTCGAGACGCCGTCGTCCGGGACGCTCGTGAAAGTCACCTGCCCCTGCTCGATCTGGGGCGCGGCCGTGACGCCGCCGACCCCCGACTCGGGCGATCCGCACTCCGCTGAGCTCGGCGTGAAGTTCACCTCAGACGTCTTCGGCACCGTGAGCGGGCTGCGCTTCTATAAGTCCGAAGCCAACACGGGAACGCACATCGGCAGCCTGTGGAGCTCCAGCGGCCAGCGCCTGGCGACCGCCACGTTCACCAGTGAAACTGCGTCGGGCTGGCAGCAGGTGAATTTCTCTACACCGGTCGACATCTTCCCCAACACGACCTATATCGCGTCCTACTTCGATCCCAACGGTCACTATGCCGCCTCGCCGTACTACTTCTATACGCCTCCCCCAACCGGCGGCAACGCGCTGAACAGCCCACCCCTGCACGCGGTCCCGGCCGGTAGCGCAACCGCAAACGGCGCTTACGTCTCGACAAATGGAGTGTTCTCCTACAGCTTCGCCAGCACTTTTCCGACCAACAGCTTCAACGGGACGAACTACTGGGTGGATCCGGTGTTCGAACCGGCCGGCGCCCCTGGCCAGGCGACGAATGTGAGCGCAACCGCCGGCAGCCTGTCGGCAAGCCTGAAATGGAGCGCACCGACCGAAGGCGGGCCGGTGACCACTTATACGATCACCCCGTACATCGGCTCAGAAGCACAAACACCCACCACCGTGACCGGAACACCGCCCGTAAACGAAGCGACGGTCACGGGCCTGAGCGCCGGCACCACATACACGTTCACGGTGCAGGCCTCCAATCCCAGCGGCAACGGACCGGCCTCGGCCCAGTCAAACCAGGTGACGCCGACGACGATCAGCCCACCCTCGCCGCCCACCGGGGCGACGGCAAGCGCGGCCACAAACCAGGCGCTCGTGAGCTGGAGCGTACCCGCCAACAACGGTGGCAGCGCGATCACGGGCTACGTGATCACCCCATACATCGGCGCGAACGCTCAGAGCGCGGTCGAAGTCGGCGCGAGCACGACCACCACGATCCTCAAAGGTCTCACCAACGGCACGAGCTACACGTTTGCCGTCAGCGCCAAGAACGCCGTGGGAACCAGCCCACCCTCCACGCCCACGTCCGCTATCGCGCCACAGGACACGATCTTCGACTTCGCCACGCCGGCGACGATCGACTCGGCAGACAACAAATCGGTCGAGGTGGGGGTGAAGTTCAGCTCGGCGAGCGTTGGCACGGTCACCGGCATTCGCTTCTACAAGGCAAGCACCAACACAGGGACTCATGTCGGCAGCCTGTGGAGCTCCAGCGGGACGCTGCTCGCCTCCGCCGCCTTCACCAACGAAAGCGCCTCCGGCTGGCAGCAGGTCAACTTCTCAACGCCGGTCGCGATTACGCCGAACACGACCTATGTCGCCGGATATTTGGCGCCCAAAGGCCACTACTCGGACACCGCTTCCGGCTTTGCTTCGGCCGGCACCAGCAATCCACCGCTGAGCGCACTCGCCAACTCCCAAAGCGTAAACGGGCTCTATTCCTACAGCACCACGAGCACGTTCCCCACGAGCACGTTCAAAGCCACCAACTACTGGGTCGACGTCGACTTCATGCCGACCCAGACTCCTGGCCAGGTCACGAACGTAAGCGCCACCGCTGGTACAGAATCGGCAAACGTCTCCTGGAGCGCGCCATCGGAAGGCGGACCGGTGACCACGTACACGGTCACGCCGTACATCGGCTCCGAAGCACAAACGCCGACCACGCTGAACGGAGCGCCGCCGGCCACCAGCACCACGATCAAAGGACTGACCAGCGGCACCTCCTATACCTTCAAG
>Ga0134126_10000886_pt1 | contig 37828 bp, 31 predicted proteins | sample KB31752_FD_96881 | JGI IMG/M metagenome (GOLD analysis project Ga0134126, IMG submission 96881) | Terrestrial soil microbial communities with excess Nitrogen fertilizer from Kellogg Biological Station, Michigan, USA - KB3-175-2 | ecosystem: Environmental > Terrestrial > Soil > Unclassified ...
AGGGCCGCGACCACTTCCACGCCAATCACCTTCTCGGCGCTCCCGACGACACTACCGGGAAAGTCCTCCTCGACTTCGTTCAAGGCGCGAACCAATAATCATCGCGTTGGCCAAGGTTTCCCCATCAAGGCGTATCGCGATCCTCCGGGATCCGATACGCTTTTCGCCGCGCCATTTGCCGATACGCTTCGGTCAGCAGCGCTCGGCGATCCTCTTCGGTAAGCATCGCGGCGAATAGACCATCGAGCAACCCGGCACCAACTCCCGTCTCGCGCAGCAGCCGGCTTTCCATCTCGCCATTCGTCTCGATGAAGCCATCCTTCCGCAGATGGTTCGGCGGGAAACCGAGCGCTGCCAAAGCCGGCGCGATCATCAAACCGCGATGACAATCGAGCGGGTCTTCCTCGCTGCATAAAAAGACGACTGGGGAACCGAGCAGACCGCGCGTGAGTTGTTCGAGGCCGCGCTGAAATCCCGTCGTCGCGCGCATGCGCTCGTAATCCAAGTAACCCTCGTCATCGTACAGCATGCGCGACGTCGGCCGACCACCGAGGAGATCGCCGAGGAACACATAGGCGATGCCCTGTTCGCGCAGCCCGCTTTCCAGTGGCCCTTTGTTGAAGTGCGGCAACCAACGGCTGTACGGACTGGAACGCACGTCGGCCAGCGCCGTGACACCCGCTTGTTGTAAAAGTGCGAGGAACGTCGGCCAATCGTGGTTGGAATGACCGACGCTGAAGAGACGCACGCCGCTTCCGGCCGTGGTCATGAAATCGACTCCACAGGCGAGTGAATAGTTTCGGGTAGTTTTTCGTTAGCCCAGCCCTTCAGGGCTGGGAGGAGTTGTTTGGGCCTTCAGGCCCTCCACCGCGTGGGCGCGACCGACGGAAGGGGCTAAAGCCCCAACAGAGGCATGCGCCGCCCCCATCCCAGCCCTGAAGGGCTGGGCTAACGAAAAAGGCTCCCATACTCCCAAAATCGGCGCACGCACCCGTCTCCACTTCGTATTTGCTTTTCGCTCTCCGGCGCGTTCATAATAACGGCATCATAACAGGTCACGTACAGGTAAACCATCAAGACTGATAGAGACAGATTAATGCGATCTATAATATCAATAATTGTCCTTATCTGCGCTCTCGTTCTGCCATCTTCCGCTGTCCGGGCCGAGGAGGCGCACGCCATTCTGAACAGGGCCATTCAGGCCCACGGCGGGGAATCTCGGCTCGCTCGGACGAAGGTTGGGCGTCTCAAGGCGAAAGCGGAGGGCGCTTTCGCGGGCGCGGGAGCCTTCAACGTAACGTGGGAGGAGACGTTCGATTTGCCGCGTCGTTACAAGCAGACCATCGAAGGAACTGTCAACGGCATGGCGATGAACACGGAATCCGCCGTCAATGGAAGGAAAGGGTGGATGCGCCAGGGCAAAGAGCCCCCGCGCGATTTTTCGCTACCGGAACTCCTCCCCCTTGAGCAGCACTGGCATACATTCCTCGCGCAACTCTTGCTCTTACGGAGCAAGGATACTCAACTCACTTCCTTAAATGAGGAACGACGTGACGGCCGCACGCTCGTCGGCATTCGGGTAGTCACTTCCAGAGGCACGGCAGACCTTTATTTCGACAAATCCACCGGACTGCTGGCGTGGGCGCGACGGCCGCTGCTGAACTTCATGGGGGGACAGCAGATGAGGGGGGAAACCGTCTACGACGATTACCGTGAGGTTAGCGGCGTCCGTTATCCCATGCACATCAAAGCCTCCAATGGAGATGCCAATTTCGTGAATCGCACGCTCTCGTCGATCGAGTTTCTCGACAAGATCGATGACAGCGTCTTCGCCAAACCGGAACCGCCCCAACCCGCGGCGGATATGCGGTTCGACATACAACTTGTCCCAGAGCAAGAGACCGTACCGGCTCGCTGGGACATTCGGCTCATTCTCGCCACGCTGGGCGTGGGCGTTTTTGTGGGCGTTGTTTGGCTGATCGTCCGAGCCTCCAAACGACGAGAGGCCCCGACGCCTCCAAAGTGAGGTGACGATGCGTTGAGGAACAGTACTGTCCCTCAACGTCTTCTTCGGTAGAATGGGACGTATCGCCCACTCGGCAAAACGTGGGAGTTCGCTTCTTATCGCTTCGCCTGCAACGACGCAGAGCCGATTTGTCTGTCCCCCTCTTCGGAGATACCGAAGGGAGTGGTGAGGCTGCGCATTGTTGTACGGTTCCAAGGACGTTCCCAGACCTTGACGAAAGGGAAGATATGGCCGCTTCCGAGAAGGTTGCTCTGTCACGGGTGAGTACGCTGTCGCTCCCTTTGGAGCGGGATGTTTTCCTCCGCACCTTGATCCGGGAACTGGCTGGAACGCTACAAGAAGTGGTCGGTCTGGAGGAAGCCTCCGGCTTCGTCAGCGTCGTCGGCCAAAAGATGGGCGACTGGATCAACGATAGTTACAAGTCCGCGCTGGAAGTGTCGAACCTGAATCGACAGCAGGTAGCCGATGTACTCGTGGACCTGAAACGCCGTATCCAGGGCGATTTCCACATCATTGAGGAATCCGACGAGAAAATCGTGCTAGGCAACCGTGCCTGTCCCTTCGCCGAGAAGGTCATCGATCGTCCGGCCCTGTGCATGATGACTTCCAATGTGTTCGGCGTCATCGCCGCCGAAAACCTCGGGTACTCCAAGGTCGTCCTTGAGGAAACCATCGCCCGGGGTGATGGCGCCTGTCGTATCGTCGTGCATCTGAAAGCGACGCCGGAAGCCGAGGCAGCGAACGGTCGGGAGTACTTCAAGGGGTAGCCAGCCATCGTGTCCGCCCTTGAGCAGTTTCGTCAATTCGCGGATCTCCTGCCGGAAGCCATGCTGCTTTTGACGGCAGAGGGAACGATTCTCGCCGCCAATAAGGGTGTCGAGGACCGGCTCGGTCTTCCGCTGGACGAACTGCAAGGCCAGCAACTCGCGGAACTGGTGAGCGATGCTCCCGAAACCATCTCTCCGTATCTGCGTGCCTGCGCCCGAAGCCGAAAGATGGTCCTCGGATCGTTGCGGTTCGCGCGGAAGAATGGCGGCATTACTCCGTGCCGCTGCGAAGGCGCTGTCTTTCGCCCTCGCAACGCGGATACTCCCGCCCTGCTGCTCGTGCGTCTTGTCCCAAAAGAGACGGCGGTCAGCCAGTTCATCGCGCTGAATCAGCGTGTCACCGAGTTGACGAAAGAAATCGCGCGGCGAACAGCGGCCGAGACCGCTCTGCATGAAAAGAGCGAGTCGCTGCATGTCACCCTGGCGAGTATCGGTGATGCCGTCATCGCCACGGATGAGCATGGCATGGTGACGTTCTTGAACAGGATCGCCGAATCGCTAACCGGCTGGCGGCAGGAAGAGGCGACGGGGAAGCCGCTGGAAACCATCTTCCACATCGTGAATGAGAAAACCCGCCGCGTGGTCGAAAACCCGGTAGCCAAGGTCATTCGCGAAGGCGTCATCATTGGCCTGGCCAATCACACGATCCTGATCGCTCGCGATGGGACGGAAAGACCCATCGACGACAGCGGCGCACCGATTCGAGGCAAGCAGGGGGAGATCCTGGGAGTCGTCCTGGTGTTCCGCGACATCAGCGAGCGGCGCAAGAGCGAGGAGGAGATTCGAGCTAACGAAGAGCAATTGCGATTGGCGCTGGACGCGGGCCGCATGGGAACATGGGACTGGAACATCCTCACCGATGAGGTTGTCTGGTCGCCCACCCTGGAAGCCATCCACGGAATGGAAGCGGGCGCGTTTGAGGGTAACTTCGCGGCCGTCCGGAAAACGATTCACCCGGAAGATAGCGACCACTTTCTCCGCGCCATCACCGAGAGTCTCCAGCAGGACAAGGCGTGTCACATTGAGTACCGCATGGTCTGGCCGGATGGCGCGATTCACTGGCTCGAAGGCCGGGGACAAGTCTTCCACGACGAGGTCGGCAGGCCTGTCCGCATGATGGGCATTGGCACCGACATTGATGAGCGGAAGCGAACGGAACATGTGCTGCGTTTCCTCGCCGACGCCAGCGCCGCCCTCGCCGAGGTGGTGGATTACGAGAGTACCTTGCAAAAGGTAGCTCATCTCGCCGTGCCGTTTTTCGCGGATTGGTGTACGGTTGATCTCGCCGAGATGGACGGCTCCGTGCGCCGGCTCGCCGTGGCTCATGTGGACCCATCGAAGGTGAGTTTGGCCCAGGAATTAGCTCGTTGTTATCCGCCCGACCCCAACGCGCCACGGGGTGTGCATAACGTCCTTCGCGCCGGCCAATCGGAACTCATGTCGGACATCCCAGACAGTCTGTTGAGTCAAGGGGCGCAAGACGAAGAACATCTGCGCATCCTGCGTGAGTTGGGGCTGAAGTCCTACATGTGCGTGCCCCTCAAGGTGCGCGGGAAAATGCTGGGCGTCCTGTCATTCGTCATGGCGGAGTCGGGCCGTCGCTATCAAGCCGAAGATCTTGCCCTGGCGGAGGATCTCGCCCATCGAGCCGCCGTCGCCGTGGAGAATGCCCGACTGTATCAGGAACTTCAAGAGGCCGACCGGCGCAAGAATGAGTTCCTGGCGACGTTGGCGCACGAGCTTCGAAATCCCCTCGCTCCCGTGCGCAACGGCCTGCAAATCATGCGTCTGGCGTCCGACCGGCCGGACGCTCTGGAGCAAGCGCGTCAGATGATGGATCGGCAACTGGGCCACATGGTACGGCTCATCGACGATTTGCTCGACGTGAGCCGAATCACGCGCGGGATGATTGAATTGCGCAAGGAGTGTGTAGACCTTGCCGCGATGGTGCATAGCGCCCTCGAAGCCAGCCGCTCGGCCATTGAGGCAGCCGGCCACGAATTGACGGTGAAACTGCCGAGCCAGCCGATCTCCCTGTACGCCGATCCGACCCGCTTGGTCCAGATTGTCAGTAATATATTAAACAATGCCGCTCGCTATACTCCGCAAAACGGCCGCATTGGGCTGACCGTTGAACGCCAGGACGAGCAGGCCATCGTGCGGGTGCGCGACAACGGCCTCGGCATCCCCACCCAGATGCTGCCGCGCGTCTTCGAGATGTTCACGCAGGTAAATCGCAGTCTGGAGCGATCGCAGGGCGGTCTGGGCATCGGCTTGGCGTTGGTTCAGAACCTTGTCCACATGCACAGCGGCACGATCGAAGCCCATAGCGCCGGACTCGGACAGGGCAGTGAGTTTATCGTGCGTCTCCCTATCGCGCCGGCGGACGGCGAGGACGCGGCGGAGTCGCCGGGACAGCAGGCGCAACAACCCGATCCGTCCGTCGGCCGGCGTATTCTGGTCATCGACGACAACGTGGATGCGGCCGATAGTCTGGCTATGCTGTTGCGCATGCTTAAGAACGAAGTGCATGTCGCTCACGATGGGCCGTCGGGGATCGATCTGGCTCGCCGCTGCCGGCCGGACCTTCTTTTTCTCGACATTGGTTTGCCGGGCATGAGTGGCTATGAGGTTGCCCGCGCTATGCGGCAAGATAGCGAATTGCGCGGCATCACGATCGTTGCCCTAACCGGCTGGGGCCAACCCGAAGATCGCCGCCGCAGTCAGGAGGCTGGCTTCGACGAGCATCTGGTCAAGCCCGTAGCCCCCGACTTCCTCATCGAGATCCTCTCTCATCCTCCGCGGCGAAACAGTTGAGAAGGCGAGCGAGGGGGCATGGACGTGCGATACAGGGGTAGTCAGACTCGGCTTTTACACTTTTCGGAGCGTTTGGCGGGCCGATGGCGGAACCTCCTGCGGGTGAATAAACTTCGGGTAATCTCACGCACCGAAGTTCATCGCACCGCACGGAGGTCCGCTGATGGACCAGCTTATTCCCAGCCTGCGCGTTTTGCTAGGCCCCCTGGCTCCTGCCTTTCGCTCCGAAGTTTACTCCTCGTTTTGTCTGACCGTCGTTGCCTGGATTGTTTGTCTCGGTCGCCGCACGATCAGCCGGGTGTGGGAAACCACCGGCCACACGCAGCAACGCAACCATGCCGCTGCCTATCGCCTCTTCAGTGAAGCCGTCTGGAATTGGGATAAGGTTTGTCGTTTGCTCTTGCTGCACGTCCTGGCCCTGGCACCGGGCGTGCGACGCTGGCTCGTCCTCGATGATACCCTGGCCCACAAACGAGGAGCCAAGGTGGCCTTCGGCGGCATCTTTCTCGATGCCGTCCTCAGCACGAAGAAACACAAGGTCTTCCGCTTTGGCAACAACTGGGTGGTCGTCGGGGTGGTCGTGGAGTTGCCCTTTCGCCCCAACCGTTACTTTTGCCTGTCGATTCTGTGGCGGGTCTACCAAAAGCAGGGCAACAAACCCAAGCGGGAGCATCGCACCAAGAATCAACTGGCCGCCGAGATGCTGGCGGTCCTGGCCGGATGGCTTCCCACTCGGGAAATCCTGGTAGTTGCGGATAGTGCCTACATCGGCAAACACCTGTTGCGGCAGCGGCCGGCGAACGTGGAAGCCCTGGGGCCGATCCATTGGAAAGCTGCCTTGTATGAAGTGTTGCCCGAGGCCCAGGGGCGAACGAAGCATGGCCGTCGTTGGCCGACACCCAGGGAGATGTTAGCCAATGACCAGCAGGGGCCGGCGACGAAGCAAGCGATCCCTTTCAAGAATGGGGTGACACGGGAGTTGGAGATCAAGACGATCCGTGGTGTGTGCTGGTACGACACCGCTGGGCCGAAGGCCGTGCAAGTGATCCTGGTGCGTGATCCGGCGGGGCAGTGGCGAGACGAAGCTCTGGTCTGCACCGATGTCCGTCTGTCAGCGACCGAGATCCTTACTGGCTACTGCCGCCGCTGGAGTGTGGAGGTCGCCTTTGCCGATGCCAAGCAGTTGCTCGGTTTTCACGATCCGCAGGTGTGGAGTACCTTGGCCGTGGGACGAGCGGCCCCGATGGCTTGGTTTGTCGCCACGTTGGTAGTCTGTTGGTATGGGGAGTCGGGGCAATACGGTCCGCAGGCCGAGCGGCACCGACCGTGGTACAAGGACAAGGAGACACCGACGTTCGCTGACATGTTGGCGGCCTGCCGGTTGCAATTGGGGCAAGCGTGGCTCAAGGCCGAGAGTGGTTCAAGAGCAGATCAGGAGGACAAACTGGCCTGGTTGTTGGAGTATGTGGCGACCAGCAACTGAACGTCAGCGGTTCAGCCCAGAAAACCCAACAATAATCGCCTGCCAATGGCCGAGGAACCAAGTTCTCTAGGTCATCGAACGACGAAAGTATGCCCCGTTATCTGTAAAACACAAGTCCGAGACACCGCATGATTCGACGGCGACCGCAGAAAGCCGGCCGCGAGCAGGACGAGACAAGCGTGATGATGGAAACCGCGCCACGAACGCCCCTCGAAATGATCGAGTCCCAATTCATTCACTAATTCGTCGCGGCCGCGCTGCGCCGCCTCGGATAATTCCGGCGGCGTCTCCGCCAGCCAGGTCAGACCGCGCTCTTCCACCGCCTGCGGCAATGCTTCGACATTCCCCCAAGCGCCGCCCGGCGCGACGGCGCGAGCGTGGATGCCGGCGGATCGCGCCTCGTCGAGTAGTTCCAGGGCCAGCGCGCTTTTGCTGACGGGACGCCGCACGATCTCGGGCACCCCGACACTATCGAGACGAGCGCGATCTTCCAGCCAGTGACGAGGCAGATACAAACGCAGGGCCAAAGGCACACATCCCACGGGGCTGATGTGGTGCAGCGAAACGGCAATCTGGCAGTTGGTCTTGCGACGCAGCGCGACGCTGTATTGCCGCTGCACACCGACCGAGTATCGTCCTTGCTTGAGGAAGGCGAATTCCTCAAGAACGAATACGCCGCTCGGGTCCAAGCGTTCCGCCAGCCAGCGCTGATAGCGCTGACACAATTTTTGTTCGTCCCACGGACTCTGATTGATGAAGTGCTGGAGCGCTTGGGCCACATCCTCGACGCGCAAACCATCAGGCAGCGTGACGGTGCGCGCCAGGCTCTCGATGGTTTTTCGCCCGCCGGGACGGAGCAGACCTTGCAGATAAACCGTGGCCCAATCCGCTTGTTCGCGGCGTTGGAAATCGCAACGGAACCAGCGGGTGAATTGTTCCAACCGCTGCGGTAATGAGGTATCGCGCTCGCCCATGACATTCTTGTCCTCGAACCTTCTGGCCAGCCCGCAGCGCCAGCAAGGGATTGAATTACCCTTGCTGGCGCCGCGGACTGGCAATTCATTGGGTTCGTGCCTCTAATAATCGCCCGTCACGGCCTCACCGCCATCGCGCGTGACCAAGGCCGCATACAAGACGATGTTGATGCTCTGGGTCAGGAAATGGACGGAGCCATCTCCGAAGAGGGCGTTGGCACCGCTGGTATGGAAGGCGTAGGTTTCGCCGGTCCCGGCGGTGCCATACACCGGATCGGGGAAGGAAGAGCCAATATCCCGGCCGTTCGTGCAGTTAATGGCGCAAGGCCCCGGCACACTGCTGCCGTCGAACGTGGAGCCTTTCAGATCGAAATCCGACGCGGGCCGAGACCAACCGCCGCCGTTGACTTTGTTGGTGGGTGTCGAGCCGACGGCGCGGCCCAGGCGATAAACTTGCGGCCGGCCCGCCGACTCGGCGAGCAAAATGGTATTGGACAAGCCATCCGTCACGCCGGCGATGGTGGCGGTCTGGTTGCGGATCAAAATGCCGGAATTGGGGGCAATCTGACCGGGATAGAGCGAGGCCAGCTGCGCCGTCACGGAAGTCGGCGCGGCGTAATCGATGACGCCGACGATGGGCGACCAGACGGCCGGCGGCTGAGGATTGCCGTCGAAGCGACTGGGGTTGGGCGTCGAGGGGCAGTTGAAGATTTTGACTTGCTGCGACGTACTCGGCAGGTTGTTCGGCGAGTCCCAGTTGCTGTTGTAATCGTAGGAGCGCACGAGATTTTGCTGCTCCATGTACGGCAGGGCGGCCACGGTCCAACTGGCCCGCACGGCCGCCGTGGCCGAGGGCGGACGGCTGCTGCTGGGAAAGTAACCCAGCGCGGACTGATGGCTATGCAGCGCCAGACCGAGTTGCTTGAGGTTGTTCGTGCAAGACGTGCGTGCCGCGGCCTCGCGGACTTTTTGCACGGCCGGCAACAGCAGACCGATGAGGATGGCGATGATGGCAATCACCACCAATAGTTCGATCAGCGTGAAGCCGGGACGCCGGCGCGAAGACGAGTAGGTCATGTCGAAACTCCTTCCATCGTGAAAAAAAAGCTATTTTAGGGTTGTTAAGTCTTTTATCGCGGTGCCAGTTCAAAGGTCGGCAAGTCGTTGTCGCCCTTGTTGATGGTCGCTCGCAGGCCCGAGTTTTCAGCCCGACCGTAGCGATCGGGGAGATAGTTCACCGTGACGTAGTCGTCGCCGCCAGCGGTGCGTGTGCGCGTGGCGAGGAACCACTGAACCGTGACGTGATATTCACCCTCGGGCGCGCCATCGCCCTGTTTGTAGCTCGTCAAGGTGAAATGACCGTTCTCGTCCACGGAGCCGACCGGATGGATGGCTTCGGGGCTGGCATCGTTGACGGGGTGGAAGGTGATTTGAGCGCGGGCGGCCGGCTGGCCCTTGACCAGCACTTGCCCGCGCACCGGATGAACGGGTTTACGACCGGACGAACACGCCGGGCACAACGCGGCCAACACAAGGACGCCGGAGACGAAAGCAACACGCATGAGTACCCTCCTGGGTAGCGCGTGTGTCTCCGGTGGTCCGGTCAACAACGCAGACAATCGTGGGAAGCCTCCCGCGAACGGGTCGGCATCGGATCGCCGCTTGCGGCTTAGCGCTATTCGCTAAGCCGCAAGCGGCTCAATGCGGCGTGCGCGACGAGCGTTGATAGCGTTTGCGCTCGGTGCGTTCCACCTGCACAACAACGCCGTCTTGCACGAGCAACGTGACGGAGCCGAACTGCAAGCCGCGCAGGGCGTCCTCGACGTGTTGCCACGTCCAGCGCAAGTTCGGTTCCTGGACCGTTTGACGGCTCGCATCGGCGACAAGCGAATCGGCCATGACGGATTTTTCCTGTCTCTAAATTGAGTAATCCGGCACAAACACGCGGGCACGGCGCGGAGCGACGTACACGCGATCGCCGCTCCTCAACTGGAGTTCTTCACAGCGTTCGGGACTCAATTCGACATGGAGGGCGGCTTCGTTCTCCTCGGCGAGCAGATGAACGCGGGCGACGGCGCCGGCCGGGTGAACGTGCAGCACCGTGGCCGCCAGGCTCGCCGGCGAGTCGGAAACATGATCGATGTCCAACTCGTGCGGCCGAACGTACACATCGGTGGAGCGCGATTCATCGTGCGGATAATCGGGGCAGGGAACAACCGCGCCGCCGAGGAAGGCCCGGCCATTTTGCACGCGGCCCTGGAAGACGTTGACGTGACCGAGGAAATCCATGACGAAGGCGCTGGCCGGCCGCTCGAACACCTCGCGCGGACTGCCGGCTTGCTCGATTCGGCCGTGGTTCATCACCACGACGCGGTCGGCCACCTCGAACGCCTCTTCCTGATCGTGCGTGACGAGGACCGTGGTGCAATGGATTTCACGATGCAGCACGCGCAGCCATTGGCGCAGTTCCTGACGCACCTTGGCATCGAGCGCGCCAAACGGTTCATCGAGCAGCAGCACGCGCGGTTGCGCCGCCAGCGCTCGCGCCAGGGCCACACGCTGCCGCTGACCACCCGATAGCTGCGACGGTCGGCGTTTCTCGAAGCTGTCCAGACGCACCAGACGCAGCAATTCATCGACGCGCTCGCGGACTTGCGCTTGCTTCCAGCCGCGTACCCGCAGGGCGAAGGCCACATTCTCAAACACGCTCATATGGCGAAACAGGGCGTAATGCTGGAACACGAAGCCGACGTTGCGCTCGCGAGCCGAGCGATGCGTCACCTCCTCATCCTCATACAGAATGACGCCGTCGTCCGCCGTCTCCAGCCCGGCGATGACACGCAGCAGCGTCGTTTTGCCGGAGCCGGATGGCCCCAGCAGAGCCAACAGTCCGCCGCCCGGCACCGTCAGATTGACGTGGTCTAACGCGGTGAACGAGCCGAAACGCTTGCTGATATTTTTGATCGTGATACTCATTGCTCTCCCCTCGTAGGCGTCTCAGTTAGTGGCACGAACAAAATAGCGAGCCTCCCGCGTGAGCGGGGGGAGTCTTCATTGAATCCCCCCGCTCACGCGGGAGGCTCGCTATTTGTTAGTGTCGGTTAGGCTCTCGGCAATCTCCCGGCGTTCGCGGCGTTCCAGCCCTACCTTGAGCGCCAGCGTCACCAAAGCCAACAGCGTCAGCAGCGAGGCGACGGCGAACGAAGCGGGCGTGTTGTATTCCTGAAACAGCTTCTCCACACGCAGCGGCATGGTGTCGGTTCGCCCGGCGATGTGCCCGGAGACGACGTAGACGGCTCCGAACTCGCCCATAGCGCGGGCGTTGCACAGGATGACGCCGTACAGCACGCCCCAACGAATGTTCGGCCAGGTTACACGCCAGAACATTTGCCACCCGCTGGCTCCGAGACTCACGGCGGCCACATCCTCATCGGGGCCGACTGCTTCCATGACTGGAATCAATTCACGCACCACGAACGGCAAGGTCACAAAGGCGGTCACGAGAATCAGTCCCGGTGTGGCGAAGATAATCTTCAATCCGTGGTCGCGCAGCCAGGGGCCGAAGTATCCCTGCAAACCGAACAACAATACGAACATCAACCCGGCCACAACCGGCGACACCGAGAACGGCAGATCGATGAGCGTCAACAAGATCGTCCGTCCAGGAAAGCGGAAGCGGGCGATGGCCCACGCGCAGGCCACGCCGAAAACGAGGTTGGCCAATACCGCCGCCGATGCCACAATCAGCGTCAACCCGATGGCATGCCGCGTATTCGCATCGCCAACGAGGTTGTGCCAGTACGTTGCCACTCCCCGACTGAGCGCCTGGTAAAAGACATTGACGACCGGCACAATCACCAGCACGGTCAGAATGAGAACAGCGACGAGCGTCAATCCCCAGCGCACCGGCCACGGGTCGCGGGCTTTCCGAACCTCATGTTGCACGGTTTTTGCTCCATCGTTCGAGAAGGTTGATCGCGGCCAGCAGGCCAAACGACATCACGAGCAGGACGACGGCCAACGCGGTCGCCTCGCGGTAGGCGAACTCTTCCAGCCGCGCGACAATCAGCACCGGAGCAATCTCGGTGCGAAACGGCTTGTTGCCGGAGACAAACACAACCGATCCGTATTCTCCCAAACCGCGTGCGAAGGCCAGGGCGAACCCCGTCAGCAGCGGCGGCACCAACGGCGGCCACAACACGCGCCGGAACGTCTGCCAGCGATTGGCCCCCAGGATGGAGGCCGCTTCTTCCAGCTCCGCCTCCAACCCCTCCAGCACCGGCTGCACCGTGCGCACGACGAACGGAAAACCCGTGAACGTCAACACCAGCACGATGCCCAATCGCGAGTAGGCTCCTTCGATGCCGAGCGGAACGAGAAACTGTCCCAGCCAACCGTTGGGTACATACAAACTGGAGTACACCAATCCCGCCACCGCCGTCGGCAGTGCGAAGGGCAGATCGACCAAGGCGTCGAACAATCGTTTCAGCGGAAACGAATAGCGCACCAACACCCAGGCGACCAACAAACCCAGCACGGCATTGGCCGCCGCCGCCGCCAGCGATGCCCCGAAGGTGAGCGCGTAGGCCGAGCGCGTGCGTTCGTTCCACACCGCCGCCCAGAACTGCGCCGGCGTCAGCGACGCGGCCTTGAGGAAGCACGCCGCCAGCGGAATCAGCGCCAGCAGACTTAAATAGCACACGGCATAGCCCAGGCTCAGCGAGAACCCCGGCAGCACGCGCCGGCTTATCGTCGCCATGATCGACGGCTCCTCTGTCTTGACCAGTCCGCAGCGCCAGCAAGGGAATGTCCCTTGCTGGCGCTGTAGGCTGGCATCTTGTTTCAACGACTCGGTTGGTAGATCGTGTCAAAGATCGCCCCGTTGGCGAAAAACTTCTGCTGGGCGTCCTCCCAATCGGCGGCGACGGCCGTGATCGGAAAGAGTTTCAGCTCCGGCAGCTGGGCCGTATACTGCTTCCGAATGGTTTCGTTGATCGGTCGATAGTGGTGTTTCGCCAGTGTATGTTGGGCTTCGTCGCTGTAGAGGAATTGCAAATACGCCTCGGCGACCGCTCGCGTTCCCTTGCGATCGACATTGCCATCGACCACGGCCACGAACGGCTCCGCCCGGATGCTCACCGGCGGATAAACAATCTCCAGCTCGCCCGGCGTCTCAGCCACCTCCAGATACGCCTCGTTTTCCCAGGTCAAATGGACATCGCCGATCTTTTTTTGCGCAAACGTCGTCGTCGAGCCGCGCGCTCCATTGTCGAGAACGGGCGTGTGCTGATACAACTTCGTCACGAAGTCGCAGGCATCCTCTTCCGAGCCGCCACACTGCTGGACCGCCCCCCAGGCCGCCAGGAAGCTGAGCCGGCCATTGCCGGAAGTCTTCGGATTGGGCGTGATGACCTCGACGCCCGGCTTTACCAGATCGGACCAGGTCTTGATACCCTTGGGATTGTCCTTGCGGACGACGAACACGATGGTGGAGAAATACGCCAGCGAATGGTGCGGCAGACGTTCCTCCCAACCGTCCGCGATCAGTCCCTTCTTCCGCAGCGCGTCGGTGTCGGACCACAATGCCAGCGTGACCACGTCGGCTTCTAAACCGTCGATGACCGACCGAGCCTGTCCGCCGGAACTGGCGTGCGATTGCTTAATCGTCACATGTTGCCCAGTCTTCCGCTCGTGGGCGGGGATGAACTGCGCGTTCAACTCTTGCCACAGTTCGCGGGTCGGATCATACGAGACGTTAAGCAACTCGATCCCATCCGCCGTCCCCTGCCCGCAACCCGACAGCAGAACGGCGAAAATGCCGGTAAGAAAGAATCCACCGCAGGTTAGGACTTTATTCCACCGCATGGAGACATTCCTTTCAGGAAGAGCCAGCCGTCTCGAAAGATCACTAAATTAATCATGTTTATCATGTTTGTCCGCATGGAGATTATCGGTGAAGCGCGGCCGTTTGTCCAGAGGAAGAGTGGGAAAAAATGGAAAAATCGCCCGTGGTCCGGATTGCCTGACTGAAAGATCTCGAAGGGAGTGCCGCGAACGGGGGGTGACGCTCGTGTCTGAGACGGCGTTCGATGGGTGAGCTATCTGATGCGGAATCTTACTCGATGCGACCGCGTGTTCGTTCGCGAGCCTTGCGCAACGCTTCCACCATCGCCGATTCGTTGCGTGCCGGCTCGCGCAGTTCGTCTCGGCGGACGGGTGGAGGTTCGGGAGCAGGCGGCGGCGCGGAGGGAGATGATACGGGAACAGCCGAATGCGGACGTTTGCGAGAGAACCAGCCCGTGCGAGCGCGGCGCTGCCGCACGGTTTCGCGGACGAGTCGGCCCTGACGCGACAGCAGACCACTGCGACGCTCGAAGACTTCGAGCAGCAAGAGCAACACGACCACACCGAGAAGCCACGGCGCGATGGAAACGAGCCGCACATGGCGCGGCAACTCCTTCCAGGCGCCGGACAGATCGACCCGTTCCTTGCCGCCGCTGGCCCGCGCCAAGCGTTCCAGCGTCGCCAGACCGCGGCCATTCTCGACGGGTTGAAACTCCGGCGAATACGGCAAACAAACCGGTGGCAGCGCGACCGGCTCGCAGCCCGGCACTTCGACCGTCGCCAGCGCCGTATCCCGGCCTTGCAGCGCGATCTCCAAACCAAGCGTGTCGGCCCCCGTCCAGCGCAACGCCGTCTTGTAGCTCTGCGGCGGCTGTCCCGGACGCGCACGCAGTACCGTCACACGCGGCAATTCCGCGAAGGGATCGCCCTGACGCTCCGGATCGAGATGCAGTTGCACGCGATGCAAACCATTCTTCACATCCTGGGTCAACAACATATCGGCGGGCAGACGGTTGACCGGCCCGGCGACCCAGCGCGCCAGACTCGTGTAATAGGCGCCCACATCTTTCCAGCGCGTCATGGGACCGGCATATTTCCCGTCGGCCTCGCCGGTGTAGCAAAGAACGCGGCCGGTCCCGGCTCGCCAGGACGCCACGATCGGAGCCTTGTATTCGTCTACCGTGCGCGTGGCCAGCGTCGCGCCGGAACGCAGATAACACAGGTTGAAACCATCGATGGTCTGCGACAGATCGAAGGGCCGACCGGCCAACAGCGACAATCCCGGCGTGGACTCGATCGGCGTGCGCACATCAAGAAACGTGTTGCGGGCGACGACGAACGTATCCTGGGCGAACAAGCGAGGTAATTCCTCTGGTTTGTCCGTGAAGAAGATTCGCCCGTTGCCTCGCTTGGCGATGTCGCGGAGCAATTCGGCGTCCTTGTCCTTGGGCGTGCCCAGGCCGATGACGCTGACCGTGATGCCGGCTTTCTTGCACTGGGCGAGAAGTTCCTCGTAACGGCCCGGCTCCTCGGAATCGTTGGCGTCGGCGAACAGAATGATATGCCGCGTGCCGGCGGTGGCCTTGAGCAGCATCTCGGACGCCGCTTCCAGGGCGACGTAGATGAAGATGCCGCCGCCCTGCGAATGGATGCCCAGGATATTGTTCTTGACCGCCTGTTTATTCTTGACCGGCGCAAGGTTGGCGATGGTGTGGGGAATCGTGTCCACGGCGAGGACGCCGAATTCGTCCATCGGACTGAGCAGGTCGAGTACCTGCGCGGCCCCTTCGTTGGCCAGATCCATCTTGGCCCGACCGCCGCCGACGGGGACCGCCATGCTGCCGGAACGATCGAGCGCCACCACCATCGCCAGCGATAGCTTGCGATGCTCGTTGCGCAGTTCCATCGACACCGGCAAGAGCGGATCGAGCGGTGAGCGGAAATAGCCACCTGGACCGTAGGAATTGCGGCCGCCCGTCATCATCAGACCGGAGCCGGTTTCACGCACCCACACGGCCAGGTTTTCCATGCCGGCCGCGCCGATCTTCTCGGCAGGAAGGTTTTCCAACAACACGGCGGAATACTTCGATAGTTCTTCCAGGGACCAGCGGCACGCCTCGGGCGACTGCACCTTGACGGGGAGCCGGCCCGTTTGCAGCAGTTTCGCCAGACCGGAAGATTTCGCCTCGGTGACGTGCAGGATGGGCCGCGGCCCTTGAACGCCAACGAGAAAATGAGCGCGGTTGTTCTCGGGCACCGGGTCATTCTCCCCGCCCAGCACGGTGAGCGTGTAGGACTGCGTACCGGGTTCGTCGGCGCGGTCGCGGAAGGTCAGACGATTAAGCCCGGATGCCAGCCGTTGCTCGCCGGAACTCAGGCGTTCCTCGCCGCGGCGCAGCTCGAAGGAAACCGTTTGCGCGATGGGCGAACGAACCCAGGCGGTCAGAAGGAAGGATTCGCCAGGCGCGACCGACGGCGGCGCTTCGATGCGGGCGATGGCCAAATCTTGCGCCGTGGAACGCTGCAAGGGCCGATAGTCGATGGCGAGATTGCGCGCGGCGGCGCGAGCTGCGAAAACGGCCGGATCGCGGCCGCTCCAACGGCCATCGGACAGGACGAAGATTTTGCCGGGCGCATCGCGCGGGATGAGCGTAAGCGCGGTTTCCAGACCATCGGCCAGGTTCGAGGCATCGTCGCCGACCTCATGGACGAAGCCGGGAAACTGGCCAGTTGTCGGCGGCCGCTCGACCGCCGCCGTGCGGCCGAACGCTACGACTGCCAGGCGATCGTCCGGCCCCATCGCTTTTTGCAGCAGATCGATGGCCTCCTTCTGAGCCGTCGCGCTGTTGGGCGGCATCGACTGGCTGCGATCCGCCACGACAACGATGGTGCCGGCCTGACTCGGTAGACGCAGCACTGCGCCGCACAGGGCGAGCAACAACAACAGCAGCGTCAGCCCGCGCAGGATCAGCAGCAAGCGCGAGGGCAGTCGCCATAGCCATAGCGAGAGAGCCAGGGGGATGGCGAGAAACAGCCAGATCGGATGAAGCAGCATCACAGGCACGATCTCCATGCAAGAAGAACTAACCACAGAGGCACAGAGACACAGAGAAGACAAAAGGAATTCTTTCTTCTCTGTGTCTCTGTGCCTCTGTGGTTAGTTCTTCTTGTTTCTACCGCCGGATCGCGCCACCAGCAGCAAGTGGACCGTCGCGATCGCCAAAACGAGGAGCAGCAGAACCCAGGCGATACTCTGATATTCCAGACGCAGAGAGGTTTCGTCCAGCCAATCGCCCCAGCGACCGGAGGAACAACCGGACAGATCCGACTCATTCGCGGACAGGGCATTGACGGCGAAGGACGCCGATTCCTCGTCCGCCTCAATGGACCAGACGCCCACGTTGTTAGTCGGCACGACGAGGCGTTGATCCTGCACGGGTAACGTGCGTTTTGTGCCATCGGGATGAATCACGACGACCGACGCGCGCGGCGTGGCAAACGTCGTAACGGCCTGCTCGCCGAGGCGGAGGTTGACTCGATGCAAACCGGGTTTCTGCGACGCGCGCCATTGGAGGAGGTTCCAAAACAGGATGGGCCAGCCCGGTGCGTCCTGCACGGTGGATAGTTCCGGACGCAAACGAAGCCGTAATCGGTGGGCATGCGTTCCAGCTGGCGCGTCCGTCAGCAACGGCACATTGCCGGCCAGAATGACGGGAGCGCCGACGATTTTCGTCGTCTTGCCTGCGCCCCAGACGACGCCGCGCAGAGTCAATCCTTCGGTCAAGGGGTGGTTGCGGTCCAGCACGAACGGCCCGGTGTAGGAGGCGGCATCCTTCTCGACCAGCAAATGCACGAACCAGGCATCGCCCGCGTCCTCCGGCGCTTCGGGCTGATCGGTGAAAATAATGTCCGGGTGCGCTGCGTCCGGCACGACGCTGCGCGTCGCCCGCAGCGCCTTATCGATCAACTCACGCATTGTCTTATCCTCAATGCGAACCCGCGTGTGAACGGGTTTACCGGCGACCGGCAGCAGTGACACCCGATTGTCAATGGCGAGTTCATCATCGCCGAGACGGGCGCGGAGAATGGGCGTCTCTTCCTTGAGCGCGAGGATGATACGTTGCGTTTCACTCGGCCGAAGGTGAAGTACGGATTGCTGTAACACGACGCCGGGTTCGCCGCTCTCGATAAGCAAAGAAGTCTCGGCCGGCTCATCCGAGAAATTGGCGATCTCGAAAAGGCATCGCTCGCCGCTTTCGTGCGGAGTACGGACGGCGTTGACGATGGCGACATTGGCTCGTGCTTGACCGAACGCCCACCACTGCACGCGGCCCTTGTGCAATTCATTGGGCGGCGCGCGATCCGTCAGCACGAGCAGCAAAGGCAATTCGCCGCCCAGCTCGGAGGCGAACGCTAGCGCTTCCTCAATCTGACTGGAGGCGGCACGGCAGCGCCAATCGCGGAGCCGATCCAGGCTTTCCGCCGTGGTGTTCGCCGTTTCGCCCAGCGCTTGCGTGCTGTCTCCGGCAAGGAGAAAACGCACCGAATGGCGGGGATGTCGGCGCAACTCGTCTTCGAGCGCCTGGATGGCCTGAGCGCGGGGCGATTGTTCGTTGCCAGCCTGCATCGAGAACGAGTCATCGAGGACGACGATCAACGGACGGACGCTCTCGCGGAGCGGCAGTTGCGGATCGGCGGCGGCGAGGACGAGCAGCGTCAGGGCGAGCAGTTCGAGAAAGAACAACAGCGGTGTGCGCAGCCGATCGATGCGCGTGCCGCCTTGCCGCGATTCGCGCGGATCGAGCCAGAGCATCAGACTGGAGACGGGATAGCGGCGATGGCGTCTGCGCAGCCAGTAAATGGCTACGAGGGTGGGAAGGGAGAGGAATCCCCAGAACGCCAGCGGATAGGTGAACAGCGGGAGCATCGGGGACTCCACACAGGCGGAGAACACCCAAAAGCGAGTGCGCGATCCGTCTTCGGACGTGGTGGGCCATTATAACCCGACAAGATGGGTGATCGAAAGGCTCCCATCGATGTTTCTCGGACCTATCCCTGTGGATCAAGGGCCGGTTGGCGGGAAGGCGATGATGGCCCGCTTGCGCAGCCGTTGGAATGGACTGTTGCGTAACAGGCGGCCGGCATCGTCCTTGAGTGCCTTCGGCATTTGCTTGTTGTCGTTCAGGTCGAGCAACCACTTGGTGCCCGTGAAGGTGCCCGCGAGTGCCTCCAGCGCCGACTGGGCCAGAGCCGTGTTGCTCTCGGCGGAGCGTACCAGATCTTGCAATTGCTTCATCGCCACGGTCGCCACGCGGGCGTTCGTCTTCTGGCCGGACAATTGCCCCAGCGCCAACACGGCCTCGGTGCGCAGCGCCGCCGGCCTCGTTTTGAGCATGTCTTGCAGCGCCTCGACGGCGGCGGGCACGGGCAGCAGGCCGAGCGTCCGCGCAGCGGCGAAACGCACCGCCTCGGGTTCGTCCTTACCCCGCGCCAAGGCGGCCACCGCGCCGACCTCGTCCGTCTTCTGGGCCAGACCAATCAGAGCCAACGCCGTCTCTTTGGTATCGGCCTGGGCCAGCATGCCCTTGATGGCGGCGCTCAATTCTCGGCTACGGCTGAGATATTGCCACTTTCCGGGCAGGAAAAGTTTCAAATTATCGATCACCTTCTCCCGCGCTGCGGCGGGTAAACCGGCCTGGAGAGCCTTGAGCAGGATCGTGCCGGTCTCCTTGTCTTCGTAGGCGGCGATGATGTCCACCATCTGAGCGCGTTGAGCGGCGGAAACCTTGGCATCGCCAAGGCGAGCCTCCAAGAGCGGCAGCATGCCCGGCGGCCGCAGTTCCCACACCAGATTGCCGATACGCTCGTCCCATTCGACGAACAACTTGTCGAAATCGGCCAGGATCGCGTCGCGGCGTGCCTTGTCGTGATGACCGACCGCGATGCCGATCGCCTCCAGGTAAAAGCGATCCTTGCCGTCGTACTTCATGGCCAACTCGCGGATGAGCGGCTTGGCCTTGACCTTGTCCGCATCGCGCAGTTGCAGCAGCGCCTCACGGCGCACCAGAGGAGAATGGCCATAGATCAACTTGATGAGGATTTCGCCGTAATGAGCCGGCGAGACGCCGTGGGCATCCCTGGTGAGGCGCAGGGTCATGGGCGACATACGCGGGTCCGGTGGTTCGTTGACGGCGCGGCCGACGGCGATGGCGGCGGGCGTCAACGGCAGACCCTTGCGCGAATAAACCTGCCAGAAGGCGCGGGCCCGCAAGTAAGGATCGTTGTTCTGGGCGATGGCCGGATCGAGGATCTTCTTGACCTCCTCCGCCGGCAGTGTCTTCAGGCGGGCGATGGCCATGGCGCGCACCGACAGGGCCGGCGAGGCCAGCGCCGCAGTGATGCCGTCGTTGCTCGTCAGATCCACCTTGGGCACACGGTACGAGTTGCCCTTGGGGGCCAGGCGATAGATGCGACCACGGCTAACATCGCCCATGCGGTGGTCGCCAATATCGGGATCGTACCAGTCGGCGATGAATACGCTGCCGTCCGGTGCCACGCAAACATCGGAGGGGCGAAACCAGTTGTCGGTGCTGGTTACCATGTCCTCACGCTCGACGGCGTAGCCGGCGCCGTCGGGCGTGAGGTGGTAGCAACGAACCTGGCGCGCGCCGGCGTCGGTGTGCAGCAATTGACCCTGATATTTCTTCGGCAAGAGTGTCCCTTCGTAGGGGCACATGCCGGCCGGCGAGCCGATCCCGGTATCCAGAATCTTGGGCACGACGCCGGCTTGCTCCTCGTGCCAGAGCTTCTGGCCCGGACTGCGCGGATGATAACCGTAATCGCCGCCCGCCATCACGTAACAGAGGCGCGTCCGCGGTTTGTCCTCGTCGCCGAGGTCGGAAGTGAACACGGTGCCGAAACTATCCACGCATGGCTCATGGGGATTGTGGAAATTGTGGGCGATCCGTTCGAGGTTCTTGCCGTCGAGGTCGCAACGCCAAATGGTGCCGGCGCGGCAATCGCTATCGTTGCTCGTCCACTTGCGGCCCTTGCCGTCGGCGCTTTGTAGGTTGCGCACGCCCTGGTCGCCGGCGCTGAAGTAGAGCTTGCCGTCGTGACCGAGGAGGATGCCATGGACGCCGTGGTCGTGGTCGAAGCCGCCGAAGCCCGTGAGGTGTCGCTTTGGCGGCCCGTCGGCCTTGCCGTCGCCGTTCTTGTCCTCCAAGAGCAGAATGTCCGGCGATTGGCAGATGTAAACCTTGTAAGAGAAGGTTCCCTTGCGGTCGCGGCTCGGTTCGGCGGCCACGGCGATGCCCAGCGGCACCAGCAACTGGGGCGATTGGTAAAACGTGATGGCCTTGTCCGCTTTACCCGTGCCCTTGCTGTCTTCCAGGATGACAATGCGATCGCCGGCGGCTCGATGGAGTTTCTTGCCTTGCTGCTTGTTGCGATAGTTGACCGATTCGCAAACCCAGACGCGGCCCTTGTGGTCGATGTCCATGCACGTCGGATTGACGAACAGCGGCTCGGACGCCCACAGGGACATTTCCAGCCCTTCGGCCACCGTGAAAGCGGCCGCCGCCTTGTCGGGTAGAAGTTGGGCGCACGCGGCGGAAGGAACGAACAGCGCCGTGAGGAGGACGAACGAACGCAACCAGCGATTCCACATCGGTGGTGACTCCTGGGGGCGGGCGACAAATGCTGAACACGGAGGGCACTGCCCATACTACCCCGATGGGGACGCTTCGCACAAATGGATAACGCCCTCTAACGCCGCCAGAGCAAGACCTCGCCGGAATGCACGCCCACGTCACCGCCGCTGGCCAGCAGTTTCCCATCGGGAGAGAAGGCGACGGCGTGGACACGACCTTTGTGACCTTCAAGCGCGGCAACTTCTCGATTGGCTCGCAGGTTCCACAAACGCACCGTGCGATCCCAACTGGCCGAGGCCAACGTCTTGCCGTCCGGCGTGAATGCCAGAGACGTAATACGATCCTGGTGTCCTCGCGGAAGTCGCTGCAAGTCGCCGCTGAGCGGATTCCACAAGCGGATGGCGCCGTCTTTCGAGCCGAGAGCGATAACCTCCTTTCCAGGGAGGAAAACGCCGCATAGAACCGGCGAATCGGCTTCCTCGCCGAGCGTCGCGAGCAACTCGGCCGTGCGCGCGTCCCAGATACACACTTGTCCGCCGCGACTGCCGATCACCGCGTCGCCGGCGGGCGTGAAGGCCAGCCATGTCGAACCGCCCGGATCGCCGATCCAGTGGCCGTATTCCTTCCAACTACCGGTTTCCCAAACGCGGATCGAACCGCGATTCCCGGCCATGGCGAGGAGGTGGCCGGTTGGAGAGAACGCCAGGGCCGCGACGGCTTCGGTGTTCTTGCTATAATCCGGATTTGAATTGGTCCACATCAAACGAGTGAGTTCGAGAAGCTGAGCATAAGCACGAGCCTTTTCACTGACGAACCGGCGGGCTTGCCATCGTCTCCCTGGCATGTCCCAAATGTGAACGCCGCCGTCTTCCGCACCCGCCGCGAGCAGACGGCCATCCGGCGACCGAGCGACAACGTAAGGCGGAGTCATGGTCTCGCGCATCGGCACAGCGGACGGCTCCTCTTGTCCGGTCGCCGCATTCCAGAAACGCAGCGATTCCGCCGTGTCGCGCAGCGGAGCCGTCTCCTCCGCCAGCAGTCTCCGGTTCTGGATGTGCAGGCCGGCGACACGGCTAGCCGTGAACAGCAAACGGCCATCCGTCGAGAAGACGAGGGAGCGAACACCGCCCAGCGCATGGCCGCACGGCTGACGCGCTCGCCAGGTCGTCACATCCCACAAGCGCACGACACCATCGTCTCCCGTCGTGGCAAGGGTTCGACCGTCCGGCGACAACGCCCCGCGATCGATGGTTCCGGCAAGGATGTCCTGACGGCATCCCGCCGGCATCTCGCACAGAATCGCTCGGTGATAACCCGTCACGAGTAAGGTTGAGCCGTTCGCTCCGAAAGCCAAGCTCCTTACAGGCTCTTCCCTAGCCTTCCAATGTACTGCCGCGCCTTGGGGAATCAGCTTTCCATCGGGAGAGAATCGCCAGACGCGAACCGTACCATCGCTCTCCCCCGTGGCCACTTGTCGCCCATCGCGGGACACGGCCAGATGGACGACGGTTGATCCAACCGGGACGGTAAACGATGGTTTCCGAGGCGGGGAACCGTTGTCGCGGATGTCCCAGACCTGAACGGACGAGTTAGCCGTCAACAACGAACGGCCGTCCGGAGTGAACGCCAGCGCGTGAACATCTCCGCTGGTTTCCAGGCATCCCTGGTCGGTTCGCGTTGCCGGATCCCAGAAACGGATCTGCTTCCCGTCTGCCGAGGCGAGATGCCGGCCATCGGGAGAATAGGCGATGGCGGAGACAACAACCGACTGAGACGGCGTGACGCCGAGCAATCGGCCATCGGTTGCATTCCACAAGCGCACGAATTTCTCGCCAAAGCAAGCGGCGGCCAGCGTCCGGCCGTCCGGAGCAAAGGCCATACAGCGGACATTCTGCACGGGGCAGCGCACGACCGCCCGAACCGCCAGCGTGCGCCGGTCGAACAGACGAATGGCCCCTCCCCACACCGACACGGCCACCGTTTCGCCGTCCGGCGACCAAACGGGCAGACCAAAGCTGGAGAATGTTTGAATGCTGTCCGGGACGTGCCGGACGGTCGCATCCAGTTGATGAACAATCCCCTCCGCGGTGGCTGCGGCCACGATGCGATTATCCGGTGAGAAAGCCAGTTCAACGATGGCCGTGGGTTGCCAGCGATAGTGCCCCCGCACGCTCGCGGTCGGGATGTCCCACAGACGGACGCCTCCTTCGTCGTCTCCGATGGCTAGGGTTTGTTCGTCGGGAGACACGGCCATGGAACGAGCGCGGCCGATCGCGTCGGACCACACCAGCGGGATTCGCTGTTTGGCGTCCCAGATCGCCCCGCGCGATTCTTCATCGACGAGGAGCAAGAACGTGCCGTGGGGAGAGAAGGCGGCGGAAACGATCATTCGGTCGAATCGCCTTTGCTCGCGCATCGCTCCGGTCGCGGGATCCCACCACTGGAGGCCGCGAAAAGAGGTATCGTTGCAGATCGTAAGCAGGGTATCGCTATCGGGTGTGAAGGCGAATCGAACAACGTGCTGAGCGGGCAGGGTTTTCCGTTTCGTCGTCGCGACGCAGTCCGAAATCGTGATCCCCGTTTCGTCGTCCACGACAAGCCAACGTCCGTTCGGCGAAAGGGCGATGTGAGCCACCTCGCCGTTTGGCCGCAATCGGGATTTCGTTTTTTCTGAAGCAAAATCCCACACGACCACCCCGTCTTCGGTCGCCCCCGCTAATGAAGCGCCTTGCGGGGCGTAGGCTGCCCGGGTGCGGAGGTGACCGGGAAAATGTCTAAACAAGGCCTGTCGAAAGAGCGAGTGGCCCGTTTGCAAGTTCCATAGGTGTAGCGTCTGATGGTTCGGATCGCCGCCGCCGGTAATCAGCGACCGGCCATCGGGACTATACGCCAAGAGATGCAGCGGCCCATCGTGCGCCGTCAAGGCTGGCCGCGTCACTTGGCGATACCGTCGCAAATGCCACCATTCAAATCCGCGTAAGTCGCCGGTCTCGTCACCGGCTGCCCCATACGGATCGAGCAGGTCGGGCAGTTGGAAGACATCGCCGGTCTTGAACAGATTGTGCGCGAGGTGCAGATCGGCGGCGTAACGAGAAACACGAGCTTCGGCCTCGTTGATGCGGGCCTGCTCCTCGGCTCGTTGGGCGCGGCTGCGTTCCTCCTGTGTGCGGGTCAATGCCTCCTCCAACTGGAGCGTGTGCCCCAGCAGAGCCAACGGCGCGGCCAGGGCGATGAGACAAACCACGACGAGGAGAGCCGCGACCGCGGGACGCCGTCGGCTCCAGCGAACGACTCGCTCCGGCCAAGCCGGGGGCCGAGCGTGGACCGGCTCGCCCTTGAGGAAGCGCTGGAGATCCTCGGCCAGATCCAGGGCGCTGGCGTAGCGGCGTCCCGGTTCTTTGCGCAGACATTTCAGACAGATAATCTCCAAATCGCGCGGCGTTCGCGGCTCCAGCCGGCGCGGCGTCACCGGATCGCTATCCTGCACCTGACGGACAACGTCTAACACGGACATGCCGTGGAACGGTGCCCGTCCGGTGAGCAGTTCGTAGAGGATGGCGCCCAGCGCGTACACGTCGGCGGCGGGGCCAATCTCGCGCACCTTGCCGGCGGCCTGCTCCGGGGCCATGTAACTGGGTGTCCCCAAGATTTCGCCGCTGGCGGTCAGATCTGATGACAGGTTGCGAGCCAGGCCGAAATCGGTGATTTTGGGGCAGCCCTCCGTCGTCCGCACGATGTTCGACGGCTTCAAATCGCGATGAATAATGCCCTTGGCGTGAATGGCGTGCATGGCGTGCGCCAGCGTTTCGACCAGTTCCGCCGCCTCATTCGGCGGTTGCGCTTCGCCACGACAGTGATCCGTCAGGTTGCCACCCTCGACGAATTCCATGGCGAAGAACGGCCGGCCTTGGCACTCGCCGACATCGTAAACCTGAACGATGTTCGGATGCTGCAACTGCGCGATCGTTTCCACCTCGACACGAAAGCGTGCGCGCTGGGCGGCATTGCCTTGAAGAGCCGCAGGCAGCATCTTCAGTGCGACGATGCGGTTGAGCGCGAGCTGTCTGGCCTTGTACACGACGCCCATCCCGCCGTGCCCCAATTCCGACAGCATTTCGTAGCCAGGCACGCGCGGGAGATCCGCAACGCCCTCTTGCTCGAATACCTCACGAGAGGGGAGAGTGAGTTGCCCCATCGAATCGCCGGCATGCGGGAGGCGAGCGGTCAGGGCGTCTTGGTAGGCGGGAAACCTCGGCAAATAGGACTGCCAAGCGAGCGTAGGATCACCGCGCCGTCGTATCGTGTATTCCGCACTCACGAGTTCGACGACGCCGGCGGCATCGTCGGCCAAGCGGGGATAGCGCGTGAGATATTCCTCGATGCGAACCGGCTCGCCGTGTTTGAGACGAAACTCCAGTTCGATATGCACCAATTCGACGAGGACGAGCGCGGCGGCGGGGCTATCCGGCAGATAGTCCTCAAGAGTTGGCTGCTGTCCGCGATAGAGTCTCGCCTGAAACGACTCCAAGCAACGATCGAGTTCTTCCGGCCAGCGCACGGACGGAGCATTGCCGCGTGAATGGTTAGTGGACATGGGCAATCCTCGGACGCGATGACGAGGAGCGATTGAGTGCGATTAGCCGTGCGTCAGGCGATCGTCCGTCATCATCGCTTCCAACCCGGAACGAATCTCGGCGCGGACCCGTTCTACGCCGCGTTCATAATATCCCACCTTCGCGCTGATTTCCACGATGCTGTAGCCTTGCAGACTCAACTCGAAAATGCGGCGCTTGACCTCGGTGCCCAGGCGGTTCATGGCCGCTTCGGTGGTGTCCCCAACCGGTAGTTCCGTGAAGGTCATGCGCTCTCCTGCGGATCCAGTTCAGGGGTTAGGGTCAAATGTTCCAAAGTGGCGGCATCACCCGTCCAGCCGAGCAAGCCATACGTTTGCTCCGCCACACTGCTTTCGCGCATCACCGCGAGCCGTACCTTTTCATGTTCCTTGAGCGGCAGCGTTTGGGTTGGCTTGAGGACGCCGTTTTCATAGACCGCTTCGACCGTCAGATTCATGGCTGATTCTCCAAGGAATCAAGAGCGCGAGAACTCAATCCATTGTACACGCACTCGCTCCCAACGTAATTTACCGGCTCAAACAAACAACTCGGCGATGGATGCCATGCTCAACGTCCGTTCCATCTCACAATCCCAATTGCAGTCGTGCCTCTTCGGACATCCGGCTCATCTCCCACGGTGGATCCCAAACGAGTTCGACCTTGGCCGACGTAACGCCGGGAACGGCTTGTACCCTCGATTGGACATCGGCAGGTAACGCGCCCGCGACGGGACAAGCGGGACTGGTAAGCGTCATGCGAATGGACACGGCCCCCGCAGGATCGATGTTCAGATCGTAGATAAGCCCCAGTTCGTAGATATTGACCGGGATTTCGGGATCGTAGCACGAACACAAGGCGGCAATGACGCGCTCTTCGAGAGGAGCATCGGAGGGAAGGGCGTCGGCCTCCTGAGTTGACGCCGGAAGGGCGGGTTTGTCGTCGTGAAGAGGAAGAGTCAGACGCTGTCGAGGTGTATCGTCCATCGCGGAATCTCTCATTCTTTGCGGGTGGGACCGGCGTCCCGCCGGTCGGTAAGTGTGGCGGCGAAGTTGCGGAGACGCTGCACCATCGCAGCCATGCCGTTACGCCGGCCAAGGGTCAAATGCTGATCCAGCCCGAGGCGTGCGAAGAAACCTTCGATATCGAACGCCAATATCTGCTCGGCCTTTTGTCCAGAGAACAGTCGCTCAAGTACCCCAATCAGGCCACGAACAATATCGGCGTCGCTATCCGCAAGGAACTCGACCGTGTCCGCTGTCCCCGGACGTTTCCGCGCCCACAGGAACACCGTACTTTGGCAGCCACGCACGCGGTTGGCCTCGGTGCGGAATTCATCGGGCAGCGGCGGGATGTCCTCGCCCATGTCGATGAGGTATTGATAACGATCGCCCCAGTTCTCGAACAAATCGAAGTCTTCCTCCAGTTCATCGGCGGCGGCCTGCGGACTGGCGGCGACGGCACGCGGATAGGTTGGCTCAACGTCCGTCGCTTGCGGCTTCGCGCTAAGTCGCAAGCGGCTGGTGAGGATGCCGTGCAGCGCGTCCACGAAATGATCGATCTCCGCCGTCGTGTTGTACATCGCAAACGAAATGCGCGTCGTGCCGGGGATGTCGAAGCGATCCATGACGGGTTGACAGCAATGATGTCCCGTGCGAACGGCGATGCCTTCCAGGTCGAGTTTCGTACCGATGTCCAAGGAGGCGATCGGCGGATCTTCGACCACGAACGAGATGACCGCGGCCTTGTGCGGTGCATTGCCGATGATGCGCACGCCGGGGAGTTGTCGCATCTTGTCCGTGGCGTAACGCAGCAGCATATCCTCATGTGTTGCGATCTTCTCCAGACCGACCGCTTGCACGTAATCGAGCGCGGCACCCAGGCCGACGGCACCAGCAATGTGCGGCGTACCAGCCTCAAACTTACTCGGCAAATCCGCATAGGTCGTCTTGGCGAACGTGACTGATTTAATCATGTCGCCGCCACCCTGATACGGCGGCATACGTTCGAGCAGCGCGGCCTTGCCATAGAGCGCGCCGATGCCGGTCGGACCATAGATTTTGTGCCCCGACAGCACGAAGAAATCGCAGTCGAGTTCCTGAACGTCGATCGGCAAATGAGCGGCGGACTGAGCGCCGTCGAGTAACACCAATGCACCGCGAGCATGGGCCAATTCGATGATGCGCCGCACCGGAGCAATCGTGCCGAGCGAATTGGATACATGCACGACCGCGACGAGTCGAGTGCGATCGTTCAATAGCTTTTCATACTCATCGAGGAGAAATTCGCCGTCGTCGCTGATGGGCACGACGCGCAGCACCGCGCCGGTTTGCTCGCACAACATTTGCCACGGCACGATATTGGAGTGATGCTCCATCGCCGAGACGATGATTTCATCGCCGGCGCGGAGATTGGGCCGCCCCCAACTTTGGGCGACAAGGTTGATGCCCTCGGTAGCGCCACGGACGAAGATGATTTCGCGCGACTCGGCCGCGCCAAGGAACCGGCATATTTTCTGCCGTGCGTCCTCATAAGCGCGCGTGGCCCGTTCGCTCAGGAGATGAACGGCGCGATGAATGTTGGCGTTGTCGTGGCCGTAGTAGTGCTGCAAAGCATCGAGTACGGCTTGCGGCTTTTGCGTGGTGGCGGCGTTGTCGAAATAGATGAGCGGTTGACCGTGAACCTCTTGATGGAGGATCGGAAAGTCCTCGCGGACGCGCATGACCTCGAAGCCTCCGGAGAGGGTGGTAGGGACAGGCGAGACGCCTATCCCACCGGGAGCGACAGGGACCGGGTGAATGCTCATGCGTCCTCCTCGGCGGACTCAGCCACCGGCAGATGATGGCTCTCCAGCAGGCTTCGCTCTAGTGCCTCGCGCACGCGCGGCACCTTGATGCGGCTGACAATGTCATTGGCGAAAGCGTAGGTCAGCAGGCTGCGTGCCTCGGCCAAGCCGATGCCGCGCGAACGCAGGTAGAAAATCGATTCGGCATCGAGTTGGCCGACCGTCGCCCCGTGCGTGCATTTGACATCGTCGGCATAAATCTCCAACTGCGGCTTGGTGTTAATAGTCGCATCGTCGGACAAAAGCAGCGTCTTGTTGGTCTGCTTGGCGTCGGTCTTCTGTGCGTCCTGGCGAACGTAGATTTTACCGTTGAACACGCCGCGCGCCTTACCGTCGAGAATGCCCTTGTACACTTCATGGCTGGCGCAATGCGGATAAGCGTGATCGATAAAGGTGCGATTATCGATCAGTTGTTGACCGCTCGCCTGATACAAGCCATTGAGGGTACATTCACCGCCCCCGCCCTCGAAGACAGCGTTGATTTCGTTGCGAACCCATTGCCCGCCCTGGGTGATAGCGTGCGACGAGAAGTTAGCGCTGCGGCCAAGCTGCACCTGCATCGTTGCTTGATGAAACGCCTGATTGCCCTCGTGCTGCACCTTGTAATGATCGACGACCGCGCCAGCACCGACGACAATTTCCGTAACGGCATTGGTAAAGTAAGTCAGGTCCGGAGCGCCCTGGTAACTCTCGACCAAGGTACTCCGGCTCTTCTCGCCCAGAATAACGAGCGCGCGGCGGTGCCAGACATGGGGTGCCCCGGTACGACTGGGCACGAAATCCACAACGATCGGCTCCTCAATCACCGTGTTCGGCGGAAGGTAGATAAAGATCCCCTCGCGCAGAAAGGCCGTGTTCAGGGCCGTGAACGGTTGCTTCTTCCAGTCTGCATGGCGGGCCAGGTGCGGCTCAACAAGGGTTGGATATTTTTGCATCGCCTCGGCCAAGCCGCAGACGATGACGCCAGGAGGGAGAGAGTCTTCCCAGGTAGGAATGTCTCCGACCGCGAAGTAGGTTTTCTCTGGCGGAGCTAACTCGAAGGGAACTTGCGTCAGCGCGGAGAGAGGCGTGAACCGCCATTCTTCGTCGCGTGGTCCGGGAAAGCCCATCTCGGCAAAGCGTGCGATGGCTGCCTTGCGTAGCCGATGTATGGCCGGCGTTCCCGAGGCGGCCAACTCGCGTTCCAACCGCTCGAAAGCGGCGACATAGGTATTATTCGCGTCCATCACTTCCGTCACCGCTGTCTCCTCACTGCCTACACCGATTGAGGCACGCCAACCGCTTATTCCAACCACTTGTAACCCTTGTCCTCTAACTCCAGCGCCAGCTCCTTCCCGCCCGATTTGACAATCTGGCCACGGAGCAATACATGCACCTTGTCGGGCACGATGTAATCGAGCAAACGCTGATAGTGGGTAATGACGATAACGGCCCTATCGGGACTGCGCAAGGCGTTGACGCCGTCGGCCACCGATTTCAGCGCATCAATATCCAGGCCGGAATCGGTTTCGTCGAGAATGGCCAACTTCGGATCGAGAATGGCCATTTGCAAGATCTCATTACGTTTTTTCTCGCCGCCGGAGAAACCTTCGTTGACCGGCCGTTTCAGCAGATCCTCGCTCATGTGAATGAGCTTGATCTTCTCTTTGACCAGCTTCAGAAACGCTCGGGCGTCGTATTCCGGCAGGCCGCGATACTTGCGAACGGCGTTGACGGCCGCCTTGAGAAAATACGTGTTGCTGACGCCGGGAATCTCGACGGGATACTGAAAGGCGAGGAAAATGCCTTCGCGAGCGCGTTCCTCGGGATCGAGTTCCAGGAGATTCTTGCCCTCAAAGAGAACTTCGCCGGCCGTCACCTCGTAGGCATCGCGTCCGGCGAGGACGCCGGCGAGCGTACTCTTGCCGGAACCGTTCTCGCCCATGATGGCGTGAACCTCGCCGGCGTTGACCGCGAGATTGATGCCGCGCAGGATTTCCTTGTCGTCTACTCGGGCATGCAGGTTATTAATCGTGAGCATTGATTGAAACTGATCCTTCCTATTCATCGTTCAACTTCCGCAGGATTTGCCAGCTTGGATGAGCCGGAGCATTGTTCCCTGTGGGATGTCGTCCTTCTGAACGCCATTGGGCAACACCAGACCTGCCAAACCAGGACGCCCGTTCTCAAACATCCCAATTGACTCAAACAGCTTAACCGACTGGGCCGTGGTCTGAAGGACGCTTCCATCCGGCCGGATAAATTCGATCGCGTCTCCAGGTTGGATTCGCACTTGCGTTCGGTCTGAGAAACAGCAGTGAGCTGTCAAACCTTCCCCAACAACGATAAGAGCAAACTCGACCGAGAACAGTGGATCTTGTAGTTTCTCTTCTGCCATGGCAAAAACTCCCAAACTGGAGATTTACCCCACGCTGTCTTTCAAACTCACGCCCAGCAACGTCTGTGCTTCGACGGCGAATTCGAGCCACTGATTAAGACTTCACTCTGTAGACCTGGAGGACTCTCACCAGACAGTCATCCGGAATAACCTCGAACGCCACAACTAACGGTGGCACTCGATAAAAGTACATTCCTCCAAACAGTCGGGCTTTCTGATCGGGATCAATTTTTAGCTCCTGGTCGATAAGATCGGCCGCATCTGCGACAGCCTGACGATTCAAAGGCTGATTGTAGAGGCGTGTCAGTTCGCTGCTCGCGGCCGGCAACCACGTCACGGTATATTTCATCCGGGATGCTCCAACGAGCGGAGATGATGCAACACCTCTTCCGTCGTAAGTCCTCGCTCTTTGGATGCCGCCCGGCGCTTCAGTTCCTCAAGGTCGAACTGTGCGATGTCCTGCTGATAGAGCAGATCTTCGCCTCGGTTCGCAGGCGTGAAATAGCCCAACAGGTTCCCGCCAACGTCGCGGATTTCCGTTGCTTCCTTGATAGGTGTCAAGAAAGCCTGCACCGCCTCAGTCGCAGTCATATTGGTCATGACACTACTCCCGTCCTAACCCATTGTCGTTATCCGACGCTCCCTTCCAAACTTACCCCCAGCAACTTCTGTGCTTCGACGGCAAACTCCATCGGCAAATTCAAAAACACTTGCTTGCAGAAGCCATTGACGATCATGTTGACGGCGTCTTCCGCCGATAGGCCGCGCTGCTTGCAATAGAAAATCTGATCTTCGCCGATCTTCGATGTGGACGCCTCATGCTCCACGGTGGCCGTGCTGTTCTTGACCTCGATGTAGGGAAACGTGTGCGCTCCACAGCGATCACCTAGTAGCAGCGAATCGCACTGACTGTAGTTGCGCGCGCCGGCCGCGCCCTTGAGAATCTTCACCAAGCCGCGATAAGTGTTCTGACCGTTGCCGGCGGAGATGCCCTTGGAAACGATGGTGCTTTTGGTGTCCTTGCCAATGTGGATCATCTTCGTACCGGTGTCGGCCTGCTGCTTGTTATTGGTCAGGGCCACCGAATAAAATTCGCCGACCGATTTGTCACCTTGCAGGATCACACTGGGATATTTCCAGGTGATGGCCGAGCCGGTTTCCACCTGCGTCCACGAGATTTTCGAGCTGACTCCGCGACAAGCACCACGCTTGGTCACGAAGTTGTAAATGCCGCCACGGCCTTCCTTGTCGCCGGGATACCAGTTCTGCACCGTCGAATACTTGATCTCCGAACGCTCGCCGACAGCGACCAACTCCACAACGGCGGCATGCAACTGGTTCTCGTCGCGCTGCGGGGCCGTGCAGCCTTCCAGGTAGCTGACATACGCACCTTCCTCGGCGACGATGAGCGTGCGCTCGAATTGGCCGGTGCCGGCCGAGTTGATGCGGAAGTACGTGGACAACTCCATCGGGCAGCGCACGCCCTTGGGGATGTAACAGAATGAACCATCGCTGAAGACTGCCGAGTTCAGGGCGGCGAAAAAGTTGTCGTTGTGCGGCACGACGGAACCGAGATACTTGCGAACCAGTTCCGGATGTTCGCGCACCGCCTCGGAAAACGAGCTGAAAATGATGCCCATCTCGGCCAGCTTGCCCTTGAAGGTGGTGGCCACCGAGACGCTGTCAAAGACGGCATCGACCGCGACGCCGGTCATGCGTTTCTGTTCGTCCAGCGAGATGCCGAGTTTCTCGAAAGTCTTGCGCAGTTCCGGATCGACTTCATCGAGACTATTGAGTTTCTTTTTCAGCTTGGGAGCGGAATAATAGATGATGTCTTGATAGTCGATGGGAGCGATTTCCAGCTTGGGCCACCAACGCGGTTCGTCCATGGTCAGCCAGTGCCGATAGGCTTTCAGACGCCATTGCAGCAACCAATCCGGCTCGTGCTTCTTAGCGGAGATGAGCCGGACGATGTCTTCGTTCAGACCTCGCGGCACCGTCTCGGATTCGATGTCCGTGAAGAAACCGTGCTGATATTCGCGATTGGCGAGTTCTTGGATCGTTTGAGTCGCAGTCGTCATCGTATTCCCTATGCGATAGTTCCCATCTGGACAATCACGCGCGGCCAGCCGAGCCTATCGTCAGCAAGGCCCCCAGAGGTTCCAGCGTATCGGTCTGTAAATGAGCGTGCAGGCGTTCGGCGATTTGTTCCTGACTTTGCAACAAATCGGCGAGGGTGAGTTGATCGAGAAGCCGGCGCATCCACTGTTCGAGCGTTTGCCAGATAACCCGCAAGGTGCAGCCGTCGTTGTGGACGCAGGTGCCGCCGGTTTCCGGGCCGGCGTGTCGTTCGCAATACGAGGGATCTTCAAAGAGCGGTTCCCCCAGCGCCCGCATGACCTCTCCCAAATGCACCTCGGACGCCGGTCGAGCCAGGCAGTACCCCCCCGAACGCCCGCGTGTACTGGTTATCAATCCGGCCTGCCGCAGCACAGATAACAGCTTGGCCACATAAGGGGCCGACAACTTCTCGGCCTCGGCAATCTCCGGAATGGTAAGAGCCTGTCCGTCGCCGGCTCGCGCCAGCCGCAACAGACAACGCAACCCGTATTCTTCCTGGGCTGTAATTTTCATGCGGCTCTCCCCTTCGACAACACGGCTTCTCTCCTGTAAATTGTATCAATCTGTACTCTTCTGTCAACGATTCTCCCGGACGCACCTCACCAAGCGGAAAAGTACACAATTCCTTGCTAATAAACAACTTGCGTTACAAATTAAGGATGTGATCGAAAAGTGAGAGAGGTTGTTAAAAGCACTAACCGCTTGCAGTAGGTCCCGCTTGCCGAGCGGGACCTTGCCCCAACAGGTTCCGCTTGCAGTAGGTCCCGCTTGCCGAGTGGGACCTTGCCCCAACAGGTCCCACCCGGCAGGTGGGACCTACCTCAGTTCGGCTTCAGTTGATACGAACCACTCCCGGTTCGCCTTCGGCACCCTCGCAGACGATGTCACGTTCGAGGAAGCGACGAATGATGTCGATGTTGGTGGTCAGATGCCGCGTCACCTCGGCAACGCGATACTCCGAAGTGCCTTCCGCCAAGGCTAATGGTAATACAATCTGGTCGGCACTATGAACGTCAACGAGGGCGTCGCCCGCATCGAGATAGGCGATCACTTGATCGACGGCTTCATCGGCCACCCGTTCCGCCGGTTTACCGCGCGCTCCCAGAGCGAAGAATAAGGTCGGCACGGGAGTCGTGTCTAACTCCACCGCGACTACGGTGCCCGGTCCGCCCTCCCACGTTTCCTCACGCAGATGGGCTTTCAGCCCATGCTTCTGCAATCGGAACAGCGCGCGCCGAGCCTGCCGGCGGGCGATCCCGACATCGAGTCCGGCGACAGCACTGAACCCGCTCGCCTTGATCGATCCGCGTGCGCCCAGATGGATGCCGTGTAGTTTGGTACATGGCTGAATGAACGCCTCAACCATGCCGCCGCCGCGCGGATAGAAACCAGGGCGATTCATGCGCAGGCTCAGGCGTAGGCCAGCAAGTTCCAAATAGCGTCGCCAAGTGGTATCGAGAAAATGAAAACAAGGACTGGTTGAGACGTGCGTTCCGCCAATCAGCGTCAATTCGCTGGGCGTCTGGCCGCGCAACGCCAATGGCAAATAAAGTGTGTGCAATACCAGGCCAATCGCCCCGGCCGTGCCAATATCGAAGCGATACTTCCCCGCGCGCACGATGCCCGGCTCGAAGACGAGATCGCAGCTGCCGAGCGAAGCACCGCGCATCTCGGCTTGGCCGATTGTGGCTGCGGCACGAACGCTCATCAGGTGTTGAGGTTGCAACCCCGGCTTGGCGCGGCCAGCGCGGACGTTGCGCAAATGAAAGGCACGGCCGGTCAACAGCGAGAGGGTCAGGCTGGTGCGCAGAATCTGCCCACCGCCCTCGCCGAATGATCCATCCAGTTCCAACATGGCATCGCTCATACCACCAGGAGAGCAGAAGCCGCGCCGAAGTTCAGGCGAAAAGTGTTAATCTCCTGCATGATCGTTTTACTTTTGGCTGGTGTTCTCCTATCGAATTGGCGGCCCTACGGTCACTTCCGAGAGAGGAACCGGTTTCAGAAGGACGGGCATGGCACCGGCGCGGAAGATGGTGACAAGCTCATTGACCGTCTCGGGGGTGAAGCCGCCGGAGATTTCGACGCGGTCGCGCATGGGGCCGCCGAGGGGCGGTGCCGAGCGAATCTGATTATCGAGGAGGATGGCCAGTTGGCGCTTGAACCCGCCGGCTTCGGCGGACGGCGTGTTCCGGCTGGTCAACTCGTGGAAGAGATTGGCACCTGCGGCGTTCAGGCGGAAGCGGATGGCCGGTTCGCCGCGCTCGTTCTGTCCCGGCTCCGCGGAAGCGAGGTACGCGCCGGTGATCCGTGTGCCGGGCGAGGGGTCGCGGGTGAGGAGGAAGAATTCGTACTTTTTGCCCTGCTCGCGGTCCTGCGGCGCGAGTCGTTCTGGGTTAGGGATAGTTCGGCTGAATAGCAGAGAGGACTTCTGCACGATCGGGAACCGGATGGCCTGCGACTTGTCGCGGGCAGCGGCGACGGCCTGCCACTGCCGGCCATGCGTCGGGGACTTTTCGGCATTGTTGTTCAGATACAGCATGTAGATTCCCTCCTTGCCGATCTCAACCCAGCTGTAAGCGTGATGGGTGGTTTCGCCTTGCAGTGTGACGGGGAAGGTATCGCCGCCGTCCTTGGCGCGCGGCGGAGGCGGTGGCTCGCCAAGCATCGCCAAGTGCCGCAGTTCGGCGGCGTTCTCGGCGTTCCCCAGGTAGTCAACGGCACATTCGATAGCCTCGCCGTCGTCGTGCGGGTTGGCCAGGATGCGGAACTCCAACTCGCCGCACTGCGCGATCAAGTCCTTGACTTGCTGAACATACTCCTCGTGTAATTCGCGATTTTCGCCGCGCGGGATAGCAATCTCGACGCGCCTGTCGCCGATCAGCCGGACGGTGATGCCGGCGAAGTCGGCAGGGTCGAGGCGGCGCAGGAGGGCATCGGGCAACTTCTCCGGCTCGCTCCCAGGCAGGAGGGTGTGCGTATCTAACTCGTAGATCAGCACCGTCCCGCCCAGCTTGCGGAAGTCCGGCCGGGTCCACCATCGATACAGATACCACCCGCCAGCGGCGATTCCCGCGACAAAGACGATCAGGACGAGAACCAGGCCGGCTTTCTTGCGTGCATTCTTCATGGAGTCAGACCTTTCGCGGTCGAGGGAGTCGGCTGCGACTCCAGGGTTTGAGTCTATCTCCGTGAAGGAACGATCTCAAGAATTATCCCGACTTGCCGGCCTTCGCATCGCGCTCATCTCATCGGAGTACGCAGCGTGAGCGAGGCAGCCCGAATCTCTCGCTTACGTTACAGGCTTCGACAAACATCATTTTTCCCGGCGGCATAACGTCTGTCGAACTAAGCCGCTGCGCGGTGGATAGTCTTTTCGCCCTAACCAGATCGGCGAACGGGGGGATTTGGTGCTTGCGTGGCGAGGGTGTTCGCTCGTAGAATCGCGGGGTGGTTGTGGGGCGGTTGGGATCGAAAGTTCAAAGGATTGATTTGTAAATCTTTGTGACCCGCAGGCACTAAGGCGGAGGGCACACGAGGCGTGAAGTTCGCCAACCCACTCATGGTGACGTGTTCGCGTTGCGCCACGGAGTCGCGGCACAACTCGAAGGACTTGCTCGCGCTCACGGTCGTCTGCCCTGCGTGCGGATCACCGCTCCACGAGGTCGGGAGGCGGATGGGGGCGAGCGTGGACGAGATGTCTGCGTTGGCGATGTGGGCAGAGGTGCTTCTTGGCGTCGAGGACCGCCTCGGCATCCCGTCGCCGGGCATTCGGGACAGCGAAGTGTTCGGCACCAAGCCGCATGTCGAGCTGACCCTGCTTGACTTGGTGCGGATTGTCGCGGGGCATGTGCCTTCTGGTACAGAGGCGAGTCGCTTGGTGCTGGAGTCGGCAGGGCAGGTGGTGGGGCGGCCTGTATCGGCGGCCGATCTGGACCTCCCGATCCTCCAAGCTCTCCGCGTTCCGCACTTGGCCGCAAGACACGCCGAAACCGGCGAAGGCTTGACCGTGTGCCGAGAAAGGGGCACGCACAGTTCTGAGGGGGCGGGAGAGTCGCAAGAATCTTCTACTACCTGACCGTCTCTTGCTACGGGGCTGGTGTATCTGGTATGGGGCTGGGACGTTGCCGCGGGCGTTTGGCTAGTGCAACGTCAATCAAGGTCTTTCCTGATCGCAGTTGGGCACGAATAATGAGGTATGAAACCTCGCATCTTTGTTCCCGTTTTGACGGCCGCTCAACGCCAGCAGTTG
>Ga0134126_10000888_pt1 | contig 37771 bp, 26 predicted proteins | sample KB31752_FD_96881 | JGI IMG/M metagenome (GOLD analysis project Ga0134126, IMG submission 96881) | Terrestrial soil microbial communities with excess Nitrogen fertilizer from Kellogg Biological Station, Michigan, USA - KB3-175-2 | ecosystem: Environmental > Terrestrial > Soil > Unclassified ...
CCTAATTTATTGATTTCATAATTATGCCACCATAAATTAACATGCATAAAATTCAATAAATAACTTTCTTTACTGATTTGCATAGTCGAAAAATCTTTCCATTTATCAGGATACCCAATTTTCTTTTTCATGGCGGCCAATTTGGCATATGCTTTTTGTTTGGTGCTGTCGTTCATCCACTCCAGGTTACCAATTCTATCTTTTAAAGCCTCTCGTATAGATTCCGTAAGGTCTTCGTATCTCTTTTTTGTTTTTTCATTAAAAAACTCTTTTACATAAAGACGGCCAAGCATTTCACCCATTCCACTTTCTAATTTTGTAATCGATAACTTCCATCTTACTTTTCGTTGTTTTGCCCCGCTAAATAATTTATTAAAATTAAAAGCCTCAATATCAAACTTATCTGGTAATGCAACAGAGAAGTCACTAATAATATTGAATTTTAAATAATTTTTCCAATCATTTAGCGGCACAGAAACCAATAAAGAATTTAAGGCCTTAAAAAAATCGGGTTGACCAACTAAAACAGAGTCAATATTCTCAACGCCAATGTCTTTGATAAAAACTTTCCAATTAAGATTGTTGCCAAGTGATTTGAGGTCGTTAATAGCATATTTATGATAATTGGCATAAGGGTCTCTTAAATCTTCTAATTTTTTACTTGCTTGTGCTAATTTTGTTTCAAGAGCAAGAATGCCGTTAGCAGCTTTTAGTGCAGTGATAGAATCTTCTCCGCTCATAGCAAGCATTTTTGTTATATGCTTTAAGTAAGCATTACGAATATTAATAGTAGAAGAATCGTTTTTAAAATAGTATTCTCTTTCAGGTAAACCAATTCCTCCTTGCGAAAATTGGTAAATCATTAATTCGCTGTTTTTATCATCTATGCCAACATAACTATTAAAAAGAGTAGATGACCCTAATTTTTTAAACTCAGTTACCGCTTTCATTAAAGATGGTATATCTGTAATAGAATTTACCTGGTCTAAATATGGTTGTAAAAATTTTAACCCATCGGCTTCAATTTTTGCACTATCCATAGCCGTACTCCAAAAATCACCTATTTGTTGTTCGGGCGAACCTGTTTTTGCATTTGCGGCGGATGCTTTAACTGCAATGTCTTTAAGTCGCTTAAGAGTTTCTTCAATTACAAGATTACCAATGCCCCATGCTGATTGATCATTTGGTATGGGGTTCTTTTTTATCCAACCACCATTAGCATAAGCAAAAAAATCAGCACTTGGTAAAATTGTAGTGTCTAAATCGGTGTATAAAATATCGGTAGGTGCTGAAGTAGTAGTTTTAGTATCGCTATTGCATGAAGATAAAAAAAACGCCCCTATTGCTATAAAAAAATATTTATTCATTTGTTTATTGTATTTAAAGTTTATAAAAATCAACGAAGTAAATTTAGGCCGTAATTAATGAATAGAATATACCGCTTGTGTAAATTTTCAAAAATTAAAAATCAATTCTTTTTCAGGATTGGTAGTTTTTGAGCTTTGTTTTTTACCTTTTACTTCAACATGTACCATATTTATTTGTTGAGGCAGGTAATCATATAAAAGTGTGTTTTCTACAACAAACGATTTCGCTAGTTCTACATTTTTTATTTCCAAATAACTCCAAATAGCCTCTTCTTCTTTTTCATAACCTATAAACTGTATCGCTTGCCATTTACCATTTACTTTTAATTTTATGTGCTTATTAATATAGTCTGCCAGTAAACTTTCTACCTCTTTTTTATCTTTTGGGTGCAAAATATCCACCTGTTTTTTATATAATTTCTTTAAGGCATCTTCTATATTATCCGTAAAAGTTCGGCAACTTATTTGTATCGTTTTTTCTTGCTCATTGTATTTTATATCAGTAACACTTACATAATAAGGATGAAAAGAGGACAATGATATCAATAAAACAGCGCACAAAAACTGGTTTTTTACCGCTGGCAACAATTTTAGTATTCTACTACGCTTATTTGCTAATTTCACCCTTCAAAGGTATAAATAATGAACGATTTTTGGTTGTGGTTTACCACAGGCTTTTATCACATACTTGATTGGAATGGTTATGACCACATTTGTTATATCATTTGTTTAACTGTTCTTTTTCCTTTTAACGAATGGAGAAGGCTTTTAGTTTTAGTTACTGCTTTTACACTTGGGCACTCTTTAACACTTGCCCTTAGTACACTGCATATTATATCGCCTCCTCAAAAAATTATAGAATGTTTAATCCCAATTACCATCCTTAGCACTTGTGCATATAATATGTATTCTCGCAATAAAAAGTCAACTTCAATTACTTTTAATTATAGCATGGCACTTATTTTTGGTTTTATACATGGCATGGGCTTTTCCTATCTTTTAAAATCGCTTTTAGGTAAAAACGGAAGCATTATAGGCCCCTTATTTTCATTTAATATAGGATTAGAAGCAGGTCAGTTAATAATTGTAGCAAGTATTCTTTTTATTTCTTTAGTTTTCGAATCATTGTTTAGAGTTACTAAAAAAGAATATACTTTTTTTGTTTCTTCAGCGATATTCGGAGTAGCCTTATTGTTGTTAATTGAACGAATTAATCTTAACTAACTATGAAAAAAACAATTATTAAATCAATTTACATTTTAGTTTTATCTATATGCAATTTCTTTGTTTTTGCACAAAACATTCATAACAATCCAACTTCCAATCACGGAAATAAATTTGAGCAATTAGGCACTATTTTACCTGATGCCAATGTATATCGTACCGCATCAGGTGCACCCGGACATAAATACTGGCAACAAAAAGCTGATTACGATATTGAAGCTACACTTGATGAAAAAAACCTACAACTTAATGGTAGCGAATGGATAACCTATTACAATAACTCTCCCGATAGGCTTTCTTATTTATGGTTGCAATTGGATGAAAATCAAAACGACCCAAATAGTGATGCAAATTATTTTGATGGAAACAAACTAACACCTCCTTATACCGACCGCCAAGTTAGAAATGTTATGACTAAAGAAAGACTACAAGGGTATGGCGATAAAATTATAGAGATAACCGATGAGTTAGGTAAACCAATTAAATATACTATTAACCAAACTATGATGCGTATTGATTTAGCTCAAACACTTAACCCAGGTGGTAAAGTGAAGTTTAAAGTAAAATGGAATTACAAAATTGTTGACAGAATTAATAATGGTGGTGCAGGAAGTTTGCGGGGTGGTTACGAATATTTTCCTGAAGATGGCAATTATCTTTTTACCATGGCGCAATGGTATCCGCGTATGTGTGTTTATTCTGATTATCAAGGTTGGCAAAACAAACAATTTACCGGACGTGGGGAGTTTGCTCTTGTTTTTGGCAGCTTTAATGTAAAATTAACTGTACCATCTGACCATGTAATTGGCGCTACAGGCACTTGCTCAAATTATGCACAAATATTAAGTCCTACACAATTGCAGCGTTGGCAAAAAGCACAAAATAGTAATGACGTTGTAGAAATTGTGACTTTAGATGAAGCTAAAGCTGCTGAAAAAAACAAAGTCACCACTACCAAAACGTGGATATTTAAAGCAGATAGCGTACGTGATTTTGCCTGGGGCTCTTCACGTAAATTTATTTGGGATGCATTGCCAGCCAAAGTTGAGAAAAAATCGGTTATGTGTATGAGTTTTTATGGTAAAGAGGCTTATGCTTTGTATCGCAAATATTCGAGCAAAACAATTGCGCACACCATTAAAACCTATTCAAAATATACCATTCCTTATCCTTATCCGGTTGCACAAAGTGTAGAGGCTGCTAATGGCATGGAGTACCCAATGATTTGTTTTAATTTTGGTCGTGCTGAAAAAGACAACACTTACTCAGAAGCTACAAAATATGGAATGCTTGGAGTAATTATTCACGAAGTGGGGCATAATTTTTTTCCGATGATTGTAAATAGTGATGAACGCCAATGGAGTTGGATGGATGAGGGCTTAAACACTTTTGTAGAATTTTTAACTGAACAAGAGTTTGATAATAATTTCCCTTCAACTCGTGGCCCCGCACATAAAATTACAGATTATATGCGCATGCCCAAAGAGCAGTTGGAGCCAATTATGACAAACAGCGAAAATATTATTCAGTTTGGCCCAAACGCATATAGTAAACCAGCAACTGCACTTAATATATTGCGCGAAACAATTATGGGACGCGAGCTTTTTGATTTTGCTTTTAAAGAGTATGCAAAACGTTGGGCATTTAAACATCCTACACCTTCTGATTTTTTCCGTACTATGGAAGATGCCTCGGCAGTTGATTTAGATTGGTTTTGGAGAGGATGGTTTTATGATATAGAGCCTGTAGATATTTCATTAGATTCAGTTAAAGCATATACACTGGTAAATGGATTAACCATGCCCGTAAAAAACGATACAACAACCCCGCGTAAACGTGATGAGTTTGATCATATCAGTAAAATTCGTAACTAACAAGAAGGTATAAAATTTTTGGTTGATGTGGATACCACATTGCGCGATTTTTATTATTACTATAAGCCCGAAGTTGACACCGTAAAAAAAATAGCAAATCGTTATCTTAATTTAGACACCTTAAGCGATTCGGCTTACGCCACCGTTAAAGGTAAATATTTTTATGAGCTAAAGTTTAATAACAAAGGAGGCTTAGTAATGCCAATAATTATTAAGTGGAATTATAAAGATGGAAGCTCGGAAATTGAACGAATTAATGCCTATGTATGGAGAAAAAACGAAAAAAATGTAACTAAAACTTTTGCTAAAGACAAAGAAGTCGCCTCTATTTTGCTCGACCCCTATAAAGAAACAGCAGATATTAATGAGAAAAACAACACATGGAATGTGAAAGATGCTCCGTCTAAGTTTGATGTATTTAAAAGCAAAATGGGTGGACGCGGTCAAAGTACAGGAGGAAACCCTATGCAAAAAGCAAAAAAATAAAACTTAAATGTATTAAAGCTTTTCATTCGGAAAAGAGGAAAATAAACCTAGATTTGTAAAATAAAAATTAACAATAATGAAAAACATAAAAAGAAATTTATCACTTGCCGTTTTTAGCTTAACCTCGTCGGTTCTGCTTTCTCAAAATCTTGACGAAATAGTTAAGAAACATATTGAAGCCATAGGTGGAAAAGATAATTGGGCTAAAGTAAAAAGCCTTAAAATGGAAAACGCAATAAAAGCCAATGGGGCTGAAATTAAAGTAACTATTTACCAAATTGATAAAAAAGCTATGCGTCAAAATATAGCTTTAATGGGCATGGAGGGTTATAGTATTTTAACTACTACCGAAGGTTGGACTTATATGCCATTTCAGGGACAAACAAAGCCTGAGGCTATGACAGCCGACGATGTGAAAAAAGCGCAGGATGGTTTAAACCTGCAAGATGAATTTCTTACATATAAAGAGCTTAATAAAAAATTAGAATTGATAGGTAAAGATGATGTTGATGGTACCGAATGTTTTAAATTAAAAATGATTGATAAGGATGCTACCGAAACAACTTTTTATATCGATCCAAGTAATTATTATGTAATTAAGGAAACACGTAAAATGACGGTAAATGGAAAGGAAATGGAAAATTCTACTACCTATGGCAATTACAAAAAATTGCCTGAAGGCGTAGTTTATCCATATAGTATTGCGAGTGGTTGGGGCGAAACAGAAGTTACTAATTTAACCATTAACCCAACAATTGATGAGTCACTGTTTAAACCAACAACTCCCGCTGCAAAATAAAATTCGATTAGTAAAAATAAATACCGCAAATTAACCATAAAGGTAATCTACTATTACTTATAAATGGGGTTACTTAAATATAGCTTATACTATAAAAAATAAAATATGAAAAAAATTGTCGCCTTATCATTACTTGCCTTTTCTTTTACTGGGCAAGCACAAATAACTGTTAACTCTGCCATGTTCGGAATGATGGAAGCCCGCCAACTTGGTCCAGGTACTATGAGTGGCCGTGTTACAGCAATTGAGGGTGTGAATAGTGATGATGGTAAAACAATTTATCTAGGAACCGGTGGCGGTGGTGTATGGAAATCAACTAATGCCGGTGCATCTTACAAATCAATGTTCGATAAATATTGCCAATCTATAGGGGCAATTGCTATTAATCAAAAAACTCCATCTACAGTATATGTAGGAACTGGCGAAAGCAATATGCGCAACTCTGTTTCAATTGGTAATGGTATATATAAAACTACTGATGGAGGTGATAATTGGAAAAAAATAGGATTAGATAGTACTGAACATATTTCTAAAATTATAATCCATCCTGATAGTTCGAATATAATTTATGTTGCAGTTCCGGGTGCTTTATGGAGTAATAGCAAACACCGTGGCTTATACAAATCGGTTAATGGTGGAGAAACCTGGGAGAAATTATTTTATATAGATGATGTAACGGGTTGTGCTGATGTTTTAATGGACCCATCTAACCCAAAAATACTTTTTGTTTCTATATGGCAGTTTCGTAGACAGCCATTCAGCTTTAATTCAGGTGGTAAGGGTAGTGGTTTGTATAAAAGTATAGATGGTGGCAAAACATGGAAAGAAATAAAAAATGGTTTACCTGAAAAGCCGTTTGGCAGAATTGCCATGGCTATAGCGCCAAGCGATTCTAAACAAATGTTGGCAATTGTTGAATCAACCAATACCGGATTATATATTTCATCTGACGGAGGCGAAACATGGAAAAGCCAAAGTGCTACAATGAATGTAAAAGCCCGTCCTTTTTATTTTAGTACAATTGTTATAGACCCTAAAAACCCTAAACGTGTTTATCGCCCTGCCTTTTATTTTGCTTATAGCGATGATGGAGGTTATTCATTTACTGAAGCAAGTAGTGATGGTGGTTGGGTACATAGTGATATGCATGCCTTATGGATTAATCCATCAAATACCAATATAATGTATTTAGGTACTGATGGAGGAACTTATGTAAGTATAAATGGTGGAGTAACCTGGCAGTTTAATCAGGCTTTACCTGTGGGACAATTTTATCATGTAGCTTTTGATTTAAAAGAACCCTATAATGTATATGGTGGTTTACAAGATAATGGTAGTTGGACGGCACCAAGTGCTGGTCCTGGCGGAATAAATAATGCCAATTGGGATAGAGTAAATGGTGGTGATGGTTTTTGGACGGTACCTGATGCAGATGGTAAAACAGTTTATTCTGAATATCAAGGTGGAAATATGTTTAGAACGAATTTATCAAATATGAAGGCTGAATTTATTCAGCCTCAAAAAACAGCTAAGGAAGAAAAATTGAGATGGAATTGGAATACGCCAATTGTAACGGGCGCAAAGAATCCTAAAAATTTGTACGTAGGTGCTCAGTATCTTTATAAATCAACCGATCAAGGAAGAAACTGGAAACGTATTTCGGCTGATTTAACTAGTAATGATAAGAAAAAACAAAAACAAGAAGAAAGTGGCGGATTAAGTGAAGACAACACATCTGCTGAAAACCATTGTACTATTTTTACTATTGCAGAATCATCTTTAGATGAAAATTTAATTTGGGTGGGTACTGATGATGGTAACCTACAATATTCAATCGATGCTGGTGCAACTTGGACTAACGTATCACCTAATGTTGCTAAAAGCGGCGTAGCTAATCAAGCATGGGTAAGCAGTATACAGCCATCGCAATTTGATAAAAATACAGTGTACGCAACATTTGATAACCACATGTACGGCGACCACAAAACATATCTTGCTAAAAGTACCGACTTAGGTAAAACTTGGAAGAGAATAAACAGTACCGAGTTTACGGGTTTTGCACATAAAATTAAAGAAGATCTTATAAATAAAAATTTATTGTTCATGGGAACAGAAATGGGCTTATTTGCGAGTCTTGATGGTGGAGATAATTGGTTTAGAATGAAAAACAATATGCCTGAATATGCTTTGGTACGCGATTTACAAATTCACCCAAAAACAAACGATTTAATTGTTGCTACACATGGACGTGGAATTTTTATTTTGGATGACATTCGCCCAATGAGAAACTTAACCAAGGAAACTTGGGAGCAAGATGTAGTGTTGTTTCAAACACCCGATATTACTCTTAACAACGGTAAATATGGATATGGTGGACCTGAAGTATCTGGAGGATGGGGTGCAGAGAACCCACCATCTACACCAACCATTAATTATTATTTAAAGCAAAGGTTAGCTACTGGTAAAATTACAGTTGAGATTTACGATGATAAAGGAAATTTATTACAATCAATGCCAGGATCTATACGTAAGGGGATAAATAAAATATCTTGGAATTTAAGGGGCACCCGACCAAAAGTTGCAGTGGGTAGCACTAAAATGGATGGCGCTGGTTTTACGGCTCCAATGGTTTTACCAGGTGTTTATACTATAAAAGTTAAAGTAAAGGATAAAGAATATACAGGCACTGTAAAATGTGTACATGATGCAGAGAATAAAGATTTAAGTGAAGCTGACAGGAAACTAGTTTATGAAAAGTCAATGGCTTTACAAACTATTTACAATAATATAAACAGTACCATCGACAGTATTTCGTATTACCAAAAAAGCCTTAAGGCAGATACGGTAGCTTATGCCAAAAATAAAAATGCGCAAACTTTTTATAATGATTTGCAAAAAGTAAAAGCTGAATTTATGGCGACAACAAAGACCTCTATGTTTGCTGATGAAGAAAAATTACGCGAAAAAGTATCTAAATTGTATGGATCTTTTTGTTCTATGGAATCTAAGCCAAACACAACACAACTAGAATCTATAGATGATTTAGAAAAAGAGTATGCTACACAAAAGGAGACTCTGAAAAAAGTTATTGCAAAAGACTTGCCTAAAAATCCTATATTAAACAAACCAAAAGATATTAGATAAGAGTTTATATTTCTTTTATAGTTTTTTCTAACTCAGAATTAAATCTGCCAACTAATTCGTTATCCCATAAAAGCAGAGCTTTCATATATAAAGAAAGCTCTGCTTTATATTTTTTTACAGTTTCAATATCAAAGTAAAGTAGCGCAGTACGACGAATAAAAAAATCGGCAGGGGTAACACACATTTCTTTTTCAATAGCATAAATTAATTGAGCACGAAGCAAAATCGGCAACTCACTTCTTTCTCCTGTTAATTTTTCAATAACAGTGTAAAGCTCATCTACATTAGATCCATAACGATTTATTAATTTTTCGGTTTCATTAATTGATAAACCTAAAGCAAGCCCTTGCGCTGTTTTGCTTTTTACAAATACAGAAAAACTAAGTTCTTTATTTATTTTGCCGCCTGAAAGTTGAATTTTATCTGTGGTGCAATCTGTAAGATTTATTTTTTCACTATGTAGATATTTTTTTGCCACAATATCTACTACCCTTTGTGCCATTTTGCGATATCCGGTAAGTTTGCCTCCGGCAATAATAATTAATCCTGAATTAGAAAAAAAGGTTTCATCTTTTCTTGAAATTTCGGACGGGCCTTTGCCCGATTTATTTACTAAAGGACGTAAGCCTGCCCAACCCGACTCTATATCAGCTAAACCAAGTTTACTTTCAGGGAAATAGTTATTTACACATTTTAAAAGATAGTTTTTATCCTCAGTAGTAATTTTTGGATTTACTAAATCTCCTTCGTAAAAGGTGTCAGTTGTTCCAATGTATGTTTTTTCGTCTCGTGGTATAACAAAAATCATGCGTCTGTCATGTGTGTCAAAATAAACAGATTGTTTAATAGCTAGTTTTTTTTTGTCAACAACAATGTGTACACCTTTTGTAATATGTAATTTATGTGCTTCGTATTTTTTCTCTAAATCATCTATGTCATCTACCCAAGGACCAGTTGCATTTATAACATACTTTGCTTTTATTTCGTATATCCTGTTGGTAAGTCTATCTTCAACCTTGGCCCCTGTAATTTTATCATTTGCATAAATAAATTCTGTGGCTTTGGTGTAATTAATAGCAAGTGCCCCTCTGTCAATCCCTTCTTTCAGTACTTCAATAGTTAACCGTGCATCATCTGTTCTGTATTCATAAAAAACAATTCCGCCTAATAAATTATCTTTTCGTAACAATGGTTCGGCTTTAATTGTTTCTTCAATAGTTAAAACTTTATGTAACTCACTTTTTTTAACTCCTGCCAACCATTCATAAAACCACATTCCTATTCTTGAAGAAAATTTACCTAAAGAACCATCCCTTACAATAGGTAAAAGCATGTGTTCAGGTTTTGTAAGGTGTGGGGCAATGCCATGTATAATCTCTCTTTCTTTCCCTACTTCAGCAACTAATTTAAATTCTAATTGCTTTAAATATCGTAAACCACCATGAATAAGTTTTGTAGAACGCCCTGATGTACCCGATGCAAAATCCTGCATTTCTATTAAAGCAACTTTTAAACCTCTGGCTGTTGCATCTAAAGCGATGCCTGCCCCTGTAATTCCTCCGCCAATTATTAAAACATCAAATGAGAAGTTGCTCATTTGCTCAAGGATAGAATTTCTATTTTTTGCGGAGAAAGAATTCAATGCTTAAAGTTTTTTATTGTTTCAATTACCCTGTTTGGGTAATCGCTAATTATACCGTCAACTCCCAGCGCTATTAACTTTTTTATATCTGTTATTTCGTTTATAGTCCAAGGGATGATTTTCATATTTTGTTCATGAACGATTTTTACAAGATTATCATCTACTAAATAAAAATCAGGACTATATATATTTGGAATAAATCCTAATCGATTTAAATTTACATCTAGCCCATCTTCGTTTTCGACCAATAATGCTATTTGGATAGCGGTATCTTTCTTTTTTATTTCTTGTAAAATTCGAACATCGAACGATTGAAGATTGGTTTGTTCTATTATTTTTTGTTTTTCAATTACGTTGTAAACTAACTCAACAAATTTTTTCGGCTCAGGGTTAAAGATATTATCTTCCCCTTCTTCACTTTTTATTTCTATTTTGTATTTTATCGCAGGTAATTTATTTTCAGTAACAAATTTCTCGACATTTTTAATTACATCTACAAGTAATGGTTTGTGCTCTGCCATTTTTTTCTGGAATGGAAAATCTTTATTGCCTCTTATTCCACAATCGTATTTTACAATTTCGGCATAAGTCATTTTATACAGGTTGTATTTGTCTTTCGAATTTGCCTCTACTTCTTTTCCATCAGCGCGAGTGCAAAAAACGTCATTCATCCAAGCCTCGTGCGAAACTACTACTTGTAAGTCCTTGGAAACGACAACATCCATTTCTAAGGTGTCAACCCCTAATTTTACTGCTTCAATAAAAGAAGTTATAGTGTTTTCAGGAAACAAACCTCTTGCGCCCCTATGCCCCTGGATATCTATTTTAGTGTTTTGCATTTCTAAAAAGGCTTACTATATAAAACTGAATGCCTTTTTCAAATATAACAATCTTTAGTGGTTTATATAGCTTGAAAAATTAGTATAAAATTTGATTTACTGTAACAATAATACGAGCAATTTCACCAATTGATTTGTATGTTTGTACTGTTTTTTAAGCATAAAATATTTAAGTTAATAGCAACTAACTAAAGTGGTGTAATAATGTTAAAAGTAATTAAGAAAACATTAAAAATTCTATTCATTACAATTCTTGTGCTGTGCTTGGCATTGGTTTCTATCCCTTTATTATTTAAAGGAAAAATAAAAACTATACTGCTAACTGAAATTGATAAAAGTATAAATGCTAAAGTAAATTTTTCTGAATTAAGCTTTTCCTCTATAAAAAAATTTCCTCGCTTTGCTATAACCTTGCACAATCCTTCCGTTATTGGCATTAATGAATTTGCAGGAGATACTTTTATTGATGCAAAAGAAATAAGTATAGCACTTAATATTTATAAATTAATAAAAGGACAAGGAATAGAAATAAAAAGCATTGATTTAGAAGATCCTTTAATTTATGCCCGCATAAATAAAAACGGAAAGGCCAACTATGATATTGTAAAAACTGATACTTTGAGTAAAACAGCAACAAAAAGTAAGAATTTTGAAGTTGCAATTGATAGATGGGCTATTAATAATGGAAGGATTATATATGATGATAAACTACAAAAAACGTATATAGAGGTTGGTGGTTTGTACCACAGTGGTTCAGGTGATTTTAAGCAAGAAATTTCTGATTTAGATTTAACCACTAAAGTAAATGATTTAACTGTGGAGTATAATGGCATACGCTACTTTACTAGAAAATTATTTGCAGCTGATTTGCAAATGGAAATGAATTTAAAAGACAAGAAATTTATTTTTAAGGATCATAATTTTCAGTTGGGAGAATTTAAATTTGGTTTTGCTGGTTATTTTAAATTACTAGATAGTGGCTATGAAACCGATTTGAAGTTTGTGGTTAATGAAACTAATTTCAAAAATTTGCTCTCTTTATTGCCGGGCATTTATCAAAAAGACTTACAAGGAATTGAAACTAAAGGAAATTTTGCCTGCAATGGGTATATAAAAGGTGTGTATGATGTTAAAGATAATAAAGTACCTGCTTTTCATATAGATTTAAAGGTTATGGATGCACTATTTAAATATAGCCATTTACCTAAGGCTTTAGAAAAAATAAATTTTGATTTTGTGGCTGATAATCCGGATGGAAACCCAGAACATAGCACTTATAATTTAAAAACATTTCATGTTGAAATTAATAAAGAACCAATACATGGTAGTTTATGTGTAAAAGGAAAAAAACACATGTATGTAACAGCCGATATTAAATTAAGGGCTGACTTAGCTGAAATAGAAAAAATGTATCCTGTTGATGGTTTAGTTTTGAGAGGTATATTGAATTCGGAAATTAAAATAAATGGCAGGTATAGCGATTCGCTTAAACTGTTTCCGAAGGTTGATGCATTTTTTAATTTGGAAAAAGGATATGTGAAATCTAAAAACTCTCCGCTTGATATGGATAGCATACAATTAAATGCTGAGGTGATTAACAGCACTGGGCAAATTGCTGATACGCGCGTTAGTTTAAATAATCTTACTTTTTTATTAGATGATGAGCCATTTGTAATGAGCGGAACGGTATCTGATATGAAAGATTATGCATACAAGATAAAAGCAGACGGTTTGGTTGACTTAGCTAAACTTACGCAGATTTATCCTGTTGCTAATACTGTTTTAAAAGGAACGTTAAATTTTGATATAGAGGAAGAGGGTAATCTTACTGAAATAGAAGCGAAACAATATAACCAACTAAAAACAAATGGTACGCTGGAGGTTAAAAATGTATCGTATAAAAATACGGATATAGCTTTTCCTATTCATATAGATGATGCACTATTTACATTTTCACCCGACAAAATTGTACTAAATAGATTTCAGGCAGAATTTGGTAAAAGTAATATAACCCTAAGTGGCCATTTATACAATTACATACCATATATAATTAGAAATGATGCGCCTATTAAAGGAGATTTGGTTATGTATTGTGATACAATGGATTTAAACGAGTGGTTTCCCAGTAGTATAAGTACAAATACTACGCAAGCTGTAAAACAAGATACAATAAAAGCAAGTGTTACTACAAGCTCAAACACTTCACAATCTGAAGTATTAGTTATACCGGACAATATTGGGTTTACTATAGATTCGGATATAAAAATGGTAAAGTTTGGTCAAATGGACATAGCCAACTTAAACGGTGAAATAAAAGTACAAAATGGTATTTTAACGTTGAATGAAACAGGATTTAATACACTAAATTCTAAGTTTGTTATGAGTGGAGATTATAATACAAAAAACAATAAACATCCGTTTTTTAATTTGGATATAAATATTGACAAACTTGATTTTAATAAAGCCTATAAAACTTTTGTTGACCCAAAAGGAACTTGCCCAGCTGCTGGTAATTTTTCTACAAAATATAGTTTAAAAGGAGAAGTGAAGCCCGATTTCTCTCCTATTTATTCTACACTTAATGGAAGCGGGAAAATTATTATAGATAGCGTATCAGTTAAAGGAATGAAGTTGATGAACCATATAAAAAATGTTTCTAAAAAAGAAGAGTTTAAAGACCCAAAACTTGCTGATGTTACGATAGATACTGAAATTAAAAAAGGAAGGCTTCTTATTTATCCTTTTACCTTTAAAGTAAGTAAGTTTTTAACCGAAGTAGAAGGATCGCAAGGGATAGAAGATGAAACAATAGATTATTCTATAAAACTATCTGTTCCGCCTTTTAGTAAATTAAGAATCCCTATCAGCATTAAAGGAACTTCTGATAAACCAATTATTAAAATGGGTAAAGGGTTTAATAATTCGGATTTCGATAAATTGTAAGGAGTTACTTATCGAGTGTTTTGAGAATTATTATCTATTTAAATAATTAACCATGCAAGAGAATATTAGTGCTGTTTTTAAAGCTCAGCAACAAAATAAATTTGAATTAAGAAAAACGTCGGCAAGAGAAAGAATTGAAAAACTCAAAATTTTGAGGAGTGCTATTGAAAACTCTGAAAGTGAAATATACCAAGCATTACAAACGGACTTAAGAAAGAGTAAATTTGAAACAGATGTAACCGAATTATACTTTACGTACGCAGAAATTGATTATGCGATAAAAGAGCTGAAAGAATGGATGAAGCCTAAAGTAGTAGATGGCACAAGGAGTAATCTTTTCTCTATAAATAAAATCTATTACGAGCCGAAAGGCGTTTGTTTAATTATTGCCCCCTGGAATTATCCCTTTCAATTAATAATGAGTCCTTTAATTTCGGCTATCGCGGCAGGAAATTGTATTATACTAAAGCCTTCAGAAATTAGTGAAGCAACAGGAGGTTTGATTCGAAAAATTATTTCGAAAACTTATAATGTAAACGAAATTGCTTGTTTTGAGGGTGGGGCAGAAGTTTCGAAAGCTTTACTTGAATTACCATTTGACCATATTTTTTTCACCGGAAGTACTACTGTTGGAAAAATTGTAATGACGGCGGCAGCAAAAAACCTTGCATCGGTTACTTTAGAGTTGGGTGGAAAATCTCCCGTTATTATAGATGATACTGCTGATTTAAAAAAGGCAGCCGAAAAAATTGCATGGGGTAAATTAGTAAATGTCGGCCAAACTTGTATTGCACCTGATTATGTTTTAATAGATGAAAAAATAGAATCTCAGTTTATTATTTATTATAAAGAAGCTGTTTTAAAAATGTTCTTTAACTCTAATAAAGAAATAAATAAACAATCGTACGGAAAGATAATTAACCCAAAACAATTTAAGCGATTAAGTGATTTGATTAAAGATTCTGTAACAAGTGGAGCTGATTTGATTTGGGGTGGAGGGTGTGATGAAAAAGAATTAACAATTCTTCCGGCAATTTTAAAAAATGTAACTGCACAAAACCCTATTATGCAACAAGAAATATTTGGCCCTATTTTACCTGCTATTACATTTAAAAAAATAGAAGACGCTGTTAATTTCGTAAATGCAAAGGATAAACCGCTGGCACTTTATGTTTTTAGTGGCAGTAATAAAAACCAAGAATATATACTCAAAACAACAAGTGCGGGTGGAACTTGTATTAATGATGTTTTAATTCATATTGGCAACCCACACTTACCTTTTGGCGGTGTAAATAATAGTGGCATTGGTAGTTGTCATGGGATTTTTGGATTTAAAAATTTCTCACACGAAAGGGCTGTTGTTTTTCAATCTAAATTAGAATTAATGAGAATGATTTATCCGCCGTATGAAAAAAAGAATTGGCTTTTAAAATGGCTAAAAAAAATTATGTAACGATTTTTAATCCAAAGGAAGATAAGGTTGTATAAATTCATAAAAGGAACTAGCTTTAGTAAATAAATGAGTAGAGTTTTTGTTAAAATATTGGTTTATACAGGGTATACTTTTAGTGCATTGTTTGGCCTAATTTTACTATACCTATTATCAACTTATATTTTATCTAGGATAACTGTTAACGGTAGTAAAATAAAATCAGATGATGATGTGGAAATTCACATTCTGACAAATGGAGTTCATACAGATTTGGTTGTACCTATCAAAAGCGATGAAATGGATTGGAGCAAGATAATTAAATTTGAAAATACGTTATCAAAAGATACTATGATGAAATATATTGCCTTTGGTTGGGGCGACAAAGGATTTTATCTTGAAACACCTAATTGGTCAGATTTAAAAGCAAGTGTAGCTTTTAAAGCCATGTTTTACCTTGGGAAATCTGCCATGCATGTAACATTTTATAAAGAAATGAATGAAGGTGAAACTTGCATAAAAATTAAAATTAGTAAATTGGAATATGTGAGATTGATAAATTATTTAGTAGAAAGCTTTCAAAGAAATGCGAATGGCGATGTGTTACATATTAAAGGGCACAGCTATGGGGATAATGATGCTTTTTATGAGGCCAAAGGAGTATATGGTTTGTTTAACACCTGTAACACATGGGCAAATAATGGACTTAAATATTGCGGACAAAAAGCTTGTTTATGGACACCGATTGATAAGGGTATATTTTATCAGTATCGCAAATAAACTTTAATAAATGAAAAAACAATTTTTACTTTATATTGGATTGGTTATTGTACTTGCGTTTAACTCATGCTCAAATAAATCGAATAAGGATGAGCAAGAAAAAACAGCCTACTTTTTGGCTGATTCCATACAAGGCATTCAGACTGGTGGCATAGAAATGATTACTATAGAGACTCCGAAAGGGAAATTTAAAGTATGGACAAAGCGAGTTGGCAATAATCCTGCAACAAAAATATTATTGTTGAACGGAGGGCCAGGCTGCACACACGAATATTTTGAATGTTTTGAGAGTTTTTTACCGAAAGAAGGCATTGAATTTATTTATTACGACCAACTAGCCTGCGGAAACTCTGATAATCCCAAAGATACTTCGTTGTTTAATTTATCCCGTTATGTGGAAGAAGTAGAGCAATTAAGAATAGCTCTACATCTTGATAAAAATAATTTCTATTTACTTGGTCATTCGTGGGGCGGTATATTGGCAATGCAGTATGCCCTTAAATATCAGTCTAATTTAAAAGGACTTATTATTTCTAACATGATGGCGAGTTGTCCTAAATATGGAAAATATGCCGATGATGTTTTGGCAAAACAAATGGATGCTACTATTTTAGATACTATAAGAACCATTGAAAAACAAGGCGATTTTAAAAACCCAAAATATATGCAATTGTTGCAAACAAATTATTACGCTAAACACATTTGTCGTTTACTTGAATATCCCGAACCTGTTAGTCGATCGTTTAATAAAATGAACAACGATCTTTATACAATTATGCAAGGGCCAAGTGAGTTTGGTATTTCCGGAAAATTAACTAATTGGGATGTTAGCAATGAATTAAAAAATATTAATGTGTCCACACTAGTTATTGGTGCAACTTATGACACAATGGACCCTAAATATATGGAGTGGATGAGTAAAGAAATTCCTGGAGCTAAATTTTTGTTATGTGCAAACGGAAGTCACATGTGTATGTATGATGACCAACATACTTACATGAATGGGTTGATAAAATTTCTCAAAAATTAAGTAATAAAACAAAACGTTATTTTTTACTCCGACCTTTTGCAACCGCGGTAGCAGTCCAAGGGTCTTCTGGCCAAGCATGTTTAGGATATCTGCGTTGTAATTCTTTTTTTACTTCATGATACAAGTTATCCCAAAAACTTTTTAAGTCACTGGTAACCTGCACAGGCTTATAACCGGGAGATAACAAATGTAAATTCACTTTTATTTTTCCATTGTTAAGTTTTGGGGTATCACTTAAACCAAATACTTCTTGCAATCGCACTGATAGTACCGGTGTGCCGCCATGTGCAAAATATTCTATAGCTATTTTAGAGCCACTTGGTACTTCAAAAGTGGCGGGCGCTAATTTCTGCAAAACAGTTTGTTTCTCATAATCTAAACTATTTAATAAAGCTTCGGCTAAATCAATACGTTTTAAATCTTCTGGGTCGCGTACATTTGTTAGATAAGGCGCTAACCAATTTTGTGTATTAGCAAAAAGTGTGTTGCTTGTTACATCAGGCCAATTATCTTCTACGTTCCATGCATGTAAACTTAATATGCGGTTTTGCAAGCGAGTAAAATTTTCACTAATGTTTAATAAACTAATGGCTTCCTTTTCAAGTGCTTTGCAAATGGCTGTAACACGTTGCTCTTCGTTGGGTTTTGCCAGCGGTTTAGATTTTAAAACAATGCTCCCTATTTTTAATTCTTTGTTGGCAAGCAAACCACCCTTGCGTGTATCCCACACAATGGTATTTTCTTCTCTTACCATATTAATTAAATCTTTTGGGTTAAGTGGGGCAGCTAAAAATATTTTTCCTAAGCCATCCCGCAAATCCATGTTGGCTACTGCTAACCAAGCCTCATGCGCTAAATCATCTTTATGCCCTGCCACAGCTATTTTGCCATTAGCTAACTGAAATGGAGCATTGTTGCCTGGTCTTGCCGAAGCTATACGCTCAGGGTAAGCAAAAGCAAGTAGCAATCCGGCATCGTAAGCATCATACACGGCATTAGAAACTTCTATTTGCAAAAGTTTACGATACGAAGCCGCATTTTTTTCTATTCGTGCAAAACGATTTCCGCTGTTATTTTTTCGTTCGCGTCTCAAAGCTTCTATGCGCAAATTAATATCTATACCGCTATCCCTTGGCAATGGGTCTCTTTCTTCTAGTAAAGCGGCTATATCAGTTGCCAATTGTTTCATCTCAATTGTTTCTGCCTTTAACAACATGTGTGCTATACGTGGGTGACAAGCCAATTGATGTATTTGCTTACCATGCTCAGTAATACGATTGTTTTCTAAAGCAGCTATTTGATGCAAGGTATCTGAAGCCTGATTTAAGGAAGCTTTTGGTGGTGGGGTTAACCAGGTGAGTTGGTTTATATCGCTTACACCCCATTTGGCCATATCTAATACTAAGGAAGTTAAATCGGCTTCCATAATTTCGGGCACACGGTGTTCTGCTAAACGATTGTGTGTTGCCATGGTCCATAAACGATAGCAAACTCCCGTACTTAAACGCCCTGCACGCCCAGCCCGTTGGTCGGCTGCATCTTTAGAGATTCGAATAGTTTCTAATCTTGATAAACTCGATTTTACATCAAAGCGCGATGTACGGGCAAAACCACTATCAACTACAATTTTTATTCCTTCAATAGTTAAACTTGTTTCTGCAATAGAAGTAGCTAATACAATTTTGCGTTTACCTTGTTTGTTAGGGAAAATTGCTAAGTGTTGTTCGTGTTGCGGTAACTGCCCGTAAAGTGGATGTATTTTAAAATCACTTAACAAAGAACTGAGTATATCTGCACATTTTTTTATTTCACTTTCACCGGGTAAAAATACCAGTGCATCGCCTGGTTTCTCGTTAACGGCTTTAACTACGGCACGAGCTGTTAATTCGGGCAAAAGAGTTTCATCGGCTTCGCCTGCATAAATAACTTCTACCGGATATTGCCTTCCCTTGCTTTCAATAAGTGGTGCTTTTAATAATTGTTGTAACTGTGGCATATTTAAAGTAGCCGACATAATTAAAATGCGCAAATCAGGACGTAGTACTTGTTGAGCCTCGCGACATAAAGCCATAGCTAAATCGGCCTGTAGATTTCGTTCATGAAATTCATCAAAAATTACCAAACCTACTTCCTCTAACGCATTATCCGTATGCAACATGCGGGTTAAAATACCCTCAGTAACCACTTCTATTTTTGTTTGTTTGCTAACCTTAGTATCTAAGCGTATGCGGTAACCAATCGTTTGTCCAACTTCTTCATTAAGTAAAGATGCCATGCGCCAAGCAATAGTTTTTGCAGCTAAACGTCTTGGCTCGAGCATAATTATTTTTTTGCCTTGTAACCAATTTTCTTCAAATAAAGCTAAAGGCAATAAAGTACTTTTACCTGCACCTGGAGGTGCATTAACTAATAAAGTGTTTTCAATAGCTAGTTGGCTTCTTACTTCATTAATAATTTCAGTAACGGGTAAATCAATATCAAAAGGATTAAACAATAAGTTAGGGTTTTAATTAAGAATGCGAAAATACTAAACTCAAACCGTTTTTTTGTTAAAACCAACCGTTTATCGAAAAAGCCCTACCGCTTAAAAAGTTGACTAAATAACACTTTTTACATTATTTAAATTTATAATAAGAAAAACTAGAAATCATGAAAACAAAAACTCTTTTTATTGCTTGCTTTTTATCAATTAGTATAGCAAAAGCACAAATGATAACCACAATAGCCGGAAAAGCTATAAGTGATGATGAAAATAATGGAGATGGAGGTAAAGCAATTGATGCAAAATTTACCACTCCGTCGGGAGTTATGACAGACGCTATAGGCAATATTTATATTATTGATTGGGAGAAAAATTGTATTCGAAAAATTAATAAGGATGGTATAATAAATACTATTGTTGGAAATGGAAAATGGGGTTATAGTGGAGATGGGGGAGAGGCAACAAAAGCGGAATTGAAAGGATTTGGTGGTATGGCTGTTGACTCGCATGGAAACATTTATATTGCCGATATTAATAACCAACGAATAAGAAAAGTAAATTCTTTAGGCATTATTACTACTATTGCCGGAAATGGTGAATTAGGTTTTAGTGGGGATGGGGGAGAAGCAATTAATGCAACATTGAATTATCCGGAAAGAGTGGTAGTTGACTCAGAAGGGAATCTTTACTTTTCAGATATAGACAATAACCGCATTAGAAAAATAAGCACCTCCGGAATTATAAGCACAGTTGTTGGAAATGGTAATGCTGGTTTTACGGGTGATGGTGGTCAAGCTACTGCAGCAGAACTAAATCATCCGTTAGGACTAGCTATCGATTCAAAAAATAATCTTTATATATCTGATTTAAATAACAATCGTATACGAAAGATAAATAGTTTAGGTGTTATTTCAACTGTTGCAGGAAATGGATCATCCGGTTTTAGTGGCGATTATGGACAAGCCACAAGCGCTCAATTATCTTTTGCTTATGATTTAACTGTTGACTCATACAGTAATTTATATATCTCCGATAACAAAAATGAGCGCGTTCGCATGGTAGACCATTCAGGTATAATAAGAACAATAGTTGGAAATGGTGTGGGGGGTTTTAGTGGAGATGGAGCTGAAGCAAAAGACGCACAAATTAGTAACCCCGGTGAATTAGCTGTTACTTTAAATGGCAGCCTTCTTATTGCGGATAGAAATAATGGACGTATACGAATGATAGAAGGACTTACTTCTGAAAACTTAAAAACAAGTAATGAAAAAAATCAAATATCAATTTATCCAAATCCTAGTGATGGAGATATAACTGTTGACTGTTTAAATAATACTATTAAGGAAATAAAAATATTTGATATGATGGGGCAGATGATTTATGAAGCAAAACCAAACAATAGATCAATCAAGATATCATTACAGAATTCGGGTGGTTATTTTATAAATACTTTTTTTGGAGATGAAGTAGATATTAAAAAAGTAATTGTAAATAAATAATACCCAACTATATTATTAGCAAATCGAAGTCGACTCTAATGTAAACTATTTGTTAACATTAGAGTGGCTTTGTTAATATACTGGTAACATTAAACAAACATTCTATTTAAGTTTTTATGCTTGTTTTGCGGCAATAAAGCAACTCATGAAAAGAAAAATTATATGTGCATTTTTTGCCCTTACTATAATAAGCAAAGCCCCGCTACAAGCACAAAGCAGAACCAAAATAGCTGAAGTTGATAAGCAGGCTTTAGAGGGTATTTTTGTTGAAAAATATTATCAAGCTACTAAAGAAGATGCTAAAGATACTAGTGGAGGTTTTTTGCCTGAAGGCTCAATTACATATAGAATTTATGTGGATTTAAAAGAAGGATACCATTTGCAAGCAGTATATGGTGTGCCAAAACATGAGTTTTATTTTAAAACAACAACAACTTTCTTTAATAATAAAAATGGTGGCGGACAAAGTGCTGACCAAATACTTGATAGAAGAATAAATGATAACACTGTTGCATTCGATTCGTGGGTAACTATTGGTGTGGCTACAAAAGATCGTTTTGGTATTCCTAAACTTGAAGATACCGATGGTTCAATTGTAAAAAGAAACACCTTAGATAAAATGGACGGTTTAGTAATAGCTGGGCCAACGCAAAAATTACTTTATTATGGGCTTAGTCTTGATTTTTTTAGCGATGAAAAAAGCGCTTCTTATTTTCATTCAAATAATGGGTCTTTGGCTGTAGTAGGTGGTGGTAAGGGCTCAACACCCGCCAACAAGGTTTTAATTGCACAATTAACAACCAATGGTAAATTATCTTTCGAATTAAATCTACAAGTAGGAACGCCCACAGGAGGCACAGTACAGTATGTTGCTAAAAATCCTGAAGGAGAAGAAATACAATTTAAGCAACTTACGCATAAATGAAAAAATCGCTACTAGTAATAACCATTAGTTTACTGTCGTTTTCTTTTTCTTTTGGTCAAGGCACTGTACGTGGTAAAATTACTGATAACACGGGTGAGGCATTAATAGGTGCAACGGTGGTGCTAAAAGGAAAAACTACCAGTGGAGTTATGGCCGACCTTGATGGTAACTATTCTATAAAAGTTACCGATACTACGGAACAAACCTTAGTAATTTCATATGTAAGCTACAAAAGTCAAGAAGTTGTTATACATCCAACCAATGGGGAGGTTATTATAAAAGATTTTGTTTTAGTATCTGCTTCTACGTTAGATGAAGTTATAGTTACTACAAAAGCAGCTAAAGCAAATAATTATTACATGGAAAACATTAAGATGAAATCCTCATCAACGATGGATTACATTTCGCAGGAAACCATGAAAAAAACGGGTGATGTCAATGTAGTTAATGCAGTAGCTCGTGTATCAGGGGTATCATCTTCATCAAATACAGGTATCATTACTGTGCGCGGTATTGGTGATAGATATGTAAAAACAACACTTAATGGTTTAAGAATACCAACATTAGATCCCTTTACAAATAACATACGTTTAGATTTGTTCCCGGCAAGTTTGGTAGATAATATTATTCTTACCAAAACTGCAAGCCCTGATTTACCAGGAGATTGGGCAGGTGCCTATTTATCTATCGAAACTAAAGATTACCCTGATAAATTAACAGTAAATGTAGAAACATCAGTTGGTTATGTTCCTCAAAGCACTTTTAAAAATATAATTAGCAGCCAACAAAGCTCTACCGATTGGCTTGGTTTTGATACAGGCTTAAGGAGCCATAGTAATAACCAATACGGCACAAATCCTATTGTTAATGATAATCCATCTGCCTATCAAACTTATGCAGCTTTGGGTTTAGGTAATTATTATAATTCTATTGGGGTAAACAACAATACTCCTTGGAACAGCACCTATTTTAATTTAGGATTGGTGCAGCTTGGTTTATTACAAAATTCTCAGCTTGGAAACCAACAGGCTATTGCCGCCGCTACGACGCAATTTAGTAACGGGCCTTATAAAGCCGAAGCATTTTCTATTATAAACGCAGCGGCTGTTAAAAATAATCAATCGTTTAAAGATGATTGGAATACCACTACCCGTCAAGCTATGCCAAATATTACACAAAGTTTCAGCATAGGAAATCAGGTTAATTTATTTGGCAAACCTCTTGGGTTTTTAATAGGGTTGAGATATAACAGTGCAACCCAATACGACCCCAATTCAGTATTACAAAGGGTAACATTTCAGCGTACGTTTTCAACGGATATGAATCAACAAATAAGTAACGAAACGCGTGCTTGGAGCGGACTAATTAACTTAGCCTATAAATACAGTACTAACCATAGCATTAGTTTAATGTTTATGCCAAACTATACAGGTGTAAACCAAGCACGTATAGGCCTTGACAATACAGACCCAACACAAGTGTTAGGAACAGTAAGTCAGTTTTACGAACAAAGAAAGCAACTCATTTATCAATTAAAATCAGAGCATTATATTCCAAAGTCGCAATTAAAAATTGAATTAAATGCAAGTTATACCGATGGTAAAAGCAGCGCACCCGATTATAGAGATTTTTCTTATTATACAGATGCTAGTCGCTCTTATTATACTATTGACAGAACAGTTGGAGATGGGGTACATCGTTATTTCCGTTACCTAAATGATAATTTAGTTGATTCGAAATTGTCAGCAGAGTTACCTATTCTTAAATCTGATGTTGGTATACGTAAACTAAAGTTTGGTGGGTCGTATCAATATAATAATAAAAAAAGCGACCAGTATGATTACAACTTTGGGGTAACTAGATCACCTACTTCGCCTTTACCAACCATTCATAGTGATAGTCAAATAAACGACTACTTTGCGCTTAGTAACTTTGGCGTACAAAACGGGGGGATTAACTTCTCGTATCTCGAAACTGGTTCGCCTACCAATCATACTATTGGGCATAGCAGCATAGCCGCAGCCTATTTAATGACAGAATTTACAATTATTAAACCTCTTAAAATTGCAGGTGGTGTTCGTATGGAAAAGGCTAATATTTTTACCGATGCACTTTTATATGATTCTTTGCATTATGCAGCTAACGATGCACGTAGGTTATCATTTAATCCGGGTACTTTAAATACACTTAATTTTCTACCAAGTGTTAGTTTAATTTATCACATCAATAAAGATGAAGATGCCCCAATGAATCTACGTGCCAACTTTGGCGAAACAGTTGCGCGTCCAAGCATCAGAGAGCTTTCGGATATGTCTGTTTATGATTATACCCTAAGATATTCTATTGTTGGTAATCCTAATTTAAAACAAGTACAAATTATGAATTACGATTTACGTTACGAATGGTATTTTAAAAACAGAGATTATTTTTCGATGGGAGGTTTTTATAAAGATTTTACAAATCACATAGAGTTGGTAGATACTAATGGGCAAGTTAGCTGGAGAAACGCAAATAAATCGCACGTAGTTGGTTTGGAACTTGAAGGTAAAAAAAATATCATTAAAAATCTTGATTTAATGGCAAACGTAACTTTTGTTTCGTCGCAGTCAACATACTTAAATAATACACACCCTATGTTTGGACAAGCACCATATATTATCAACGCTATTTTATCGTATAATTTGGAAAAATATGGACTTATAGTTACACTAAGCTATAATACTCAAGGTAAACGCTTATCACTTTTATCAGACAATGCTTCTGTACCAAATATTTATGAAATGCCGAGGAATATGTTTGATTTTAAAATCATGAAGAAATTAGGTAAACATTTTACGGCCAGTTTAACCATTCGTGATATACTTAATACAGCAATAAGAAGAGCATACATATATGGTGATGGTACACAAATTGATTATGATAAGTATAGATACGGTACAAATTATGTGCTTGGGATTTCATATAAATTATAAAACACATTAATAGAAAGCACAATGAAAAACAGCATACTTATTTTAATTTTTTCTTGCTTATTTTTTTCTTCGGCTTTAAAAGCGCAAATAGAAAAAGTAATTGTAGAAACTTATTATATATCGGATTCGCTTGACGCAACAGATACTATAGATGGGCCTTCAAGATCTCTCCCTATAGGTTCAAAAACATACCGAATTTATATTGACTTAAAAAGGGGGTATAAACTTGCAAAAATATATGGCAACTCAACGCATGCATTAAAAATAATAAGTACCGATACTTTTTTTAATAATATTGATAGACCAAGTTATTATTATGGTTATTTAATGAATAAAGCATATTTCCGAACCAATCCTACTCTTGCCCTTGATAGTTGGCTAACTTTAGGTTTAGCAACAACAACTTATAACGGAATTTTGAAAACACAAGACACTGGCGTTTCTATACTTAACCCTTCTCATCTTTCTACTTGGGGGGGTACGGCTCATGTTCCTGGTGGTTTATTAGTTAATAATGACCCATTGGCAGGAATTCCTATTACAAATAAAGATGGATTATTTGCAAACACCTATACATATACAAATGGGTTTATTGACCAGGGTTTTAAAGATATAACACAGGGTAATATTGATACTACAGTTTTTGGAGCAAAAAAAATAGGATCTAAATTTATTAGCTACAACTCTTTTTTACAACAAACTCCTGGTGTAATGGGTGCCATACCGGATAGCAACCAAATACTAGTAGCTCAACTAACAACCAAAGGAATTTTAACCTTTGAGTTGAATGTAGTAGTAGTAGATTCAGCAGGGCATAACCCTATTTACTTTGTAGCAAAAAATCCAACCGGAGATACTTTATTAAGTCCATTTCTTACATACCCACCACCTTGTGGTTGTAGAAATGAAAGTTATCTTGAATATAATCCATATGCAGCTTGCGATGATTCAGCTTCATGCAAAACACTTAAAGTATTTGGTTGTACCGATACTATGGCCTGTAATTATGACCCTAGTGCAAATGTTTTTCTTCCAAATTTTTGTTGTTATCCGGGTTATTGCAATGATAGAAATGTTGCTATAGTATGTCCTGACATATCGCCATACAGATTGAAAAAAAATAATTTCAGTGCTGATGTTTATCCAAATCCAGTACAAAATAGTTTAACGCTGCAATTAGTTTCTTCGGTTGATTATGCCGGAGTAACTTATACTATTTATGATGCCTATGATAGGGTGATGGTAGAAAAAGATTTGGGCATTATACAGGGTAATAGTTTATTGCAAGCCGATGTAAGCGATTTAGCAAGTGGTTTGTATTTACTTCATGTATCTGTAGCAGGAGTTTCTTCTATTAAAAAATTTATTAAGAATTAAAAATGAAATTGAAGAGCAAATTATTTTTTTACGTTTTATTTATTGTGGCATTGACTATAATAACCAGTACTAGTTGTAAAAAGAAGACTGAAACACCACCGATACAAGAAACGGGCACAGTAACTGATGTAGATAATAATACATACAAAACTGTAAAAATTGGTAACCAGTGGTGGATGGCTGAAAATCTACGAGTAAAAAGATACCGAAATGGATTTCAAATACCTGAAATGACCGAAACATCTCCTGATTCAGTTTGGGCACAAAAAACAACGGGGTCGTTTTGTGTTTATGGTTATAATCAAAGCTTGGATCCGACATTTGGTTTATTGTATAATTGGTACACAATAATAGATACAAGCAACATTGCACCGGTGGGCTGGCACGTACCAAGCGATGATGAATGGAAAACATTAGAAATGTATTTAGGGATGAGTCAAGCTGACGTTGATCAGGTAAAATGGCGGGGAACTGATCAGGGGGATAAATTAAAAGTGGCATCACCACAACTAAATTATTGGGCGAGCTATGGTAATGTATGGTCAACCAATGCAACTGGTTTCTCGGCAGTTGCGGGCAGTTGCCGTCTTTTTAATGCTACTTGGGGCGATCCTGGTCTTTCTAATACGGGTTTTTGGTGGTCAAGTTCTATTCATACAGGCGATAACGAAGTTTGGTATCGTTATTTAGATTATAAAAATAGCAATGTATTTAGATATCATGGACCTAAAACCTATGGCATGAGTATTCGTTGTGTGAAAGATTAGTGAATAGAAAGCCTGTTTTTTTCGGGAATCAAAAAGATAAAATTTATTTGTTCAAATCCACTTTATAAAAGTGTTGAATCTGCTTTTTTTAAAATACCATATTGCTTTAATTTCAATTAACAATTAGGTAACATAGTAACCGTCATTTTAAACATTTCATAACAATTAGTTCCACTTAAAGAAACCATTGTTATAGACTTTTGCCGCGTTCGCTAATGTTTAGCGAGTAAAAAAATTAAACCAAAAAAACCAAACAAATGAAGAAAGAAACAGTTACAAAATTAGTTGCTGCGGCTGCCATAGCTGTATCATCAATTACATCGGGCTTTGCTCAAACTAACCTTGGTGCTTCTTGCGGATGTCCTCCGGTATCATCAAGACCAAATGTGCTTTTATCTACATTAGCTTCCAGTGGTACTGGAACTGATGGAAGCCTTACAGCTACCACAACAATTTTAGATTGTTCTAAAAATTGGATACTTGATAAAAAGATTTTTGTTGACAATGGTAAAACTGTTGTTATACATGCTGGTACAGTTATTAAAGGAAGAAAACGCAGTACTCCTGATTCTGCTACTTGTTTAATTGTATCAAGAGGTGGTAAAATAATGGCTGATGGTAATTATGATTGCCCAATTGTATTTACTGCAGAAGCTGATCCAATGGACGGTTCTTTCCCTATTAAAAATAATGGTCAATGGGGTGGTCTTGTTCTTGCAGGTCGTGCAACTAACAACTTAACACTTGCTGCAAATGGTCCTTATACTCCGGGTGCAGGTAATGGTCTACTTTCTGTTGCAGATGGTCTTGGATATTTTGAAGGCTTTGCGACAAATGATCCTCGTATGTATTTTGGAGCTAACATTAACCCAACCGGAACTGTTACACCTGAGGCATTTGATGATAATGACAACTCAGGTATTTTAAGATATGTTTCTGTAAGATACGCTGGAGCTATTCTTAATGTTGGTGGAGAAATTAATGGTATCTCATTGGGTTCGGTTGGTAGAGGAACTACTATCGAACATATTGAAGTTATCTCTGCTGCTGATGATAATATGGAGTTTTGGGGCGGTACTGTACAAGTAAAATATGCAGCATTTATGTTTGGTAATGATGATATGTATGATTATGATGATGGATACATGGGTAAAGCACAATTTGTATTTAGCATTAAATCTTCAACAAACGATACTATAGTTACGAGTAAAGATGCTGATAATGGTTTTGAGTGCGATGCTGATGATCAAAAATCTAATTTGTTCCCACGCTCGCATCCAATTTTTTATAACTGCACAATGATTGGTAACGGTAAACAAATTTTAACTAGCGATAACAGCGGTATTGCTGGTATAGAAGCAAAAGAACTGACTGAAGGTGAATTTTATAACAACGTATTTGCAAACTTTAGATATGGTTTAAACTTAATTAAAAGTTTAGGTACCAGAACGGGTAATGAAGAAGCTTACCAAAACTGGGCTACTAATAGTGGTACAGCTCATAGCGGTAGCTTAAAAGTAAAATGTAATACGTTTGTTGGTTGCCAACACCCAATTGCTATCGATAAAAATAATGTTGGTGTATTATTATCATCAGATACTACTCAATTCTATACCACTGATATGAACAAAGCAGTAGCTTCTATTCCTGGTTTCAATTATATCTGGGCTATGGATGGCACTACAAATTCAGTTGGTACTCAGTTTGATGCTACTCCTAACCCAGGTTTATCTACTGCAGGTTGCCCAACTCCTCCGGCTGATGGTTTCTTTACACCGGTTACTTACAAAGGTGCTTTTGATCCTAATGGTAAAAACTGGTTATCTAACTGGGCTTATGCTCAATTATTAAATACAACAGGTGGATTAGTTCCTTGCCCTACTGATATCAACCAAGATGGCATTACTGATAATGCTGACTTTTTGCTATTATTAGCTCAATTTAACGTGTCTTGTCACTAATATTAATTTAACCTAAATTTTTAAAAATGAAAAAATTAATAATAACAGGCACAGCACTCTTTTTACTATCTGCCTTCGCTAAAGCCCAAGCACCTACTGGCTTGGATAGTGTTATAGTGGAAAAGTATTATGTGTCTAATTTAAATGACAATTCAGTTGGCATTGGAGGCACTCTTCCGGTAAATTCTATAACATATAGAATTTTCGTAGATATGAAACCGGGTTATAAATTTGAAGCTGCCTATGGTGTTGCTGCTCATGAATTGCGTTTTCAAACTAGTACTTTGTTTTTTAATAATGAAGACAGAGGTGCTACTTCTCCAACTTATACAAAAGCTCAAGCGGCAAACAACACAGTTATGCTTGATTCTTGGTTAACGGTTGGTGGAGGATGTACTAGTAACATGGGCGTTATGAAAACTGAAGATAATGGTGCAGCTACCGTTATTAACGCTGATGGTGTTTTACAAAATAACGATGCTTTAGCAGGTATTCCATTGACACAACAAGATGGACTTCTTGCAGGAGCACCGGAAGCAGTTCAAACAATTGGCATAAATACTGAAATAACGGTGTTTGATAATCAAAATGACGGCACTAACGGACCGGTGTTTTCAACCTTTAATGGCTCTTTAGCTTCGCTTAATGGTTCAGTTGGACCAACAGCTACTAATAGAGTGTTAATTGGTCAGATAACTACTGATGGTGTTTTTTGTTTCAAATTAAATATTCAGTTAGGAACTCCAACTGCTGGTGTAGCAGAAAATTGGGTAGCTAGTAACCCAACTGGAAGCGAAGGAACTCACCCATCACTTAGTTATTGTTATACGCCAAATTTTTCAGGAATCAATTCTTATAAAAATTCTTCTGAATCATTTAGTGTGTATCCAAACCCAACAACTGATGCTATCATGATTGATGTTACTAAAACAACACAAGGATCTGATAACAGTTATACAGTTTATGGGGTTGATGGAAAAGTGGTGTTAACTAAAAAACTTGGTTCTATATCTGATAGATATCAAGAAAGAGTTGACTTATCTTCTGTTGCTCCGGGCTTATATTTTATTGAATTATCTTTAGATGGTGCAAAATCAACTAAAAAAATAATAAAAAACTAATTAAGCTTTATATTAAAAACAAAAAAGCATCTTCAAACGAAGATGCTTTTTTGTTTTATAAAGGATTCAGTAAAAATTGATACAAGATAAAATATAGTATAATTTAATGATTTTTATAAGCATTCAACGAAACATTTGTCCCTCTAAGCGGAAATAAGCTGCTATTTATCTAACATAGTAATTTCTTTAAATTGGCTTGGTATGCAATTAATAACTGACAGTTAATTTCACCATGAAACAATAGCGCGATGAAGATGGATTATACTGAAGAAGAAATTACCTATACAGAATTACATACTGAGTATGTAAAATTGTATAAAAACAACAAAGGCCTTATTGATAGTATGCATTATGCTGCTTTTGTTCAACAGGGGATTTTGCCGCAAGAGCGGCATTTTAAAAGATTATTCTCCGATTATTTTATTATGTATAAACCTCAAAGCATTATTGGCGGAGATTTATATTGGGTTGGGCAAAAAGGCAATTTAAAAATTTTTGCTGTTGGCGATTGTACAGGACACGGAATAAGCGGTGCCATGTTATCGGTTCTTGCTCTTAGTTTTTTAAATTACATTGTTTTAGGTAAAGATTTTACGTTGATAGGAGAAGTGTTAGATGAAATGGATAAAAAGTGGCTTGAAACTTTTCAACAGGGTATAGAGTTGGGTTATAATAACGATTGGATGGAAATAGGCATTGGAGCTTATAATACTGAAACAAGAGAATTGCAGTATGCCGGGGCCTTTAGTAAGTTAACTTATATTGTAGAAGATGAATTATTTGAACTAGTAGGAAACAAATATCCTATAGGTGGATGGCAATTAGAAAAAGAGCGGAAGTTTAAAACGCATCACATTACATTATCAAAAAATACAACACTGTATCTTTCGTCAGATGGATTTAAAGATCAGTTTGGTTATGAAAGTGGTAAACGTTATGGTAGCAGGCGATTGAAAGATTTTTTAAAACGTATAGTAAAACTACCTGTATCAAATCAAAAAATAATAGTGGAAAAAGAATTTGCTATGTGGAAAAGTATAGAGGAGCAAACAGATGATGTATGTTTAATGGGCATTAAACTTTAACGAGTTTTTCATTTTTTTCAACCAAGCTTATATCATAGTCTTTAACAAACTTATCTATAAAACAGTTTGGTTTAAGTGTATAAACACCTTTGTATTTGCTTTCAAAAAATACAGCAACATCCCAGGTGCCGGTATCTTTTTTAAAAGCAGTAATCCTACTCACTACTTTTACCTTCCCTTTCTTAATATGCTTTACTTTTTTTCCAATCAAATCATAAAACCCGGTTGCTTTATGAATAGCGTGTTCTAAGGTCATGTTAAAAAAAATTGAATTAAACATCCATTAATCTAAACGCGGTTAGGAGGGTTCTCCATAGGATGTTCACCATTAGATTTGACGAAAATAAATTGAATTCTTTACTTCCAATGTTAAGTTTTTATGATAAAAGGAGGAGGACTTTACATTTTAGTAACAATCACTTAAAAAGAGTGTAACATATAACTAATAGTAACTCATTACCTTTACTATAGTACTTTATTTACTGTATCAACATGTTATTGTTTATAGAAATTATTTTCTTAACACACACTTTAAACTGAGTTTAACCTTATACAATTTCTTTGCTCTATTATAAAAAATAACCATGGAAAAAACAACTAAAAACCCCATTCAAGATTTCCTATATGTATGCGAATGCATAATGCTTCGGGTATTTATTTTTTATTTCTTTTCTAAAAAGCAACACCATGCCTAAAAAAAGAAAAGTAAAAGTAGCCGTGTTATCCGATGTTCATTTAGGAACATACGGAAGCCATGCTACTGAAATGCTACGCTATTTAAAATCTATAAAACCTGAAATACTTATTTTAAATGGTGATATTATAGATATATGGCAGTTTAGTAAACGATACTGGCCTAAATCTCACATGCAAGTGATTAAGCATATAACTAAGTTACTTGCTAAGGGTACAAAAGTATATTATGTTACGGGAAACCACGACGAACTGTTACGCAAATTTGTAGGCTTTCGGTTAGGGAAACTAAAAATAGTTAATAAAGTACTTTTAAATTTAGACGGCAGAAAAGCATGGATTTTTCATGGTGATGTTTTTGATGTTACCATGCAGTATTCTAAATGGCTTACCAAACTTGGTGCACACAGTTATGACGCACTTATTATTCTTAACCGAATTGTAAACTTCTTTTCGGTTAAATTGGGTTATGGTAAATTATCCCTATCAAAAAAAATAAAAAACAACGTAAAAACTGCTGTAAAATTTATTAATAAGTTTGAAGATACCGTAGCGGATATTGGGATTGCAAATGGTTATGACTATGCCATTTGTGGACACATACATCATCCCGAAATACGACAAATAAAAACCAACAAAGGTGAAATTACATATTTAAATTCTGGAGATTGGGTAGAGAATTTAACAGCGCTTGAATACAACGATAAAGCATGGACGCTTTATAAATATCAAGAAGACCTTGTTGCACAAAATATAAAATTGAAAGAAGATAATAATGCTTACTTAAGTTCGGAGCAGCTTTTTGAAAACCTGTTAAGCGAATTTAAAATCAACCCTGCTACCTGATGAAAATATTATATGCCGTGCAAGCCACGGGCAATGGGAACTTAAGTCGTGCTATGGAAATAATCCCTCATTTAAAAAAAATTGGCAAAACAGATATTTTAGTTAGTGGTATACAGGCTGATATTGAATTACCGTTTGATGTAAAATATAAATTTAAAGGTTTAAGCTTTGTGTTTGGAAAAAAAGGCGGTATTGATTACTTCCGTACTTATATGAAAAGTAACACTTTTCGCTTAATGAACGAAATAAAAAAACTGCCCATTGAAGAATATGATTTAGTAATTAATGATTTTGAACCTGTATCTGCCTGGGCAACAAACATAAAAAAATTACCCTGTATTGCTTTAAGCAATCAGTGTGCAACATTATCTCCTAGGGTACCGCAACCTAAACACAAAGATCCATTAGGTGTTTTTGTTTTAAAGCATTATGCCCCATCAACTGCACAGTATGGCTTTCAGTTTAAGAGTTTTGCCGAAAATATTTTTACACCCGTAATAAGAAAAGAAGTGCGCGAATTAGATGTGACAGATAAAGGTCATTATACTGTTTATCTCCCGGCTTATGATGATGAACGATTACTGAAAAACCTAAGTCGTTTTAAAGACATAAAATGGGAAGTGTTTTCTAAACACAATAAAAATGCCTCAAAACATAAAAACGTTAACATATATCCCATCAATCAAAAAGCATTTTTAAAGAGTTTATCCTCGTGCACAGGCACTTTATGCGCCGCAGGCTTTGGCGCTACCTCTGAAGCTTTATATTTAAAAAAGAAACTATTAGTTATACCCATGAAGGCTCAGTACGAACAAATTTGTAATGCAACCGTTTTAAAAACAATGGATGTGCCTGTTATGAAAAGTTTGAAGAAAAAACATGGAGATGTAATGGAGAAATGGCTTAGTAAAGGCAAGGTTATTGATGTAAATTATCCTGATATTACTGCCTCTATTTTAGAACGAATAGTGGATGAACAGATGGATAAAAACAATAATTTTACTTTTTCACATTAAACAGCTACTACCTTGCAACTTAACAGTAAAGATTTTGGTAAAGATTTTATTTGGGGAGTTTCCACTTCAGCTTATCAAATAGAGGGAGCCCATGTTGCAGATCATAAAGGGCCATCTATATGGGATGAATTTTCTACCAAAAAAAATGCTATTGCTAATAATCATCATGGTAATGTAGCTTGTAATTTTTATGAGCATTATAGTAACGACCTAAAATTAATGCATAGTTTAGGTATAAAAAATTTCCGCTTCTCTATCTCATGGTCGCGCATTATGCCTTATGGCAGAGGTTTAGTAAACCTAAAAGGAATTGATTTTTATAATAAATTAATTAATGAATGTTTAAAGTATGATATCACTCCTTGGATAACACTTTATCATTGGGATCTTCCATTGGAACTCGAAAAACAAGGTGGCTGGACTAACCGTGATATTGTAGGGTGGTTTACAGATTATGTTTCGCTTTGTGTAACAAAGTTAGGCGACCGAGTTAAAAACTGGATGGTGCTTAATGAGCCTTTAGTGTTTACAGGAGCCGGTTACTTTTTAGGCATACATGCCCCAGGAAGAAAAGGCTTAGCTAACTTTCTAGCGGCAACACACCATGTAACACTTTGTCAAGCAGAGGGTGCACGAGTTATAAAAAACATATACCCTAACGCAAATATAGGCACTACTTTTTCGTGTTCTCATATAGAACCATATAGATTAATTAATAAAGATATAGAAGCGGCACGTCGTATAGATGTTTTAGTAAACCGTTTGTTTATTGAACCTGCTTTGGGTTTGGGTTACCCGTTTAAAAAAATTCCACTTATAAATCGTATCGAAAAATATATGAAAGCAGACGATGAAAAATTATTGACTTTTGATTTTGATTTTATAGGCATACAAAACTATACGCGAGAGATTGTGAAACATTCTTTTTTTACTCCATTTATAAAAGCAGCCATTGTTAAAGCAGAAAAAAGAAATGTGCCACTTACTGCCATGAATTGGGAAATTTATCCAGAAGGAATTTACCATCTTTTAAAAATGTATAATGAGTATCCAGGTATTAAAAAAATTATTATTACTGAAAATGGGGCTGCCTTTCATGATGAAGTAATTGACGGAAAAGTAAATGATGATTATCGTATTAATTTTTACCATAATTATTTGCAGCAGGTTTTAAAAGCAAAAAAAGAGGGGGTAAAAGTAGAAGGTTATTTTAGTTGGAGTTTTACCGATAATTTTGAATGGGCAGAGGGCTATCGCCCAAGGTTTGGGCTTGTATATATTGATTTTGAAACGCAACAACGAATAGTGAAAAAATCCGGAAATTGGTTTAGAAAATTCTTGGAGGCCCAAAGTGAAAACCATGAAGCTCAATCTAAAAACAAGCAGCCACATACAACACAAAAAAGTATAACTAATTTAAATTACTACAAATAAAAAATCCTTACCGTAGGATAAGGATTTTATGCTTTTTTAAATTTCTGTTAGTTTACTGTTGTATAATCTTTAGTGCTTATTACTTCTCCTTTTTCATCCCAGCTATACCAAATCCCGGTTTTTTCATTCATGTGGTAATGCATTTCAAAACGTTTTTTACCTGCATCATCCCAAACAACCCAAGTGCCATTTTTCTTACCCATGTTATAAACAGCTAATCCAATAGTCACACCAGCTTCGTTATAACGCAACCATTTACCATCTTTTTGCCCGTTGTCAAATGTTCCTGTTTCCATCAATTTACCAGAGGCATAATAATAATTTGCCTCACCTGTTGGTAAACCATTTTTTATTTCAATTTCAGATTTTTTAAATCCGTTTTCCTTCGTTTCAAGAGTACCTGTGTAAAGCGAACCATCGGCATTAGCATATAAACCATCCCCATTTTGTTTTACTTGGGCGTTAACAAATACGGTTAACAATAATAAACCCAAAATCAAGCCTATTTTTTTCATAACACAAAGTTTTAAATTGTTCTTATGTAAAGTTACGATATTTTATATTCAAAATATAAATTTGGTAACATTAAATCAAGAAACACTTTACAATTACTTTACATTTGATTTTAAGCCATAAACCGTAAGCAGTTTTGCAATAAAAAAACTAAAGAGGATTTAAAACAATATCAGAACTAATAGATAGTTCTTTAGTTTTTAAAGTGGTTTGTTCGTAACCCACCATATCAATTGTTATTTCTGATGCGTTATTTGTATTTACTGATAAAAAAAAACGACCATCCATGTCAGAATAGCAATAAGTATCAGTTCCTTTTACTTGTACTTTTACACCTGTAAGCGCCTCACCTGTTTGCTTATCTATAATTGTGCCTGATACTAATTTAACGCCATTTGGGTCGTTATTAGCAATAAGCCCTACAGTAAGAGAAAATATAAAACTGATTAAGAAGACTAGTTTTTTCACAAACCAAAATAACTAATCTGGTATTGCGGCAACATTATGACAATGTTACCAAATCATTAAGTATTTGTGATTTGCATATCGAAAGTTTAGTTCTAATGATAATTTTTGAACTGTTTCAATTTTAATTAGGATTAAGATATACTATTAATTATTTTTAGATAATTCAGACTTTGCTTCGTCTAATAACTGTTTTAGTTGTTCTTTATCAAACCACTTATTCCCTTTCATAATTCCACAAATTGATTTGGTATTTGAAATGTTTTCAAGTGGGTTTTTCTCTAATAAAACTAAGTCGGCATCTTTATCAATTTCTATCGTGCCCTTAGCCTTATCTATACCTAAGTATGTGGCAGGATTTATAGTGGCGGTTTCCAACACTTCAAACGGACTCATTCCGGTTTTAGCAAAGGTTTCTAATTCATTATGGATTGAAAACCCTTGCACTAAAAACCATTCCGGAGAATCAGACCCGGCCATTAATTTTACTCCAGCTTTTGCCAGTTCAAATGTCATTTTGTTTCTTATCTCAATATATTTTTTTCTGCTGGCCAATGGCGGTGCTTTTTTCCAATAACGATCTCTTATATTCCACCTCTCTTCTAAAATTTTAGGCGGTATAAAAGCGTGGTCAGGCCTTTGCATACATTGTTCTTTTGTTGAGCTATCTGCAAAAGAAGAATAAAAAAAGTAATTAGTTGGTGTTACATAAATTCCTGCCTTTTTTACCATACTAACAAGGGAAGCGATTTTGTTTTCGTCTAAATAAGGAACTGTTTCCCATGCTTTTTTTCGCCAAATGTTCATGTCTGATACAGATTGCCCATGATTGTAAGTGGTATCTGGTAAAAGCATATCAATAAACTCATCCATGTGCTCTATTTGTTGTTTTGCTTCAAGTGCTGCCGGAAGTTTAACCAAGGGCCCAACATGCCCTGTAACTTTTATACCGACCTCTTTTGCTGTTTTAATTATAGCATCATAAACATCTTTTTTAACCATAAATGTTATTTTTATTTCATCATAACCTTCAGTTTTACATTGGCGAACTGCAGCAA
>Ga0134126_10000889_pt1 | contig 37761 bp, 40 predicted proteins | sample KB31752_FD_96881 | JGI IMG/M metagenome (GOLD analysis project Ga0134126, IMG submission 96881) | Terrestrial soil microbial communities with excess Nitrogen fertilizer from Kellogg Biological Station, Michigan, USA - KB3-175-2 | ecosystem: Environmental > Terrestrial > Soil > Unclassified ...
CAAAACCCTCGCCTTGATCTGCTGCCATCGCCAATGTCGGCTGCTTCATCGTATCGATCCCGCTCGATTGTCAGTACGGGTTTATTTTCGCAGGCGCGAGAGACTTTTTCAGCGTTGCCTTAGTCCACATGGTCGAGGATGATGTCAGTTGGTCGGTAGGGTTCACATGCCCTTGTGGATGTGGCGACGTGATAGAGCTGTTGCTATTGCGGATCGCGGAGCCACATTGGTCCTTGTCGGTCGATCGGTTTGGCCGTCCGACACTGCACCCCTCGATCTGGAAGAAGACCGGTTGTAAATCGCATTTTTGGCTCAGAAGTGGCCGTGTGGTATGGGCGGAGCCGCAGCCTAAACGCATCTGACTGTGTTGCCCAAGTAAGGGCGCGAGTTAGCCGTTACAGGTTCATCCATTGCCATGTTCCAATGCCTATGCTCGTGGCTCCAATCCATCGAGCGAACCCGATCAGGTCGACACTGCCGCTCGCAGCCAGGGTGAATTCCATAGGTTCGTCGGAAGCCCAAAACTCGTTAACAGTGGGTAGATTCGCCGCGGGATGAGCGTCATAGAGCGCTGTCGACTTCCAATCATAAATTGCCAAGGTGTTACCGCCACTATCTTCAAATACATAATTTCCTGACACCTTGCCATCACCGGTGGCTCCGGACGGTGGGCCGAACCGTTCGGTCAAGTGCAGCGGCACGACACGGATGGAACTCTGTATCGTCAGACCCGGCGCATGCTGACGGGAAGAAAGCTTGAACATGTTGGCATCCCCCTCCATTGCGGCACGCTGTTTTGGCTGCCTGGCCATCGCGGTTTCCTCCGTCAATCAGGGAGGCTGCAATGTGCTCCCGCGCCGTATCATGCCCTGCGACGGTTGGGAGCCAGCAAGGTGGTTGATCCATGACGAACAGCTATTCCATGGCGGCACTGCAGACTGAAATCACCCGACTGGTCTCACTGCTAGGGATGCTCTGATCTATTCCCCGTCTGAGGCATCATAGCGACGAGCCCCAGAAAGCATATCTCCGATGAAGCATCGTTCGTTCGCGTCGTTGAGTTTCGATGCCAAGAAGAAGCCAACCCGCCGGGAGAAGTTCCTTGGCGAGATGGACAAGGTCGTGCCGTGGGCGGATTTGTTGGCGCTGATCGAACCGAGCTATCCGACCTCCGGGCGTCGCGGTCGCCCCCCGATGGCGGCATCGACCATGCTGCGCATCCACTTCATGCAGCAGTGGTTCGCGCTGAGTGATCCGGCAATGGAGGATGCGCTGTACGAGATCGAGTCGATGCGCCGTTTCGCCGGGCTGGAGTTGAACGAGGACGCGATCCCGGACGAGACGACGATCCTGAAGTTCCGCCGCTTCCTGGAGCAGCACGGCCTGGCGGTAAAGATCCTCGAAGCGGTCAACGCCCACTTGGGTCAGCAGGGTCTGTTGTTGCGCCAAGGCACGATCGTCGATGCCACGATCATCCAGGCACCGTCGTCAACCAAGAATGCAGACAAGGCACGCGACCCCGAGATGCGCCAAACCAAGAAGGGCCAGCAATGGTACTTCGGCATGAAGGCCCACATCGGGGTCGATGTGGAATCAGGGCTGGTACACAACGTCACCACGACGCCGGCTACCAGGGTGCGCATAAGCGCGCACCCAAGCGCGGTCGCACGTGGTACATCGCGGCCAAGCGCGGCAGCGTCAAGACGATGCCCGAGGGCGAGTTGAAGGAGGCGGTCAAGCACACTGAACACATGAAGGCCGCCGTACGTTCCAAGGTGGAGCATCCGTTCCGCGTGGTGAAGCGTCGGTTCGGCTATGTGAAAGTGCGTTTCAAGGGACTGCTCAAGAACACGGCGCAAGTGCTGACCCTGTTTGCGCTGTCGAACCTTTGGATGGCGCGGCGAACATTGATGGCTTCGGCAGGGGAGGTGCGCCTGTGAGGCGGAAAATGGAGGTGATTCGGGGTGAATCGGCACGACGGTGGCGGCGACCCGCCTTCAAAGCCATCTTTTTGTCGTAGCAAGCCCAGCCTTTTCGCATGGCCGTATGAACGGCCATTTAAGGTTCAATAGATCAGAGCATCCCTAAGGGAGCCGCCCCTCGAACCGGATCGTAAATGGGTTCAGGACGGCCTTCCAGTTACTGATCGGAATCGTCCATTTCTTGCTGATTGATCGAAGCGCCAAGTAGAACGATTTCAACAGTGCCTCGTAGTTCGGGAACCAGCCACGGTTGCCTCGATTAGCAAGAATTCTTCGGGTTTGCTAATTTTAGCTGACTCCAGCTAATTCAATAAAAACAATGCTTTGCTGGCGCCTTGACGTCCCTGTAACTGAACGGGACAGTTTTAGCGGCTCGCATGAAGGCTTTGCAGCGCCGTGGGCAACAGTTCAGCAACAGTCGGATGAATATGCACGGCGCGGGATACCACGGTATACGGTGCTTTGGCGTACATCACGTCCAGCAAGCAATGAATGGCCTCGTCCCCATTCACTCCGAAGATCGCTGCACCAAGCAGCTCTTGCGTGGCACCGTCGACCACCGCCTTCATGAAGCCGACTGTTTCGCCGCGCTCGATGGCGCGCCCCACCCGCGACATGGGCCGAACACCGACCAGCACTTCACGACCGGATTGCCGTGCCTCCCGTTCGGTGAGACCGACCCGCGCCAGCGGCGGGTCGGTAAACAGGCTGTAGGCGGGGATGCGGTCGGAAATGCGACGCTGGTCTTGATCCAGCACATTCGCTGCGACGATTTCGAAATCGTTGTAGGCCGTGTGGGTAAAAGCCCCGCGCCCATTGCAATCACCCATGGCCCAGATCCCCGCTACATTGGTTCTGCACTGCTCATCCACCTGGATGTAACCGCGGGCATCGGCGACGACCCCCGCTCTGTCCAGGCCCAGGTCATCCGTATTGGGTTGACGCCCCACGGCGAGCAGCAAGTGTGTTCCCACTGCCTTCTCGCAAAGCTGGTTGCCTTCGGCCTTCACCTTCACTGCGCCGGCCTTTCCAGCCAGTGCGATGCACTCGGCGCCCAGATGAACGGTGACACCTTCGTCCTGCAGCAGTTCCAGAATGGCTTTGGAGATGTCCGCGTCCTCTCTTGGCAACAGGCACGTTGCCCGCTCGACGATGGTTACCTTGGAGCCGAAGCGCCGAAACATCTGGCCAAATTCCAGACCGATGTAGCTACCGCCGACGATGAGCAGGTGCTCTGGTAATTCGCGCAGACCCATCATCCCGGTGTTGGTGAGAAACGGCACGGAATCGATGCCGGGAAATGCCGGCACGGATGCACGACCGCCGACATTGATGAAAAACGATTCCGCCTTGATAAGGGTTTCGCCCAGACGCAGGGTTGTTGCTGAATCGAACCGTGCGTGCCCTTCAAGCAGGGTTACATTGGCCATGTTGCGTAGCCAGCTGTCGACGCCGTTGCGTGCCTTGCCGGAAATGCCTTGCGTGCGCTCCCATACCCGCTGCATGTCAACCTGTGAATCCGAGGCTTGCAGTACACCGTATTCATGCGCGCGATGCGTCATGTGCGCCGCATAGGCGCTGGCCACCATCGCCTTGGTGGGAATGCAACCGGTGTTGACGCAGGTGCCACCCACAAGCTTCCGTTCGATCACGGCAACGCGCTTGCCCGCCTTGCCCAGTCTCTCGGCGAGCGGCGGCCCCGCCTGCCCGGCACCAATCACGACCGCATCAAAATGCTGACTCATAGAACCTCCAGTTGTCTGGGCGGTGCATAACGTCTTCAGGCAGTGAACTTGCCGAACCTCCAACGGGAAGTGTCGCTCTGGCCAGCAAATCAGTCACACACAACTTTGCGGTGAGATCGCTACGGCAGGCGGTCATTCAGCAGGGACGGGTACTCGTAATGAATGTGAAGTATCGACCTGTTCCGCACCCGACAACAGATCCCACACGCTATCCTCTTCGCCATCGGCCAGCAGTTCGTAAGCACTCCTGCCGCCCAGTGCACGCTGACGCAGGCACATCCAGTACGCCGCCCGTTGTCGACTGCCTACCTTCTCCAACAGCACTTGCACCAGCGACGCATGTCCATATTCCAAGGCTTCAAGCGCGCCAAGTACCAACGCGTCGCGCTGGGCATTGATGCGGGCAAGGTCATCGGCGATGTTCTGAAGCCGGATCTGCGGTTTGCGCATGGGTTGACTCCTGCTGCGGCCTTTGGAAGTTGGGATAGCCACTCGTACGGATTCAGTCGCGCCGACCATCGCGCACCGAGCGAAGGAACGTGATCACCGCTTCCGCACGGCCCAGCGCGACCAATTGTTCAGCCGTGAGATACCCAAGTTCGGTAATGCGGGTGTGGCGGTACCACTGCATCACCGCAGCCGGATCCGGCTCGATCTGTGCCGCCATCCGAAGTACAGCCAATGCCACCGGAATACGGCCGAATAGGGTGCTGTAATCACGCTCGCCGATCGGCGAAATCAGTTGATCGCGAGGATCGGCCAGATAGGCCGCGCACAACAATTTGCGCAAGGAGATATTGTTGCTGGAGCGGATCGCACGGCTGGCATGCATCGGTGTGCCCTCGTTTCGATACAACACGAGATTAGGTGTTGCGACGCTTGCGGGCTTTTCCATTCTTGCACTGACTTGACCCTTCCCTGCACTTCGATGCCACCACCACAGGCAGCTAAACGATCCATCCGGAACGGGTGTGATCAGGGCCGTCGTTGAGGCAACGCATGCAGTGGTCGCCGATGGCAAACTCTTGACTCTCGATCACGAAAGGTCCTCTTTCCTAGGAGTCGCGACCGTTAGAGCCCTCGGTGCTGCCGAAGATACCTACCTCTTTCGAGTATTCAGCGGTTTGGGGTGGCGCGCGATACTGGGCGGAACCATCAACGCCACTATCGCCATGCCGCAAACGGCTGAAAACGACCTGACCGGAAGTAGATCATGAGCATCATCAAGAACGCGATCGGTGTCGGGGTGATCGGTGCGAGCCCCTTGAACCCCGGGTGGGCGATGGCTGCCCATATCCCGGCCATCCAGGCCTTGCCGGACTATGAACTGCGCGCGATAAGCACCAGCCGACCCGAGTCGGCACGCGCGGCCGCCGAAGCTTTTGGCGTGCCAGCTTTCACTGACCCCGTCGATCTGATTACACATCCCGACGTCGATCTGGTGGTCGTCGCGGTCAAGGTGCCGCATCATCACGCCTTGATTTCGGCGGCCCTCGATGCCGGCAGGATGGTGCTCAGCGAATGGCCGCTGGGAAAAAATCTGGACGAAGCGATCGATCTGGCCGACCGCGCGCGGATGGTTGATGCAAGAACCGCGATCGGACTGCAGGCACGCTTCGCGCCAGCCGTCCGGCATGCCCGTACCCTGGTTACCGATGGCTATATCGGTGAGGTACTCGGCACGACCCTGGTCGGCTCCGGCATCGCCTGGGGCGGCGTTACCGACCGTGCACATGCCTACATGTTCGACGCCACAAATGGAGCATCGACGCTATCGGTGCCCACACTCCATGCGCTGGAAGCAGTGAACTTCGTGCTCGGCGATTTCGTCTCGGTGGCTGCTTCCACCGCCGTGCGGCGCTCGACTGTGCAGATAGCGGAAGATGGCCTCGAAGTTCCCGTCACCACGCCGGATCAGATTGCCATTTCGGGAACACTGGCGAGCGGTGCCATCGCCTCGATCTTCTATCGTGGCGGAGTTTCGCGTGGCGACAATCTACGCTGGGAAATCAACGGCACGGAGGGCGACCTGGTCATCACTTCGTCCGTCGGAAACCTGCAAGTTGCCGATCTGCTGCTGCTTGGCGGTTCGGGTAAACAGACAACGGTTGTGGGTCTGGAACTGCCCGAGAGCTATGCGCACGAACCGGGTGGCCTGTCAGGCGATATTGGTGCGAACGTGTTGCGCACCTACGCTCATCTCGCCCATGACATTCGCGAGGGGAGCCGGACGGTGCCGGATTTCCAGTACGCCCTGCGCCGTCATCGACTGCTCGCGGCGATCGAGGAGGCCAGTCGAAGCGGTTCGACGCAATATATCCGCGAGCCTGCGGTGGTGCTGCCCTAGCATCTGGCCTTCATGCGGAATACTGCACAATAATGGGGGTATAGGAGCATCAACCCGCCAGCAGCAGTCGACTGGGCCGGCGAGCCTACGCGGCCATACGGATTGTATGCGCAGCGTGTGGCTCCCTCCATTTCCTTCCAGCCGCCGCGAAGGGATGCCTGCATGAACACACCTTGTTCCGTATCGGCATAAATATCGCGGCCTTGGCGGAGATCCTTACCTGAAAACCTGTATCTGCACCGGCGCGCCGTGAGCCGCAGCGGTTCCAGGGACGATCACCAGATAGCGCCGATCCACCGCGGCATTACCCTCCTGCACGACCTGGCGGATCGGCCCCACTGCGTTGACGACGGCGGAGCCAGCCGGATTGGTCTTGAATGCCGCCAGGGGAACCAGAGCACCGGTGCCGTCCGCTCGCGTCGCCAGGGCGAGTACATATGGTTGCTTGGGCGGCAAGTCCGTGACTACCGCTTGAAGCACCTGCGTCAGGCCTTGATCAAACAGGGACACGCTGGTCGGTGCCTCGGCACTGCTAACGGTATGGCCAGCACGCGATGCAAGCATGAGATGCGTGGCTTGACCCGCCAGACCCAGCGGCTGGAGATTTTGTGTGCCCTTGCCGGCGGGCACCGCATCAGGGACATAGACCAGCGCTTGCGGTGCCTGTCCCACCGGGACTGTCGCAATGACCTTGTTGGTCAACGTATCGATGGCCGTCACGGCATCGCCGTTCTCCAGATCAACATAGATCCGCGATCCATCACCAGAAGGCCACAAGCCATGCGGAAGCTTGCCGACGGGTATAGTGGCGACCTGCTCGAAATCGTCCGTACGGTAGACCTTGACCTGGTTCGGACCACCAATCGTCACGTAGGCGAAGCTGCCCTTCGTTGTGCGTGCAAAATTCACATGGTTGGTGAGCGGTCCGGTATCGAGTGTCTTGAGCAGCGCGAACGGTGGGCGGGCGTCGAAGACCTGCACCTTGCCTATATCCTTCAACGTGAACCACACCTGCTTTCCATCGGGTGTCGCTGCGATGTTGGGGCAGAAAGGGCTTGCCTGTTTGACCCGGCCGACGATGGTGTGATTGGCGACTGCGATCACGTCTGTCTCGGGATTGAAAGACGAGCAGACATAGCCGTACTTGCCGTCCGGCGAGAAGATCTGCATGCCGGGTCCGGCCGGAACCTTGATCCGCGTTTTTTCCGCGTAGGTGTTGCCGTCGAGTACGTCGATGTAATCCTCACCTCGGATGGTGACCCAGACCTCACGACCATCCGGCGTGAAGAATGCCTCGTGCGGCGAGCGTCCCACATAGGTCGTGTGCTTCACGGCATTGGTGGTGGTGTCGATGAAGGTCACCGAATTGCTGCCGATCGATACGACCGCCAGCGTCCGGTGATCCGGGGAATACCCCATTCCGTGTACCAGCAGCTGCCCCTTGTAAAGCGCACTCAGGTTTCCGGGCAAGGGGTCTCCCAGGCGAATGACACCAAGCAATCGGTTGTCGACAGGATCCGTCACCGACACCGTATTGGAGAACTGCTCGGCCGCGTAGACGCGATCACGATGACTGATGGGAATGTCACGATCGCTTGCTGAGCCGGGAGCCTGACCCGCACGAGCGTACGGCAGTCCGGCAAGACAAGCGCAGGCGAGCAACGCCATGGAAAAAATCACGGATTTCATAATCGACTCCTCGTCCAAACTGTCTCGAACATGCATGGAGCCAACACCGCCGCATGCACTAGTGATCGGACACGGGTGGGGGCTGGGTGGGTGAAGCATGGGAGGGCGGAAGCGGCTCGCCGATCGCCAGGCGCATCGCGGCAATCTCCTGTTGCTGCGTCACGATGATTTCCTGCGCAAGCCGTCTGAGCCGTTCGTTGTGACCGTAGCGAAGCTCGGCCACCGCCATGTCAATGGCACCTTGATGGTGAGGCACCATCATCGCGACGAAGTCGTGATCGATATCGCCACTCGGCCGTACCGACATGCCATTCATCATCTTTGTCATGGCGGCATCGTTCGCCGCCAGGAACGGTGCCTCATGATGTGCCTTCGGCAAGGCTTGGGAAGCTGGAGTCCTCTCTCCTGAAGCGGAGTGCCCACTGCCGCCAGCCAACGCAAAAGTCGGAACGGCGCAAGCCAATGCGATGGACATGACCCGCGTCGCAACGCGAAGTCGCCTGGCCAGGAGATCTTCAGACGAAGAGGCCGATCCAGCTCTCCTTGATGTGAGCCGGCAACCCTCACACCCTTCTGAATTCGCGACAGACGGCAGCCGGAATTCCATGCGTGCGTGCACGCGTTCGGGATGAGAACCAGCGCTCATGTCTGCACGCCTCATTTGCTTCGGGCAGGCATGACCGCAGCGAACTCTTCGCGGCTTGCCGGGGCACCATCGATCATCTCGAAAATCTTCTTCGAATTGCCGAGGTTCTCCATCAGCGATTTCGGGCCAGCGAACGGGCGGCCGCCGATATGCCATCCATCCGTATGGAGCTCCTCGATAAGAACCCACACTACTTCACGGAAGGCTTCGGAACCCTCGTACTTCACCATCACTTCAGTGAGCTCCTTCGCCATTGCGTGCTTCTCTTCGCTGGTGAAGACGCCATCCACGATCTTTACGTTGACAAAGGGCATAGTCGTTTCCTCAGGTCATGGGCGACATGCGTCGCGCTGCTTTCTTCCGATCAATTGAGAGTTCCAAACCGCATACGGATGCTAGGTCGGTAGCGATGAAAACTATTGGATGATTTGCACATCAGTGGGTGACGTGATGGTGGATGCGCGGTCATCTCACCGAATGATCGAAGTACAGAGCCACGGCAGCAGACATCCCTCATGACTCTTTGGTAGTAGTGGCGCACCCATCCGAGTGGTGACGCGGCAGCACGTCGATCACATCTATGGTCGACGTGCCGGACAAGCAAAGCCCGAACAGCGGGTAAAGCTTTCCTGAAAGACCCTTCCGCTTACGCCAGTTGCGAGATGTCGCCATGCCCGATAAAAAGTGCCTCGACAACCTGCATGCTGAAACGGGTGGAAAGAGGTTCCAGCGCAGGCCACCCGCAGCTACCTCGCATCGAAGAACCGGCCGTCATCGCATCGAGACGTGCGCAGAGAAAAATATCGGCGACCCAGTCATCCCGGATGGGTCATTGCCGTATTGGCTTCGTCGAGGTGACGATCAAGGGTGTTCGCTTCTGTCAGCCCCGGTGATATTGCGCGGTATCGGTGCCGCGTCGGCAGACGTGCCCGACCAGCCGATGTCCGCATCTTTCCAGGCCAGGGCATACGGCTTGGCAACCTGGCAGATTCACAAGGCGCAGACGCTGTTGGCTCACGCCCTGGACGAATACTGTCCTGTATCGCATGCCGCAGCCGCATGCAGGTTGTCGAAAGGACATTTTGCCCGCCTGTTCAAGGAGTCTGTCGGCCTGCCGCCGCATCGCTGGCTGACAAGGCAACGCATCGAAGCGGCGAAGACGATGCTTCGCGATACCGACTTTCCTCTCAGCGAGATAGCACTGGAATGCGGCTTCTGTGAACAGGCGCATATGTGCCGGGTATTCAGGAAATGGCTTGGAACCACTCCAGGAGCGTGGCGCAAAAGCGTGGTTTCCGATTGAGCTGATGCCTCGCCTGGAACAGCAGTTCATCCGGGCAACCGGAACTGATCCGCAAGTCGCCCATTCGATTGGCCCATCGCCGGCGAGCGCCCCTACTCGAAAGGAAGATCGCGCTTACCTTGGAGCTGCCTGGCGAGCGAATATTTCCGCTCCGACGTGGTGCGAAACCTTACCTCTTTCGGGTGTTGGTCAGGCCGATGCAGCCCGTAATACTTCGCGCACCCGGTCAGGCAAATCGTCGACCGCCGCACGCACCATGAGGATTCTTTCCATGCTCGATTGGCAGAACTACCGCAAACAATTGATGGGCCGCATTGGAGAGATCGGCAAGCTCAGCCCCGACACGCTCGTCGGCTACCAGACCTTGTCCAAAGCCGGCCACAAAACCAGCCAGCTGGATGCGAAGACGCGCGAGCTGATCGCACTGGCCGTAGCCGTCACCCGTCAATGCGATGGCTGTATCACGGTGCATACCGCCGAGGCGCTGAAGCACGGCGCATCGCGCGAAGAGATTGCCGAGGCACTCGGTGTCGCGGTGGCGCTGAATGCCGGAGCGGCAATGGTCTATTCCTCCCGAGTTATGGATGCCGTGGAGGCATATAGCGCCACGTAATTTCACCGATCCGGCGCGACCACTGAGGAGAACCGCATGCGTGCTTTTCGAACGATTCCCGCCGCGCACTTCGGCATGGTGCTCGGTATGGTCGCATTCGGCAGCGCGTGGCGTGCCGGCGCTGCCTTATGGGGACTTCCTGACATGGTCAGCGAAGTCATCATGGTGGCCGGTGCCCTGATCTGGGGCACGATCACCATCGCCTATCTCGGCAAGTGGTGGTTTGCTCGTGCGGACGCACTGGATGAGGTGCACGATGCCATCCAGTGCTGTTTCATCGGTTTGCTTCCGGCCTCCACTTCACTCATGGGCATCGTGTTGGCACCGCATGCGCATCGTATTGCAGTGGCAGCACTCACCATCGGTGCAGCCGGGCAGCTGGTTTTCGGGGTTTTTCATTCTGGTGGCATGTGGCGTGGTGGTCGTGATATCGCCATGAACACGCCCGTGCTGTTCCTGCCAACCGTGGCAGGCAACCTGATCAGCGCCATCGTTGCCGGTGTGCTCGGCTTCAGCTCCTGGGGGCTGCTGTTCTTCGGCATCGGCTTCTTCAACTGGGTCGTAATGGAATCGGTGATCCTGATGCGCCTGTGGATGGGGCCGCCGCTGGCCGATCCATTGCGCCCCACGCTGGGCATTCAACTGGCACCGCCCGCGGTCGCCACGGTTGCGTGGCTTGCCAGCACGCATGGCTTGCCTGATTCGTTTGTGCAAACAATGTGGGGCTATGGGCTGTTTCAGTTACTGATGCTGGCACGGCTGATGCCGTGGGTCGTTCATCAACCGTTCGCACCGTCCTACTGGGCTTTCAGCTTTGGCGTCACCGCCATAGCGATCGGTGCCATGCAGATGACGTTGCGCGGCGTCCAAGGGGCCATACCGCTGCTGGCACCAGCCGTCTTCATTCTGGCCAACGTCGTAATGGCAGTACTGGTGATCGGCACGCTGATCCGCTTGCTGCAGGGGCGACTTCTACCGCCGCATGCTGCCGCGCCGACGCTTGCGAGTACCGCAACACCTCATCAATAAGCGACGCGGTTCGCATATTCATCGCATGTCTCACTGCAGTGGAGGCGGCTACCGATGACCGGTACCCGCGAAAGTGTCAGATGGTTTCGCTTTCGCGCAGCGTCAGCGGGCTTTGCAACGCGAACCTGGCGATCTCGTCCTTGCGCATGAAGGAAACACCGGGCCTGCTCTTGGCATAGCGGATGAATTCGTCCCAGACACTGACCATCTGCGGCGAGCCGCTGATGCGGTCGTGGGCGCTGATCGACATCATGCGTCGGCGTGCATCTGCTTCCCGGTATAGCTCATCGAAGTCACGCTTGACCTGTGCCAGGAACATATCCGGCGAGTAGTTGCGACCTTCGACCAACAGGATGTCGTTGTTGCGCAGGGTATAAGGTACAACTACAAAGTCCATGCCGTTTACCTGCTCGATAAAGGGCTCATCGCGGCTCAGGTCGTCGATGTGATAGCTGTAACCAAGCTTCTGCAGTAGCGAAAGCGTATGAGGCCCACGGCGCAACCAGTTGGCGTTGTAGCCGCTCGGTCGCTGGCCGGTGATTTCCTCGACCATCCGCGTGCCATCGGCAATGAAATGCTCCTCCTCTTCTCGACTCATCGCATACTGCGAACGCCATTGCGGGCCATGCGCTGCCGCTTCATGGCCGCGCGCAACGATCTCACGCGCCAGTTCCGGATGCTTTCGGGCGGCCTCGCCGATCATGTGTGACGTCACCTTTACCTCATGCCGATCCCACAGATCCAGCATGCGCGGAATACCCTCCCGATAGCCGTAGGCGAACCAGGTATTGGTCGCCGGATCGGACGGTACGCTATCGGGAAAATCGACTGGAGGAAACGGACTGTCGGTACCTTTGGGAGGCTGGCCGCCGGCTTCGAACTGCATCGAGATCGAAATGACCAGGCGGGTGTTGTCGGGCCAGAACGGCCCTGTGGTGGATGGCGTGAACATGAGATGTTCCGTTTCGGCAGTTGAGTGGGAAAGCGGCGCGTACCGTGGGGTGATGCCGACGGCCACTCCGCCGGCCTGAATCTGTAGCGGATATAGCATCCCGGGTCATTCACCATATCCCCGGAAGGCCCGACACTGCCGATCCTGGAGATGGCAAGCCAGATGGCGATTGACTTGATTCTTCGCGAGTCCCGGACTTCCCGCTTACCGAAGCGGTCACCCGCCTGGACAGGTCAGCGAGCTCGATGGCCAACTCGCTCATTTCAGGATAGCGACGAAGCATCGCCTCCACGTCGTTCTGCCGCACCGTCACCGATCCGTCCGGCATCTGCATCACGAGGACCTTCAGGGGAATCTCGATCAAGGCACTGGGATTGCGCTTCAGAATGCGCACCACATACCTTGGATGAAAGAAAAGCAGCTGTCTCGATGAGTCGATCCGAAACCCGCCACGCGCCAGCAGCATCTGGGGGTTGATCTCGTAAATCACCCATAGATCGGCATCCGCGATGGCCTGCCGAAGTCGCTGCAGCGTTTCCTCAAACGTGAAAGCCGAAGTCAGGATGCGTTGGAATCGCGGCCGGCTCGGGGTGGCGTAGACCACCAGCTCATCAATCATTGAATCGATCCATCCGGTGAAATGGTGCACATTGCAGGCCAGCTCGCGGATCTCCGGTGCGTCCGCTATATGGCGCTGCATCGAAAGAGCGGTTGGCCGCTTGCAGGCGGATTTCGCGGGGCAGCCCACGCACCGAATACGGCCGCTCCTGACGCGGCCACCGTTACTTCAGGCCGTCATATACAACCCTGACAAACGTCGCGGGATTAATGATGGAGCCACCCCATCTTGCGTCGTATGCTGCCGTCGGTTTGGCAGCAACGATCTCGTCGACCGATAGCCCTTTGCTCTTGAGCGCAGCAATTTTTTCGCGGGTATTCTTGAGCATGTCCTGGAACGCGATCAGGTCGGCGCGTGTAGCCACGGGCCCATGACCTGGCACGATGACGGTCTGGTCGTCGCTCATGCCGATGAGTCGGTTATCAACAGCGATCGTTCCATCGATGCCACCACCTTGTTGGTCATCGATGAAGGGATAGACGCCATTCCAGAACACGTCTCCGGTGGCGATGACATTATTCTTTTCGAAATAGACGACGATATCGCCATCGGTATGGCTGGGCTGGATCGGCATGACATGGACTTTCTCGCCGTCCATGTCGAACGTCCTTTCAGTGGTGATCAGAATGGTCGGTCGCCCGTTCGTCGGCACGGGTGCAAAGGTGTGGTTCCACGCATCCACGCGGGTACTTTCGCTCAAATGCTTCAGCGTCTGTGGCGTGGCAATGACGGCAGCACCGCCATCACGCAGCCACCCATTTCCATCGGCGTGATCCCAGTGCCAGTGGGTATTCACCACGTATTTCACCGATTGCTTGCCGACATCGGCCAGATCCTTGCGGATTCTCGTTCTGGAAAGGGCGATGCCGGCATCGACAAGGAATTTCCCGTCCGGACCGTTCAGGACCGTGATGTTTCCACCCGAACCTTCGAGCGCGTACATGTTGCCGCGCAGGTGATGCATCGGCACGTTGCTCTGCGCCGCGGCGTGATTGATGACCTCGAATGGGCCAGTCGCCTGAGCAGGCGAACGTGCAGAAAAGATCAGCGCGATCAGCAAGGCGACGGTGGCCGCGATACAGCGTTTCGATCCTGTCAGTGTTGAATGCATGTTGGCTTCCTCTGATGAGCGCCGGGTTGGCGTTTGGCATGGTGCGAACGCCGCATATCGCGGAAGCAATCAGGGGAAAGTTCCGGCATGCATCCATGGGCCATGCAGACGTTTCATGCAGATCCGTGCACTGCGGAGCCAGCCCCAGTTTGCGCTCGCAAGAAAAGGCTAAGCCGGTGTCTTCGAAAGTTATTGGACGTTCCGCAGATCGATGGAGCAGCTATCAGGGAATCAGCAAACGCCAACTTGCATGTCCCCGTGAGGCACAGGGGCATCATCCTTCCCGTACTCATGGGCGGCAATCGGCACAGACTGCCCTCGGCTCAAGGCCCGATGATGCCTCTTCGCAGTGCAATCGTTACTGCGTGCGTTCGCGCCCGTGCATCCAGCTTGGACAGGATGCTCTTCATATGAACTTTGACGGTGTCTTCAGAGATGGAGAGTTCTCTGGCGATGACCTTGTTTGACTGGCCTGCAGCAACGCACCTCAGAACTGCCATCTCGCGCAATGTCAGAGCATCATCGACGGCGTGGCTGGCGATCTCGGTGGCTATCTCTGCCGGGATGCAGCGCTTGCCTGCATGAAGCAGGCGGATACTGTCCACCAGTTCCTTGCGCACCGCGCTCTTGAGCATGTAGCCCCGGGCGCCTGCCTTGAGTGCGCGCAACGCCTGGGCATCGCCCTTGTAGGTCGTGAGCACCATGATCACGGCATGCTCAAACTCTTTGCGGATGGCTTCGATAGCCTCGATTCCGCCCATGCCAGGCATCTCCAAGTCCATGAGAGTTACATCGGGACGGTGGTGTCTGAATTGCTCCACGGCCTCCAGGCCGTCGCTCGCCTCAGCCACGAGCTCAATATCCGGTTCCTGTTCAAGCACGGCCGCCACACCTTCGCGAAGCAAAGGATGGTCGTCGGCAATGAGTATCCGAATAGCGGGATTGCCTGCGCTCATTTGTACCTCCCTCCCCCCATAAGCCGACACAGTTTGCCGAGGAATGTTTTCCGTCCGGTTTCGTAAGCGATCGCAGAATGCACCTGAAACTCCACCTCGGTGCCCAGGCCATCCCGTCCCCAGATCGCCAATTCTGCTCCGACCTGCAGTGTACGCTCGCGCATGACGGTCAGACCGCGGTGCTTCGGGCATTCCGCCCCGCCTACGATCCGCGCATCAATGCCGATCCCGTCATCACGAACACGCAACCGGAACCGATCCAGGCCATGGTTGATCTCCACTTCGACGTGACTTGCCCTGGCGTGCCGGAACGCATTTCGTATCGCTTCCTTGCCAATGGCGTATACGCACGCGTGAACGCGTCCTTCCAGGCTGCGTTCTTTACCCTCCACCACGAGGCAGAAAGTTGGCGGGTCATCGGTAACGAAATCATTGGCGAACGTCGCAAGCGCTTTGGAAAGTTCGAGGCTCTGCTCGGTGGCCGCCTGCATGGCACGAACACGATCGCGCCCATCGAGCACCACCTGATCCGCTCGCTCCAGCACGGTGTCCATCATGACCCGAAGCGGATCGTGGGCGGGCATACGCCTGGCCACCGCCTCGAAGCGCAACACCAGTCCCTGGAGTTCCTGCAGCAGGACGTCGTGGCTTTCACGGGCACTCCGTTCGCTCTTTTCCTTAAGTGCTTCCCGGCGTTTCCGTGCCTGCCTCATCCGCCACTCCAGCCATGGCCTTGCCAGCACGAGTGAGAGAACCAGGCCAACGGTCAGCCATGGAAGCGGCGAGAAGAGCTTCTCGCGGGACACGAGTTGAACCCCAGAGCCTCCGATTCCCGGTGACCGATCAGCGGCCTTGAGGCGCGAAGAGCTTTTTCCGGCGAGCCTGTAGCCCAGATCGGCTTGCGCACATCCCGCGGTCGAGTGAACGCACCCAGGCTCGCCAGCAGACACGCTTGGGGAGCCAAGACTGGAAGCCGCACAGGACGCAAGAAGGGCACAGACCATCACGACATGCCAGGCATGCCTTCCAAGGCAAAGCTGCCACCAGATCGCCATCTCATCTCCTGCCCGGCACAGACAGGCTGAATACGCGTCTTTTCAAGACGGGACATCACCCGAAATGGCTATCGCCGCACCGGCACCGGCGTGGAATCATGAGCTAACCAGGTCGACTGATCCATATGGCCGTGCAACGCCTCTATTCCATGTTTCCAGTGGGTGCCCCAGGGTTGGGTCTGCTGCTGCTGCGGCTCTCCCTGATTGCTTCCATCATCTATATCCGCGATCCGATAGCCGCGCTGATGCCACCTGGTGCAGGAGCCGCCGTACTCTTTGCGATCGTGTCTTGCCTTGTGGCAGGCCTGCTGACGCCCGTGGCGGCGGGAGCAGGTGTGCTGTGCTGCGGCTTGGCCTTGTATCACGGCACCATCCCCAACCCGGGGTGCGTGGCACCACCTATCCTCACCGCCGCCGCCATCTGTTTGCTGGGCCCAGGTGCCTATTCGCTGGACACGGTGCTTTATGGCAGGCGCATACTTGTAGCGCCACGAAGGAAGAAGTAGACGTCGTTCGTCGGAGCTGCCCAATGGTGACAATTGGCGCAAACCTGGCGAAGCAGCGCATCCGGACGTAGCTGGCGTCCGGTTCAGGTGCACGGGGACATGCCGGTGAAATCGTGATGCCGCGATATTTGCTCTGGAGCCAACAACTGGGGTCCCGGTGGCGGGCAACGCTTTCGCGCGCGCGCCCCTGTTCGCGAGACACGCTGTGTCGCTGGTTGACCCGAAGGGCTTGCTTCGTCGTTTTCGCGATCGTGAGTATCGCCGTGAAGGCGACCCAGACAGACATCGTCTCAAGCGGCGGATCGGACTACATCCATACCGTGTGGACTCAAAGCGACGGCGTTCCCCCAGTCATCCTGCATATTGCGCAGACACCGGACGGCTGGATCTGGGTGGTCGGACCGTCCGACCTGTATCGTTTCGATGGCCTCACGTTTGAACGCCGAGACATGCTCCCCGAGGGCAGCACCTCTTCGCGATCGGCAAGCACGTTGTTCGTCTCTACGAGTGGTGATCTGTGGGTGGGTTATCAATCCGGGCTCATCGCTGTACGGCCAGCCAACGACCCGGAGCATCCCCACCTTGTCACCGGCACGTCGGCCGGCTCGGCGATCGACTCTTTCGCCGAGGATGGCGACGGCAGGATGTGGGTGACCACGGCGCACGGAACCTATCGTCTCGACCAGCATGGCTGGCGCGAAGTGGAAGCAAGCTGGGGGCTCCATGGTGCCCTTATCTACCACGCCGTCACCGACCGTGACGGCATCTTGTGGGCGACGACGGGTCTTGGCATCTTCAGGCTCAAGCGGGGCCAGTCGCACTTCGATCTGGTTGATGCCACGACCCGTGGCAACGGCAAATTGGGGTTGACTGCCGATGGGCAGATCTGGCTGGACAACATGCAGAATACGGTCGTGCTCGACCTCCCCGGCACACCTCGGCCAGGCCGGATGCAAATTCCGACGCAACACGATTCGCATTCGAACGTGTTCGATGAGAACGGCGGCATCTGGACAACCCGCTGCCCGGACGTCGGTGTCTGCCGGACGGCACATTCCGATGCCGCCGCCCTGCATGCGGTAAGCAAGGGGGCGGGGCCTGTCCGGCCAGGCCTGGATCACATGTCGTCGGCACGGGCTGTGACGATACTGGAAGATCGGCAGGGTGCCGTCTGGGTGGGTACCGCAACCGGATTGGAACGCTTCCGTCGCAGCCCGTTTTCGAAGGTGGAGCTGCCACCGGGCTACTTCAACTTCGCCATGGCGGCTGGTGATGCGGGCGAGCTCTGGCTGGGAAATGCTGCAGGCACGCACGCGGATTATTTGTGGGGGCATACTGGCCGCCAGGGCAACTCGATCGAATACGAACCCCACGCCACTACCGCCATCTACCGTGACACCGATGGAAGCTTCCTGCTGGGAGGTGCCGGTGGCAGGGTTCGCCGATATGCCCAGGGACAATTCGCGGTGCTGTCGAAGCCAGCGGTCTGGTCCCATGACAATGACGCGCAAGCGATTGTCCGCGATGGCACGGGGCATCTCTGGGTCGCAGTACGCGGCTGGCCGATCTACCGGCTCGACAACGACCAATGGGTGGCCAAGGGCGGCATCGACGCATTGCCGAACGGTGGACTGCTGCGGGCCGTGGCGGACGACCACAAGCGGCTGTGGCTGGGCTATATCAATGCCTTGTATATCGTTGACGGCGATCACGCGCGCGCATTTTCCCGTGCTGACGGCCTGAACCTGGTCATGATCGCCGCCATCATCCCTGATGGCGTGCCGCTCGTCGCTGGCGAAAATGGTCTCGCAGCATTCGACGGCAACCGGTTCCATGCCATTGTGGCCGAGGATCCGGACGCACTAACCGATATCTCCGGCATGGTTCGTTTGCGTGATGGCTCGCTATGGCTCAATGGAGCGAAAGGTGCCGCACGCATTGCGGCAGCCGATCTCGAACATGCCATCACCGATCCCGCCTACAAGGTTCCCGTGCGCCTATATGGAACCGCCGAGGGTTATCCGGGAACAGCACAACAGAATCTGCCTTTGCCTACCCTGGTTGAAGGTACGGATGGACGACTGTGGTTTGCAGGAACAGAGGGCCTGTCGTGGCTGGACCCCAAGACGATCAGAAGCAACACCACCGAGCCGAATGTGGTGGTTCGTGCGATCGTCGTGTCCGGCCACGAGTATGATCCCGCCGCGATGAAGCCCTTGGCTGCCGGCACACGGAATCTCCGGATTGACTACACAGCACTTCAGCTTGGCGACGCTGAAAAGGCGAATTTTCGATATCGACTTGATGGCGTCGATCCTGGCTGGCAAGAAGCAGGCAACCGCCGTGAGGCGTTCTACACCAACCTCGGACCGGGCACTTACCATTTTCATGTCAAGGCCTCCAACGAGGATGGCTTGTGGAGCCGCGAAGGGGCGCGCATCACGTTTTCGATCCGACCCACTTTTTTCCAGACTGGCTGGTTCCTGGCCCTGTGCATATTCGCCACGATTCTCCTGCTCTGGATTGCCTACTCCATTCATCTTCGACAGATCACGTCGCGGCTGCATCAGCGTCTCGAAGAACGTCATCGCGAGCGCACACGCATAGCGAGGGAATTGCACGACACGTTTTTGCAGGCGGTGCAGGGACTTGTTCTCAAGGTACACGCAGCAAGCAGAGGACTGCCTCAAGGCCAGGCCCGGGAGAGCCTGGCTAAGGCACTCGATGTCGCGGACAAGGTGATAATCGAGGGGCGCGAACGCGTCCATCAACTTCGCGAAATCGCCCAGGATCGTTCCAACCTGCAGAGTGTTTTCACGGATATCACCCGTGAGCTGCAGGACGGGGAATTTCCGGCTCTGGACGTAAGCGCAGTTGGTGCGGCAAGGCCCGTCAACCCATTGGTCATCGATGAACTCTATTCCGCCGGACGCGAGGCCTTGCTGAATGCCGTCACCCATTCCCATGCGCAAAAGGTAAGCCTGGTGGTGTCATACGAACGCACCGAGCTTTCCATCCGAATTTGCGATGACGGCCAAGGCATCGACCAGGTTGTACTCGCGACCGGCGGCCGCTCGTACCACTGGGGCCTTCAAGGCATGCATGAGCGAATGGAGCGCATCGGCGGAAGCATTGAAGTAGTCAGCAACCATGGTCAGGTAGGGACCCGCGTCATCCTGCGCGTCCCGTCATCACGCGCATACGTCCGTCGCTCGTATTTTCCCTGGTTCCGCTCGGCATTCGCCTCCCGGTGACATCAGTTCGCGGCCTCGCCCCATCGCGCATCATCCGAAGCAGAAGTCCTGCGGCCCGAAAGCCCGACGTGCCGAGGTGGAACATCGGCTTGCAAACGGGTTCCGGCGCGGACGACCTCGACCTATTCCAACAAGTTCCACGACTGCCGGGCAGGAACTTCCACCACCAGATCATCCAGTCGTCTGGCCCGATAGACGATGTAGGAAAGCATCCATGCAAACACGAACACCCCGATTACGGCGAAGCCAAGATTATTGAAATTGGAGTTCAGTTCGGCAACCCATCGCCAGGGAGCACCATTCAACTCGAACTTGTTTCCGATCAGCCCGAGCGTCTCGATGCCGCCGATCAGAATGGCTATGCAGACCGAAATCAGGGTGATGGTCATGTTGTAGTAGAGCTTGCGAATCGGCTTGACGAAGGCCCACTTGTAAGCGCCGAGCATCACCACGCCATCTGTCGTATCGACCAGCGCCATGCCAGCGGCAAACAATGCGGGTAACACCAGGATGGCGCCGAAAGGCACGCCCGCCGAGATCTGGCGCGCCGACATGCTGAACATCGCTATTTCCGTCGCCGTATCAAAGCCGAGACCAAACAGGAGCCCCAACATGAACATGTGGCTGCTGCGGGCAACAAGCCGAAAGAGTGGCCGAAGCATCCGCGAGATCAGGCCGCGCCCGCTCAGCAAGAGGTCGATGTTTTCCTCGTCGTATGTGCCCCCGCTTCTGACCCGCCGATAGCTCTTGTAAATCGAGCAAAAAATGATGATGTTCATCGTTGCAATGGCGAACAGGAAGATGGCGGAAACACTGGTGCTGATCGTGCCGCCAATGGCGCGAAGACTTTCAAATCGCCCGAGCAGACTTGTCGCACCCATTACCAGGGTCGCTACCAGGACGACAATCGCCGAATGCCCCATGGCAAACCAGAAGCCTACTGCGACCGGGCGCTGCCCATCCTGCATGAGCTTGCGCGTCACGTTGTCGATGGCGGCGATATGATCGGCGTCGACCGCATGACGCAAGCCGAGCCCGTAGACAAGCAATGAAATGCCAAGAAGCGCTGGCATGTGCCTGAACGCCAGAATGGCCCAGCTCCATGCCCCGGCGTTGAGCACGAGCAGTAGCGTATAGAGCAAAACGATCCTGGCCTTGAGATCGCCGCGCGCGCTGATGAAAATCCCGCCGAATGTCGAAACCGACGTACTTTTCGGTGGTTTCCGTTCTGGCGCACTGCTGAGGCGCATCATGACGGAGGACACTCCGCTCCATCCGGCGATGCGACGCCTTCCACGACCTCTGCAAGAGCCCTTTCCAGAACAGCCAGCATGGCCTTCATGCCAACCAGCCCATGACGCTCGGCAATCCATGCCGGTGCGTTGTACGAAACATGCGCCATGCCTTCCGCATTGTCCCAAACCAGGATTTTCAACGGAAGATCGATGCCCACTTCCTGGTTCCTCAACATCAGCGGGGTACCGGCTTGCGCATTGCCAAAGATCAGCACGACGGTACCGCGCAATGAGAGCCCCGCGGCCCGGGCGGCGGCGGAGTGGTCGATCTTGGCGGCCAGCCGCATGCCGCCCTTCTCAATGGCGATCGTCAGCAACTCGATGGTCTTGTCGAAGCCGTGGAGACTTGAGCGACGGATCAGCCCCCTTTCACTCATGACTGCTCTCCTCCGTGTAATCAGCCGGCACGGTCGTTGCGACGCGCGGATAGCAGATAGCAATGATCGCGAACGCGATCAGCGCCCCGGCCACTTCCGCCGGCAGGTAGAGGATTGCGAGCCCGGAGGGTAGTGCTACCGGACCGAAGGCGAACGTGGCCGAAACCGTTACAGCGGGATTCGCATAGGAAGCCGAGGGGGTCGCCACGATGGCTGACATCAACCATGCGGCGACGGCAAACGGCCCACTCGAAGCGCGCCCGCTCCGACTGCACCCGAAGACCAGGATCATGAGGCCGCAACTGGCGACAATTTCACTCAGCCCGAGCGTCACCAGCGCATGGGGCGAAACGGTCGTGGCCGAATCGGATCCAAACAGCGCGTCTGCGAGCAACGCACCGAGGATGCCACCGACAAACTGGCCCGCGATGTACGCCAGCGTGCAACCCAGGTTCCGCTCGCCTCCGAGCCACTGAAGGAAAGTAATCAGGGGATTGAAGTGGCCTCCGGAAACATTGCCCAGCGCGGCGATCAAGCCAGCAAGCGCGCTTGCCGTGGCCATTGCGCTTACCGCGAGTGCGAGCTCCGGAGTCGAGGCAAGGCGGCGGGACAGAATGCCGGAGCCAACGATGACCAACACCAGGAACAGCGTCCCGACGAATTCGGCAGATGCACGCCGAAACAGCGCCAACCCGGGATCGTGCTCGAAGAAGCACGTGTGCATGTCGAATCGGTCGGCGGTTCTCATCTCCGCTGCACTACGCTTTCGCGGCCTGCGAAATGTCATCTGACCGGGCCGCAACCTCGTCCATCTTTCGTGCCACCTCGGTCGGAGTCAGCACTCTTCTCTGGAACAGGATATTCGCGAACGCGACGATCCAGCGTTCGTAGTAGGACAGGGCGTTGACCATCTCTGCGCCGAGTGCCTCGACGCCGCGCCGCTTTTCCTCGGTGTTGATGATCTTGTGAAAGTCGAGAACATCAGCGAGCGCATGACAGCGCTTCTCCCAGGGCAGCAGCTCGTGCTCCACCTGCTGGATCGGCGCGGATTTGACGCCGCCAATATCGTTTGGCAGTCGTTCCACCAGTGCTCTTGTCTCGGTCATGGTGCGTTCTCCGCCGCTGGGCTGTTGGCAGGTATGACGCCGATCATGGCGTCGCGGGTGACCAGGGCCGCCAGTTGCTCTTCCGTGAATCCCTCTGTTCCTTCGGGGCGACGCGGCAGGACGAGATACCTCACCATGGAGGTGGAATCGCTCACGCGGATCTCCACATCGTCGGGAATGATGGTGCCGAACTCGGCCAGAACCGCCCGCGGCTCCGAAACGGCTCGCGATCGGTAAGGCTTAAGCTTGTACCAGTCTGGTGGAAGGCCAAGCACGGGGCGGGGATAGCACGAGCACAACGTGCAGACGATGAGGTTGTGCACCTTCTCGGTGTTCTCCAGCACGATGAGCCCGGTATCATCGTAGAAGCTGATGCCAAGCTCCTCGCAACCGGCACGACCATTCTTCAGCAGACGCGCCTTGAAGTCAGGGTCGAGCCAGGCCCGTGCCACGATCTTTGCGCCCAAGGCCGGAGTACGCGAATCGAGTACTTCGATCTGTCGCCGTATCTCTCCGGCACCGATCAGCTGTTTCTCGACCAGCAGCTCGCGGACGGCCGTTTCCATGATCTCGTAGTAGCCGGGGCGTTCGGTGTGGCTGATCTCGGCATGGGGATGGCCATGCTCATTGGACTCATGCATTGTCAGATCCTCTCCAGCCATGTTTCATAGACTTCGACGCGCAGCCCATCGCGCGGCGAACCGGAATACTCGGGCCAGAGTTCGCTCATGGGGATGGCAATGCGGTAGTAGTGCAACTTGACGCCGGCATCCCGTCCGAAACCTTCTTCCTCGTTGTCGATGCCAATAGGTGTGATGATTTGAACGACTGTGCCAACCTTTCCGCGCAGGTAAGTTGGCACCCGATAGTGACCGATCGGTTTGCGCTGAAGAATCCGTACCGAGTCATCAAGCGCGAAGAGCGGCGACTCGCCAGCCGCGAATACCACGCCTGGAAGGCTTGCATGAGGTTCTTGTGCGTTGTGTTGCATGAGTGATGCACCTTTAAGGACCGACTTGCACCGTTCCAAGCGCGGCAAAAGCGTCGAGCGTTCCGCACGCGTGGGGTAGTGGTGGAGGGCTGCCGCAAATGATCGGCCGCCTCTTCATGCAGGATGCTCGCACCCGAACGGACTGTGATCTTTCTTGAAACGCGCAGGATTGACTTCAATGAACATCTTGTGCCGGATAACCAAACCAGCAAGCTGTGTATGCATCGGGCGTCACCGCACGCAGGATGTGCAACTGCGCGTGACGCGGCTACGAGCTCAGAAGCGCGGTGTAAAATCCGCTTGGGTCTCTCGATTTCCCAGCGCGCAACTTGCCCGACGCCAGCTCCCCGGGCTCCGGCCGACATGCTTCTTAAACACGCTCGTGAAATGGCTTTGATCGCCAAATCCACACCGGTCAGCGATTTCAATAAGTGGCAGCATGCCGTCCTTCAGCAAATCCTTGGCTCGCGCAACGCGTCTGTCCTGGAGCCAACGATGTGGGGGTACGCCAGTCGTCAGTTTGAAGGCACGCCTGAAGTGAGCGACGGACAGGCCGCATGCAGTCGCCATGTCGGCGACCGAAGCAGGCTTTTGAAGCGAGGACTCGATGAGCTGTTTGGCGCGCCGCTCTTGCCACAACGTCAGCCCGCTCCGATCGCTCTGTCTTGACGCACTCACGCTCAGCTGCCGTTGCTCCGCAACTTCGCAAAGCGCGATGGCCACGTGTTGTATGAAAATCTCATCTGTCATTCGTGCAGCCGCCAAGCTTCTGGAGAGAATCCAGCTGAGGGCTGCGAAGGCATCGATGTCCTGAACAGGCTTCGCGAACGCCGCGCCGCCGCGTGCGGCCGACCAGGCAACGCTGTCGCCGTCGACTTCCTGTGACTTCACGTAAACGAACGAGGTTGATCGCGAGCTTCTGTAACCGACTACCACGCTCTTGCCACAGGGCGTTATACGGACATGGTGACCATCCCGGGATGATTGCCAGAACCTGTGGGACCGCTGCGCGTCACCGGCTGGAATCTCCCGCAGACTATCGGAAGTGAATCGCCCAGCCGTTGATTCATGTGCTGGTCGCGACGCACGATGAAGCTGCGACATTTCGACGACACTCACGTTCTCTCTCCCGGACTTTTCATCCAAAACTTGACGCTGGCTTCCCCATGGGTAGTCGCCGCGACAGTTCACGGCGGCGCTTCCGCCTGCAGCCTGGATTCTATTTCGGCGCGTCCAAAGTGAAATCACGGGATGGGTGTAGTGGCGACTAACCCTAAATGGGAGCGACCGAGCGGCGTTACCCGAAAGCGGTAGTCGGCGCTCTCCCGCTTTTAGGGATGTGCTTCCATGCTTCAGCCAATAGCATCGAGATCGATCGGAATGGGGAGACCAAGCTGACACATGATGCGGCGTACGCGCCACTGATCGTTTGATCATCCTGGATCAGGGACCAAGCGTCCCAAGTCATTGCTTCACGCCCCTCGGAGTTGGTTCATCACGGCACCCGCGCGTCCTATGGCCAAGCAGTCTCCATTCATTGCCTGATCTGCCGCATCAAGGAGTACCTCATGAAAGCGAGCATTTGTCTGTCGGATTCGTTTGGCGGGGCAGGCACCATGCATGGATCGGGAAGCATCGAAGACGGGCAGTCTTGCAGCGAGATGCCGACCGTGTTGGAAATTTTCCACTCACCGCGCCCGGCCAACCTTGCCGGTACCGCAAATGCCGATCCTCACGACGACCTGTTGCGCGTACTCAGCGAAATTATTCGCAGTGCAATGACAGGCAACGGAGCCTATACCGAGTGCTTTGTGCGCCATATCGAACTTGCACTTCAGGAGTACATCCATTCATCACGGACTCAAGAGCGCCCTGCGCACACCATCCATTCCGGCCGCCTGGCGTCGTGGCAGCTGCGGAAGGCCAAGGCTTTGCTTGGGTTAAAGCTCGAAGCTCCGGCTCCTGTGGCAGAGGTCGCGGAGGCATGCCGTATTTCCCCACCTCATTTTTCCAGAGCGTTCAAACAATCCACTGGACTGCCTCCGCACCATTGGGTGATGGAACGCCGGATAGAACACGCCAAATGGTTGCTGATCAACACCCGCGCACTGCTTGTGCAGATTGCGCAGTCCTGTGGTTTTGGCGTGCAAAGTCACTTCACCCGAGTGTTCACGCGGACGGTCGGTATCAGTCCAAGCGCATGGCGTCGAGCCTTTGCGAGCTCTTCGACTGAACCAGGCCAGATCAAGGATCAAACGCGCCGCGCCTGACGAGCAGCGCAGCTTTCCAACACTGTACAAGGACTTTCCAGGGATCAAGCGAATGGTTGGTCGCCTCATTTTCCAATTCGGCGGCAGCGCCTTCGCCCATTGACCAATCACCGGTGAACATCGCCAGAGAACAGCTCGCTTGGGCAAGCGCATCGCACCGTGATATGGCATGTCCGCCAGCGCAAGCTTCCTCGACGCTGCTGCGAGCTTCATTGCAGTAATGCTGTCGGCCAAGCGGTGTCGCCGACTTGTTGCACATCTCACTTGTCGAGCCTTCCGCGGCGAACAAGCTCGCCATGATGGACTGGCTCGGAATGTGTCGAGTTCAATCATCCTGAGCTCAATTCTGATTCGGTGTCCTGAGACAGTGGCACCCGACCAAATCTTATTGCCGCAACCGGCGCCAGCCGATGACGCAGCCACTGGCGGATATGGTCAACCCCGTCAGCATCATCAGCCACATCACCAGATCCCATGCCGGGCGATGCCGAAACAGCAAGGGAAAGTCCAGCGTGTGCAGTGCAGAGAACCACCAGCGATAATTTCGGTCCGCCTGCTCCAGGCGGAGCAGAACCTTGCCGGTTTGGGGATCGAGATACAACCAGGTATGCGCAGCGTCGGCAAACTGGGCACGCAGCACCGGAAGGTGACGTGGCACATGGTGCGAGTACCAGTAATCATCCTCGTGATCCAGTCGCGCGAGTGCAATCAATGCCGAACCAGGCAACAGACGACGTGCGTCAGCAATGATATCTCTCACCTGCAGATGAACCGTTTGCCCGGTGTGAGCGTCAACCAGCTGGCGATTGCCCAAGCCGCTTTCCAGCACCAGCATGGCCTTGTCGCCCCGCCAGACGAAGCCGACTTCTGTCACACCTGTCGCACCTGTCGCTGCCGCCGGAATGATCCTCGTTATGGAAGGCTCCTGATGTTTTCCATGGCGCGCCATCGGAACGGTCGTCCCGCCGTTGCCCGTCAGCCAGCCCATCGGATTCACCGAAAGCCAACCGCTGATCATCCACGTGCACAGGAAGATGCCCCCCAGCAGCCCGGCGATATGGTGCCAGCGCTTCCAGTCCGTGTAGGGCGTGCGGTTCTTTCCGCGATAGGGTTTGCGAAAGCGCAAGCGCAGCACGCCGATCCAGAAACCCACAACGGCACCGATAATACCAGTACCCGAAACCCACAGAACCACCTGCCGCCACCACGAGGCATCGCGTCGCAAGGCAGTGAAATAGATCCAATGCGGTACCGACCCCACCCAGTTCCAAAGACGCTGCCTGCGCGTGGTCTGCAGAACCACCTCGCCGTTGCGCGCCGAGACGTAGATCTGGGTGCCTTCTGCGTCATTGAGCAGGATCCGGTAGAAGGGTCTCGTCTCGTTGTAGCCGTCGGCCACCGTCCACTGGTCACGCACAATCGTTCCGGCCAGCGTTGGCACATTTGCATGCGACCAGCATCCGGCAATTTTCAATGCACTGGCAATATCAACGGTGGTGATCCGACCTCCATCACCGGCATCGATGGTCACCGTGTCTCCTGCAACCTGCAACCGGTAGACGGGTACATTACCCAGCATTTCCAAGTGAAAGTCGGAGGGATAACTACGTGCGCCAGCAATCGCCAACGCGCGATCCGGGCCAATGTGGATCCGGCTCCAGACAATAGGCGACAGGTGGCTCAACCGTACTCGTGGCGACAAGGACGGATACGGCACGTACATCATCACCAGCCCGGAAACGAACCAGAGCACAAAAAGCAGACAGGTACCGATGCCGATCCAGCGATGGGCAAGATAGAGGACGCGGATGCCCGGCCACTTCACGCGTTTTGTCCCATCGTCGCCATGCTGCTTAGAACGCGTAGCTGTAGGTCACGTTGAGCGTGCGCGGCAAGCCGAGATTCCAGTATGTGTAGTAACCGCCGGCGTCCGCCTGACCTCGCTTCAGGCTGGTGGCGTAGCGGCGGTCGAACAGGTTGTAGACGTGAAAATCAACGCGGCTGCGGCGGTCATGATCCAGGAACACGCGCGCAGAAAAGTCGGCTACGGTGTAGTTGCCATACCGTTTGCGTCCGGAATAGAAGCTGTCGGAGGTGTAAAGATCGCCCGCGTGGTTGACACTGAGGGTCGCACCGACAGGCAACGCCGTCGGATGCCAGTCCAGCTGCAACTTGCCCTGCTGCACCGGGATGTCCGCTATCTGCCGCGAGCTACCCGAGGCTCGGGAGTGGTTGATGGTGTAGTCAAGGCTTGCAGAAATCGCCGCGCCGAACGATGCGCTCAAATCAGCTTCCCCACCTCTGACAGTAACAATGCCGGGAATATTGCTGAATACATCCTGGCCTGTCGTCTCGTCGTAGGCCGCATAGTCGATGAGATCATTGATGCGACGATGGAACCCGGTCAGTTCCCAGTGCATGCCACCTGTGCCGGGAAGCTTTCCGCCAATCGAAAGGTTGACGCTGGAACTGCGCTCAGGCTTGAGGTCGAGGTTGCCGCGCTCGTCCTGCGGATCGTCGGCATACAGTTCTTCAGCCGTGGGCAGACGAAATGCAGTGCCGACCGTTCCACGTATATACAACGACTGGTTGATGTCCAACGCGCTACCGACATTCCAGACCAGTGCACTGCGGCCATCGCCCGGGTGGTTGTAGCGTACGCCGGCAGACAGCTTGAATCGGGTGGACATGTCGTCCGTGGTACGCGCCTGCGCGAACACGGCACCGGCATGCTCGTTGTGCTGGCCTATGACCAACACTTCGTCGCGACCGCCATAGCTTTGCTGATCGAAACCGACGTTGTATTCCACGCCACTCTGGACTCTCAACCGGGCGAAAATATTGACGCCGCGATCCTTGTAGCCCCAGAACGCGTTGTCGTACAGGACATCTATCGTTCCGGGGTCAGAAAGACTGTTGTAGTAGGTGTCGTAGCGGGTATCCCAACGGTGCGCGTAGGCCTTGGCGTAGAGCGACAACCATTCATTGACGTCGTAGTCGAGTTTGGCAGTCAGGATGTTTTCCTTGCGATCATTCTGGTCTCTGGCCACCAAGTATGGTTGGGCATAGTCGAGATCCGCATCGGTATGCTGATAGGTCAGGTCAAGGCGCAACAAGTCGCTGAACCGGTACCCGTACTTGATGCCTAACGTCTGCACATCGTAGCCGCGGTCGCGATCCGTGTTGCTGGGCTGATAGTCCTGTTCCCGGAATGCGTGGTAGCCATCAGATTTGTCGCTGGAGCCGAACAACACGAATTGCTGCTTGCCGACGGACCCGCTTAACCAGGTATCAAAATGTCGACCGCCATGGCTGTCGGAACCCAGGGTCACGGCACCTTGCGTGATTTCCGAATAGCTCCTGGTGACAATATTGATCGCGCCGGCGACGGCCTGAGTTCCATAGATAAGAGACTGGCCTCCATTGAGTATCTCGATGCGTTCGACCATGCTCGCTGGAAGCGTGTCCAACGGTGTGGTTCCTGCATACAGGCGGTTGTTGAGGCGCACCCCGTCCAGCAACCAGAGCACGTCTTCCGTGCGCGAGCCCTGCAGCGAAACAGTGACATAATCAAACGGGCCATTCTTCGATGCGACATACAGGCCAGGTGCCAGCGCCTGAAGCACGCTGGCGACATCCTGATAGCCACCATCCTGGATCTGTTCGCTGGTGATCACATCGACCTTGACGCCGTATTGAGCCAATTCTTGGGGCTGAATTTCTTCGAGGTGTCCGACAACATTCACCACATCCAGCGTTGTAGCGGTTGTGCTTCCAACTACGCCCTCGTTTTCCCCAGCCCACGCCGACTTGGCGCACAACCCAATCGCCACGAGAATGGCGAGACACAGCGCCGGCACAATTATGGAGCTCGGCCCGCATGGCGAGAGACAGCCGGTCGTCTTGAAGCGCGTCGCGATCATTGGTCTGCTCCCGATTCCTTGGTGCGCAGACGTTAATCAGTGTTGCCGAATCGACTCTTTCAGTTTTCTGCGGTACTTTTGCGATTCAAGCATCGCTTCAAGAATCCGAGTGGAACATCACCGACGCTTTCTATTCGCAGGGATCGGCAGGGGCTCAATAGCCGTCAAGGAACTTGATTGGGAAAGCGCCGAAAAATGTGCCGACTCGATTCAATTCATCCGAGGGGAAGCATTTTCGACGCTCGCACGCATGCTGCACCAGCGGGTGCCCATCTGGACATCTCGCCTCAGTTCATCGGTGATCTCCAACCCGACTCGTCAAGGAGGGAACTCCGCCTGTCCAAAGTCGTCGTGACATCGACATCCCCCGGCGCGAGCGGCGGTATCCCCAATCAGGCGAATATCGTTTTTGAGATCCGTAGCTAGTGTCCTTGCACCGTCGTACGCCTTGCACGCAGCGGTGATGTTCTCGACCGTCACCAAATCTTCCGCTGCTTCCATTGCCGCGCTAGACAGTGGGAATAGTCCCGCCATCAATCACGTATTCCGTACCAGTGATCGCCGCGGCACGCGGCGACGCCAGGAATGCGATGAGGTTTGCCACCTCCACTGGCTTTGACGGCCGCCCCAGCGGAATGCCGCCAAGTGAATCCATGATGATCCGTTTGCCGCCTTCGTAATCAGTATTGGCTTGCAGAGCAAGCCGCTCGGCGAGTGCGACAGACGCTTCCGTTTCAATCCACCCGGGCGCTACCCGCACAACACGAATGCCTTTGGGGGTGACTTCCTTCGACAGGCTCTTGCTGTATGTCGAGAGCGCCGCCTTGGCCGCAGCATAGGCCGTGGTCGATTCCGGCAGAGGAAGCTCGCGCTGGATCGAGGTGACATGGATGATGACGCCTTCCTGCCGAGCCAGCATCCCTGGCAACAAGGCGCGATCAAGGCGCACGGCCGGGAACAGGTTGAGGTTCAATTCCCGTCGCCATTCCTCTTCGCCCAATGCGGCGAATCCCCCAGCAGGTGCCGACGAACCGCCCAGAACATGGACAATGACGTCCACACCGCCGAGATGGTTCATGACGCCCGCAACCACAGCATCGCAGCCTTCACTGGTGGTCAGGTCGGCAGCGACGAAGATGTCGGCTGACGCTTTGGCCGGTCGCTCGCGCGCCGTCGCGAGCACCTTGGCACCAAGCTCGCAGAACAGGTCGACGACAGCCTTTCCGACTCCCTTGGTGCCAGCAGTCACCAGCACGCGCTTTCCTTCCAGTTCCATGTTCATGGACATCAGCCGATCTCCAGCGACTGAATTTTGTCACCGACCAGATTGAACACATGATCGAGTTGAACCGGACTGCCTGGAAAATTTCCGACAACCGCTGCACTGACCGTCACGCAATCGCCTTGCCGCGATACGCTTGAAGGGTCAACGCTGTATTGATACTTGCGTTGCGCCTCCCTTTGCCACAACTGGATGGCTTCGTGACCTTGATGCATTTCGCCTTCGTCAAGCACGGTGGCGTCCTGCATGAAGCAGTCGGCGAGACTCGCCGTTTCCAGACCATTGCTGACCTGGAAAAAGACCGCAATCACATGGGGTAGTGATATAGCCAAGAGCGCGACTCCTGCGTAAAGAATTGCTGTGCGGAAATATCCACCTTCGAACTTGAAGATAGATACGCCACTTCACTTTGATCGCCGCTCAATCGCACCACCGCCGCATGCGTTGACGGTGCGGGCAGGAAATCATGCACTGCAACCACGAGCGCCCTAGATCCAGCGGCGCACAGACTCGCTGGCACCTTCAGCAACAATCCGTCTTGCTGCGTCCACGCCGATGATCCATGCACCGGCAAGCATCATGCTGTCTTTCAGAACCAGCCTTCCTGCGCCCGATAAATACGGAAATCCGTGCTGAGCATCGCCCAGGGCGGCTACCCAGGCTTCCGGCGTAGTGAAAAGAAAGGACAACGTCACCAGCGTTGTCACGAACGCCAGAATGGCACCCACCAGTCCAAGGCGTTTTGACAGCGGAAACGAGAGCACCAGAAGACCGATGAGTATTTCCACCACGCCAAGTCCATGCGAGACGCGGTAGGTATGGTTACTGTTCTGCCATTCACGCTTTGCCGGAACAAGTTCGCCTTCGTGGGTGAGGTGCACCTTGTACGCTTCCGGGTGGGCATACAAGAACGACATCACGGGGCTGTTCGCGACGAACGGAGTGATGCTGTCCGCCTCGTACGGCGCAAACTTGAGGCCGCCGATCCAGAAGAAGACCAAGGCGATCGCGAACCTCATGAGCGCAAGACCCACTCTCTCGGTGCGCGAAAATGTGCCGAGCAGTGTTTGCAGTTTGCTGTTCATGGGTGATTTCCTCGAAAGAAGGGGGTGTTGCGTCCGCTAAGGCGCGTTGCGATGGCTGTGCCTGGTTCGGTGTTCATCGCCTTTCTCGGTGCGAGATGCGGAACTCATGCACTTCATGACCACGCTGATGTGAGTCCATCCAGCGGCGCTGCTCGCTCACCAAACCCATATGCCCGGCAACCCCGGTACCGCCCCGCGGGCGCGTCATGCCAGTGGGCATCGGGGTTCTCGCAACATGGCGGGCGAAATCGGCGTGGCAAATGCTAGCAACAGGAATTGCGCTCGCGATCACCTGAAATGGCTAGGGAAACCTACTCGTTGGTGTAATGGAAATGACAGCGAACCTGCCATAGCCTCACAGGGGAAAGCGGAGGTGCCTGCGAGCAGGATCGCCACGGATTCTGCGGGAGGTCGTCAGTCGACGTTCCCGCCGAAGCACCTCCGGCGCACATCAACCCATCCCGCCGTCTTTGTGACTGTTCACTTTTGGCCGGGTCATTCGAGGTTCGACCATGCACGTCGCATATCACACTCAAACCGTCGGCAGCGTCGAAGTGTTCTACCGCGAAGCCGGCCGCGTCGATGCACCAGTGATCCTGCTGTTGCATGGCTTTCCCACCGCCAGCCACATGTTCCGCGAACTGATCCCGCTGCTGGCCCGGAACTATCGCGTGATCGCGCCGGACCTGCCCGGATTCGGCCACACGCAGGCACCCGCACGCGGTGCGTTCGATTACACCTTCGACAACCTTGCCCGCGTCATCGACGACTTCACCGAGGCGCTGAAGCTGGATCGCTATGCGCTATACGTGTTCGATTACGGTGCGCCGACCGGCTTCCGTCTGGCGATGGCGCATCCCGAGCGCGTCACCGCCATCGTCAGCCAGAACGGCAACGCCTATCTGGAAGGACTCAGCGATGCCTGGGGTCCATGGCAAACCTACTGGCGCGAGCCGACGCCAGAGCATCGCGAAGCCTGCCGCGACTCGCTGTCGCCCTCGACGATCCGCGATTGGCAATATCTGCTCGGCAGCGATCCGCAACGCGTCTCGCCGGACGGCTACACGCTGGACATCGCCTACATGGCCCGCCCGGGCGCGGACGAAATCCAGCTTGATCTGATCCTTGACTATCGCAGCAATGTGGCGATGTACCCTGAGTTCCAAGCCTATTTCCGCGAGCACCAACCGCCGTTCCTGGCTGCTTGGGGAAAGCACGACCCAGCTTTCATCCCCGCCGGCGCACAGGCCTACCGACGCGATCTGCCGAATGCGGAAATCAACTTACTCGACACCGGTCATTTCGCGCTGGAAACCCACGCCGAAGAGATCGGAGAACTCATGCACGCCTTCCTCGACCCGATTCTCTTGGCGTAGTCGAATCTACTCGCCGCATCCATTGCTGTATCTGACCACCCCGGAATGACCATGACCCTTTCCATGCAAGCCGCCGTTCTGGAGACCCCCAATGCCTCGTTCCGCGTGGCCAGCTTGCCGCGCCCGGTACCTGGCGAAGGGCAGGTGCTGGTGCGAGTGATCGCCAGTGGGGTCAACCCGCTTGACCTGAAGATTCGCGGTGGCGCTGCGGCACACGCACGGCATCCGTTGCCCGGGATCCTCGGCATCGACCTGGCCGGTGTGGTCGAAACCGTTGGCCCTGGCGTCAGTGCCTTCCACCCCGGCGATGAGGTCTACGGGATGACAGGCGGTGTCGGTGGTGCGCAGGGATCGTTGGCCGAGTACGCAGCGGTCGATGCCGCGCTGCTGGCGCGCAAGCCGTCCAACTTCAGCATGCGGGAAGCGGCCACCCTACCGCTGGTGTTCATCACCGCATGGGAAGGCTTGGTTGACCGCGCCAACGTCCGCACGGGCCAGACCGTACTTGTGCAAGGCGGTGCTGGCGGCGTCGGGCATATGGCCATCCAGATCGCACGTGCACTTGGCGCGACCGTCTACGCCACCGAGGGCGGCGGTCGCGCCGCGCTCGTCGAAGAGCTGGGGGCCATTCCCATCGACAGCAGCCAAGTCAGCGTCGAAGAGTACGTCGCCACACACACTGCCGGCCGCGGCTTCGACATCGTCTACGACACTGCCGGCGGCGCAAGCCTGGATGCCTCGTTCAAGGCCGTCGCACGTTTTGGTCATGTGCTCAGCTCGCTGGGCTGGGGCACGCATGCATTGGCGCCGCTGTCGTTCCGCGCGGCAAGTTACTCTGGCGTGTTCACCCTGCTGCCCTTGCTGACTGGTGAAGGCAAGGTTCGCCACGGCGAAATCATGCACGAAGCCACTCACCTGGCCGAATCGGGCCTGCTGATCCCACGCGTAGACGCACGCCGGTTCGATCTGAACTCAGTCGATGCCGCCCACGCACTTATCGAGAGCCGCCAGGCGCAAGGCAAGGTCGTGATCGACGTTGCCAGCTAACGCCCTTGTATCGACGGATTGCCAGAAACCTCACCCGTCTCTATTCCGACGAGGAGAACACCATGACCAGCCATGCTTTGTCCTGCAGCTTTGCCGCCGCATTGATGCTGTGCGGCGTCGCATCCGCTACCGGTGCCGATGACTCAGGATTGGTCACGCCGCAGATACTGATCGTCGATCACAGCCTGCCCGCCGCGCAGTTGCGAGCACAGGTACTCGCCGCCCGTCGCTACGACAGCTTCTGGAACAACGGCGACGAAGCGCTGGCGCGTGCCGCGTTGGCGCAGGATTTCATGGACCGCACTCTGCCCGCGGGCCGTGCCCAAGGTGTCGCCGGACCGCTGGCAGCCTCGAAGTTCGTGCGCACGGCGGTACCCGACCTGCGTTGCGATGTGGAACAAATGATCGTCGCTGGCGATCGAGTGGTCGCCCATCTGCACTTTCGCGGGCACTTCAGCGGACGCTTCAACCAAACCCAGGGACAGGGCCAAACCATCGACTTCATCGCCACCGACATCTACCGCATTAGCGACGGTCGCATTGCCGAGAACTGGCACCTGGAAGACAACCTGACCTTCATGCAACAGCTTGGGCTGGTATCGCACTAGACAAGGCGACGGCGATCGGAACGCCGAACAGGCCGTCTCCACCGCGCAAGGGCCACCTCGATCTCCACGCTGATGAATTCGCTGTACCGCGAGCCACAAGCTGTTCATTGAAAGGAGACCCACAATGCTGCCTGTCTATCTGTCTCCCGGCGTACGCACTCCGTTCGTCAAGGCGGGCGGACCGTTCGCCCGCCACAGTGCACTTGAGCTTTCCATGCCAGTAGCCAGAGCCATGGCGGACTTGGCCGCACCGGACTTTCTGATCTGGGGTCAGGTCATTCCCGACGTGACGGTGTCGAACATAGCGCGGGAGCTGGTCTTCGAGGCAGGGCTGGACCCGGAGACACCGGCGTTTTCCACGGTGCTGGCTTGTTCGACCAGCTTCATGGCCGCGATTGAGGCTGCGGGCATGATCGGCAGCGGCGGCACGCATCTGGCGCTGGTCGGTGGCACGGAAACGATGAGCCATGTGCCGCTGGCACTCAACATGGCTGCCGCCGATCGCATCGTGGCCGGGTTCGCCAAAGATCCGCGCGGGGTCGCGGGAATGATCGCGGCCACAACCGCAGCGGACTTTCAATTGCCTCGCCAGGCATGGGCCAACAAACAAAGCGGCCGTTCGCAAGGCCAGCACACCGAAGACACCGCCCGCCATTTCAATATCTCGCGGCAGGCACAGGACGAGCGCGCCTTGCTCAGTCATCGCGCGGCCATTGCGGGGCAGGACGCGGGCTTCTTCGAGGACCTGCTGGTAGCGTTCGATGAGGTCGAACGGGACGCGATTCCGCGTCGTGATACCTCGCCCGAGCGACTGGCAAACTTGCCGCCGGCATTCGATCCCGCAGGCACGTTGACGGCGGGCAATTCGTCGCCGCTGACGGATGGTGCGGCAAGTTTGTGGGTGGCCGATGAAGCCGGGATGGCGCGGTTGGGCCGCGAGCCAGCAGTCAGGTTGCTGGACTGGCAGATCGCGGCGATGGACTTCCGCCAAAGTGACGAGGGCATCCTGATGGCACCGGCGCGGGCGATTCCGCGGTTACTCGCCCGGCACCGATTGCGGTTTGCGGAGATCACGTCGTGGAATATCCACGAGGCATTCGCGGCGCAGGTGCTCGCCAACATCGCTGCCGCGTCGGATCCGATCTATCGGCGCGAAAAGGCCGGCGTCGACTTCGAATTGGGCGCGTTTGACTGGGCACGCGTCAACCCGCATGGTGGATCGCTGGCCATCGGACATCCGTTCGCTGCAACCGGGGCGCGCATCCTGAGCCAGGCTGCGAAGGAAATGGCGATACTGCCATCGGGAAGCTACGGCATCGTCTCGCTTTGTGCGGACGGCGGCCAGGGCACCGTGGCGTTGCTCCAACGGATCTAGCGTCAACCGGACAGAGTTTATGAGCGCCATCATTCCGCTGCTTCGGATTCGCCAGCCCGATGGCAATTTCCCGCTTGTTTGAGTTAGCGTCAACACCTAGGGAAGCTACGCTTCGGCCCCCTTTGTTACTCCACTCGTCTTGCTTGGCCAGCATAGGTCTGAGTCGTCGATGCGACTGATCTCGTGCCCTTGGTCGGGGCCGATTCGCTTTCGAGATGCCTGGGCCTAATTCCTTGATGCTCGTGCAATACCAGGCGAGTGGCTCCCCACCCACAGGCTGTATTCTTCGGTGGCTTGATCGCCGAGGCTTCGTCCCCCGCTTGATGCAACGCGCGCATGCCCGATGTGGCAGGGCGATGCATGACCAGCAATTTGTGCCCGTTGAACCCGCGCCTCATATCCATTGTCACTTTATGTGATCTTGCGCCACTCAATTTTTGACAAATCAGCCAGTCTTGCGACAGCTTATGCTCTCCATCAGTGACAGGTTTTGAAGATTTGTCCACTCCTCCTTTCCCCCGATCTCTGAGTGCGCATCGCGCTGGCGCTCGGGCTGAGGGGAGCATCGGGCGGTGCGCTGTCTCATGATCGGGACTGCTCAGGCGATCAATGCGCTCCACCCTTGGCCGGCAAACGCTCGAGGCCGCTGCGCAGGGTCGCAAGTCTCGCCTGTTGTGCCGGGTCGTTTCCGAAGCGCGTCGCGAACAAGCTGACGGTATCGGCCAGTCCGGACCTGGGCTGATCCATCTGGATCAGGCCGCGCAGGAACAGACTGCCGGGATTGTCCGGAAACAGGGCGACGGCCTGGTTGTCGACCGCCCAAGCCTTGTCCCATTGATGGGTCTTGATCGCGTAAATATTCGCCAGCTCGATCAGTGGCCACGGCTGGGTGCGATCCAGCGCAATCGCGGATTTCAACGCCGCTTCCGCACCGGCGTAGTCGCCGAGAGCTTCAGACGCCAACGCCATGGCGTTGAAGCCGTCAGAGAATTGCCCGTCCCGCGCCACGACTTTCTTTGCCTCGGCGAGTGCCCAGTGGGGATGGCCAAGGTCGGTCAGGCGCAGCGAACGTTGCGCCCAGGCGTGCGTCACCAGCGGGTTGGCCGGCAGGAAACGCAGGGTCTCGGACAGGTAGACCACCGAGATGGCGGGTTTCGTGGTGGCCGCCAGGTCGCCCTCCTTCCACATGTATGCGGTGATCGGCAAGTCGTCGAACAAG
>Ga0134126_10000890_pt1 | contig 37760 bp, 39 predicted proteins | sample KB31752_FD_96881 | JGI IMG/M metagenome (GOLD analysis project Ga0134126, IMG submission 96881) | Terrestrial soil microbial communities with excess Nitrogen fertilizer from Kellogg Biological Station, Michigan, USA - KB3-175-2 | ecosystem: Environmental > Terrestrial > Soil > Unclassified ...
CCGAAGGTGGCCATGGCTTCGGAAAGCCACAGCGTGGGATGTCGGTCGTGGGCGATACTCTCGACAGTAATTTCGGCTCAAGACCTTCCCGGGCATGGTCGCCTGTCAGCGATCGGCCTACGCCTTCAAAACCCACGACCTTATGGAACTCAAGCGGGAACTCGCCCAAGCGTTCTACGAGGGAGCACCCTTTATCCCGATCAGGACCCGATGTTTGGCGTCCCTCCGCCAGAGACGCCAAACTGGTACACGATCAAGCAGGCGCAGGAGCGCTACGGCATCGTGCGGGCCTGCCTCCTCGCGTACGCCAAGACCGCGGGAGTACTGCGTCTGGTCAGCGCCAAGAAGATTCTGGTCGACGCAAAGAAGGCGGACGACTTCTTCCTCGAGAGCTATGGACCGCTCAGTGAAGGACGGCTAATTCGAAAATTGGGACGGAGGGACTCTTGGAATCGAGCCAAACATCCTTTAGAATCAAAGGCAACAAGGATATATGGACTCGAAAGCGACAGGAACGATGACGGCTCGCATCTATCGCCCGGCGCCGAACGCCATGCAATCGGGCAAGGGCAAATCCAAGACGTGGGTGCTGGTGTACGAGCCGGCCTCCGCGCGCGAGATCGAGCCGCTGATGGGCTACACCTCGACCACGGACACTCAGACGCAGGTCCGGCTGAGCTTCGAGACGCTCGAAGAAGCCGAGAGCTACGCCCGTGAAAACGGCATCCCGTATTCGGTGCAGCTGCCGCACGTCCCCACGCCAAAGCGCTCGAGCTATCCGGACAATTTCCGTTTCGACCGCAAGACGCCGTGGACGCACTAAGGGCCGGTTGACCACGTCGTCGTGGATCTGTTGCCACGACCCAGGTTTCTGGCGACGCTGATCCCATGCGGTGCCGCGCACTCCTTATCGCCCTTGTTCTTTCAATCGCGCCGACCCTGGCACAGGCGGCCCCTGCCCTGTGGGAGGTCAGCGATGCCGACAGCAAGGTCTGGCTGTTCGGTTCGATCCACGTCCTGCCCAAGGACATCGTGTGGCGGACGCCGGCGTTCGACGATGTGCTCAAGCAGGTCGACCAAGTCTATTTCGAGGCCGATATCGGGCCGATGGGGCAGCTCGGCCTGATCCTCACCAGCCTCAAGATGGGCTTCACCCAGCACCAGGACTGGCTGCAGACCCTGACGCCTGATCAATCGTCGAAGCTCATGGCGGCAATCACCCCGCTCGGGATGACCGGCCCACAGCTCGGGGGCTACGCTCCCTGGCTCGCCGAAGCCATGGTGGAAAACGCGGTACTCCAAAAGCTCGGCTATCAGGCGGATCTCGGCGTCGATGAGACGCTGCAAGCCGAACTGCCCAAGGAAAAGAAGGGCTATTTCGAAACGGCCGCCGGCCAGATGCAGATGCTGGCGGACGCCCCTGAAGATCGGCAGATCACGCGGTTGATGACCACCGTCGATGACGTGCCGAACATGCCCAGGGAGATCAGCGACATGGCGAGAGCGTGGTCGTCCGGCAACGCCGACTCCCTCGCCAAGTCGGTCACCGACGATCCAACGATGGACAAGGGCTTCACCCAGACCATGGTACTGGACCGCAACGCCCGCTGGGCGCCGGTGATCGAACAGATGCTCGCTCAGAACCGCCAGAACCTGATTGTCGTCGGCGCCGGCCACCTTGTTGGCGACGGCAGCGTCATCGACCTGCTCACCAAAGCCGGCTTCACGGTGCAGCGGATTCAGTGATACCGGCGTACACCTCGAACGCTGGGAACCCGCCGATGTCCGTCGCCTCCGAACTGACCCGCCTCAAGCGCGACATCGACTCTCTGGCCGAGGAGATCGCCGTGAACTCCGGCCCACGCGCCAAAGCACCGCTCTCAGCCGGTGAGCGGCGGTCGCTCAAGGCCGAGATGCAGGCGCTCATCCAACGGCTGGATGAGCTGAGCGGAAAGCTCAGCGGCTAGGTCAGACGTCGCTGAGCCTGGTCCATTTGCCGTCGGCTTTGCTCGAGGCGATTGAAGCGGCGATGAACTGCATGCCTTCGACGCCGTCGGCGAGGGTCGGCAGCAGAGGCGCAAACTCCTTGCCCTGTCCGCGGATCACGGCGGCGAACTGGCTGTAAAGCGTCGCGAAAGCCTCCAAATAGCCCTCGGGGTGGCCGCTCGGAATGCGGACGTTCATGGAGGCCGCCGGCGGCTGGCTGATGGCGCCGCCACGCGTCAGGAGTTGTGCCGGTTTGCCCAGCTCGCTGAACCACATGTAGTTCGGGTTGTCCTGCCGCCAGCTCAGGCCGGCCTTCTCGCCATAGACGCGAAGCTGCAGCCCGTTCTCGTTGCCCGGCGCGACCTGGCTCGCCCACAGCATGCCGCGCGCGCCGCCCGTAAAGCGCAGCAGGATGTGGACGTTGTCATCGACCTTGCGGCCCTTGACGAAACTCTGCAGGTCGGCGCTCACGGAGTCCGTCTTGAGGCCGGTCACGAAGCGCAGCAAATTGTAGGCATGCGTGCCGATGTCGCCGATAGCCCCGCCGGCGCCGGAGCGCTTCGGATCGGTCCGCCAGGCCGCCTGCTTGTTGTTCGGATCCGCCGGCTCGCTGAGCCAGTCTTGCGGGTATTCGGCTTGCACGACGCGGATTTTGCCAAGCGCGCCGGATTTGACGAGCTCGCGCGCCTGCCGCACCAGCGGATAGCCGGTGTAGTTGTGGGTGAGCAGAAACCTTGCGCCACCCTTGGGTTTTATGGCCGCCAGCGCCCGCGCATCGGCCAAAGTCGAGGTCAGCGGCTTGTCGCAGATGACGTGAATTCCCGCTTCAAGAAATGCCTTTGCGGGACCGAAATGCACGTTATTCGGCGTCACGATCGATACCGCTTCGATGCCGTCCGGACGCGCCGCTTCCTTCTTCGCCATCTCCTCGTAGGAGGTGTAGATGCGGTCGGGCGCGAGCCCGATATTCTTGCCGCTTTCCCGCGCCACCTCCGGCCGCGAGCTCAGGGCTCCGGCCACCAACTCGTAGTCGCCGTCGAGCCGCGAGGCGATGCGGTGCACGTAGCCGATAAAGGCTCCCGTGCCGCCGCCCACCATGCCGAGACGAATCCGCCGCGCTCCGTTCTCCGCCATTTTCTTCTCCCTACCGATCGAGCCCGAGAATCTTGCGATTGGCCGCAAGGTCCGTTCCCGACGCCGCAAAATCGTCGAACGCCTTCTCGGTGACGTTGATGAGGTGTGCCGCGATGAACGGCGCGCCCTCGGCCGCCCCCTGCTCTGCCGACTTGATGGCGCATTCCCACTCGAGCACGGCCCAGCCGTCGAACCCGTATTGGCTGAGCTTGGAAAAGATGGCGCCGAAATCGACCTGCCCGTCCCCGAGCGAACGGAACCGGCCGGCGCGGTTCACCCAGCTCTGGTAGCCACCATAGACGCCCTGCCGGCCGGTTGGGTTGAACTCGGCATCCTTCACATGGAACATGCGAATTCGGTCGTGGTAGATGTCGATGTAGTCGAGATAATCGAGCTGCTGCAGGATGAAGTGGCTCGGATCGTAGAGCAGGTTCGCCCGCGGATGGTTCTTCACCCGCTCGAGGAACATCTCGTACGTCACGCCGTCATGCAGGTCTTCCGAAGGGTGGATCTCGTATGCCAAATCCACGCCCTGCCGGTCGAACTCGTCGAGGATCGGCATCCAGCGGCGCGCGAGCTCGTCGAAGGCCTCCTCGACCAGGCCGGCAGGCCGCTGCGGAAACGGATAGAGGAACGGCCACGCGAAGGCGCCTGAGAAGGTCGCGTGCGCCTTGATGCCGAGGTTCTTGGACGCGCCGGCGCACCATTTGAGATGCTGCACGGCCCATTCCTGGCGCTTCTTGGGGTTCCCCTGTACGGCCGGAATGGCGAAGCCGTCCGACAGCGTGTCGTAGACCGGATGCACCGCAACGAGCTGGCCGATGATGTGGCTCGCAAGGTCCGTGATGACGATCCCGTGCTTGGCCGCCACCGCGTTGAGATCGTCGGCATAGGCCTTGCTGGTCGCAGCCTTTTCGACGTCGATGAAAGCCGACACCCAGGTCGGAATCTGGACGCCTTTGTAGCCCAGGCCCGCCGCCCACGCGCAGATATGGTCGAGAGTGTCGAATGGCGCCTTGTCGCCCGCGAACTGGGCAAGGAAAATCGCCGGGCCTTTGATGGTCTTCATAGTTGGGCTCCCTGTCGGGCGGGCTCGGTCGCCGCCTTGACGTACGTAACTTGGCGCGAACGTCGACGCTCCCGCGACGACTGTCAAGCGCCGGAAACGTGCGATTGCCAACACGCTTCGGGCGGCTCGCGCCGCCCGAATTCCGTTCTATCTCAGTGCGCTTTGAGAAGTGCCCTCGCCTCGTCGGGAGGCAGTGCCGCAGGACGTTCGCAGGTGGTCGAGAGGGTCATCACCTGGCCCGTTTCGCCCGCTTTGAGGATTGACGTCATGACGTCGACCGCATGCAGCGCCGTATCGATGTCGCAACGGGCGTGCCGGCCGGTCTCGAACGCGTCCATCATGTCGGCAAGGCCGGCGTTGCGGTAGTTTGCCCGTGGCGTGGGCGTGTCCAGATTCTGATTGGCGACGCCGAATGGGTGATCCCATGGCACGACTTTCTCGCGAGCGCCGGTCGTGCCGGCAACGGTGACGTCGCCATTGAAGAAATTGGGATCGGGCACGAACACCGAGCCCTCGGTGCCGTAAAGCTCGATATTGTGGTGCCCGTGGCTCTGCACGTCCCAGCTCGCGCCGAGCGTGATGATGGCGCCGTTATGGAACTCCAGCACGGCATGGATCGTGGTTGGGGTGCCGACCTTGATGAAGGTGCCCTTGAACGGGCCTTCGGCCGTGACCTCGCGCTCGGTACGCGCCATCCCGGTGAACGCGGTGACCCGCTTGATCGGCCCGATCAGGCTGATCAGGTCGGTGATGTAATAGGGACCTAGGTCGAGGATCGGTCCGCCGCCTGGCTGGAAGAAGAAGTCCGGATTTGGATGCCAGTGCTCCATGCCGCGGCTGAGCACATGCATGGTGCCGGAGGCGATGCGGCCGATTTTTCCGCTGTCGATGATCGAGCGGGCCTGCTGGTGCGCGCCGCCGAGGAAAGTATCGGGCGCCGAGCCGACCTTGAGCTTGCGCTCGTTGGCCATCTTCCTGATGGCCTTGCCCTCGTCCACCGAGAGCACGAACGGCTTTTCCGAATAGGCATGCTTGCCGGCCGAAAGGATGTCGCTCGTGACCTTGTAGTGCACGGCGGGCACCGTCAGGTTCACGATGACGTCGAGCTCGGAGTTCTTGAGCAGCTCATCCGGCGTCTGTGCCTTCACCTTGTATTCGTCGGCCCGCTTCCTGGCGGCCTCGGGCAAGATGTCGGCGATGGCGCGGACTTCGAGGTTCCTGAACAGCGGCGCCAGCCGCAGATAGGCCTGCGAGATGTTGCCGGCACCCATGATGCCGACGCCATAGACCTTGCTCATGTCAGGCGGCCCACTTCTTCACGGACTCGATCGAGCGGCGAGCGAAGCGTAGCGCGTCGTTCGGCTTGTCGTGCTCGGCGACGAAATACTTCGCCTTGGTCTTGGCCTTGGCGGTGGCGAGCAGCGACTTCCAGTCGAGCGTACCGTAGCCCACGTCGGCCCAGCCGTCCTCGTCGACCGCTTCGCCTGCCTTGGCGATATCCTTGACATGGATCGCAGTGATCCGACTGCCGTATTTGTCCATCCAGGCGACCGGATCCTGCCCGCCCTTCACCACCCAGGCGAGATCCATTTCCCATTCGAGCGCCGGGGCAGCGGCAAGCAGCACATCCATCGGGAACACGCCGTCGGCGCCCTTTTTGAATTCCCAGTGATGGTTGTGATAGCCGAAGCCGACGCCAGCAGCGTTGAGCGCCTTGCCGATGGTGTTGAGCTTGTTGCCGAAATCGCGCCAGTCGCCCTTTCCCTCACGGAAATCGGCCGAGGGAGGCGCCGGGCAGTAGATGGTCTTGATGCCCACGGTCTGGGCGATCTTGACGGCGGCGGCGGTATCCTCGAGCTGCGCAAAACCGATATGAGCGGTCGGCATCACCAGTCCAGCAGCCTTAAGGCTCGCCGCATGGGCCGCAGGGTCGGCAAACTGGCCGCCCCAGCCCTCGACCTGCGTATACCCCAGGCGCTTGACCTCCTTGAGCACGTCGTCCTGCGCCCCCTCGTTGCGGGTGCTGTAGAGCTGGATGGAGAAATCCATGATGGCCTCTTTCTAGGCTGACCGATCACGCTGCCGAACGGCGATCGGCGGGAATGACTTTTGCGGCCCACGCCGGAGCCGCAATGATTCTGGCATGTATGGCGCTAGAGACGCTTGCCCGATGCGGTGTCGAACACGCTGCCGCGCGCCGGGTCGAACCCGAGCGTGATTTTCTGGCCGGTCGCAAGATGAATATCCGAAGACGTGCGAAATTTGATGGACTGTCCACCAACCTTGCTCCATCCGACCGTCTCCGAGCCCATCGGCTCGACCAGGTCGATCTCGCTCTGCACGCGGAACGGCATCTTCTCGGCATCGCCCCCAACGAAGATGTGCTCGGGCCGTACACCCAGGACGGCCTCCGTCTCGACCGCCGGCGAGCTGGAGAACTCGTACCCGTTGAGCGTCACCGAAGTATCGCCCAGCGCGAAGCCGGAGCCGCTCAGCTTGCCGTCGAGGAAGTTCATCGTCGGCGATCCGATGAAGCCGGCGACGAACAGGTTGACCGGCTTGTTGTAGATGGTGTGTGGATCGGCAAGTTGCTGGATGACGCCGTCGCGCATGATCGCGATGCGATCCGCCAGTGTCATCGCTTCGATCTGGTCGTGCGTCACGTAGATCATCGTGTTCTTGAGCCGCTGATGTAGCCGCTTGATCTCGACGCGCAGGTCCGAACGCAGCTTCGCGTCGAGGTTCGAGAGCGGTTCATCGAACAGGAACACGTCCACGTCGCGCACCAGCGCACGGCCGATGGCGACGCGTTGCCGCTGGCCGCCCGAAAGATTGGCCGGCTTGCGCTTCAGAAGCGGCTGGATTTGCAGGATTTCCGACGCGCGGGCGACGCGCGCGGCGATCTCGTCCCGTTTGACGCCGGCGACCTGCAGGCCGAAGGACAGGTTCTTCTCCACGCTCATCTGCGGATAAAGGGCATAGGACTGAAACACCATGCCGATGCCCCGGTCCTTGGGCTCCTCCCAGGTCACGTTCTTGCCGCCGATGAAGATCTGCCCGCCATTGATGTCGAGCAGGCCGGCAATGGCATTGAGCAGCGTGGACTTGCCGCAGCCCGAGGGGCCCAGCAGGACGAGAAACTCGCCGTCGTCGGCTGTAACATTGAGCTTCTGCAAGACCTTGAGGGCGCCGAAGCTGATGTCGAGGTCGCGGACGGATACTTGTGCCATAAATTCAGCCCTTCACTGCGCCGGCCGCGATCCCACGCACGAACCACCGGCCTGATACGAAATAGATGATGAGTGGAACGGCCGCCGCTTCGATCGTCGCCGCCATGTTGATGTCGTACGAGGGCACACCCTGCGTCGTGTGCACGATGTTCTGAAGCTGCACCGTCATTGGCCAGTTGGGACGGCCGGCAAAGATCACGCCGAACAGGAAGTCGTTCCAGATGCCGGTGACCTGCAGGATCAGCGCCACCACCGTGATCGGCACCGACATCGGCAGCATGATGTAAAAGAACGTCTGCCAGAAATTCGACCCGTCCACACGCGACGCTTTGAAGAGCTCGATCGGAAGGCCGGCGTAGAAGTTCCGGAACAGCAGCACCAGCACCGGCATGCCGAAGATGGTGTGGACCACGATGATGCCACCCAGCGTCGAGAACAGGTGCACCGTCCTCAGGCCGAGGATGATCGGGTAGATCACGACCTGGTAGGGAACGAACGCGCCGAACACCAACAAGCCGAAGAAAAACCCGGCGCCCCGGTAATTCCAGAAGGAGAGTGCGTACCCCGTGAGCGAGGAGATGCCGATCGACACGATGACGGCCGGCACCGTTATCTTCACCGAGTTGAAGAAACCCGGATGCAGGCCGGAGCAGTCGCCGCCGGTGCAGGCGTGCAGCCAGGCATCGATCCAGGGCTGGACCGTCGGATGCTGCGGCAGCGACAGGATATTGCTGGAGAGGACCTCCGGCATGGCCTTCAGCGAGGTGATCACCATCACGTAGACGGGGATCAGAAAGAAGATCGCCGAAATGATCAGGAACGCATAAAGCCCGACGCGACCGGCTGTCACGCGCTTGGGGCGGGCGCCCCAGGGCTCCTCGGCGGTCCGAACGGCGGTATCCATGGTCGTCGCAGTCATGCCGTCACCACCTTTCGTCCGGAAAACGCCCGATACAGCCCTACGCCTCCGAGCACGATGACGACCGGCAGCAGCATCATCGTCGCGGCGGCCATGCCCTGCGCCGCATTTTGCCGGTCGCTCAGCATCTGCAGCACATAGACCGCCGGCATCATGGTTGCGTTGCCGGGCCCGGCCCCAGTCATCGAGACGATGATGTCATAGATGCGCAGCGTGCCGATGCACTGCAGGATCAGCGTCGTCGCCACGGCGCCGCGCATCATCGGCAGCGCGATGAACAAATAGGTGCGCCAGGCCGGGATGCCGTCGACGCGTGCCGCTTTCCAGATCTCGGCGTCGATGCCGCGCAGCCCGGCCAGCAGGATCGCCATGGTCACACCGGCGCCTTGCCAGACGCCCGCGACGACCAGGCCATAGAGAGCCGTCTTGGCGTCGTTGAGCGGCGAAAAGTAAAAACTCGTCCAGCCGAATTCGTGCATTGTGGCGTTGAGGCCGTAGTTCGGATCGAGCACCCACTGCCAGACGAGGCCGGTGACGATCAGCGACATCGCGAACGGATAAAGGAAGATCGTGCGCAGCAGGTCTTCCTGCTTGATGCGCTGATCCATGAACACAGCGAGCAGGTACCCGAACACCAGATTGGCGATGATCGACAGAATGCCGAACAGCCAGATGTTCTTGACCGCGGTCAGCCAAATGTCCGTCGACCACAGCCGCTCATACTGGTGGAAGCCGATGAACTTGTAGTCCGGAAAAACGACGGTGTTGGTGAAGGAAAAGTAGACCGAAAGTCCAATGCCGAAGATGTAAACGCCGACCGAAACGATCATCAGCGGGATAGTCGCGATGACCGACGAGATCGGGAGCTTCCTTCTGGTCCGCTCTGCCATTTGCTACGCCTCTCTGGCGCGGCCAAGGCGCATCGCCCAAGGGGTGGGTGCCGGCCGTCAGGCCGGATCATAGACCGTCGAAACCGTTTCGACGATCACCCTGGATGGCTCCCCCCAAACGAACGCCCGCGCGCCGCCTGAATAAGAAGAGGCGCTGTCGATATGACAGCGCCTCCAGACTGCTGACGCTTAGTTCGCGTTCTTGAGGATGTTCACGTAGTCGGCCTGAGCCTGGTCGACCGTATAGGTCGGGTCGTTGAAGAACTTCGTGAACAGGTCGTTCATCTGGTTGGTCGTGTCGTTCGACAGCCAGCGCTGGGCGTCGGTCACGATCTCATCCGGATGGTTGTTGAAGATGTCGAGCGCCTTCTGCAGGCAGGGATCAGCCGATCCCATATCGACATCCGAACGCACGGGCGAGGAGCCCTTGGCGTTGTTGAAGGCCAACTGCACGGCCGGCGAAATGATCAGGTTCGCCAGACGCTTCTGGGCGGCTTCTTTGTTCGGGTCCGTCTGCTTGGGGAACACGAACACGTCGCCGCTGGTCGTGGCCGTCGGGTGGGCGTCGTCGAAGCCAGCGATGCAGCCATAGTCCTTGGTGCCCACTTCGCCCTTGGCGGCGAATTCACCACGCTCCCAGTCGCCCATGATCTGCACGGCGGCCTTGCCGGAGTCGACGAGCTTCCAGGTGTCGTTCCAGTTGCGGTTCGCGTAGCCGTCGTCGGAGTAGGCGCGCAACGACTTGAAGTCGGTGAGCAGCTTCTTCATCTCCGGCCCGCCGGCGAGCGCGAGATCCTTGTCACGCAGGATCTTGTCGCGCATGTCCTTGCCGAGCTCCTCGGTCTGCAGCACGCCGAACGCACCGGCGATCTGCCAGCCGCCGCCGTCGCCACCGATGGCGAACGGAATGACGCCGTTGGCCTTGAGCTTGGGCGCATCGGCCAGGAAGTCCTGGAAGTTATGGGGTTCGGGCAGGCCGGCGTCCGCAAACACCTTCTTGTTGTACCAGGCCCAGTTCCACGAGTGAATGTTGACCGGCACGCACCACCAATGGCCGTCGACGAGGCAGCCTTCCGACACTTCGTGCGGACGGATGACCTTCTCCCAATTGCCGGCAGTGGCGAGATCGGTGAGATCGAGGAGCTGGTTGTTCTTGATCAGCTCTTCATACTCGCGGCCCGGGTTGAACTGCGAGGCGCCCGGCGGGTCGCCGCCCTGAATGCGCTGCATATCGGTCGTGCGCGCCGTATTGCCGTCCGCAATGGCATCATCGACCCACTTGTCGCCGGCGCCATCATTGTTGAACGCATCCCGGAACTGATGCACGGCCGCGGTCTCGCCCGGGGACGTCCACCAGTGGATGACCTCGAGGTCCGTCGCACGCGACGCCGCCGAGGTGGCCAACACCGTAGCAGCCGCCGCGAGGGCGACCACCGAAAGTTTCTTCATAATGCAATCCTCCCAACGTTGACCGGAAGCGGATGCTTCCGACCCCCTGCCCTCACCCGTGAAAGCCTTCCTCAAAGCTCTCTCGACGGACAGCGTGAAATCGATTACACGAAACCTCGAATGAGATCAATGCAATCGATTTCAAAATCTTCAATCACTTCTTGCGTCCCTGTCAAGATCGAACTAGAGAGGCGAGCGTGAGGCGGCGATGAGGGCCGCTGTCGTCCATGGACAGCTCCAGAAAACAACCGACAATTCAAGACGTTGCGCGGCACGCCAACGTCTCCGCTGCAACTGTCAGCCGTGTGCTCAGCACGCCGGACCGGGTGTCTGAGGCGACGCGCGCCCGGGTGACGAGCGCGGTTACCGAGACCGGTTACACGATCAACCAGGCGGCCCGCAGTTTACGCCTGCAGCGAGCCCGCACCATCCTGACGGCGATGCCGGGGATCGGCAATCCCTACTACTCGACCGTGCTCGAGGCGGTGGTTACAACGGCCGCGACGCGCGGCTATGGCGTGCTCGTCACGGGTCGCCTGGGCGACGATCCGGCGCGCTGGCTGTCGGACTATTTCTTGTCGAACCGCGCCGACGGCCTGCTGCTGTTCGACGGCTTTCTGGATACGCGCAAGCTGCATGCAATTTCCGCCGACGGCAGCGCCATGCCGCTGGTCGCAGCCTACGACGAACTGCCGGATCCGCAGATCAACTCGGTGATCACCGACAATCTTCAGGCCGCCGAGCGGGCGGTGCAGCATCTGTTTGACCTCGGTCACCGCAAAATCGGCCACATCAGCGGCCCCTCGCGCAACACGTTCCCCAACGAAAGGCTCGTGGGGTTCCGCAAGGCGATGTTCGAACGACGCCTGCCGGTTCGCGAGGACTGGATCTTCCCTGGCAACTACGCCATGCAGAGCGGCGAGGCCGCCGCCGCCCATTTCGCGGCCCTCCCGGAGCGTCCGACAGCAATCTTTGCCGCCAATGACGAGATGGCGATCGGACTTATCTCGAGCTTCCGCCGCCACGGAATCGAGTGCCCGCGCGATATATCGGTCATGGGCTTCGACGACATCACCATTGCGCACAACTACTTCCCGGCCCTCACGACGATGCGTCAGCCGCGCGAGGAAATCGGACGCATCGCCACCGAAACCCTGGTCAACATCCTCGAAGGCAACCACGAAAGCCGCGAGCCGGTGCGCGTGGTCCTGCAGTCCGAACTGATTGTGCGCGAAAGCACAACCAGCCCCGCCAGAGCGTGACGGCGGCGGCGGAACCGGATACATCGGGCGCACGGCCCCGTAGCTCAGCGGATAGAGCAGCGGCCTTCTAAGCCGTTGGTCGCAGGTTCAATTCCTGCCGGGGTCGCCAATCCGCACCAAGCCTGCCGGCCACTCGGATTCTAACATCTGAGCGCTTATTTACGCTTTGTTGCGAAATCCAGCAGATATTCGTCAGAGTATTACTTGCTCTTTTTATCGATGATACTTAATCGCTCCGGGTTGCGTCACCATGGACGACTTTTCGACTTCAATTCACTCAGGCCCTCGGGGCAAAACTGCATTTTCAGCGCCTCTCGACGTGCGCTACGTCGGTCCCCTGCTTGGCCGCTACGGCTTTGCCGCCAAAGACGAAACCGGAGACAGCAAGACCGCGGTCTATGCCTGTCGCACCGCCGGCCTGTCGCCGCATGTCGTTTCCCTCGTTGCGCCTGTCTCGGTTCCGGTCAACGATCATACGAACCTGCTGCTCGATCATGTCGGCCTGCTCCAAGGCCACGTGACCCGGAGCACCAATAACGGTTTCGAGCTTGCCATCGACTGCACGAGCTTCGAGCGCGAAACCCTCGCGGCAAAAATCAATTGGCTGAAGCGCTATCGACTGCACAAGGCCGACGAAAAACGCAAATCCGGCCGGTTCCTGCCTCGGCGGCCGGACGCCACCATTACCCTGCAGGACGGTACCAGCGCCCGCTGCCTCGTGATCGACGTTTCGACCTCAGGGGCTGCCATTTCGTCCCACATCTCTCCTCAGGCCGGCGAGCACTTGCGGCTCGGTACCCTTCCGGGCCGGGTGATCCGGACGATGGACGTCGGCTTTGCGATGGTGTTCGACCAACCCTGCCCAAACGACGAAATCGAAGCAAGAATCCACGGTTAGCTCGCGCAGACCCGCGACGCGGCTGCTACTTCAGAGGAGCTTGAGGCCGTCGCCGGCGGTGTACGTGCCGAACAGCTTGCCGTTGGTGGCATCGATGAGCTGCAGCGGCTGCGAGCCCTGCCCGCCATTGTTCACATAGGCATAGGCGACGGCAATGAACTGCTGCTTCAAGGTCAGGTCGAGCCCCTCGAACAGTGGCGTCACGCCGATCTTGGGGGGCGAATCGAGCGCCTGCACGCCGGTGAAGATTCCCTGGTTGATCAGCGTCACGAGGAATGCCTTGCGGGCCCCTTGATCCATGGAATCGGGATCGACGACGGAGATCGCTGACGGCGCTTCCGGCGTGATCGTTGACGGCGCCGCAGCGCTCGACGAGGACGCCTCGGGGCTCGATGACGACACGTCAGCCGGCGAAGATGACGGCTCGGTCCTCGACGACGGGGAAGCACTCTCCGACGCCGCCGGGCTGGCGGACACCGACGAAATCTCGGCTGTTTCCGTCGACGACGCAGCCGACGCACTTTGCGTCGCCGGACCGCCCTGCAGGGCGCGGGTGATCAGGAAGAGCGCGGTCACGATCACGACGGCGGCGGCGAGAACGCCCCATCCGACGAGCTTTTGTTGTCTGGTTCGCCGGGCCAAAGTCCGTTCCACGCAAGCCAAGAGGACAGCTCAGCCCACGCGAAGAACGAAGTCCGTCGCGGCACTGATTCCGCACTCTTATTTGAACTGGCGGCGAATGGCCACTTTGGCCGAAAACGGGCGCAGGTGCGGCGTCAGCTCTGCTCCGCCATGCGCTTCAGGGCGGGCAGCACAGTGTTCTGCCACCCGCCGGCAAGCTGATCGTAGAAATCTCCGATCGCCTCACGTTCGAAATCGTCCCAGCCATCGTGCATCAGCCGGACCATTGTGCCCGATGCTGCTTCGGTATCAAGACCGAACTGGACCAAAGTCTCAGGCGTGCCAGGGACATACCAGGTGAAGTTGAATCTATGCGGCGGTTGCATCAGCTTGATGTCGCAATGCGTCGCGCCGCCGGTATCGCCGGCCGCCCTTCTTTCCGGATCCTCTTGTATGAAGAAGGTCGTTCCCACCTTCGGATGATAATCCATCGCGCCGAGCCATTTGGGCAGGGTCGCGGCACCGACCAGGACGTCCCAGACGCGCTCAATCGGGCGGTCGACGGTAATTTCGGCGACGATCGGCAACAGCGGTTCGCCCATTGGCATCTCCTAACAAATCCTTGGGCTCAACGGCCTGGCTTGCCGGTTCGTTCATAACGCGAAACGATTGTCGCCGACGTTAAGCCACATTCGTCTCGTTGCTGTCAGAGTGAAGGCGAGGAGGATTGCGCGGTGAAGAGCCCGGCCCATTATGCTGAGGTTCGGCCCTGGTGGCACAAAGCCAGGCCGTTTTCGGTGGCCGAACTGGTCGCCGACGGCATCGTGCACGGCATCGGCATCGCCTTCGCCATCAGCCTGGGCACCGTGCTCATCGTTTTTGCCGCGATCGGCACGGCCCGGCCGGAGCTTCCCGCCATCATCGTCTACCTGGTGACCCTGCTGCTGGTGCTGGGCGTATCTCTTGCCTTCAACCTGGCGCCGGTGTCCGGCTTCAAGAAGGTCATGGCCCGGCTCGACCAGGCGGCCATCTTCCTGTTCATCGCCGGAACCTACACCCCGTTCCTGGCGATCCTCGGCGGCACCCGCGACGGGCAATTGCTGACGGTGCTGGTCTGGGGCGCGGCGCTGGTCGGGGTCGCCCTCAAGCTTATCGTACCACAGCGTTTCGGGCGCATGGCGCTGGTGCTCTATCTCGCCATCGGCTGGAGCGGCGTTCTCGTCTTCCAGACGCTGGCGACGGTGCTCCCCCCGGTGGCGTTCTGGCTGCTGGTCGCCGGCGGTATCACCTATTCGGCCGGCATCATCTTCCACGTCTGGGAGCGGCTCAAGTTCCAGAATGTGCTGTGGCACATCTTCGTCGTCGCCGGATCGATCTGCCATTTGTGGGCGATCTTCGACTGCATGGTGCTGAGCCGGCTTTAGCCCCGGCGGTGGGCTGAGCGAGCCCGTTTGGGATCGATCGGACAGAGACAAATCTCTAGTTCGATGTGCCCACGCGCGAATTCTCGAACCTGTCACCGACCTTGAGGCCGATCTCGACCGACCGGCCGCCCGCGATCTCCATCACGAAACGGATCGGGCCGCCGGAGGGAATGGGCGTCGTATCCATCGGCCGGGCATTGACGTGGATCGACTTCACGATGCCGTCGGCCGAAATGAAGATCATGTCGAGTGGGATCAGCGTGTTCTGCATCCAGAACGCCGCCTCCTGCTCCTGGTGATAGTCGAACAGCATTCCAGCATCAGGCGCGAGCGAGGTGCGGAACATCAAGCCCTTCTCGCGCTCGGCCTCGGTATCGGCGATCTCGACGGTGAAGCTGAAGTCGCCTTTCGCGGTGTGGAACACAGCATGGTTGTCGGCGCTGCAGGCCGTTGCAACCGTCACGAGCAGCAGCGCGGCAGCCAGCCGGGCGGCCCGGAAAGCCGTACGAAGGATCGACAAAATGCTCATGGAATCAGTCGCTTAATGCGATGACGGAGCGTCGCCCCAACCATCGGGCCGGATCTCGGCAACCATCAGGCCCTTGGGGCCGGTGCCGTATCGGACGAGCACGTACTGGCCCGGACGGAGCTCGGTGATGCCGAAGCGGCGTAGCGTCTCCATATGCACGAAGACGTCGGGCGCGCCCTCGCCGGCCGAGAGGAAACCGAAGCCGCGAATGCGGTTGAACCACTTCACCTCGAGCCGCTCGAGCTTGCTCGTCGGCTCAACCGTGACGTGGGTGCGTGGCGCCGGCATCTGTGCCGGATGGCGTGCCGTCGACTCGTCCATCGACAAGATGCGGAAGGCCTGCAGGCCACCCGGGCGGTTCAGCGCCTCGACGACGACGCGAGCCCCCTCGTAAGCAGTCTGATAGCCGTCGCGACGGAGGCAGGTCACGTGCAGCAGCACATCGGGACGGCCATCATCCGGAACGATGAAGCCAAACCCCTTGGCCACATCGAACCACTTGATGGCACCTGAAATTTCGATGACGTCGAGATGGGCAGAGTCTACAACGGGCGTCGCGCTATCGAGCGGACGCAGTCCGGGCTTGTCGCCTCCGGCCGGAAGTTTAGCCGCCATGCCCCCAAACGCCTCTTTGCACTTGCCGGGACGCAACCCCGGTACGCAGTCAATAGACTCACCTTGGCCGATTCAGATTCAAAAGTTAAGGAGTCCTTGCGACTTTCTTGGGCAGCGCCGATGCCAATTCACAACACTGTTGCAATGAAGGCTCAGCGGCGCGGAGGCTATCCTTCCAGCACGGGAGTGGGACAATGAAGTATCTGCATACGATGGTGCGCGTCACCGACATCGACGCGAGCAAGCGCTTCTACTGCGATGGACTCGGACTGCGCGAAGTGCGCCGCAGCGACAACGAGAAGGGCCGCTACACGCTGGTCTTCCTCGCGGCGCCCGGTGACGACGACGCGCAGGTCGAGCTGACCTACAACTGGGACCCCGAGGTCTATGCCGGCGGCCGCAACTTCGGCCACCTCGCCTACCGCACCGACGATATCTACGCCCTGTGCAAGCACCTGATGGATATTGGGGTGACCATCAACCGGCCGCCACGCGACGGGCACATGGCCTTCGTCCGCTCGCCCGACAACATCTCGGTCGAACTGATCCAGAACGGCACTCTGCCGCCGCAGGAGCCGTGGGCCTCGATGCCCAATACCGGCGTGTGGTGAGGCCACCCGTCATCGCCCTGTCGAGCAGGGTTCGGATCCGACCGGCGCGAGCACGAAGGAACTTCGGTCGGCCGAACGAGGCGGGTTCGGATCGATCGGCCGAGGCCTTAAGAAACCGCTAACCAGCCGGCTTAGCCGCCGCTTCACCGAGACTGCCTAAGGTTGTTCCGACCGCCGCCCATTCCGGCGGATGTTCGGAGCGCGGCATGCGGCGACTGTTGAGCGGGCTGGTGTGCCTCGTAACCCTGAGTGCATGCGCCATCTCGCCGGCCAATCTCTACGCCGGCTACCGGCTCGACTTCGGCACCTATGTCGCCAACTCCGGCGTCAGCACATTCTGCTTCGCGCCCAATCTGAGGCTCGCCATCTGGAGCATCGAGAGCCATTTCGGCCGCCACGTCGTGGTGACCTCGGGCTATCGAAACCCGTGGCACAACGCCGACGTCGGCGGCAAGGAAGACAGCTACCACATGAAGTGCATGGCAGCCGATATCTTCATCCCCGGCGTCGACAAGGGCCAGCTCATCGCCTTTGCCTACCGCGATCCGCTGGTGGGCGGCATGGGCTGCTATCCGGGCCAGGGTTTCGTCCATATCGACGTGCGCCAGCGCCCGCCCGGCTGGACCCATCCGGTGACCTTCTCGGGGTGCTAAACCGACGGGCAAAACGCTTGCGCGCCAGGGAGCGACTCTCTATAGACCGCGGGCGCCGGAGGCGCCCATCGTCTATCGGTTAGGACGCCACCCTTTCACGGTGGAGAGAGGGGTTCGACTCCCCTTGGGCGCGCCAGTCCTCGGTTGACGGGCATCGGCGAAACTTATACTTGGACGTCGTTCTCCGCGCCCATCGTCTAGCGGTCAGGACACCGCCCTCTCACGGCGGGAACAGGGGTTCGATTCCCCTTGGGCGCGCCACTTCCCGAAATCACCGGCGCAACAAAAAGCCCCGCCGTCAGGCGAGGCTCGATTTGTTGCCGACGTTCAATGGCCCCATGGCGGCGGACCGCCCGGACCACCGGGGCCCATCGGACCGCCCGGTCCCATCGGGCCGGGTCCGTACAGCCGGTGCCGGTCGAGGATGTCGCCGCTGCAGCTATCGACATCGAGCTCGTACCAGCGGAAGCCACGGCGGGCATCGACGAGGAAATCGTCGCCGGCATCATTGTAGTGCCGGAAATCCGAGTAGCCCTGCCTCGAGAGCAAGCGGAAGATCTGGCGCGGACTGAGGCAGTCGTCCGGCGGCGGCGGTCCGCGATGAAATCCCGGCGGCGGTCCCGGCGGGGGCGGATTGCCGATGGTCAGCCCGAAGCTGAAGTTCGGTGGCGGCGGACCGGCCGCGAAGGCCGAGCTGGCGCCGAGGGCGAGAGCCGCCGCGAGCGCCAGGGCGCCGAGCGAGAGTCTGGTCATTGGGGTCACCTCACATGCACCTCGCGAATCCGCGAGGCTTCCGTGAACAAAGCGCTGAACTTCGTGGCGGTTCCATGACGCGTAGCATTCTAAGCGCCTGAATAGTGTCAGGAATTCTTCAGGCAGCGGTGCGCGTACCGCTCACGGCGTGCGGCACGCCGGCACCGGCATCGCGGCTGTCCCAAACGACCCAGTACCTGCCGCCGGCATCGGGGACCAGCACTTCGCACGGCCGGTCCATATGCGCCGAAAACTGCGCCTGGTTCCTCGCCTCGAGCGCCGCGACCTCGCGGGTCGGATGCGGTCCGTGCGCCCGTCCCTCGAAGTCCACCCACCATTTTCCCTGGCTGAAAATGACGATGTAGAGCGCCTTTGCCATCCCAGTGCCCGCCGCCCAAGCCCGATGTAGTCAAACTATCATCGAAGTATCCGGCGGATATGCCCGGTGCAGGTTTCGCACAGAAGCTTTGGCACGGTGGAAAGGCGGTGGCGCCGACCTTACCAAAGCTTATGCTAGCTTACTGAACCATAATGTTACTTCGCACCGCGCCCTTCCCATATTCGAGCCCGGAGCGCTCCACATGACGGAGCCCACAACATCCGGGTCGAAGATGAAACTCTTCACGCGCATTGCGATCGCCGTCGTGCTGCTCGGCATCGCCGGGGTCGTCGGCTGGATGTACCTTGCCCCGTCCGAGGCGCGGGTCGAACCGGCGACGCTCAAGGTCACTCGCGGCGACATCGCGGAAACCGTGCTCGCGTCCGGCTCGCTCGAGGCCAGCAACGTCACGAGCGTCGGCGCCGAAGTCTCCGGCACTATCCAGACGCTGTCGGTCAAGCTCGGCGATACCGTCAAGAAGGGCGATCCGATCGCCCAGATCGATTCCACCAACCAGCAGAATGCGGTGAAGTCGTCGCAGGCGGCGCTGCTCAACCTGCAGGCGCAACTGCAATCCAAGCAGGCCGACCTCAGCGGCGCCCAGGCGGCACTCGATCGCGCCACCACGCTGTCGACGCAAAAGCTCATTTCGACCGCCGACCTCATGACCGCACAGTCGGCATTGGCGGCCGCCAAGGCGGCCATCGCCTCGCTCAATGCCCAGATCAGCCAGGCCCAGCTCGCCGTCGACGACGCCAATCTGGCGCTGTCGCGCACCCGCATCACCGCGCCGGTCGACGGCACGATCGTCGCGGTCCTGGTGACCGAGGGCCAGAGCGTCAACGCCAATCAGACCTCGCCGACGATCGTCAAGATCGCCGACCTCGACACCATGATCATCAAGGCCCAGATTTCCGAGGCCGACGTGACCAAGGTCGCGCCTGGCCAGAAGGCGACCTTCACCATCCTGGGTGATCCCAGCACCAAGATCCCGGCGACGCTGCTCTCGGTCGAGCCCGCACCGGATGCGATCACCACCTCGGACACCGGCCTGAGCAGCACCGACAATGCGGTCTACTACAATGGCCTGTTCTCGGTCGCCAATCCGGACCACCGCCTGCGGATCGCCATGACGGCGCAGGTGACCATCACCATCAACGCCAAGACCGGCGTCCTGACATTGCCCGCCTCGGCGCTCGGCACGCAGACGCCCGATGGCGGCTACCGGGTGCTGGTCTATGATGCCTCGAGCGGACGCGTGCATCCGACCGACGTGAAGGTCGGGCTCAACGACAACATCACTGCCGAGATCGTCAGCGGGCTCAACGAGGGCGACCTCGTGGTCATGCCGCGTGGCTCGACCCAGACCAGCCCGGCGACCACGAACAATAACCGGCGCGGGCCGGGCGGCCTCGGCGGCGCCGGCGCGCTGTTCGGCGGTGGCGGCGGACGCCGGGGCGGTTGAGATGGCCGACACCCCGCTGATTTCCCTGCGCGGCATCACCCGCCGCTTCGCGGCCGGCAGCGAAAGCGTCACGGTGCTCGACCATATCGATCTCGACATCCGGTCGGGCGAGATGATCGCCATCGTCGGCCAGTCGGGCTCCGGCAAGTCGACGTTGATGAACCTGGTCGGCTGCCTCGATACGGCGAGCGAAGGGACCTATACCTTCGCGGGCCGCGACATCAGCAAGCTCGCGCCCGACGAGCTCGCCGAGCTGCGGCGCGAGCATTTCGGCTTCATCTTCCAGCGCTACCAGCTCCTCTCCGACCTCAATGCCGTCGAAAATGCCGCGATGCCGGCGATCTATGCCGGCGTCGACAATAGCGCGCGCACCCGCCGCGCCACCGACCTGCTGGTCCGCCTCGGCCTCGGCGACCGGCTGCGCAACCGCCCCGGCGCCTTGTCCGGCGGCCAGCAGCAGCGCGTCAGCGTCGCCCGGGCGTTAATGAACGGTGGCGAAGTCATCCTCGCTGACGAGCCGACCGGCGCCCTCGATTCCAAGAGCGGCGCCGACCTCATGGGCTTGCTCAAGGAGCTTCACGGCGAGGGCCACACGATCATCATCGTCACCCACGATCACGACATCGCGGCGCAGACCGACCGCATGATCGAGATCAAGGACGGCAAGATCATCTCCGACACCCGGACGGCGGAAATACCTCACGGTACCAATGTCCGGAGCGCCGGCCAGCGCAGGTTCAATCCGCTGCAGTGGGTGGATCGCGGGGTCGAGGCAACGCGCATGGCGCTTCGGGCCATGGCGTCGCACAAGCTCAGGACCTTCCTTACCATGCTTGGCATCATCATCGGCATCGCCTCGGTGGTGTCGGTGGTCGCTCTTGGCCAGGGCAGCCAGGAAACGGTGCTGCAGAACATCGCCGCGATCGGCACCAACACGATCAACGTCTACCCCGGTACTGGCTTCGGCGACCGCGGCCAGGGCCGCATCCGGACGCTGGTCGCGTCCGATGCCGATGCCCTTGCCAAGGAGCCCTATGCCGACAGCGTGACGCCGCGCGTTTCGACCAACCAGTCAGTCCTGTTCAACAACGTCGCGGTCAATGCGCAGGTATCCGGCGTCGGTGTGGATTATTTCCGCGTCAGCGGGTCCACCCTCAGCGACGGCGGCAGCTTCGACAACCGCTCTGTCGACCAGCGCGCCCAGGTGGCGGTGATCGACACCAACGCCCAGACCGCCATCTTCACGCATGGAGAAAACCCCATCGGCCAGGTGATCGTGGTCGGCAACGTGCCCATCCGCGTCATCGGCGTGGTCGCGCCGGCGACCACGTTCGGCCCAGGCAGTTCGAACCCGAGCATCTACATGCCATACACGACGGTGATGGATCGCATCCTTGGCCAGCACTATCTGAGCCAGATCACCATCCGCGTCGCCGACAACGCCGACATGGATCAGGCCGAGACCCAGATCACCGACCTGCTGACACGGCTGCATGGCGGCAAGACCGATTTCTTCCTGCAGAACACCAACACGATCCGCGATACCATCCAATCGACGAGCCAGACGCTGACCCTGCTGATCTCGGCCATCGCCGTGATTTCGCTGATCGTCGGCGGCATCGGCGTCATGAACATCATGCTGGTGTCGGTGAGCGAGCGGACGCGGGAGATCGGCATCCGCATGGCCGTCGGGGCCCGCCGTGGCGACATCATGCAGCAATTCCTCACCGAAGCCGTGCTGGTCTGCATCGTCGGCGGCGCGGCGGGCGTCCTCCTGAGTTTCGGGCTCGGCTTTGCGCTGAGCCACTTCCTGTCCGGCGCCCGCGTCTCCTATTCAACCGTGTCGATCGTCGCGGCTCTGGCATCTTCGACACTGATCGGCGTCGTATTCGGCTTCATGCCGGCGCGTTCGGCCGCGCGCCTCGATCCGGTACAAGCCCTCGCCCGCGAATGACCTGTTCATCTGCGACGAAGTGATGGGCTGGGACCCTTTGCGTCGGCGCCACTAACATGTCAGTGTCCGCCCGCTTTCGACGGAGGACGATGATGGCCGGCTTCAAGACGCGGCAGGTGGGCAAGACCGGAGTGCGGGTGACCGAACTGGGATTCGGCAGCGCCAGCATCGCGGGTATCTTTGCCGAGGTGCCGGACCAGCAGGCCCGCGATACAGTGACGGCCGCCGTCCAATCCGGCATCAATTTCGTCGACACCGCCCCGCAATACGGTCTCGGCCGCGCCGAGCACCTGGTGGGCGATGCGCTGCGCTTCCACCGCGACGGCGTGGTGCTGTCGAGCAAGGTTGGCCGCTTGCTCGCGCCTTATGCCGGCGACCAGGTCAATCGGGACGCCTGGATCAAGCCGTTTCCGTTCCAGATCGTCTACGACTACTCCTATGACGGCATCATGCGCTCGGTTGAGGACAGCCGGCAGCGGCTGGGGCTGGCCGGCATCGACATGCTGTTCGTCCACGACATCGGCGTGATGACGCACGGCAAGGAGCAAAACGACATCTACTGGAAGCAGCTCGCGACCGGCGGCTACAAGGCGCTCAGCGAGCTCAAATCGTCCGGCCAGGTGAAGGCGATCGGCCTGGGCGTCAACGAGTGGCAAGTGCTGATGGACGCGCTCGAGCTCGGCGACTGGGACGTGTTCCTCCTTGCCGGCCGTTACACGATGCTGGAGCAGACCTCGCTCGACCCGCTGCTCACCACATGCCTCAAGCGCGGCACGTCGGTCATCGCCGCCGCCCCGTTCAATGGCGGCGCCCTCATGGGGACCGGCAAGTGGAACTACGGCAACGCGCCCGAAAGCGTCATCAAGCGCGTCGGCGAGCTCGAAGCCTTCTGCAAGGAGCACAAGATTCCGATCGGCGCCGCAGCCCTGCAATTCGCGCTGACGCATCCGGCCGTCTGCTCGGTGCTGACCGGGCCGCGCTCGCCCGCCGAGATGAAATCCACCCTCGACTGGTGGAGTGTCGACATCCCGCACAGCTTCTGGCGCGACCTGGTCGCAGCCGCGCTCGTCGACCCGCGGACGCCGCTGCCGACGGCCTGAGCGTTACCTATCCAGCGGTCATGCGTTAGAGGCGCATGGCCGCGCAGAAGGGCAGCAATTTCGTCATTTATGCCGCCCTCGCCGGCAATCTCCTGGTCGCGGCGACAAAATTTGTCGCTGCCTGGCTGACCGGCAGTTCCGCAATGCTCAGCGAGGGCGTCCACTCGCTGGTCGACACCGTCAATGAGATCCTGCTCCTTTACGGCCTGCGCCGATCCGGGCGGCCGCGCGATACCACGCACCCATTCGGCCACGGACGCGAGCTCTACTTCTGGAGCTTCGTGGTTGCGCTCCTGATCTTCGCCGTCGGCGCCGGCGTCTCGTTCTACGAGGGGGTGATGCACATCCTCATGCCCGAGCCGATCGAAACACCCAGCGCGAACTACATCGTGCTCGCCTTGTCGGCGATCTTCGAGGGCGTGAGCTGGACTGTCGCCCTGCGCGAGTTCAACGCCGAAAAGGGTGAGTTCGGCTATCTCGAAGCCATCCGCAAGAGCAAGGATCCGACGACCTACACGGTACTGGTCGAAGACACCGTCGCGATACTGGGCCTGGCCATCGCCTTCGTCGGCATCCTGCTCGCACAATTGCTGGACGAGCCGCGGCTCGACGGCCTTGCGTCCGTCCTTATCGCCCTACTGCTTGGCGCAGTGGCCATCTTCCTTGCACGCGAGAGCAAGAACCTGCTGATCGGCGAGCCGGCCTTGCCGGAGGTTCGCGACGCGATCCTGCGCGTGGCACAGGCCGATGCCGCAATCCGCAAAGCCAACGGAGTCGTGACAACCCAGTTCGGCCCCAACCAGGTGATCGCCTCGTTGAGCGTGGAGTTTGCCGACCACCTGACCGCCAACGACATCGAGCATTGCGTCGAGCGGATCGAGGCCGCGATCCAAAAGGATCACCCCGAAGTCACGACGCTGTTCGTGAAGCCGCAGGCGCACGATACCTGGGAAGACCGCATTGAGGACATCGTCGAAGAGAATGACGGCTAGACCCGCCGGACGACGGTAAAGGCCATCGTTTCCCGCACCGCAAAGCCCAGTTTCTCGTAGGTCGAGATCGCGACCGTGTTACCTGCGCGCACATGCAGGAAAGGCGTGCCTCCACCGGCGACAATGCCGCGGGCCACGGCCGAGACCAACGCCTTGGCGTAGCCGCGGCCCCGATGCTCGGGATGAGTGCACACGGCGCTGATTTCAACGAAGCCGGGAATTCGCATGCGCTCGCCGGCCATGCCGACCACCCGCTCGCCTTCCAACACGCCCCAATATCGTCCCATCTCGATGGTCCGTACGAAGAAGGGGCCGGGGTGCGTCAGTGCCGTCAGCTCCATCATCGCGGGAACGTCGGCGACGCCGAGTTCGCGGATCGGCATGCTCGCGTCGACCAACCGCGGCCTTGTTGCGACCATTTGCGAGACATTCGCTGTCTCGAGCAATTCCATCCCGCTGGGAATCGCCGCCGGATGGAGGGCCACGAGTCCCTGGATCGTACCGGCTGGCAGTGTCTCGGCCAGCCCCTCGAATCCGTCCGCTGGATTCTCGACCGCCGCGAACAGGGCAAAATCGTCGGCGTAACGGCGGAACCGTCCGTTTGCGATGCCGAGTGACGCCTGCGGCCCGGCAAGCGCGTTCCAGACAGGATTGTCAAGCGGATGCGACGCCATTCTACTGCAGCGTCTGCGCGCCCTTCCCCAGCACTTCCTTGACCTTGGAATTGATCTGGTCGAGCGAGTACGGCTTGGCGAGGAATTCAACCGAGCGGTCATCGGCGATGTCCTGCCGCACGTTCTCTTCCGCGTAGCCGGAAACGAAGATCACCTTGAGGTCCGGCAGCTTCTCACGAACCTTGAGGAGCAGCGCCGGGCCGTCCATTTCGGGCATCACCACGTCCGACACCATCAGATCGATCTGGTTGCCGATATCGGCCAGCACGTCGAGGGCCTCCTCGCCGCTGTCCGCCTCGAACACTTCATAGCCCGTGGCACGCAGCGCGCGGGCCGAGAACGAGCGGACATTGTCCTCGTCCTCGACCAACAGGATGCGCTCGTGGCCGGTGAGGTCCTTGACCACCGCCGCCTGCTGCTTCGCCACCACCTCGCCTTCCGCCGGCACGTGCCGCGGCAGGAAGATCCTGAACACCGTTCCAACACCGAGCTGCGATTCCGGATAGATGAAGCCGCCGGTCTGCTTGATGATGCCGTAGACGGTGGAGAGGCCCAGCCCCGTGCCCTTGCCGAGTTCCTTGGTGGAAAAGAACGGCTCGAAGATCTTCTCCATGATTTCGGGCGTCATGCCGGTGCCGGTGTCCTCGACCTCGATCAGCACGTAGTCGGCGGCCGGCATCCCGGTATAGGTCATGGTCGCGGCTTCGGCCTCGGCCACGTTTCGCGTGCGGATAGTGATCGAACCTCCATTCGGCATCGCGTCCCGCGCGTTGACGACCAGGTTGACCACCACCTGCTCGAGCTGCACGAGGTCGGCCTTCACGGGCCAGACGCTCTGCGCGTGGTCGACGTGCAGCGTGATCTGCTCGCCGATGAGGCGCTTGAGCAGCACGGTCAGGTCGTCGACATGTGTGGGGATCTCGAGGATCTGCGGCCTGAGCGTCTGCCGCCGTGAGAACGCCAGCAACTGCCGCGTCAGGCCCGCGGCTCGATTGGCGCTCTGCTTGATCGACATCAGATCCGCAAAGCTCGGGTCGCCCGGCTTGTGCTTGAGCAGCAGCAGGTCGGAAAATCCGATGATCGCCGTCAGTACATTGTTGAAGTCGTGCGCCACGCCGCCGGCGAGCTGCCCCACCGCCTGCATCTTCTGGCCCTGCGCGAACTGTGCCTCGAGCTTGCGCTGCTCGGTCATGTCGAGTGCATAGACGTTCACGCGCTCCGGCGATCCCGCGCTCTCTTCCGACGCCGAGAGATAGAGCCGGACCGCGTGGTCGCCCTCACGCGAAAGCTGCGCGTCGACCGGCTCGATCTCGGACTTGTCGGCGCCGGCCGCCGCCACCGCCGCCGCGAAGCGCTCGCGGCTGGCATCGGAAAGCAGCTCCGCCATGGCGACGCGGTCGAGCGCCCGCTCGTTGCCGGACCAGCCGAAGATCCGGCTGAACGGCGCGTTGGTGCGAATGATGCGGCCGTCCTTGTCGAGCGTCGCGATGGCGAAGGGCGTGTCGTTGAAAAAGCGAGAGAACCGTACTTCCGAGGCGCGCAGCGCCTCCTCGCCGGCGGTGCCGCTCCGCCGGTCGAGCACCAGGGTCCGGGTTTCACCCAGCTCCCCGTCGGCCATGCGTGCGGCGCGGTGCAGCAACCGGACCGGAATGGTCGTGCCGTTACGCTTGACGAGGTCGATGTCGATGGTCTCGGTGCGGATCTCGCCGTCGGCCCGGCCGCGCATCAACAGGCTCGCGCCGTCGCCGCGGATGATGTCGGAAAGCCTCACCGTGCCCGCCTCAAACTCGGCGAGGTCGTAGCCGAGCCAGTCCGCGAGCGTCGAGTTGAGGTACTGCACCCGTCCCTGCGGATCGGCCGAGAAGAAGCCAGCCGGCGCATGGTCGAGATAGTCGATGGCACGCTGCAACTCGAGGAACGTATTGTCCTGGCGCTCGCGGTCACGGGTGATGTCCTCGACGCTCCACAGCACGAGCGGCTTTCCCGCGCCCTCGACCTCAGGCAGCGCCCGCACAGCGACGCGGTACCAGACCGGCTTGCTGGAACCGCCGAGCGAGCCGCCCAGCCCGCCGATCAGCCGGATGTCTTCGCTGGCCGGCCGCGCATCGCGCGCCGCCCGCGACAGCCGATAAATGGCTTCGCTGGCCTCGGGCTGCCCGGCGAACAGCCGCGGGACGCCGACCGGCACGCCGTCGCTGACGCCGCCCGCGAGCTCACCATATTGCGCGTTCACGTAGGAGATCTTGCCGTCGCGATCGGCCACCACCGCGCCGAACGGCAGGCTGTCGACGATGGCTCTCGACATTGTCCGCGTCTCGTCGCTCGAGGCGAAGCGGAAAATGCCGGCCGTCAGCGCAAACAGGCAAAAGACCCCGATCACCGCGAGGATGCCGACGAACACCAGGATCAGGTCGGACGGGATGTATTCGCCGAGCATCGAGATCACCACCGCGACGACGATGAACGCCGCGGCCAGCGCCACCACGCGCCAGAGCCCGGAGGCACTGCGCGATCGCGAAACCAAGGGGCTGGGGTAGTTGTCCTCGTCAGCCGGCATGCTGGACATCCCGTTCCCCTCGACCCTCGCGCGAATCGCGCCCTCAAGCTCTAGCAAATGGCTGACTCGGCCTCTAGCGCCGAGCGGCAACGTTCCCGGACTTCCCCGCAATTCCGCGTCAGGCGCGCCACGCCTTCTTGTCCTTCATCCGCATGACGAAGCCGATCACCTGCGCCACTGCCTTGAAGTGCTCCGTCGGGATGACCTCGTCGACATCCACCGAGGCGTAGAGTGCCCGCGCCAGCGGCGGGTTCTCGACGATCGGCACGTCGTGCTCCTTGGCCAGCTCCCTGATACGGAAAGCCACGTCGTCGGCGCCCTTGGCGAGGCACTGCGGCGCCTTCATGGTGCGATCGTATTTGAGCGCCACCGCAAAGTGGGTCGGGTTGGTGATGACCACCGTTGCCTTGGGCACGTTGGCCATCATGCGCCTGCGGCTGCGCTCCATGCGGATCTTGCGGATGCGCCCCTTGATCTCGGGGTTGCCTTCCATCTGCTTGAACTCGTCGCGCACCTCCTGAACCGTCATCTTGAGGCGCGTCCACCAGCGCTGCCGTTGATAGACGTAGTCGACCAGCGCGATGATGGTGACCACCGCCAGCACCGCGCCGAAGACCTTGAGCCCCATTTCCTGGAAGGCCGGCAGCAACGCGCCCGGATCGAGCGTCACCATCGTCTCGAGCCGGTCGCGCTCGGGTAACAGCACGGCGACCAGTACGCCGCCGACGACCCCGAGCTTGAAGACGCCCTTGGCGAAGTTCACCAGCGCGTCCCTCGAGAACATGCGCTTCGCGCCGGCGAGCGGCGAAATCTTCGATAGCTTCGGAATGATCGGATCGAGCGACAGCAGCGGCCGGTGCTGCACGAGGTTGGCGGCAATACCGAAGGCGGCGAGGATGACCAGCGGGATCAGCGCCGTCGACAGGATCGTCAGCGCCAGATTGTTGAAGAAATTGCCGAGCGCCGGTCCGCCGACCTCGAACTCATCGGCGTTGGCGAGCAAGGTCTTGAGGCTGCCGGCAAGTCCGGTCGTCATCGGCCAGGCGAGCAGCGAGAACAGCAGGCCCGACCCGGCGATCATGAACCAGTTGTTGACCTCCTGACTCTTGACCACGTCGCCACGCTTCTGCGCGTCGGTGAGACGTTTCTGCGACGGGTCTTCGGTCTTGGCTTCCTGGTCCGGAGCGTCGTCGCTCATCTAATGCACCCGGAACTGTGCCAGCTCACTCTGGAAATGGGTCAGGTACCAGCCCATCATCATGCTGAGCAGCAGCGCGAACAGCACCAGCCCAACCCAGATGGTCGCGGGCATGATCACGAAGAACACCTGCAGTTGCGGCATCATCCGCGCCAGCAGCCCCATGCCCAGATAGAAGACAAGGCCGAGCACGATAAACGGCGCCGCCATCTGGATGCCGATGACGAACGCCGAGGCGGTGGACTGGATCGCCATCTGCGCCGCGTCCCCGACCATCAGCGGCTCCTTGGGCGAAAACACCAAGTAGCTGTCGCGGATCGCCATCAGAGCGACGTGGTGCAGGTCCGTCGCGAAGATCAGCGTGACGCCGAGCAGCGACAGGAACGCACCGACCAGTGCGCCTTGCGGCCCACCATTGATCGGATCGGCGCCCTGCACCCCCGACAGGCCGGTCTGGAAGGCGATGACCGATCCCGCGATCGAGGTCGCCAGCGTCACGAGCCGCGTGATCGCCCCGAGGATCAACCCGATCGCCAGCTCATGCAGCAGGTAGACCAGCACCTGCAGCGGATCGTTCGGCAGTGCAGGCAGGGCCGGCGACACCAGCGGGTAGAGCACCAGTGAAAATACCAGCGCGAAGCCAAGCCGCATCCGCGCTGGAATCGACATTTCGCCCAGGGCCGGCAGTAGCATCAGGATGCTGCCGACGCGGGCGAAGATGAGGATGTAGAAATAGGCTGTTGCCGGCAGCCAGTTGAGCGAGATCATCCGCCGGTCACGATCATGTCGGCGAGCCGGGTCATGTAGCTCGACATGGTCGCGCCCATGAACGGCAAAGCGATGAGCATGACGATGAAGATGGCGATGATCTTGGGGACGAACACCAGGGTCTGTTCCTGGATCTGCGTCAGCGCCTGCACCAGCGCGATGACGATGCCGACCACCAGCCCGACCAGCATCATCGGCGCGGCCACCAGGATCATCACCCAGATGCCGTCACGGGCGATATCGAGGACCTGGGCTCCGCTCATTGTTTCAAATCCTAGATCGGCATGCGCATGATTTCCTCGTAAGCGGAAATCACCTTGTCGCGAACCGCGACCATCGACTGCATCGCCAGTTCCGTCTGACTCAGCGCGGTCACGACGTCGACCACGTTCCCCTTTCCGTTCAGGAGATCAAGCTGCATCTGATCGGAGGTCTTGCCGGCGTCCATCACGCCCTGCAGCTGATCGGTGAGAAACTTGCCGAAATCAGATGTTTGTCCGCCCTGCCCTAGCGCACCGGTTGAAGTCTTGGCGCCGTCCTGAACAAGGCGCGAGGCATTGTTGTAAGCGGCGGCGACGGCGTTGAACGGCGTGCTCATGATCTGATTCTTGTCCTTCAGCCGGTTCTTCAGCCCTTGAGGATATCGAGCGTGCGGCCAAGCATCTGGCGCGTCACGGTCACGACGTTGAGGTTGGCCTCGTAGGTCCGCTGCGCCTCGCGCATGTCCATGGTTTCGATCAGTGGATCGACGTTCGGGTATTTGACGTAGCCATTCTTGTCGGCCGCCGGATTGCCCGGCTCGTACTTCTCCTGGAAGTCCGACATGTCCTGCGTGATCTGCCCAATCTTGACGATCTCGCCGCCGGCCTCGTCATCCATCTGCGCCTCGAAGGTCGGAATACGGCGCCGGTACGGCTGATCGGTGGGCGTCTTGCCGGTGGAGTCGGCGTTCGCGAGGTTTTCGGCGATCACCCGCATCCGGGCGTTCTGCGCATGCAGACCCGTGGCGGCGATCTTGAGCGAGGATAGAAAATCGGTCATTGCGCGCACGCTCCTTAGCCGCCGAGGGCCGTTTTGAGGATCGCCATGGAGCGCGTGTAGAGCGCCGTGACGGTCTGATAGTCCATGTCGTTGCCCGAGACCTTCATCATCTCATCTTCGAGCGTTACGCCATTGCCGCTGGGCCGGATTTCGAATGGCGCCGACTGCGCCCCGAATGGACCGCTCCCGTCGTCGCTCGACACGGCAATGTGCATCGGGCTCGTGGTGGTGACGCTGACCATGGCCAGCGAACGCGGCGTATTGCCATCATCGATGCTGAACGGGTCGAGGTCGCGCTCGATGTAGCCAGGGGTATCGGCATTGGCGATATTTTCGGCGAGGATGCCCTGCCGCTGCTGGTGCCATTTCATCTTGTCGGCGAAAGCCTGGAATAGCGGAATGCCTGAGAGGGCCATTTTCAGACTCTGTTCACCACGATAGGCAAATCTTGCCCAGCGATGGTTAAGAGCTGGTTAATTGCTTCGGAACGACCGGCATTTGCCTCGCATTTTGCATAATGTCCCGGTACGACTGGGCAAAATCTGCACAGGCTGAGCCGTAAGTGGGGGACGGCGCACCATGGAGCGCGGCGGCATGCAATTCATGACGGCCCTCTTCGGAGGCACCGAAAATACCCTGCTGAACTCGGCGTTCGCGCTCGGGATCGTGCTCGTCCTCATCGTGCTCGGGCTTTGGGCGCTGAAGGTTCTGACCAACGCCACCAGCAAGATGGGTGCCTCCCGCAAGCGCCTGGTGGTGGTCGACAAGGCGCAGGTCGACGGCAAGCGGCAGGTGGTGATCATCCGTCGCGACGACGTCGAGCACGTCATCATGACCGGCGGCCCACAGGATCTGGTGATCGAATCCGGCATCGCCGTCCCGCAACCGGTTCCACCTTTGCGTCGCGCCGCTCAGCGCCCGGCGGCGCAACCGGCGGCACAGCCGGCTCGTGCCGACGATATCGCGCGACCTGTCGCGGCCGAACGCCCGGTGCCGCGTGAAGCCGTCGACCGTCTGCACGACCTGGCCCGGCCCGCACCGTTGAAACCCCACACTTCGCTGCGCCACACCAACCTGCTGCGCCCCGTCGGCACGCCGGAGACGGTTATCCCCATCGCTCCGGCGCGCCGCGGCGATAATTCCGCAGGCTCCGCGGCCGACTCAGCTACATCCTCACCCGATGGACAAGGGTCTACCCCGATCGGCGCCAGGACCAGATTCTTCCGGATCCGCGGCCGCGACCAGAACTGACCGCCTAAGGCACACCTTGCTCTTTGCGGCCGTTGCCGCCGCAGTGCTCGTGCCGACGGCAGTTCTGGCCCAGGACATTTCGGTCAATTTCGGCGACAACACCACGCTGACCCAGCGGGCAGTCCAGCTCGTCGGCCTCATCACGATCCTCGCGCTCGCGCCCTCGATCCTCGTGATGGTGACGAGCTTCACGCGCATTGTCGTGGTGCTGTCGCTGCTCCGCACGGCGATGGGCCTGCAGAGCGCGCCGCCCAATTCTGTGATGGTGTCGCTTGCGCTGTTCCTGACGTTCTTCATCATGCAGCCGACGCTGCAGGCCTCCTACGACCAGGGCATCGCCCCGCTGCTGGCCGGCCAGATCCAGATCCAGGAGGCGTTCGACCGCGGCAGCGTGCCGATCCACGATTTCATGGCCGCCAACGTCCGGCAGGAGGACGTGCAGCTCTTCTACGACCTGAGCAACACGCCGCCGCCGGCAGACGCCAAGTCCATCGACCTCAAGATTCTGGTACCGGCCTTCATGATCTCGGAGCTCAGGCGCGCTTTCGAGATCGGCTTCCTGCTGTTCCTGCCCTTCGTCATCATCGACATGGTGGTCGCCTCGGTGCTCATGTCGATGGGCATGATGATGCTGCCGCCGGTCATCATCTCGCTGCCGTTCAAGCTCATATTTTTCGTGCTGGTCGACGGCTGGCACCTGGTCGCCGGCTCGCTCGTCCGCAGCTTCAACGGCGGATAGAGCCCCGGAGCGTTTCCAGCAAAGGTGGAGCCCACTTTTGCGGTTCGGACGCGCGACAAATCAAAGACTTACGCGGCCGCCTTCTGGCTCGCCGCGCTGGGCGCCAGTTGCTGGTCCACTGGATACATCTGCCGGTAGGCCTTGAGGAATGCATTGACGGAATCGACGTCGGCCACCGCCTTGGCCGCCGCCTTGAATTCCTTGCCGCTGACGTCGGCGTTGGGGCTGGTGATATAGTCGAACATCGGCCACTCCGGCGACTGCGCCATCCGGTCCGAGAACTTGCTCCGCAGCCGGCTGATGCCGAGATCGTCGCCGGCCAGCACCAGTCCCACCGCTGCCTTGACGATGTTCATCCGCGCGTCCTGGTTCAGGACCTCGTTGGGATCGGCCGAATAGATGTTCTCGATCATGTCCGATGCGGCCGAATAGTTCTTGGTCTTCCAGTAGCCGTCGACGCGCAACAGATCGGCGTCCCGTCCAGTGACGGTCGACAGCAGATCGAGCGCCAGATCCTCGCGGTCGGCGTCGATCAGCGCCCGCGCCTCGAGGATGCGGCGCTCGCGGTCAAGCGTCGGCGTCAGATTGCTCATCTGCGTCTGGTTGATCGCCTTGAGCGCGCCCTCCGGATCGCGGTTGGCAATCCGGATCAGCGCCAGGTCGGTCGCGACCTGCGCCTGCGCCACGCCCTTGAGGCGGCTATCGATCTGGTACTGCAGCAGATCCGCCGCCTGGCCCAGCAGGTCGACCTTCACCAGGCGCCGCGCGAGATTGCGGATCATCTCGTCGCCCTTGTTGCCGGCCGGCGTGAGCTCGCGGAAATCGTAATAGAGGCTCAAGGCATCGAGATCGCCCAGTTGATCGGCCCCGCCATTGAGGAAGAGGTCGGTGAACTGCTGCTGCGTCTCGGCGATCAGATCGTCGATCGGCTTGCTCTCCTTGCTGTGCGCCGCCGCATCGCGTGAGGTCTCGAAGCCGTGCCGGTAGTCCTTGTTGGCGAAGTAGAGCTCGGCCAGGAGCTTGTCCATGTCGACTTCGAGCGGATTGCCGCGCCACAGCATCGCCTCGGCAGCCAGCGTCTGCGTCGCCTTGGTCAGGTCGATCTTGCCGGTCTGCCGCAGCAGCAGCATCGTGCGGTAAACCGCTTCGGCCCGGGTCGGCCGAACGTCGGCCGCGATCACCTGGCCGTAGGTGTCCAGTGCCTCCTGCGTCTGCCCCAGCATTTCGGCGACGCGTCCCTGGAACAACTGGTACCAGGTCACGTCCTCGGGCGAGAGCTGCGCGAAGGTGATCAGCTTCAGATATTTCTGCGCGGTTGCCACGTCGTTGGTTTCGACCGCCGCGCGGATCGCCGCGAACAGGAACTTCTGCTGCACCCAAACGGGATAGCTGTTGATGACGCTGTCCGACGCGAGCGCGTCGGTACGGGCGCCGAGATAGTCGTAGGCGTCGGTGCGGGCGATGGTCCGCCACAACAGGGCATCGACTTCATCGGAGAAAGCGGGGCTGTTTAGGATGCCGAGGGCATCCTGCGGGCGAGCCGCCAGCACGTCGGCGATGGCCGTCGTCAGCTTCACCTTCTTGCTGAGGTCGTCCGTCTTGAGATCGCTGCTCAAGACCTTGAGCACGCCGATGGCTTCCTGGCCGAACTGGTTGCCGACGTAGTACTGGGCCAGCGACAATCGTGCGACTTCGCGGGCCTGTCCCTCCTTCACCGCTGCGTCGCTGCTCAACTCATCGAGCCGCTTGGTAAAGGTCGCCGGGTTGTCCTCCTTGAGCGCGGCAAAATCGACATAGCTATCGCGGAATTGCGAGGCGTTGCCGCTGTCGAAGACGCGCGGCCCATCCTGGTCCGACAAATAGAGGCCATCGGGCGAGCGGATCAGCGCATGGTCGTCGACCACGCTGACCTGCAGACTGTCGTTGTCCGGACGGATGACGAGGCCCTGCACCGTCTTCAGCGCATCGAAGTCGACATAGCTCAGATCGCGCGCTGCGGCACGGGATGGTGGGAAGGCCGTCACTACGTCGAGCACGTCGCCGACCTGCGGATCGCGGAAGCTGTGCTCTTTGAACGGCTTGCCGAGAACCGCAGTCATCTCGAAATGCCCGTTCTCGTCACGACTGCGCTTGAGCTCGAGCGGCTGTGTCGCGTTGAGCAGCACATCGCCGATCGACAGGACCCAGGAGCGCCCTTCCGAGGCCAGCGTCGCAAGCTTGCTCGTCGACAGGTCGATCCGCACGACCTGCGTGTCGCCGGCGCTGATCACGGTGAACGCGGACGCGATCGACTTGAGCGCGTCCGATTGCGCTGGCTGCTTGATCTGCGTCGGGGTGTCGAACAGCATCCACAGCGTATCGCCCCGGCGGAACGCCGCTGATGCGGTGTCCTGGTCGAACGGGAAGCTGACTCGCACGGTGCCGCCATTGTCGTCGACCGTCGGCGTGATCGGCGTGCCGGGCGCGTAGGTGCTGGCCATGACATTGCCGGTGCCGGGGGCGGACGTGCTCGAGCCGGCGGCGAGCTTGGCCGCCGCCTGCGCCTGCGCCACCTGGTCCGCCTTCTTGGCGAGAGCGTCCGCAGTCGTCTCATTCTGGCCGATCTCGCCCTTGTTGAGGTCGACGTCGAACGTGAAATGCTGGCTATCGACCGCGTAGAAGCGCGGCGTCACCCCCGGCGCCAGGGTCAGGATAACGTCGCTGCCCTTGCTCGACACCGAATTGGTGGCCGCAACGATCTCGGACGGCAGGTTCGACTTGAGCTGATAAAGGTCGACCGCCACCGGCCAGTCGAAGCTGATCGTCGCCGTCGTGCCGTACTGCGTGTACTGGGCCTTGGTGTCGGTGCTCCAGTCGAACTCGGTGCGGAAAAAGGTCGGGTTGCGCCCGATCTGTAGTGTCGCGTGCGGGTTGAGGGCCTTGGCCTGCTCTTCCTTCTGCTTCTGCTCGGCCAGAATCTGCGCATCCTTGGCGCGCTGCGTGAGCTCGGCCACGACCTGTGGCGGCAGCGACGGCGGCAGGCCCTGCCAGCCGACCGGCAGCATGTCGATGAAGAGCTTCTCGCCCGCCTCCATGCTGTGGATCGAGACGGGGTTCCGCAGGCCGAAGCGTACCCCGCGGCCATCGGGGTCGACCCGGCCGATGGTGAGATAGGCCGGCAGGGTCATGGCCATGTCGGGCATGGCCATCGTCACCGTATCGTCGAAGGTGATCGACAGGACGTTGTTGTCGTAGACGATCTTGTATTTGGGAAGGTCGAGCCGGCCGTTGAACTCCAGCACCAGGCGGCCATAGCCCTGCTCGGCTGTCGCCTGCAACTGGACCTTGTCCTGCGCCACGGCGAGCGTGCCGAGGACGAGCCAAAGTAGCGCGGACAGCCACAGCCGCACCGGCACTCCTGCCCGCCGTCCTAACGCACTCATCGCCGGCTGTGACTCAAACGCTTACGCAAACAAGCGTTAAGCATAGGGTCGCCGGCTTAACACCGGCTTACGAAACCGCGGTCTTTATGCGGACTTTCGGGGGTTTGCGCGCCGTCAGTGGCCGACGATCTGCGGCAATGCGGCAAGGTTCTGGCTAGCACCAGTGGTGGCGGAGGCGACCGCGTTGCCGTCGTCCGACTGTGTGAACGCGGTTGTCAGCCGCTGCGCCGTCTCGGGGCTCATCGCCGCAAGAATGGGCGACATCTTCCGCGGGTCCATGGCCCGCGCCACCTTGATCAGCACAGCCGGATCGAGCGTATCGAAAATCTTGGCAGCGTCCTTCGGCTTCATGGTCTCGTACATCTGTACGATCGCCTTGAACGCCGCGTCCTCGGCCGCTTGCTTCTGGTCGACCAGCGCGTTCACCTGCGCCTGCAGATCCTCCAGTTGCTTCGTCCGTTCGTCGAGCTTTTGCTCTGCCGCCGTAACGATGCTTTCGCGCATGGCAAGATCAGCCTCGCGCTTGTCGAGTTCGGCCCGCCGCTCGCCCAGCCGTTGCAGTAGAGCTGCCTGGCTGTCGTCGTCCTGCCCGAGCGGAACGACCTGGCCTTTCGCATCGAGCTTGGTTGGGACCGCATCGCCATGCTGGTCGACCGGCATGCTTGATGTCGCGCAGGGGACGGCCGGCTGCGAGGCGGAGGCCGATGCTGATCCGTCTGGAGCGCAGGCATTGGCGACCGCTTCCGGCGACGATGCCACGCTCGACGTCACGTCGGCCGATGACGAGGCCTCGCTGCTGCTGCCCCCGGCGGAAGCGGCGCTCGAGGACGACGGGGATGCGCTCGATGAGGAGGCTCCGGGCACATCGGCCTTGGTCGCGAGCGTCGGCGCGGTATCGTCGATGGTCGGGCTGACGTCGGACGCCATCGCCTCCGACGGCATCGTCATGCTCATGGTGGTATCGGCGCTGCTGCTGCTCGAACCGTCGTCCTGGGCCACCACCTGCGCGGTGCCGGTCAGCACGTAGCCGCCATTGGTGACGAGCCCGATCCCCTTGAAGACCAGCAGCGCCAGCGCGGCGAAGATGACGATGGGAAGGAGACGGATCGACCTCACGCGGCCTTGCCTCCGATGCCGGGACGCATGGCCAGTTGTTGCAACGCCGAATGCAGGCGACTCTGCGGCTCGAGCTTGTCGGCGATCTGCGCGACCGCCGCGGCCTCCATCTGAGCCTCGGCGGCCGGCGCCACCTGATGCGCCTTCGCCGCCGCTGTGATGCGCGCGATCTTCTGCACGAGTTGCGAACCGACGGCGACCTGTCCCGCGAGCTCGGTTTCGCACTTGCCGGCCTCGGCGATGCGCTCCTGCAGCGACGCGTCGGTTTCGAGCGCGGTCTTTCTGAGTTCGCTCACGGCAGTGTTGGCAAGGCTTGTCGCCGTCACCAGATCGCCGATCATCTTGACCAGCGTCTCGCGATCCGAGTGCAGGCGCTTGAGCCGCTGGTTAAGAACGGCGCAGTATCCGATCGTCACGATGAGCAGGATCGCCACGGATCCCTCGACGATCATCCCAAGGCTGAACCCCATCAGCGCCCCTCCGCCTGCTTGTCGATTGCCTCGAACGCCGCCATCGTCACCTTGGGCGGATTGAGTGGCCGGGTAACCCGGACCGAAACGTGGTTGCCGATGTGGCCCATCAGCGCCTGCGTCAGCTCGACGTCGCCGCAGCGCAGCGTGATCGGCTCGCTGGGCGACCGGTCGAACATGATGGTGTCGCCCGGCTTCATGTCGAGCGTACGGCTCAGTGGCAGGTCGAATTCGTGCAGCACCGCCTCGATCGGCACCTCGGCGGAGTAGATCTCGGTCGCGAGGTGGCCTTCCCAGATCGGGTCGCGGCCGAACTTCTCGCCCATGTACATCTGCAGGAGCTGTTCGCGGATCGGCTCGATCGTTGCGTAAGGCAACAGGATCTCGATCTTGCCGCCGCGGTCGTCCATCTCGATCCTGAGCTCGATCAGGATGGCGGCGTTCGCCGGCCGCGAGATCGCGGCAAAACGCGGGTTGGTCTCGAGCCGCTCGAGCTTGAACGTGACCTCGGTCACCGGCGCGAAGGCGCGATGCGTATCCTCGAGGATCACCTCGATCATGCGGCGCGCGAGCGCCATCTCGATGGTGGTA
>Ga0134126_10000891_pt1 | contig 37755 bp, 35 predicted proteins | sample KB31752_FD_96881 | JGI IMG/M metagenome (GOLD analysis project Ga0134126, IMG submission 96881) | Terrestrial soil microbial communities with excess Nitrogen fertilizer from Kellogg Biological Station, Michigan, USA - KB3-175-2 | ecosystem: Environmental > Terrestrial > Soil > Unclassified ...
CCTTGACGGAAACCCGGCGAGGCACGCCCATGCTGGCGCCGGATGTCCGCCTATCGGACAAACCAACAACCTGATTGCGTGCCGTCGGAAGTCTCCGTGCCTCACCCAACGCTGCTCACGACTCCAATCTCGCGGCGGTACCCGCCGGGACGGCCAGCCCTCCGCTGCACTGGCCCGCCGCAGCGCTCAGGATAATATCTTATAATAAAAAGATAACATGTGCAACAGTGCATCTTCGCGCACAGCTGGCGTCAGGATCATCTCTTGCGAGAGCATGGGCGGGAGATACAACTCACGTGCGGAGGAGAACGACATGGCGCTACAGAGGCTCGCGAAGGCTCACGACTCCGTGACGAAGCGTGGCTGCCCGGCGCTCTACAGCACGGCCGACCCGGCGCGGATGGTCGCGCAGGTCAAGGTACTTGCCTCAGAGGAGGCCTCGGAGTTACTCGAGCTACTTGACGATGAGACTGCTGGCGCTATCCCCACTGAAACGGTGCTCCGGAGCGTGGCGAAGTACGCCTCCGAGCACGGCGACGACGAGCTTGCCAGCCGGATCGAGGCCTTCCTCGCAACCCGGGGGCTGTGATGAGTCGCAGGATCATCACCAGCCTCGCAAGTGCGGAGTGGGCAGGCTTGTTCACAGGCTTCACTCGTAGCGCGTTCCGGCTGGAGGCCCTCCAGCATGCCGCGGACCCTGACGAGGAAGAGGCCTTTGTCCGGTTCCTTGCCGGCCAAGACCCGGGAGTTGACCTTTCCTGGTGGATCGAGTTGGCCAAAGGGCACACCGCGGCGGGCCGGAGAATGTGTCGTGTCAGGGTGGTCATAGAGCCACCCAGCGACTACACCAGATTTGAGCTGGCACACTTCCCGGCGATGGCCGAAGCAGGCGACGACATCCGGATTATCGTCGCCGGCCCGGGTACTTGGCCGGCGGGTATGCCCCGCCATGACTTCTGGCTCTTCGACGACCGCGATGTGTGGGTCCTGAACTACGACGACGCCGGAATGTTCTTAAGCGCCGAACTGCAGACCGACCGACGGGTGATTACCGACCACTTGTGCTGGCGGGATGCTGCCCTAAGGCAGTCGATCCCCGTTCGCGAGTACCTTGCGATGTCCGCACGGCGGGTGTCGGCGAACTGACTGGAGCAGGCATTGACGGGGCCAGCCGGAGCAAGAGCGCTTAGCGGGCTGGGCGCACGGCTGCGCGCGGTACGTGAGGCGGCCGGAATGTCGGGCCTTCAGCTCGCCAAGGCGCTCGGACCCGGCTGGCGTCAGCCGAAGGTCTCGCGGATCGAGACCGGGCTCCAGCTCCCCACCGAAGGAGAGATCTATGCGTGGGCGACGGCAGTCGGTGCCGACCCTGCCCCGCTGCTTGCGCTGCGCGAGAAAGCATCGGCGGAGTACGGAGTGTGGCGCGAGAGGATCGCTGGCGCGGGCGGGCCTGCTGCGTTTCAAGACGAGTTGAGGGCGCTGGAGGGATCCTGCACGGCCCTGCTTGCTGAGTACCAGCCGGCGCTCGTGCCGGGCCTGCTCCAGACTGCGGCCTTCATGCGCGAAATGGCAGACGGGGAGGAGTTCCTCGCCGACGACGGCATCACGCCCGAGGCTATCGGTCCGCTGATCGCGGCGAAGATTCGTAGACAATCGATCCTGTACGAGGGTGGCCGCCAGGTCGTGCACGTTATCGGGGAGGCGGTGCTGCGCACTCGCGTCGGAAACGTCACCGCGGAAACGATGCGCGGGCAACTCGGGCACCTGGCCGACACGGCGACGCTGCCCGGCCACGAGCTGGGGATCGTGCCATTTGCGATTGCATCTCCCATCGCGCCTGCTTCGGGGTTCGTGCTGTATGACAGCGACCTCGCAGTCGTCGAGTCGCTGGGCGGCCGACTACAGATCACCGCGCCAGAGATGATCGCCCGGTACGGCCGGTGGCTTGAACTGTTACGGCAAGCCGCGATCACGGGAAGACAGGCAGCCGAGATGTGCTGGCGTGTCGCCGCCGAGCTACCGTCCAGAGGCTGATCATCCAGAGGTTCGCTACGTACGAATCATCACAGTCTGTAGTCGACCTCGGCGGCAGCACGGCTGCTCGCGTTCGGCGCCACGCATTGGGCGGCGCGAGTTCGCTACGCTGGATCTGGCTGGTGAGGAGGTGGGCGTAGATGTTCAACATCGGCTGGGGGGAGTTCCTGATTCTCATCGTTGCCGGGCTGTTGATCCTGGGCCCGGAGCGCCTGCCGTCGGCGGCTGCCTGGCTGGGTCGAACTGTGCGCCAGGTCCGGGACTACGCCAATGGAGCCCGTGAGCAGCTGCGCAACGAGCTGGGCCCGGAATTCGACGAACTCCGGGCGCCCCTGGAAGACCTGCGCGGACTGCGCGGGTTCAACCCGCGGGGGTTCACGCCGCGCAGCGCGCTGACCCGCCACCTGTTCGACGACCTGGATGGCGGCGCCTTCAGTGGCGTGACCAAACCCAATGGCTACGCCGCCCCGACCGGCCGCGGCACCCCGGTGTATAGGCCACTACAGCCGGGTGAGCGTGCCCCGTTCGACCCCGACGCGACCTGAACGGCGTCGCCTGAACGGGCGTTACCGAGGGCTCACCGAAAGCAGCTTGCCGGCCAGCCCGCGCGACCGGGTCGCGAGCCGGTCGGCGATCCCACGCAGCACCACCGAGGCCGCAGAGCCGGGATCGACCAGCACCAGTGGAGTGCCGGCGTCGCCGGTCTCGCGCAGCTGCGGATCCAGCGGCACCTGACCCAGCAGCGGTACCTGGCTGCCCAGCGAGCGGGTCAGCGCCTCGGCGACCGCCTGACCGCCACCGGAACCGAACAGGTGGTTGCGTGATCCGTCGGGCATCAGCAACCACGACATGTTCTCCACCACGCCGATCAGCCGCTGGCGGGTCTGCAAGGCGATCGAGCCGGCCCGCTGCGCCACGTCGGCGGCGGCTCGCTGCGGGGTGGTGACGACGAGCAGCTCGGCGTTGGGGATCAGCTGTGCCACCGAGATGGCGATGTCGCCGGTGCCCGGCGGCAGGTCGAGCAGCAGCACGTCGAGATCACCCCAGAACACATCGGCCAGGAACTGTTGCAGCGCCCGGTGCAGCATCGGTCCGCGCCACACCACCGGCGTGTTGTCTCTGGTGAACATGCCGATCGAGATCACCTTGATGCCGTGCGCGGTCGGCGGCATGATCATCTTTTCGACCTGGGTGGGACGCGCGGTGACGCCGAGCATGCCCGGCACCGAGTGCCCGTAGATGTCGGCGTCGACCACCCCGACCGACAGGCCCCGATCGGCCATCGCGGCCGCCAGGTTCACCGTCACCGAGGACTTGCCGACCCCGCCCTTACCGGAGGCCACGCAGTACACCCGGGTCAGCGATCCCGGCTCGGCGAACGGGATCCGGGGTTCCTCGGCGGTGCCGCGCAGCTGGCGGCGCAATGCGGTGCGCTGGGCGTCGCTCATCACGTCCAGCTCCACCCGTACGTCCCGAACACCCGGCACGGTGCGCACCGCTGTGGTGACCCGGGAGGTGATGGTGTCACGCATGGGACAGCCGGCGACGGTGAGCCACACCGCTACCTGCACCGAACCATCGGGCGTCACGGTCACGTCTTTGACCATGCCCAGCTCCGTGATCGGCCGGTTGATCTCGGGGTCGTGCACCCCGTCCAGCGCGGTTCGGACCGCGTCGACCGACGGGACGGTCTGGATGGAGGCCACGGGTGGCACCGACCTTCCGGGTTGAGTGGGCGTCTGTACTTTCATGCTAGGCGTTATGCGGCAGGCTGCTCATTGGCCCGCTTGCCGAGGCAGGCGCTCAGCGCCCCGTTTACCGCGACGATACCCACCGGACCGGTCCGGGGGTGACCGATCCGCCGCCGCCGACTCCGGCGGAGCCTGGTCCCGCAGCTCTGCCAGCCGGTTCAGCTCCGACCGCAGGAAATCCCGGGTGACCACCTCGCCGACCGCCAGGCGCAGCGCCGCCAGTTCCCTGGCCAGGTACTCGGTGTCGGCCTTGGTGCGCTCGGCACGCGCCCGGTCCTCCTCAAGCGTGACCCGGTCGCGGTCGTCCTGGCGGTTCTGGGCTAGCAGGATCAGCGGCGCCGCATAGGCCGCCTGCGTGGAGAAGGCCAGATTCAGCAGGATGAATGGGTAGGGGTCCCACCGCAGCGACACCGCGGCCAGATTCAGCGAGATCCATACCATGACCACCACCGTCTGTGCGGCCAGGAATCTGCCGGTGCCCAGAAAGCGGGCGATCCGCTCGGAGAACCGGGCGAAGGCGTCCGGATCCACTCTGGGTGTCAGCCGCCGTGGCCCGCGCGGTAGGTCCAGCCGGCTTGCCGAGTACTGCCACCGTGACTCAGTCACCGGTCACCTCACCAGGCCTGTCGGAGCTGAGCCAGGCCTCCTGCTGGCGCCAGTCGTCGGGCAGCGCGGCATCCAGCAGATCATCCACGCTGACCGCCCCGAGCAGATGGTCCTCAGGATCCACCACCGGCGCGCACACCAGGTCGTAGGCCGCGAAATAACGGGTGACCTCGGCCAGGGTCGCGTCCGGCCCGAGCCTGGCCAACTCGGTGTCCAGCACCCCCGCCACCAGGTCGGAGGGCGGCTCGCGAAGCAGTCGCTGCAGGTGGGCGCAGCCCAGGTAGCGCCCAGTCGGGGTGGCTGACGGTGGGCGGCAGACGAACACCATGCTCGCCAGCGCAGGGGTCAGCTCGGGGTTGCGGACGCGGGCCAGTGCCTCGGCGACGGTGGCGTCCGGGGTGAGCACCACCGGCTCCGGGGTCATCAGGCCACCGGCGGTGTCCGAAGAGTAGGCCAACAGCCGGCGGACCGGCGCCGATTCTTCGGGGGCCATCAACCGCAGTAACCGCTCACGCTCGGTCTGGGCGAGCTCACCGAGCAGGTCGGCGGCGTCGTCGGGGTTCATGGCCTCCAGCACGTCGGCGGCGCGCTCGTCGCCCAGCCGCCCGAGCACCTGAGCCTGCTCCTCCTCGGACAGCTCCTGTAGCACGTCTGCGAGCCGCTCGTCGTCCAGCGCGTCGACCACCTCGTCGCGCCGTTTGGCCGGCAGCTCACGCAACGTGTTGGCGACGTCGACCGCCCGCATTCCCTCGAACAGGGCGAGCAGTTGCTCGGCGCCCTGCCCGCGGGAGGACACCTCGGCCAGCGTCAGCCCCACCACCTCGTCCCAGCCGAGCACCTCTACCGGACCGCGCCGGCCCAGGCGGCCGGTGCGCTCTCGCACCGCCAGTTTCGTGATCACCCAGTCTCTGGTGCGGGTCGGCTCCATCCCGGCGTCCACCACGAACGCGACTGCCCCGGTAGCGGCCACGTGCACCCGGGTGTCCAGGATCTCCCCGATCACCAGCGTCTCGTTGGGGCGCAGGGTGAACTTGCGCAGGCTCACCGTGCCAGTGGACAGCACCACCGCACCCGGCTCGATCGAGGTGACCCGCAGCATGGGTACGAAGATCCGTTGCCGGATCGCGAGCTCGATCACCAGCCCGAGGACCCGCGGTGGCCGGGGGCCGATGCGCAGCGCGGTGACCAGGTCCCGGACCCTGCCGATCTGCTCGCCGTCAGGCCCGAACACTGGCAGGCCGGCAACCCGCGCAGCAAAAACCCTGCTCGCCGTGGCCACAGTAGGAGGCTAGCGTTCGCGGTTGCGCCATTCGGAGTCGAATCGCGATCTGGTGGCAGCGGCCTAGGGGCGGCTCACGGGTAGCTTACGTGCGACTCACGGGCGGCTCAGCGATAGCAGTAGGAATCTGAGGATGCGTCACCGCCTTGGAGCCGCACCTGATGTACTCGCAGGCCCCGGAAATCGTCGCCGTGCGGGAAGAACCCACGGTCGATGGCCAGCCCTCCCGCGGGGTCGGCGTCGATCTTGGCCATCCACGCGCCGACACCGTCGGGGTAGAACTGGTCGTCCCAGGCGCCGTAGAGCGAGTTGGTGAGGTACACCCGCTGCCCGTCCCGGCTCACCTCGACCATTTGCGGGCCGCCGGCCAGCGGCTGGTCGGGTTGGGCCGGATGGGCCGCGCGGTCGACGATGCCGCCCAACCGAACCGAGCCGGTTTCCCGCGGGTTTGTCGGATCCGACACGTCGTACTGCTTGAGCTCACCGGTGCCGAAGCACGACACGTACAGCTGCCGGTCGTCCACCGACAGGTTGATATCGGTGATCAGCGGCGGAACGGCTCCGAAGGGCTTCAGGGCCGGGGGCAGCAGGTCGGGGTCAGCGGGCTCGGCCGCGATGGTGATCACCTTGTCCACGGTCCAGCTGCCGTTTTCCCGATGCCAGCGCCACACCGAGGCAGACAGGTCTTGGGTGGACACGACCACACCGACGAATCCCCAGGTCGCCTCCGGGTCATGCGCAGGGCGCAGTTCGAGCACCATCTGGTGGTGGGCTCCCAGGTCCACCCGCTGGAGGTGCTTGCCGGCGGCGAGGTCCCAGAAGTGCAGCGCGTGGCCGTATTTATTGGCCAGCAGCAGCTCCGGGTTGACGCCGCCTTCGATCATGGACGGGGTGCCCCATTCACTGGTGATCAGCGTGTTGTGCTTGAGGTGCCACCAGGCGTCATACGACAGGTACTGCGGGCCGCGGTCGTTCTCCCAGGCGCCCAGCACGTCAAAGGTGACATGGTCGAGCAGCGCGATCCCGCCCGGCCCGTCGGCACCGTCGGCACCGTTGGCGCTGCCGAGGCAGGACAGGAAGATCCCCTCGGGGCCACAGTGCAGGGTGTGTGGCCGGGAGTAGCCGGCCCTGTCAGCTAGTTCCTTGGCGCCGATCGTTTTGACCAGAGTGGGGTTGGTCGGATCCGGCTGGGTGTCGTAGACATGCACCTCGGAGCTGCGCAGCCCAGGCAGCAGCAGGTACCGGCGCTGTAAGTCCTGGCTGTGATGACCCTCATGGGCCAGCGCGCTGCTGCAGGCGTTCCAGCCGAAATGATGTAGTTCGTTGCCCGCGCTCGGCAGGTCTGCCCAACCCACTAGCTGCCCGTACGCCGCCGAATCCGGGTCGACGTCGATGACGGTGAGTGCATCGGGCCGCTGACCCGCGCGGTCGAACGCGACGACATAGGCCAGCTTCTCGGGCGGCGCGGCGGCCGCCTCGGCGGGGCTACGGTAGAAAGTGGGGTCGGGGGATGTGGTGGCGGTTGCATTCATCACATGATCCTTGGGTTGTGACGGGAGTCCGGAGGTCGTCGGCGAGTGGTCAGCGACTGCGACACATCGCGCTGGCCGACCGTTGGAAATCGACGTATCGCCGCATGAACAGCCGGGCGCTAGCAAGACACGGCTTTATGAAACATCCCGGATGCCGCACCGCCGCAGTATATCGAGCTCTCGCCGGAGAAGTCGGTGAAAGTGAGTGATAACAGTGCGAAGTCGCACTGCCATCGCTCACTTTCAGCGATCAATGCCCAGCCGCCGTATTACGTCATATGGGTGTCGGGCGCCGGCAGCGGTCGCAGCCGTCATACTGGGTAATCCACTACCAGGCCGGCCCGATCCGCCGCCTGCAACGAAAGGGTTCCTCTTCATGGCCCGGCTCGCTCAGACCGACGGTCTCACCGAGATCCAGCAGGAGATCCTGGCCACGGTGAAGACCTTCGTGGACAAGGAGATCATCCCGGTCGCCCAGGAATTGGAGCACACCGACACCTATCCCCACGAGATCGTCGAGGGCATGAAGCAGATGGGCCTGTTCGGTCTCACCATCTCCGAGGAATACGGCGGCCTGGGCGAGTCGCTGTTGACCTACGCACTGGTCGCGGAGCAGATCGCCCGAGGCTGGATGAGCGTGTCAGGTGTGATCAACACGCACTTCATCGTGGCGTACATGATCAGCCACCACGGCACCGAGGAGCAGAAGCAGCATTACCTGCCGGGCATGGCCGAAGGCCGCATTCGCGGGGCCTTTTCCATGTCGGAACCGGAGCTGGGTTCCGACGTTGCGGCGATCAAGACCAGGGCCCGGCGTGATGGCGATGGCTACATCGTCGACGGCGCGAAGATGTGGCTGACCAATGGCGGCACGTCAACCCTGGTGGCAACCCTGGTCAAGACCGACGAGGGGGCGGTGAGACCGCACCACAACCTCACCACGCTGCTGGTGGACAAGCCCACTGGCTACGGCGAGGTCGCGCCGGGCCTCAGCGTTCCCGGCAAGATCGACAAGATGGGTTACAAGGGTGTCGACACCACCGAGTTGGTGTTCGACGGCTACCGCATCGGCGCCGACAAGGTCCTCGGTGCCGCACCGGGTAAGGGCTTCGCGCAGATGATGGACGGCGTCGAGGTGGGACGGGTCAACGTCGCCGCCCGAGCGTGTGGCATCGCCATCCGCGCCTTCGAGCTCGCGGTCGACTACGCTCAGCACCGCAAGACCTTCGGCAAGCCGATCGCGCAGCACCAGGCGATCGCGTTCAAGCTGGCCGAGATGGCCACGAAGGTCGAAGCCGCGCACCTGATGATGGTCAACGCCGCCCGGCTCAAGGACTCCGGTCAGCGCAACGACGTGCAGACCGGCATGGCGAAGCTGCTGGCCAGCGAATACTGCAAAGAGGTCACCGAGGACGCCTTCCGCATCCACGGGGGCTACGGCTACTCCAAGGAGTATGAGATCGAGCGGCTGATGCGCGAAGCCCCGTTCCTGCTCATCGGCGAGGGCACCAGCGAGATCCAAAAGACGATCATCAGCAAGGGATTGCTACGGGAGTACGCTGCGCGAGGATGATCTGCTGTCGGCACGACGGGGTACCTCGTAGACGAGGTGATGCATTATGACCAGTCCATTCAAAGGTCAGGGCCCGATGCCCGGCCTGCCCACTCCACCCACCGGCTGGCCCATCGGCTCCTACACCACCTACGCCGAAGCTCAACGCGCGGTGGACCACCTCGCTGACAACCAGTTTCCGGTTGCCGAAGTCACGATTGTCGGGGTTGACCTCATGCTGGTGGAGCGGGTGCTGCGCCGGTTGACCTGGGGCCGAGTGCTCAGTCAGGGAGCGGCGTCGGGTGCCTGGTTCGGGCTGTTCGTCGGGGTGCTGCTCAGCCTGTTCGCTACTCAAGCCGGTGCCGGAATCATCCCGATACTGGTGGGGCTGGCCACCGGCGCGGTGTTCGGCACCGTGTTCGCGGCCGCCGGTTATGCCGCGACCCGCGGTCGCCGGGATTTCGCCTCGTCGAGTCAACTGGTGGCGGGCCGTTACGACGTCCTATGTCAGCCGCGCCACGCTGAGCAAGCCCGCGACATGCTCGCCAAACTGGCCATGGGCCCCGGCCCCACCCCCGCCTGACGCCCCCCGCCACCCCGACATGGAGACATATCGGGGTTGGCAAGGCCCTCAACACCCCGATATGTCTCCATGTCGGGGTGGCGGGGGGAGGCAGTGCCAGTGGGTGAGGGCGTCGACGAGGCCCGTGACGATCGGCAGCGTCGCCAGGATTTGCGGGTCGCACCAGCGGGCGTCGTCAGCGTCGTCGCCGGGACGGAGTGTCCCGCCAATCACCCGGCAGCGGTAGTCATAGATGTCGAACACTGCTGCCCCGGGGGCGCGCCGTTGCACATTGCCCAGCAACCGGGTGATCTCGACCGCCAGCCCGGTCTCCTCGGCTACCTCGCGAATCACCGCATGTGCGTCGGTCTCACCGACCTCCACCCGGCCACCGGGAATCGACCAGCGTCCCCGTCCCGGCTCGTGCGCTCGTCGCACCAGCAACAGCCGGCCCGCGTCGTCGAAGACCACTGCCCCGACGCACCGGATCCGCTGCTCGGACGGGCCTGTCATCAGCGATCATGGTAGTAGGCTCACGAGTGTCGCCGCTTGATCGATGAGGTGAATGCGGGACAATGGCGGCATCCGCTGTCCCAGCGGCCAGACAGCGCCTGACAGGGGCCAGACGGGGGCCAGACGGGTAGGTCACAGTGAGTGCTAAGACGCCGCAGGTAGCGCTGACATGATCGGTCGACAGTCCAACGTGCTGCTCAACCCAGCCGTGGAGCGGCGGGTGATCCGGGTGCGGCGGCACTGGGCAGTGCTGATCGTGCCGCTGCTGCAGACCATCGGGATCGTGGTCGTGGCGTTCGTGCTGTCCAAGCTGATCAGCGGGTTGGGCAGCGGTCTGTGGCTGGTGCAGTCGTTGCTCTGGTATGCAGCCGTCGCGGCGTTGGTCCGCTACGCCTGGAGGGCGCTGGAGTGGTGGGTCGAGATCATCATCGTCACCGACAAGCGGTTCATGGTCACCAGCGGCATCATCGAGACGAAGAACTCCATGATGCCGATCACCAAGGTGACGGACATGAGCTTCATGCGTCCGCTTCTCGGGCAGGTGCTGGGTTACGGCACGCTGCGAATCGAGTCAGCCGGCCAGAAGCAGGACTTGGAGTACATCAGGTACCTACCGCGGCCCGAGGAGGTCTTCCAAGCGATCTCCGAGCTGATCTTCGGCGACAAGAAGCAGCTTCGTTCGCATAACCTGGACCGGCCGCCCGTCCCGCGCCGCAGGCGCCGGCTGCGACCGAGGTGGAACGGCCCTGAGTGACGGAGTCCACAGTCGGAGCAGCCTGACGCGGGTGCGCATCGATCTGCACGCCCACTCCACTGCGTCGGATGGAACGGACAGCCCCGCGCAGCTCATGGCAGCCGCCGCCGCGGCCGGCCTTGATGTGGTGGCGTTGACCGATCACGACACCACCACCGGGTGGGCCGAGGCTGTCGCGTCCCTGCCGGTCGGGCTGCGGTTGATTCGGGGTGCGGAGTTTTCGTGTGTTGCCGCGGACGGCCGGGGCGGTCGGGTCTCGGTTCACCTACTGGGCTACCTGTTCGATCCCGACTCACCGACCATCCTCGCCGAACAGGTCCGGCTGCGGGAGGAGCGGCGCTCCCGGTTGCACACGATGGCCACCCAGATGGCTGCGGACGGGTTCCCGATAGACCCGGATGCGGTGCTCGGCGGCCTCGCGCCGGAAACTCCCGCCGGTCGCCCGCACCTGGCGCGGGTGCTGGTGTCAGCCGGTGTGGTTGGCAGCGTCGACGAGGCCTTCCACCGGTTCCTGAACTCCGGCGGTCGGTACTACCTCGATCGGGCCGATACCGACGTCAGTACCGCCATCCGGATGGTCCGCGCCGCGGGCGGGGTCGCCGTACTGGCGCATCCCATGGCTCGTCGCCGCGGGCCGGTGATCGAGCACGCGGTCATCGCCGAGCTCACCGGCCAGGGACTGGCCGGGGTGGAAGTCGACCATCCCGATCACGCCGAAGCGGACCGCGCCGCGTTGCGCGACCTTGCCGGCGAACTGGATCTGGTGATCACCGGATCCAGCGATTACCACGGCACGAACAAGACGGTGTCGTTGGGCCAGCAGACGACCGACCCCGAGTCGCTGGAGCGGATCGAGCAGCTCGCCCACCGCAGCCGTGTCGCCGCGGTGAGCGGCTGAACCAACGGCCAGGGAGGTACCGCGGGATGGGTACGGTAGGCGGGATGGCACGGCGCGCACAGGGTGAGTTGGATCTGGGGGGTCTGCCCCGGCCGTTGGTGCGGGTCACTCCCGCCAAGCTCAGTACCTGGATCGGCTGCCCGCGCCGCTATCGGATGGCCTATCTGGATCGGCCCGCCCCGGCCCGTGGTGGCGCCTGGGCGCACAACACGTTGGGCGCGGTGGTGCACACCGCGCTGCGGGCACTGTTCGATCTCGCGCCGGATCGGCGCCGCCCGCATGCGGCGGCCGCGCTGGTGGCGACGCACTGGTCCGGGGAGGGCTTCGCGGACGCCGCGCAGGCCGCCGACTATTGCAGCCGCGCGCAGGACTGGGTGGCACGCTACGTCGATGAGCTCGACCCCCATCTCGATCCGGTGGGCGTCGAGCGATGGGTCTCCGCGCCGACCCGGCGGATCGTCGCGGAAGGGCGGGTGGACCGGATCGACGAGCGGGACGGCGAGCTGGTCGTGGTGGATTACAAGACCGGTCGCCAAGCGCTGACCGTCGATGACGCACGGGGCTCGCAGGCGCTGGCGCTCTACGCCTTCGCGGCGCGGCGCACGTTGCGCCGGGAGTGCCGCCGGGTCGAGCTCCATCACCTGCCCACCGGCACCGTGGCCGGCTGGGAACACACCGATCAATCGCTGACCAGGCACCTGCAGCGTGCTGAGGAGGCGGCTGAGGAAATCGCGCTGGCCACCGACACCCTGGAGACCGGAGGCGATCCGGAAATCCTGTTCCCCCCGGTTCCCGGACGGGCCTGCTCCTGGTGCGATTTCCGGCGGCACTGCCCCGAGGGACGCGCCAGCGCCCCCGATCTGCAGCCGTGGGCGCTGCTGGCACCGTGACCGCACTGCGCGACCGAGCCATTCTGGGCTTATCCGGTGTGCTGGCCGGCGGCCTGGTGGCACTGGCGATCATCGTGTGCCTGGCTCAGTGGCTGGCCGGTGCGTCAGGTTATCCCGGTCCCGGCTCGGCGGCCGTTGCCGGTCATGTGCTGGCGGCGCTGGCCGCCGTGGGATTGCAGGCGGCCGCGGAGCGATTGCACGGCCGTATCGCCACACTGGCAGCCTGGTCGGTGGCGCTGCTCGCAGCGGCCGTGCTCTGGTTCGGTTGGTGGGCCTGACACCCGGGTTCCGGCCGCGCGGGCTGGGCGGCTCACCGATCTCGATTCTGTCGTGAACTCGACACCACCGACATTCGAGGCAGCGGCCAGGCCGCTGGTGTCGAGTTCACGACACTGGACTGGTCGGCAACGGGCCGTCGAGCACCGATCAGTCCAGCGCGACGAGGGTGTCACCGCGCTGCTCGAGTAGCACTCCGCTGGAACTGGCGGTGTCGACAGGGCCACGGTAGCCGCCACGGTCCACGGGCAGCGCGCCGATCTGCTCACCAGTGGTGGTGTCCAGCACGGCCAGTGCCCCAGGCACCGGTAACAGCAGCCGCCCGGCAACCTCAGAGCCGGGTCCCAGAGATCCGGGGCGGGTCCACCGGGGCCGCAGATCAGCCACGTCCAATGCGACAGTGGCCGAGCCGGTGAACCAGTACAGCTCGGTCGCGGTCGGGGTGATATCCACCACACCACCGGGTGGGTCGCCCCGCAGGTCGGCGTCCGGCACGGCCAGCGGATGTTCGGCTACCGTCCTGCCCTGCCCGTCGAGCACCACCAGCCGAGCTGGGTCGGGCAGCGCCGCTGCTACCCGGTCGCCACTGAGCGCGATGACCCTGGCCTGCTGGCCCGGTAGCAACACGCTGAAGATCACCTCGGGCTGGTCGGGCTCCTTGGGATCGGAGCGCTGCACGGTCAGCCGTACCCGCTCCCCAGGACATCGCTCCACGACAGCCAGCCGACCCCTGGACCCACTACCAGAGCCCACCGCCATCGATCCGTGGAGGCAGTCCGGTCGCGGTTGGGTCGCGGGCTGCGCCGGTGTCGGTAGCCGTCCGTAGGCTAGCGTGCGCACCAGGTCGGACCGCCATACCTCGAGGTAGTGCTGCCCGCTGGCGGCGACCTGGTTGCCCTCGGCAGCCAGCCGGGTCGGCGCCTCCACCGGGCCGGTGCGTTGCGGTCCGCGCCGGCCGCTGGCCCAGTCCAGGGCGGTCACCTCGCTGCAGGTCTTGCCCCGCTGATAGACCGCGATCACTTTGTGAAATGCGGCGGCCACCGTGCACAGCGGCCGGTCTCGCCGGTAGCTCCAGCGCACCGAACCGGTGCGCAGATCCCGACCGGCAACCGTCCCCTCGCTGCCGGTGACCACCGTGGCACCCTGCACGAGGGGAACCGGGCTGGCCGGGCTCGGCGCCCGCCACGCTTCACTCAGTGCCGGTGGTAGCCGCTCGATCGCCGAGGGCGCAGCGGCCGGGCCGGGCGCGGTGACCAGCGTGGTCTGCCGAGCGTCGCTGGTCCACCACAATGCAGTGGCGATCCCGAGAACGACCGCTGCCAACGCCGCCGCGGCGGTCAGATCCCACCGAGTACGACGTTCGGGCGCGGGCATCCGACCAGTTCTGTCAGCCTGCGGCGCGAGGCTGGTTGCCGTGTTCTGGACCAGTGACGGCCCCGCCTATGTTCGCACTACCCGTGCCGTGCCCCCGCCTACGCCGCCGCCGGGACCGCAACCGGACGTCACCATGGTCGGCCGAGTGCTCCGCCGGGGATGGCGCTTCGATACCGGCCTCGACCACCTCGCCGCGGCGCGTGCGGCGCCGTAGCCTGCGGACCGGGGGCGGTGGGCCGTCGGTCGATTCACTGCCACCGGTGCGCCCGCCACGGCGGGTGTCCGGGCTACGCCGCCCGCGGCGGCGGTCGTTGTCGTCGCTGGGCTCGGCAGCGAGTCCAGCTCGGGTTCGTTGGGCGATCGGCAGCTGCCCGGTGGAGTCGGCGGGGATGTCCAGGTCGGTGAACAGGTGCTCGGAGGTGGAGTAGGTCTCCGCGGGGTCCGGGATACCGAGGTCGAGTGCGTCACTGATGAACTTCCAGCGAGGCTCCTCATCCCAGTCGACGAGGGTGATCGCTACGCCGGGCCGGCCGGCCCGGCCGGTGCGCCCGCTTCGGTGCACGTAAGTCTTCTCGTCTTCCGGGCACTGGTAATTGATGACGTGCGTGACCTCCGGCACATCGATGCCACGAGCTGCGACGTCGGTGGCGACCAGCACGTCCACCTTCTCCGAACGGAACGCTCGCAACGCCTGCTCACGCGCGCCCTGACCGAGATCGCCGTGCACGGCCGCGGCCGCGAAACCGCGCTCGGTGAGCTCATCGGTCACCTTCTGCGCAGTACGTTTGGTCCGGGTGAAGATCATCGTCAGGCCTCGGTCACGCGCCTGCAGGATACGCGCGAGCACCTCCACCTTGTCCATCGCGTGCGCCCGGTACACGAACTGCCGGGTCCGCTCGTGGATAGCGGTGGCGTCGGGTTCCTCGGCACGGATATGAGTCGGCCGGTTCAGGAAGTTGCGGGCCAGCTTGATGATCGGGCCCGGCATGGTGGCTGAGAACAGCATGGTCTGACGCTGCTCCGGCACCATCTGCAAGATCCGCTCGATGTCGGGCAGAAAACCCAGATCGAGCATCTCGTCGGCCTCGTCGAGGACGAGGACTCGCACCTTGCCCAGTACCAGGTAGCGCTGTTCGGCGAGGTCCAGCAGCCGGCCCGGGGTGCCGACCACCAGGTCCACCCCGCGCCCGAGCGCCTTGACCTGCGGTTCGTAAGGCCGGCCGCCGTAGACCGAGAGAACGCGGATGCCGAGATTACGGCCCGCTGCGGTCAGGTCAGCGGTGACCTGCAAGCACAGCTCACGGGTGGGCACGACGACCAGGGCACGCGGGGTGCCGTCGAGAGCGGTGTCCCCCGTCGTGATCCGCTGGATGAGTGGGACGCCGAAACCCAGCGTCTTGCCGGTGCCGGTACGGGCCTGGCCGATCAGGTCGTCCCCAGCGAGGGCCAGTGGCAGGGTCAGCTCTTGAATGGCGAAGGTGCGTTCGATGCCCACCGCGCGCAGAGTCCGGACGATCTCGTCGCGGACCCCGAGTTCGGCGAAGGTAGGCGAGTCGTTCCGGACCGGAGCGCCCGCCTGCAGCGGCTGTGGCAGTCTCGGTTCGTCGCTATCGCTCTGTGAATCATCGATGTGGACACCGTTGGTGGGGCTGAGGTCGGGAACTTCCAAGGGATAGGTGGTTGGCAGGGTGGTCTGGCTGACGGTCAGCGTGCTCGCCTCTCTCGTACCGGCGCGTCCACGCCACCTCGCTCGACCGGCTGCGCGCCGCGAAGGCGATACCTCAGCCGGGAACGAAGACGCCAGGTCCGCGCTCACATGTCATCCACTCGGTGGTATCGACCACCGAGCCGGGCGTGCGGCTACGGGCCTATCAGAGCCGTGCGTCACGCCATGTACACACATGTTACCCGTCCGCGGGTCAGGTATGCGCGTGACACCGCGCACCCTTGCGATCCGGCACTACGCTCGCGGCCGTGGACGTGGCACGTGCGGGCATCATCGACTTGCTGGGGGTCCTCGCCTACGGCGAACTGTCGGCGTTCGACCGGTTCGCCGAAGATGCTCGCAGTGCCCCCACTCTGTCCGGCCGGGCGGCGATGGCCAGCATGGCGGCTGCCGAGATCGGGCACTTCCGGCTCATTGAAGGTCACCTACGCGGGTTGGGCGTCGCGGTGGAGGATGCGATGCGCCCGTTCGTGGCGCGCTTCGATCAGTTCCATGGCTCGACGGCCCCCCGGTCCTGGCTGGAGTCGTTGGTGAAGGCCTATGTCGGCGATGGGCTGGCGGCGGATTTCTACGGCGAGGTGGCCGGCTGGTTGGACGAAGCGACCGCTGCGCTGGTCAAAAACGTGCTGGCGGACACCGGGCATTCGGCGTTCGCCGAGCGGGAAGTGCGCAGCGCGTGCGAGGGGGACCGCAGAACCCGCGACCGGCTGGCCCTGTGGGGACGGCGGCTGCTGGGTGAGGCGGTGACGAACGCCCAGCAGGTGGTGGCCGAGCGGGACGCGCTGGCGAACCTGATCGTCCGCGGCTCCGGCGACTCCGCCGGCCTGGCTGCTCTGATCCGCCGGACGGAGGTCTTGCACGGCCGGCGCATGGCCGCTCTCGGGTTGGCGTGAATACCCGCCGACCGCTCGACTAGCCTGGCGTCAACGTCGATCACACCGTGGAGGTTGTGGCGTGGAGGTCAAGATTGGCGTCGCGGACAGTCCTCGCGAGCTGACGGTGTCTACTGCGGACTCGCCGGACCAGATACAGGCGATGGTCACCGACGCGCTGCGAAACAGCCAGGGACTGCTGACCCTGGTCGACGACAAGGGCCGGCGGTACATGGTGCCCGCCTCGCGGGTGGCCTACGTCGAGATCGGGCCCGGGGACAGCCGCCGGGTGGGCTTCTCCGTCGGAGGCTCGTAAGTGCACACCGCCTGCTAGCACCGAACGCCACTCACGAGGCTGACTATGTCCCGGCTGCTGGTAGTAGAGGACGACGAGACCATCGGTAGCGTGCTGGAGTCGAGCTTGCGCGCGCACGGGCACCAGGTCGGGTGGCAGCGCACCGGTCGCGGCGCGCTGCACGTGGCCGCCGAGACCGACTTCGATCTGGTGCTGCTGGATCTGGGATTGCCCGACTTGGACGGCGTCGAAGTGTGCCGGCAGTTACGTGCCAGCAACCCGACTGCAGTGCTGGTCATCCTCACTGCCCGGACCGACGAGATGGACGTTGTGGTCGGTCTGGAAGCCGGCGCGGACGACTACCTGACCAAGCCGGTTCGGTTGGCCGAGTTGCTGGCCCGGGTGCGAGCACACCTGCGGCGGGTGGCGCCGGTGCACACGGGAGCCCACCCGACGCTCACGGTGGGTGATCTGGTGGTGGACACCGGCAGCCGGCGAGCGACCGTCGCGGGGCGGGAGATGCCGCTGCGCGCCAAGGAGTTCGACCTGCTCGCCCGGCTCGCCGCAGCGCCCGAGTCGGCGATCAGCCGGGAGACCCTGATGGCGCAGGTCTGGGACGAGAACTGGTTCGGTCCCACCAAAACGCTCGATGTGCACGTGGCGGCGTTGCGCCGCAAACTGGCTGGAATGGCCGCAGTGGGCGCGGTGCCGCGGATCACCACGCTGCGCGGTCATGGCTACCGCCTAGAGGCGCCTCCGGGGTATGTGATTACTTAACGGTGTTCTGGCACGAATTCCACTGACCAGCGTGGTATCAACGCATCGTGCGCACTCGCATCGTGGGCCTCGCGGTGCTCGCCGCTGTGCTCGCCATCGGCTTGTTCGGCGTGCCGCTGGCCGCCGGTGTGCTCAAGTACGCGAAATCTGACGAGCGCACGAAGCTGCTGCGGGTAGCCGATGCCGCCGCGGCGGCCGTCACGGCGGACGTCCTTCGCGGGAACATGCCGACCGATCTGCGTGATCCCAAGGACGGGACGCAACTCGCGGTCTATGTCGATCGGGGATTGCTCATCTTGGGCGCGGGGCCGCAAGGCGGTGACCTCCCGGTTTACCGGGCGCTGCACGGTGAGATCAACAACGCCGACGTCAACGGTGACCTGGTGGTGGCGGTGCCGGTGACCCATGACAGCGATGTGATCGGCGCCGTGCGCGCCGCGAGCCCGCTGCGTACCGTTTACCGGATGGTCGGGCTGGTGTGGCTGGCCATGCTCGGCCTGGGGGGCCTGGCCGTCGGTACGGTCTGGTTGGTGGCCCGGCGGCAGGCCCGGTGGCTGGCCGAACCGCTCGAGAAACTGTCGGATGCCGCGCTGCGCCTCGGTCAGGGCGACTTCAGCGTCCGGACCGCACCGGCTGCCATCCCCGAGATCGACTCCGTGGGCTCGGCGCTGAACAGCACGGCCGGGCGCCTGGACGACATGCTCGCCCGCGAACGTTCGTTCTCCGCCGATGCGTCCCATCAGCTGCGCACGCCGCTGACCGGATTGCGGCTGCGACTCGAAGCGGCGCTGGACCGCCCAGGGCAGGATCTGCGCCTGGCCATCACGGACGGCATCGCCGCCGCGGACCGTCTGGAGCAGACCATCGAGGAGCTGCTCGCGCTGGCCCGCGATACTCGCAGCTCCAACGCCACCCCCTTGGATCTCCCGACCCTGCTCGACGAGATCGAAGTGGGCTGGCACGATCGGCTGGCCGCCCAGCAGCGGGCACTGCACGTAGCGGTGGATCCGCACGCACCGGTGTCGCTGGCCTCCACTGCGGCGGTGCGGCAGGTGCTCACCGTGTTGCTGGACAACGCCGCCACGCACGGCTCGGGCACCGTCTCGGTCGCGGTGCGCAACGCCGTAGACGCCCTGGCCATCGATGTGTCGGACGAAGGCGCCGGGATCACCGCGGCCGAACCCGAGCTGTTCACCAGGCGTTCGCGCCTCGCCGAAGGACACGGCATCGGTCTCGCCCTGGCCCGCAGCCTGGCCGAAGCCGAGGGTGGCCGGCTGCGGCTGACCCGGCCCGCGCCGCCGACGTTCACCCTGCTCGTGCCCGCACAGGCATGATCGTGCTGCGCGCAACGGGAGCGTAGCCGTACCTTATTCAAGCCACGGTCACGCCACGTCGAGGAGGCTGCCATGATCGCGGTTCGCCGGCTCAACCACGCAGTGCTGTTCGTCAGCGACTTGGACCGTGCAGTCGAGTTCTACCAGCAGGTTTTCGGAATGACGGTGATTGCCCGGGAACCTCGTGCCAATGCCGCATTCCTGCGCGCGGGTGGTTCGGACAACCACCACGACCTGGGACTGTTCGGGCTCGGTTCGGCAGCGTCGCGCCCGTCACGCGGACACGTCGGGTTGTACCACCTGGCCTGGCAGGTCGATACCATCGACGAGCTGGTCGCGGCGCGCGACGTGCTGCTCGCCTCGGGGGTATTGCGCGGCGAGTCCAGCCACGGAGCGACCAAGAGCCTGTACGGCGCCGACCCGGACGGCAACGAATTCGAGATCATGTGGATGCTGCCGCGGGCACAGTGGGGTGACTACGAGTCCAGCGCTTCGGTGGAGGCGCTGGATCTGCCCGCGGAGTTGTCTCGGTGGAGCGGGGTGAGCACCGCGTGACAGGAGCTGTCTCACCGCTGATCAGCCGGTGGGGCTCGCGCGACCCCGATGCCCCGCTCATCGTGGTGTTCCAGGGCTGTGATGCACTCGGAGCCAGCCACGAAGCGGATCTGGCGATGTTCGTGCGAGGCCTCCCGGACGGGGCCGCGTATGCAGCGGTGCGTGTCCCGGGGGCAGTTTCGGTCGACCCGGTGCCGGATCCGGCAGCCTTGCGAGGCTGGATCGACGACCAGCGAGCGCCGCAGGTGCCAGTGCTGCTCGTCGGCGTCGGCGGCGGCGCGGCCCTGGCCGGCGGGATGGTGCTCGCTGATCCAACTCGGTTCGCCGCGGCGGCGCTGCTGTACGGCACGTTGCCATTCGACTCGGGACTGCCGGTCACCCGTGGTCGCCTGGCCGGACTGCCGGTCTTTTTGACTCACGGTGCGCACGACCTGGTCATCCCGGTGGAGCTGCAGCGCCGGACGTGGGAGTACCTGGTGCGGGAAAGTGGATCGCCGTTGTGGGCGCAGCGCGAGCCGGGTGGCCATGACCTCACCGCGAAGACCGTGTCCGGACTGGCCGGCTGGATCGAGGCGCGGCTGGGTTTCCTACAGTGGGCCACACCGGTGGCCGAAACTGCTGAGCAGGCGCGCTGGCCGATCTTGCCGGATGGCCGGTTGCCCGAGCGTCGCGGCGAACCGCCTGAGGTCAGTGTCACCACTCCGCAACAACAGCAGTCGCAAAACGCTCCCGCCGGGCTGCAGGACGCGCTGTTCGACCGGGTCATGCGACTGGCTGGTGTCGCGACGGCGCCCAGCGCGGTCTCGGTCCCCGGGGCCAGGGCTTTCTTCCTGTGCCCCGGTGACGCCCGGGGGCCCCGCGAGGCGTTCATCGTGCCCGATCTCGGGGAGTTCGCCCACCTGCATCCCGGCTACGACGGCAGCTTGCACCTGGTGCTGCCGGTCAGCCTGGCTCATGACGCCCTGGTGAAGGGATGGGCAGCGGCCCACCCGCTGGCCGGGCTTCGGCTGGCCGCGGGCATGGTCATGATCTTCGGGCCGCGCGATGCGGTCGAGCTCGAGATCGTCACCGCGATCGTCTGCGCCAGCCATACCTACGCCACCGGGATGAGCTGATAGCGGAAGCTTGCCTCGCTCGTGACGACCGCCGGGTGGCTGGCTGACCGAGCTTGGGCGGCGGGCGGGTGCGTCTCTGGTGACTGCGGCGCCGGTGGTGGCCCAGGCCTGTCGCCAGGCGGGCGGCAGGCGCGACTCGCTCGGCACCAGCGACCCCACCGATCTTGGAACGCTAGTCGCCCACCGCGCCATCCCGGTCACCGTGGTAGGCGTGTGAACGAGTCAGCTGTGCTGCAGCGGAAAGCCGGCCAGACCCTTCCAGACCAGTGAGGCGGTGAGTGCGACTGCTTCTTCCTTGGGCAGTTGGTGCCGGCGGGTGAGCCAGTAGCGGGCGCCGTGCTCGCTGGCCCCGACGACTCCCACTGCGACGAGCCAGGCGCGGTCGGCGTCCAGGCCGGCGTCGGCCACCACCGCCTGCGCGATGGCCTGCACACAGGCGGTGTACATCCGTTCCACGATGTCCTGCACGGACGGCTGGTTGCGCAGATCGGACTCGAAGACCAGCCGGAACGCCTCGCCGTCACCGTCGACGAAATCGAAGTACGCGCCAACCGCGTTGCGCACTCGCTGCCAGTTGTCATGGGTTTCCTCGATCGCGGCCTGGACCCGATCGACCAGCTCGTCGGCGTGGCGCTCCAGCAATGCCAGATACAGTTCGAGCTTGCCGGGAAAATGCTGGTAGAGCACCGGCTTGCTGACCCCGGCGTGCTCGGCGATGTCATCCATGACGGTGGCGTGGTAGCCGTTGTTGACGAAAACATCGGTAGCCGCGGCGAGCAGCTGAGCGCGCCGCTCATCGCGGGGCATCCGCGCCCCACGTGGCGCTGCATCCACCCGGGTCGATGCGGTCTCAGTCATCGCTCTCACTTCACCTCCCGCCTGACCCGATAACCCTACTCGCCGGTATCCGGCCCAACCCGCAGTCTGGATGCAGACTGCTGTTCCGGGACCCGGATTCACCGCAGTCTGCATCCAGACTGCGGTCTGGGGCGGGAAGAGGGGGAGGATGGGGGGCGTTTAGGAGAGCGAGACAGCACGACATCGTGAGGAGAGTGCTGATGAGTCTGCCGCCACTGGTGGAACCGGCCGCTGAGCTGACCAGGGAAGAGGTGGCACGCTACAGCCGTCACCTGATCATCCCGGACGTCGGGATGGACGGTCAGAAGCGGTTGAAGAACGCGAAGGTGCTGGTGGTCGGTGCAGGTGGGCTGGGCAGTCCGGCTCTGCTGTATCTCGCCGCGGCCGGCGTGGGCACGCTGGGAATCGTCGAGTTCGACGAGGTCGATGAGTCGAACCTGCAGCGCCAGGTGATTCACGGCCAGTCCGACCTCGGGCGGCCGAAGGGTGAGTCCGCTCGGGATTCCATTCGCGAGATCAACCCGTTCGTCCAGGTCAACCTGCATCAGCTGCGCCTGGACTCATCCAACGCGCTGGACGTCTTCCGCGATTACGACCTCATTCTCGATGGCACCGACAACTTCGCGACGCGCTACCTGGTCAACGATGCGGCGGTGTTGCTCGGAAAGCCCTATGTGTGGGGCTCGATCTTCCGATTCGAGGGCCAGGCGTCGGTCTTCTGGGCGGACGCTCCTGGCGGGCAGGGACTGCAGTATCGCGACCTGTACCCCGAGCCGCCGCCTCCCGGGATGGTGCCATCCTGCGCCGAGGGTGGCGTGCTGGGAGTGCTGTGCGCATCGATCGGTTCCATCATGGTGACCGAGGCGATCAAGCTGATCTGCGGGATCGGCGAGCCGCTACTGGGCCGTCTGATGGTGTACGACGCCCTGGAGATGAGCTACCGCACCATCAAGATCCGCCGGGATCCGGCCGCTGAGCCGATCACCGGCCTGATCGACTACGAGGAGTTCTGCGGTGCGGTCAGCGACGCCGCTGCCACTGCGGCGATCGGCTCGACGATCACCGCCGTGGAGCTCAAGGAAATGATCGACTCCGGTAAGGACTTCGCGCTGATCGACGTTCGAGAGCCCAACGAGTACGAGATCGTGCGGATCCCGGGCTCCACGCTGATCCCCAAGGACCGGATCCTGTCCGGTGAGGCATTGGCGGAGTTGCCCCAGGACAAGCCGCTGGTGCTGCATTGCAAGTCCGGGCAACGTTCCGCCGAGGCGCTGGCCGCCCTGCACAAGGCGGGTTTCCGGGACGCCGTACACGTCGGCGGCGGCGTACTCGCGTGGGCCAAGCAAGTCGACCCCTCCCTGCCCGTCTACTGACCCCTTCACCGACTTCACCCCGACATGTCTCCATGTCGGGGATGGGCGCTAGCTGCTGCGCCGGCGGGTCGAGTACTGGCGGGGTGGTACCGGAGCCGACCGGTGTGGCACGGCGGACTTGCCACCGTGCTGCACCGATGCGGACTTCCCACCGCGGCGCTCACGGCGGTTGGGCACCGGAGCGTCAGCATTGTCAGGTAACGGGGTTTCATGTTGCTCGGCCATCAGTTCTCCTTGTCTGTGCCGGCTTCGCCGGCGGTGTCTGATTGCCGGCTTCGCCGGCGGTGATGTCACCGTGCGTCAGCAGCGATGCGCTCAAGGCTTGATCAGGTAAGGGCGCCACCGTGGGGATGCGGTGCGGCACAGGTGCGCTCAGAAAGCGCGGCTGGAGATCAGCAGCTCATAGGACCACGCTAGCGCCCGGCTGCCTGCGGTGCACCATGTTTGCCGCCGGGTCGGTGACGCCTCACGGCAGGTTCGCGTCCCTGTGTGAACGGGAGTTCTCGGCCCTGCAACGTCCAGCAACATTGCGAACATAACCGGACCATAGCGTCGCTCCTCGTACCACCCGCTGCACCCACCAGCTCAGGAGGCGCTATGAGCACAATCGAGACAACGGTGCCGGCGACTCCGGCCCGCGGGGGGAGATGGATCGACCACTGGGAGCCCGAGGATCCCAAATTCTGGGAAGGGGGAGGCCGTCGGGTGGCGAATCGAAACCTGTGGTTGTCGATCTTCGCCGAGCACATCGGTTTTTCGATGTGGACGGTCTGGTCGGTCTTGGTGCTCTTTATGGGCACTGCATATCACATCGACCCAGCAGGCAAGTTCTTTCTGGTCTCCCTTCCCGCGCTGATTGGAGGCCTGATCCGGATTCCCTACACGATGGCCCCGGCTCGGTTCGGCGGGCGGAACTGGACCATCGTCAGCGTCTTGTTACTGCTCATCCCGACAATCCTGGCACTTATCGTGATGCATCCGGGTACGTCGTACACGACCTTCGTGATCGTTGCGGCACTCGGTGGCCTGGGTGGAGGCAACTTCGCCTCCTCCATGGTCAACATCAACGCATTCTTCCCGGAAGGCCGCAAGGGCTGGGCTCTCGGGCTCAACGCCGGCGGTGGGAACATCGGCGTCCCGGCGGTGCAGCTGCTCGGGCTGTTGGTGATCGCGACGGTTGGAATCGCCTATCCACGTCTCGTGCTGGCCCTCTACGTCCCGTTGATCCTGTTCGCCGCGCTGTGTGCTGCGCGCCACATGGACAACATCTCCTCAATGCGCAACGACACCGGTGCGCTGCGCGAAGCGGTCAAAAAGTCCCAGACCTGGGTGATGTCGTTTCTCTACATCGGTACGTTCGGCTCGTTCATCGGATACAGCTTCGCCTTCGGCCTAGTCCTGCAGACCCAGTTCGGCCGTACCCCGCTGCAGGCAGCCTCGGTCGTGTTCATCGGCCCGCTGATCGGCTCGTTGATCCGTCCAGTCGGTGGTTGGATGGCTGACCGGTTCAGTGGGGCGAAAGTCACGCTGGTGAACTTCGTCGGGATGGCGCTGGCCACCGGCGTGGTGATCATGGCTTCCGAGGACAAGTCGTTGCCGCTGTTCATGCTCGGTTTCATCGCATTGTTCGTGCTCTCCGGTATCGGCAACGGATCCACCTACAAGATGATCCCGTCGATCTTCAACGTGCAGGCCCGGATGGCGATCGCATCTGGTGAGGTCGCGCAGTCCGCGCTGATGACGGCGCGCCGGATGTCCGGTGCGGTGATCGGTATCGTCGGTTCCATCGGCGCCATGGGTGGTCTGCTGATCAACCTTGCCTTCCGGCAGTCGTTCATGACAGCGAAGTCCGGGATACCGGCGTTCTGGTCCTTCATGGCGTTTTACGGGGCCTGCGTGCTCGTGACCTACGTGGTGTATCTGCGCCGCGCCCCCGCCGCCGTGACGTCCGGGAACCCGCAGCTGGCTTACGCCCAGGTGTGACGAAACCCCGGTGTGACGAAACCCCGAATGTGACGAAACAGCGTCGAAACACCGCGTTCATGAAACGCGCTCAGGATGTCAGCAAGGTCCAACCGCTGGTGAGCTGCTCGGTTGCGGTGAGCAGCTCACCAGCGCCGGTCGTGCTCGCTGGGCAGGAAGGAGCAGCCCGATGCGCACTGTCGTCGTTGCGGGCCATGGCATGGTCGGCCACCGGCTGGTGGAGGCCCTGATCGGCCGGGACGTCCGGCGTCAATGGCGGATCGTAGTGCTCGCCGAGGAGGGCAGGCCGGCCTACGACCGGGTTGCCCTGTCGTCCTATGTGGACTCCTGGGACGCGGACGCGCTGGCCCTGCCCGCCGTCGCCGACGACCGGGTGGAGCTGTGGCTGGGTGACCCCTGCGTGGCGATCGACCGGCGCCGGCGCCGGGTGCGCACCGCGTCCGGGCGCCGGGTGCCCTACGACGCGCTGGTCCTGGCCACCGGGTCGGCGCCGTTCGTGCCGCCGGTACCAGGGCACAACCTGTCAGGTTGCTACGTCTATCGCACCCCCGAGGATCTCGACGCCATCCGCGCGGCGGCACAGCGCGCGATGCACACCACCGCGGCGGGCCGGCGTTCCGGTGTGGTGGTGGGCGGCGGGCTGCTCGGCCTGGAGGCCGCCTACGCGCTACGCCAGCTGGGTCTGTCCCCGCACGTGGTGGAGATCGCGCCCCGGCTGATGCCGATGCAGGTGGACGAGGGCGGCGGGGCACTGCTGCGCCGGTTCATCGAGGGCCTCGGGGTCCGGGTGTACTGCGGCCGCGCTACCAAGGCCATCGAACAAGACCGGGGCCGGTTACTCGTCCGGCTGTCCGATGAGACCGAACTGGACACCGACGTCGTGGTCTTCTCCGCCGGGGTCCGCCCGCGCGATCAGCTGGCCCGGGAGGCGAAGCTACCGCTCGGTGAGAGGGGTGGCGTGCTGGTCGACGCCTCGTGCCGTACCGGCGATGAGGATATCTGGGCGATCGGGGAGTGCGCCGCGGTCGAGGGCCGCTGCTACGGGCTGGTAGCGCCGGGTTACGCGATGGCCGAGGTGGTGGCCGACCGGTTGCTGGGCGGCAACGCCACCTTTCCCGGCGCGGACACCTCCACCAAGCTCAAGCTGCTCGGCGTCGACGTGGCCAGCTTCGGCGACGCGCATGCCCAGGCCGAGGGTGCGTTGGAGGTCATCCACAACGACCCCGTTGCCGGCCGTTACGCCAAGCTCGTCGTGTCCGATGACGCGCGGACCCTGCTCGGTGGGGTGCTGGTCGGCGACGCCGAGGCTTACGGCATGTTGCGCGCGCTGGTCGGGGCCACGCTGCCGGCCGACCCGGGAGTGTTGATCTCCCCGTCCGGTGGTGAGCTCGACGCCGGCGCGTTGCCGGCCAGTGCCCAGGTGTGCTCCTGCCACGCGGTCACCGTCGCGACGATCACCTCGGCGGTCAATCAGCAGGGTTGCACCACCGTGCCCGCGCTCAAGACGTGCACGAAGGCGGGCACCGGGTGCGGCTCGTGCGTGCCGATGTTGAAGAAACTGCTCGCCGCCCACGGCGTCGAGCAGTCCAAGGCGCTGTGCGAGCACTTCGCGCACAGCCGGGCTGAGCTGTTCGAGATCGTCGCCGCGACCCGGATCCGGACGTTCTCGGAGCTGGTCGCCAAGCACGGCACGGGGCGCGGCTGTGACATCTGCAAGCCCGCGGTGGCGTCGATCCTGGCCTCGCTGAGCGGGGTGCTCAACCCGGGCAGCCACATCCTGGACGGCGAGCAGGCCACCCTGCAGGACACCAACGACCACTTCCTGGCCAACCTGCAGCGCAACGGCACCTACTCGGTGGTGCCCAGGGTGCCCGGCGGGGAGATCACCCCGGACAAGCTCATCGTGCTCGGCGAGGTAGCCCGCGACTTCGGGCTCTACACCAAGATCACCGGTGGGCAGCGGATCGATCTGTTCGGAGCGCGGGTGGAGCAACTGCCGGAGATTTGGCGCCGGCTGGTGGATGCGGGTTTCGAATCCGGGCACGCCTACGGCAAGGCGTTGCGCACCGTCAAGTCCTGCGTGGGCAGCGAGTGGTGCCGCTACGGCGTACAGGACTCGGTGGGCCTGGCGATTGCGCTGGAGCTGCGCTATCGCGGACTGCGTGCCCCGCACAAGCTGAAGTCCGCGGTGTCGGGCTGCGCACGGGAGTGCGCCGAGGCCCGCAGCAAGGACTTCGGGGTGATCGCCACCGAGACCGGCTGGAATCTCTATGTCTGCGGCAACGGCGGCTTCCGGCCCCGGCACGCCGACCTGCTGGTGTCCGATGTGGACACCGAAACACTGGTCCGCACCATCGACCGGTTCCTGATGTTCTACGTACGTACCGCCGACCGGCTGCAGCGCACCGCGCCGTGGCTGGAGGAGATGGAGGGTGGTCTGGATCATCTGCGTGACGTCATCGTGCACGACTCGCTGGGGATCTGCGCAGAGCTCGACGCCGCGATGGAGGCCCACGTGGCGGGCTATTCCGACGAGTGGCGCGGGGTCCTGGAAGACCCGGCCAAACTGGCGCGGTTCACCTCGTTCGTCAACGCGCCGGGCGTTCCCGATCCGACCATCGAGTTCGTCCAGGAACGGGGCCAGCCCACACCTGCCCATCGTCGCCGCGGCCAACCGGTGGTGATCGCCGGACCGAAGCTGGCGGTTGTTTCATGACTGCCGACATGACAGCACGGATGCAGGCACACTGGACGGCGGTGTGCCGCTACGACGATCTCATCCCGGAACGGGGAATTGCGGCGCTGGTGGACGGTGTTGCGGTGGCAGTGTTCCGCACTCATGACGACGTGCTGCATGCACTCTCGAATGTGGATCCCTTCAGCAACGCCTCGGTGCTGTCCCGGGGCATCGTGGGCGATCGCGGCGGGCGGGCGACGGTGGCCTCACCGATCTATAAACAGGTCTTCGAACTGGCCACCGGCATCTGCCTGGACGATCCCACGGTCTCGGTGCGCACCTATCCGGTACGGCTCGTAGGTGGTGTCGTGGAAGTCTGTTCCCCATGACCCCGCCTACGCGTGTCGCGTTCCCCTGTGCGGTATGTCGCGCGCCGCTGCACGGTGTGTCGCCTGCTCGCGCACACTATCCGGCGGTGGCTGTCGCATGACCGCGCCCTCAGTCAGGTCCAGATCTGAGCCACTGCCGCTGGCGGGATTCACCGTGGGGGTCACCGCGGCACGGCGCGCCGCGGAGCTGGGCGCCCTACTGGAGCGCCGGGGCGCCGAGGTGCTCCACGCACCCGCGATCAAGATTGTGCCGCTGGCTGATGACACCGAGCTGCATGTCGCCACCGAGCAATTGGTCAGCCAGCCACCTGATGTCGTGGTGATCACGACCGGCATCGGGTTCCGGGGCTGGGTGGAGGCGGCCGACGGGTGGGGGCTGGGCGAGGCGCTGATCGGTGCGCTGCGCCGCGCGACCTTGCTGTCCCGCGGCCCCAAGTCACGCGGCGCGGTCCGGGCCGCCGGCCTCACCGACGCCTGGTCGCCGCCGTCAGAGTCCTCCGCTGAGGTGCTCGAGCATCTACTGGCCGGTGATCTCGAAGGCACCAGGATCGCGGTGCAACTGCACGGCGAGCCGCTGCCGGACTTCGTCGACGCCCTGCGCTGTGCCGGTGCGCAAGTCGTGCAGGTGCCCGTCTACCGGTGGGTGTTGCCGGAGGATCTTGCGCCGCTGGACCGGCTGCTCGGTGCGGTCCTGGACGGCTGCGTCGACGCGGTGAGTTTCACCAGCGCTCCCGCGGCGGCCAGCGTGCTCAGCCGAGCCGACGAGCTCGGGGTGCTGTCGCAGCTGCTGCAACGGCTGCGCCGGGACGTGATCGCGGCCTGTGTCGGGCCGGTCACCGCCGGTCCGCTGGTGGCTAGGGACGTGCCTACCGTGCAGCCGGAGCGGGCCCGGATCGGCGCGCTGGTGCGCACCCTGTCCGAGGCCCTGCCGGCCCGGGCGCCGCGATGGCCCGTCGCTGGACATGTGCTCGAACTGCGCGGGCATGCTGCGGTCGTCGACGGGGTGTTGCGCGCTGTCCCACCTACCCCGATGGCCCTGTTGCGGCTGCTGGCGACCCATCCCGGCCGGGTGGTGCCGAGGGCCGAGATGCTGACCGTGATGCCGGCCGCCGGTGACGACGAGCACGCGGTGGAGACCGCGGTGGCCCGCTTGCGCGCCGCGCTGGCTGCCCCACGGCTGGTACAGACCGTGGTCAAACGCGGCTACCGGCTCGCCCTGGACCCCGGAGACTGCCGGTGAACACCGCGGTACTGCGCGCACACTCGATCGTCGTGGCCGCGCATGGCACCCACGATCCGGCCGGTGTCGCGGTGGCGCACCAGCTGGTCGACGCGCTGCGTGCCCGGCTACCCGGCAGCTTGGTGCAGCTGGGCTTCGTCGATGTGCTCGGTCCGGGGGTGCGTGAGATGGTCGCGAACGCGCAGGGCCCGGTCACCGTGGTTCCCGCTTTCTTGAGTTCCGGGTACCACGTGCGGGTTGACGTGCCGCGAGAGGTGGCTGCTACCCGACGTGACGACGTCACTATCAGCCCTGCGCTCGGGCCGCACCCGTTGCTGGTGGCTGCGATGGCGCAACGGCTGCGCGAGGCAGGGTGGCGCCGAGGCGATGCGGTGGTGCTGGCCGCGGCGGGTTCCTCAGATCCACGGGCAGTTGCCGATGTCCGGGCTGCGGCACGCCTGCTGTCCGGCCACGTCGGCCGCCGGGTGCGAGTCGGATTCGTGGCCACCGGCGCTCCTCGGGTTGCACCGCTGGTCGCGGGTCTGCGGGCGGCCGGGGAGTCCAGGGTGGCGGTGGCGTCATGGTTGATCGCGCCAGGCCTGTTCAGCCGCAGAATCGACACCGCGCAGGCCGATGTGGTGGCCGCACCGCTGACGGCACATCCTCGGGTCGTCGACCGGTTGGCCCAGCTCGCCGGTGTCGGCACGGCGCTGCGCAGCGCATAAGTCGGGCCCTGCGCGCCGTCGCCGATAATCATTTACCGTTTTTGAGCTTATTTGATTAAGTGCACTTGTCAGCTGGCGTGGGCGTCGCCCACGGCTATGAGGAGTGCCCCGGTGGGTAAGATCGTCGTTTGCGGCGCCGGCATCATCGGGTTGTCCGTGGCAATCATGCTGGCACAGGATGGGCACCAGGTCACCGTCCTGGAAGCTGATTCCGATAGCCCCCCGCCAACTCCGGCCGATGCGTGGGCGTCGTGGAATCGCAAGGGCGTGGCCCAATTCCAGCAGCCGCATAACCTGTTTGCGCGGTTCCGGCAGATCTGCGCGGAGGAGATGCCGGGATTGACCGAGCGGTTACTCGCGGCCGGATGCGTCTGGGTGGATTTTCTGGACCCGCTCCCACCGGTGCTGTCCGACCAGCCTGCCCGCCCGGGTGATGAGAAGCTCCGGTTCGTGACCGGGCGCCGCCCAGTGATCGAATCCGTGGTCGCTGCCGTCGCCGAGGACACGCCGGGGGTATCGATCCGCCGCGGAGTGCGGGTACGGGGGTTGCTGGCCGGTGTCTCGCCGATCCCGGGCACGCCCCACGCCGGTGGGGTGGTCACCGCAGCCGGTGAACAATTGCGGGCCGATCTCGTCGTCGACGCAATGGGCCGGCGCTCACCGGCGGTGGGCTGGCTGGCGCAGCTAGGCGCACGGAAACCCCACCTCGAGTCGCAGGACAGGGGCTTCGTCTATTACTCGCGGTATTTCACCGGGACCAGCCGGCCCCGCAGACGCGGCCCTTCGGTGTGCGCGCTCGGCAGCTTCTCCATCCTCACCCTCGACGGTGACAACGGCACCTGGTCGATCACGCTGTACGGCGTCACCGGTGATGCGCCGCTCAAAGCGCTGCGCGACCCCGACTGCTTCACTCGGGTCGTGCAGGCCTGCCCATGGCATGTGCACTGGCTCGACGGCAGGCCGATCACCGGCGTGCTCGCGATGGCCGGGATTCTCGACTGCTACCGCCGGTTCGTGGTTGACGGTCAGCCGGTCGTCACCGGGTTCGCTGCCGTCGGTGATGCGTGGGCGTGCACTAACCCGTCGGCGGGCCGGGGGCTGTCCGTCGGACTCATTCACGCCCAACTGCTGCGCAAACTCGTCCGCGGCCACCTCGATGATCCGGCCGGGCTGGCGCGCGTCTGGGACGAGCACACCGAGCGATGCGTCGCGCCCTTCTACCGGAACCAGGTCGCCGCCGACCGCGCCCGGATCGCCGAAATGGCTGCGCTACGCGACGGGCTGCCGCCACCGCCGCGGAACTCGATGATGGATCGGTTCGTCAGAGCCGCCGGTCAGGACGCTGTGGTCTTCCGTGCATTACTCGAGACCGTGCTGTGTCTGGCGCTACCACAGCAGGTGCTCCGACGCCCTGGCATCAGGGAGCGGGTCGACGCGCTGGCGAACGGTGCTCCGATGCGGATACCAGGACCTGACCGGGAACAGTTACTCCGGCTGCTCTGCGCCTAACCCAACCGGTGCACTGACACGGCGTAGGAGTCGGTACCGGTGAAGGCATGCCGATCCCAGGTGGCGTACCGGGCTTCGAAGACCAGCCCGGAGCTCTCGCACCACCTGTCGTAGTCCGCCACCGAAGGCCAGCCCGCCTGTAACTGGAACCCGGCGATGAGCCGGCCGCCCGGCACGAGGTGCCGCGCACAGCCAACCACTGCGGCGTGACGGCGATCGGATGCCACGTAGGGGATGACATTGCCGGCCAGCACGACGATGTCGAACCGGGTCGGCAGATCGAGCTCGCTGAGGTCCGCGTGCACCCAGGTCAGCTCCGGTGCTTTCGCCCGCGCCAAGCCGATCATGTCGTTGTCGAGATCGGTACCGACGACGTCGAGCCCCCGGCGGGCCAGCTCGATGGCCACCCGCCCGGTGCCACAACCCCCGTCCAGCACAGAGCGGGGGTGATACGAGAATACGAAATCTGCTTCGCCGTGCGGGTTCGTACCGGCAGCCGCCATCCGCCGCCAGCGCTCGTCGTAGTCCGCCGGATCGAGTTGCCGGCGCCACTGGTTCCAGTTCTCAGACGGCAGGCCCATGGGTTGGAAACTTAGGTCAACAGCCCGGACGTCATCGACCCGGCGCACACCATGACCCGGAGAGTGCGGTGGCACCTGAGCGGATGCGCATACAACCGTGATGGACTAACGGCGCGCGCCAGGTGGAGCGGAAACCTCCCAGGCGCGGGCGTAGCGGCGGGTGCTACGCGGCGCCGGGTCCCGGGAGCGGTAAACGACGTAGGGCCGGGTCAGGTAACCCAGTGGTGCGCTGAAGACGTGCACCAGCCGGGTGTAGGGCCAGACACCGAGCAAGGTGAGGACCACCAGATTGTGGAGCTGGAAACTGAGCGGAGCGCTCGCCATCAATTCGGGCTGCGGCGCGATGGAGAACAGGCTGCGGAACCATGGCGACACCGTCTCGCGATAGTTGTAGTCGCCGATGAGGTTGGCGCCGACCGTGTTGAGCATGCCGGTCAAGATCGCAGTGCTCAGCAGCGTGTACATGAGTTTGTCTAGGCGGGTGGTGGCCTTGCGCACCGCCACCACGGTGATCCGCCGGTACAGCAGGATTGCCAGCCCGGCGACGGTGACCAGGCCGGACAAGACGCCGAGGGACACCGACACCAGGTGATAGGCCGTTTCCGAGACACCCACCGCAGCGGTCCAACTCGCCGGGATCAAGATGCCGAGCACGTGCCCACCGAGCACGGTCAGTAACCCGAAGTGGAACAACGGGCTACCCAGCCGCAGCAGCCTGCTCTCGTAGAGCTGCGAGGACCGGGTGGTCCAGCCGAACTGATCATGGCGGTAGCGCCACAGGTGCCCGAGCAGAAACGAGGTGAACGCCACATAGGGCACGGTCAACCAGAGCAGGGTGGTCACCGTCGTCCTCCGCTGTGCTCGTGCAGCATGGGATCCATCCCGAACGGCTCCAGGCCCACCTCTTCGGCCGGCGGCCCTTGCGCGGCCAGCTCCGCGACCCGGCGCCGGTCGGCGACGTTGAGCTCGGGCAGCGTCGCGCACACCGCGCCGAGCACCGCCGCATACGGAGAGGCGGCCTCCAGCAGGGATTGCCTGAGCAGTTCCATCACCGGCCGGTATTCGACCAGCAACCGCCGGCCGGCCCCCGGATCGACGGTCGAGGCGAACTCCAGCACCACCGCCAGATGATCGGGCAACTCATGCTCACCCAGGGTGACGCCGGTCGCCCGGTAAGCGTGCTTGAAACGCAGCAGCGCCATGCCACGTTTGCGCGTGTCACCGTAGGCGTAGTAGGTCAGATGCAGGCAATGACGGCGCCGCAGGTCGAAGGTTTCGACGTAGTGCGCGGCCAGCTGCATCGGCGGCCTGCGGCGAATCTCTGCCAGGAACGACACCAACGCGGTCCCAGCCGGCGCGGGCACCGATACCGCCGCAGCCTCCAGCTCGTCGATCATCTTCAGGGTCTGCTCGGTCGGGTAGTCGAGCAGCAGCGCGGCGATCCGCCACACCAGGCGCTGATCCCGTGGCGACAACCCGTCAGCGGATCTCTCGGCCTTGCCGCGACGCAGCCAGGTGGCACTCATCGGGTGCGCTCCGGGACGTGTTCCACACCGTCGGGGCTGTGCCCATTAGTGGGAAACAGCCCGCCGGTGTTCTTGCCGTCCCAGTTGAGCAGGTTGATCCGGTGTGCCTTGTCCACCGGCGCCGCGACACCATTGGTATCGGCTGATGGCGCGGTGAGATGGAACTTGCCGTTCATGGTGTCGAACGCGGTCATGCCCGGGCCGCCATCGGAGTCCAGGCTGCATCCGGTGGCCACGGCATCCAACCGGTGCGCATCCGCGGCAGCGGCGCCGGGGATGACGTAGCGATGCTCGTATTTCGCGATGGCCAGCAGCCGGTACATCGCCTCGATCTCTGCCGTCGTCAGGTGCACCGACTCGGCGATCTCGGGCCGCTTCGGCTCGCCGAGGTTGACCCGGCGCATGTGCGCGCGCATCGCGGCCAACCGCCCCAGGGAGGCGCGTACCGGGCCGGGATCGCCCGCGGTGAACAGCTCCGCCAGGTACTCGACCGGAATGCGCAGCGCGTCAATGGCGCCGAACAGGTTGCCGGCGTCCTCGCCGTCATGCCCGGTGCTCGAGAGCACGTCCACCACGGGGGATAGTGGCGGCACGTACCAGACCATCGGCATGGTGCGGTATTCCGGGTGCAGCGGCAGCGCCACCTGGTAATCCACGATCAGCTGGTACACCGGGGAGGCCTGCGCAGCCTCGATCCACTCTGCGGAGATACCCGCCCGCTCGGCCTCGGCCACCACCCGCGGGTCGTGCGGGTTGAGGAACACGCCCAGTTGCGCGGGATAGAGGTCCTTCTCCTCGCGCACGGACGCGGCGGCCAGCACCGCGTCGGCGTCATAGAGCAGCACGCCGATGTAGCGCAGCCGCCCGACGCAGGTCTCCGCGCACACCGTGGGGATGCCCACCTCCACCCGCGGGTAGCAGAACGTGCACTTCTCCGCCTTGCCGGTCTTATGGTTGAAGTAGATCTTCTTGTACGGGCAACCCGTGACGCATTGCCGCCACCCGCGGCAACGATCCTGGTCGACCAGCACGATGCCGTCCTCGCTGCGCTTGTAGATCGCGCCGGACGGGCACGATGCCGCGCACGACGGGTTGAGGCAGTGCTCGCAGATCCGCGGCAGGTAGAACATGAATGTCTGCTGGAACTCCAGCTTCACCTTCTCGGACACTCTCGCCAGCAGCGGGTCGCGGCCAATCTGTTCGGGGCCGCCACCCAGGTCGTCGTCCCAGTTGGCGCCCCAGGTGATCGTGGTGTCCGCACCGGTGATCTGCGACTTGGGCCGGGCCGTCGGGGTGGTGTCCGATGGTGGTGCGGACACCAGGTTGTCGTAGTCGTAGGTCCACGGTTCGTAGTAGTCGGCGATGGTCGGCAGGTCGGGGTTGGCGAAGATGTTCAGCAACCGCTTGACCCGCGAGCCCGAGCGCAGCGTCAGCCGGCCGCGCTTGGTCAGCGTCCAGCCGCCCTTCCACCTGTCCTGATCCTGGTACTGGCGCGGGTATCCCTGCCCGGGCCGGGTCTCGACGTTGTTGAACCACGCGTACTCGACGCCGCCGCGGTTGGTCCACGCCTGCTTGCAGGTGACGCTGCAGGTGTGGCAGCCGATGCACTTGTCCAGGTTCATCACCATGGCCAGCTGTGCCATCACTCGCATCAGTAGGTCACCTCCTGGCTGCGACGGCGGATGGTGGTGACCTCGTCGCGCTGGTTTCCGGTGGGGCCGTGGTAATTCAGCGCGAACGACTGCTGTGCGTAGCCGCCGATCAGGTGCGTTGGTTTGATCATCAGCCGGGTCAGCGCGTTATGGATGCCCCCGCGCTTGCCGGTCTGTTCGATGCGCGGCACGCCCATGGTGCGCTCCTGGGCGTGGTACATGAACACGGTGCCCTCAGGCATCCGGTGGCTGACGATCGCGCGGGCCACCACGATGCCGTTTCGGTTGACCGCTTCGATCCACTCGTTGTCCTTGACGCCGATCTTGGCGGCGTCCACATCGGACATCCAGATCGCCTGACCGCCGCGGGACAGCGTCAGCATGTGCAGGTTGTCCTGGTAGGCAGAGTGGATGGACCACTTCGAGTGCGGGGTCAGGTACCGGACGGTGACCGCGCGAGGCCCGTTGCTGTCGATGGCCCCCACCGCCGGCTCGCCGAACAATGCCGTCATGTCCAGCGGCGGCCGGAAGATCGGCAGCTGCTCACCGAGCTCAGCCATCCAGTCGTGGTCGAGGTAGAAATGCTGGCGGCCGGTCAGGGTGTGCCACGGCTTGAGCCGCTCGGTATTGATGGTGAACGGGGAGTAGCGCCGGCCCCCGGCCTCGCTACCCGACCACTCCGGCGACGTGATGACCGGTACCGGGCGCGACTGGGTGTCGGCGAAGGTGATTCGCTTGCCCTCGTTCTCGGCGGCGAGGTCGGCGAGAGCGGTCCCGGTTCGCCGCTCCAGGGCACGGAAACCCTCGGTGGCCAGCCGCCCGTTCGTGGTGCCGGACAGCGCCAGGATGGCCTCTGCGGCGTGGGCGTCCTTGGCCAGCGACGGCCGCCCGGCGGCGCGCCCGGAGGTGATCACGCCGTTGGCTGCTCGGAGGTAGTCCACCTCGGCATCCGGGTGGACGGTGACGCCCTTGGTGGTCAGGCCGACGCGCTCCACGAGGGGCCCGAGCGCGGCCATCTTGTCGCCGATCGCCGGGTAGTCGCGCTCGACCACGACCAGCCTCGGCATCGTCTTGCCGGGGATGGGCTCGCATTCGCCGGCTTTCCAGTCCAGTACCCGGCCGCCGGGTTGTGCGGTGGCGTCGGCCGTGTCGTGCATCAGCGGCACCGCCACGATGTCCTGGCGCACGCCGAGGTGTTTCTCAGCCAGCCAGGAGAAGCCCCGCGCGATCCGGTGGAAAGCCTCGAAATCGGTCTTGGTCTCCCATGGCGGTGAGATCGCGGGGGAGAAGGCATGCACGTACGGATGCATGTCGGTGCTGGACAGATCGTGCTTCTCGTACCAGGTGGCGGCGGGCAGCACGATGTCGGAGAACAGGGTGGTGCTGGTCATCCGGAAATCCAGCGACAGCAGCAGGTCGAGCTTGCCCACCGGCGCCTCGTCGCGCCAGGTGAGCTCGGCGGGGCGCACCCCGTCGCTGCCGGCGGCCTGCAGGTTGGAGTCGGTACCCAGCAGGTGGCGCAGGAAGTACTCGTTGCCCTTCGCCGAGGAACCGAGCAGGTTGGCCCGCCACACGGTCAGGCATCGCGGGAAGTTCTCCGGCGCGTCGGGATCCTCACAGGCGAACCGTAGGTGTCCGGTAGTCAGCCCGTCGACGACGTGTTCGGCGGCGTCTTTGCCCAGCTGCGCTGCCTCGTCGGCCAGTTCCAGTGGATTGCGGTTGAACGTCGGGTAGCTGGGCATCCAGCCCAGCCGGCTGGCCAGCGCGATGTTGTCCGCCGCGGTGCGTCCCGCGAAGCGCCCCCGGGCCTTCGCGGGAGACGCCAGCGGTGAAGCGAACGTCTCGGCGGTGAACGGGTCGTAACGCCACTGGTCGGTGGCCAGGTACCAGTAGATGGTGCCCTGCATCTGCCGCGGTGGGCGCTGCCAGTCCAGGCCGAAGGCCAGCGTCGACCAGCCGGTGATCGGCCGGCATTTCTCCTGTCCGACGTAGTGTGCCCAGCCGCCGCCGTTGACCCCTTGGCACCCGGTGAGTATCACCAGGGTCAGGAACGAGCGGTAGGTCTGGTCGGAGTGGAACCAGTGGTTGGTGCCTGCGCCCATCAGAATCATCGACCGGCCGCCGGAGCGCTCGGCGTTGTCGGCGAACTCCCGGCCGATCCGCTGCGCCTTGGCCGCCGGCACGCCGGTGATCGGCTCCTGCCAGGCCGGGGTGTAGGGCTGGTCGGCGTCGTCATAGCCGGTGGGCCAGCTGCCCGGCAGGCCCGGCCGGTGCACCCCGTACTGGGCCAGCAGCAGATCGAACACCGTGGTGACGAGCTTGCCGGCGACAGTCCGGGTCGGTACCCCGCGGCGCAACACTCCAGGCGCAGCGGTGTCGAAGCGCGGGAGGCTGACCTCTGCGCAGTCGCCCCCGTAAAGGCTCAGCTGCGGATCCACGCCCTGCAAATCGAGATTCCAGCGGCCTTCTCCGGATCGGGTGAACCGGTGGCCCAGCGAGCCATTCGGGATCACTGGTTGCCCGGTGGCAGCGTCGACGAGCACGGTCTTGGACTCAGCACCTTCACCGGAA
>Ga0134126_10000892_pt1 | contig 37750 bp, 39 predicted proteins | sample KB31752_FD_96881 | JGI IMG/M metagenome (GOLD analysis project Ga0134126, IMG submission 96881) | Terrestrial soil microbial communities with excess Nitrogen fertilizer from Kellogg Biological Station, Michigan, USA - KB3-175-2 | ecosystem: Environmental > Terrestrial > Soil > Unclassified ...
AGGCGCGGCCGGCCAGCGTGGCGCGCGCGCCGGCGCCGGTTGAGGGACCCGGCGTGATTCTTCAGGTGCGCGGGCTGTCCAAGGCGTTTGGCGGCATCGTTGCCTGTCGCGATCTAAACCTGGACCTCAGACAAGGGCGGATCGCGGCGCTGGTTGGCCCCAATGGCGCCGGAAAGACCACCGTCTTCAACCTGCTGACCGGCGCCATCGGCGCCAATTCGGGTTCCGTCCGGTTGCGCGGACGCGAGATTTGCGGGCTCGGACCGGATCGCATCGCCCGGTTGGGAATGGCGCGCTCGTTTCAGAATCTGCGCCTGTTCCCCCGCCTGTCGGCGCTTGACAACGTGATGTTGGGATGCCGGGAGCCGAGCGGGCAGGTCTGGCGCTGGCCGCACGGCGCCAAAGGCGGCGAGACTCTTGTCGATCGCCCTCGGTCTGGGCCTGATTCCCGCCGAGCGATTCGTTTTCCCAGACCTCACGGTGATGGAGAATCTGCTCGTCGGCGCGCGCAGCCTGGCGGGCGACGAGAAACGAGAACGGATCGAGAGCGCGCTCGACGACTATCCGATCCTGCGCGAACGCGCCTCGCAGCTCGCCGGCGCGATGAGCGGCGGCCAGCAGCGCATGGTGAGCCTCGCCATGGCGCTGATGACGCGCCCGCGCTTGCTTCTGCTCGACGAGCCTTCGCTCGGCCTTGCGCCGGCGATTACCGAACAGATCATGTCGCGCGTGCGCGCGCTGGTTGACGAGGGCGTATCGGTCGTTCTCGTGGAGCAGAACATTCCTGCGGCGCTGACCGTCGCCGATCGGGTTTACGCGCTGCGCTCAGGCCGAATTCTGCTTGAGGAAAGCGCGGCGGACTTGAAGGCGCGCGGCCGCGATAATTGGTGGAAGCTGTTCCGAGCGCGCCAGCGCGACGAGTTAGGTCGCCTATATGGGCAAGCCCGGCGAGATGCCGGGCATGATCGAAATCGTCGAGATGACGCAGGCCGCCGAGGCGGCCTACACCCGCTGTTTCCAGGCCGCGCAGAGCTGGGACGGGAAGGATCTCTTCCGCACTTTCGACGGCGCCGCGGTGAAGCGGATTTGATCGCTCGGCATTGCCGCCTGCGACCGAGCGGCGTTCAGCCGAAGATATCAGTCATATCCTGACGAGAGACCGCTTCGCGTTTTGGCGTTTGTTTGGCGTCGGCGGGCGCCGACCTCAGGCTTTGCTCTCCGAGTCCATCTCGTCGAACAGGGATTGCGCGATGCGCATGGCGTCGAGCGAGGCGGGAGCGCCGCAATAGATCGCGCCCTGAAGAATGATCTCGATGATTTCTTCGCGCGTGAGCCCGTTGTTGAGGGCGCCCCGTGCATGCGCTTTGAACTCGACGCCGCGATTGAGGGCCATTGTCATGCCGAGGTTCAACACGCTGCGCAACCTGCGCTCCAACCCGGGGCGGCCCCATATTTCTCCCCAGCACCATTCGGTGATGAGTTTCTGCAACGGCGCCGAATAATCAGTCGCACTCGCGAGCGAGCGATTGACATAGGCGTCGCCGAGAACCTCCTTGCGGACGCTAAGGCCCTTCTCGAAGGCTGCCCCTTGGAATTCGGAACGTGTGGCGCTCATGGCGTGATGTCCTCTATGCGGGTTGATAAGTGCGTGTTCAGGGGCGGGCGAGCGCCATCACGGCGTCGGCGTCGGCGACGTTGGCGAGATCCCAAAGTTTCGCCGCGAGCGGCTCAGCGTCGAGGTCAGGGCAGCCGTAGCGCGCCAACGCAGCAAACTTTTGCCGAAGCGCCTCGTCCGTCATCGGCCGGGCGAGGCTGCCAGTCGCCGCCTCGATGCTCTGATCGTGTGAGCTTCCGTCGGCATAGAGGATGGAGACGCGCGCCGCCTCGATCGGCGTCGTCTCATCGCCCTCCACGCGGCGAACTTTTGCGCGCAGCGCCCGCACCTGCATGTCGTTCACCGCAGCGTCGTTGAAATCGGCCGCGCCGGCGGTTCCGCGTAGCAGGCAGACGGCGATCGCGTGTTGCGCGCTGACCTGCGCCTCGCGTCCGGTGGCGACGTTCGGCCGGTCGGCGCGGGCCTTAAGCAGAGGGTTGCCTCGCACCATGACCTCCGCGATCCCGTTGACGCTGAACGCCGGCGCCGTGCGCGCCGCCAAGCACGCGTCGATGACCGGGTTCAGCACGACACCGCAGGGGTAGGGCTTGAACATGAGGCGCTGGATTTCCCATTCGACGCCGAGCTTGCGCTCGATCCGCTCGGGGTCGGGCGCGCCGCAGCAGACGGCCAGGAAGCCGCGTGGCCCCTCAAGCGGCCGCGGCGGGCCCTGGACGCCGGCGCGCGCCATCAGCGCCGAGACAAGGCCACCGCGCGCGGCATTGCCGACGCCCGTGCTCTTGGCCATGAAGCCCAGCGTCTCCACGAGGCCTGACGCCTGCGCGGAGGCGTTTCCCAGCGCCCAGACAATCTGATCCTCGTTGAGGTCTAGCAACTTGGCGGCGGCGGCGGCGGCGCCGAAGATTCCGCAGGTCGAGGTGATGTGCCAGCCGCGATCGTAATGACCGGGAGAGACGGCGGCGCCGATCCGACAGGCGACTTCGACGCCGAGCACGAACGCATGCAGCAGTTGCGATCCGCTTATCGGCTGCGTCTCGGCCAACGCCAAGACGACGGGCGCGATCGGCGCGGTGGGATGAAGGATAGTGCCGGCGTGGGTGTCGTCGAAGTCGAACACGTTCATCGCCGCAGCGTTGAGGAAAGCCGCCGTCAGCGCGTCACGCCGGGCGCGGCGCCCGATGACGGTCGCCGCCTGGTTGGCTGAGAACGGCGCGAGCGCTTCGTCGAGGCGCAAGATCGCCTGATCGCAGGCGCCGCCGAGCGCTGTCCCCACGCCGTTGAAAACGGCCCTCGTCGCGTGCGCGCGAACCGTCTGCGGAACGTCCTCCCAGGAGGCGTTGCGTAGGAAGGCCGCAAGCCTGCGCGAAAGGCCGTCAGCCGCGTCAAGGTTGCGCATAGCCAAAGCCGCCTCCTGGTCGTCGGCCGGGCGCTCAGCCGCGCGCCTTGGCGCCGGCGACGGTCACGCCGGCCCATTCTTCGATCGGCTTGATGATTTCCGTGAGATCGGCGTCCGGCCCGAGCTTGCCCTTTGCGACGGTGAGGAGTTGGCGCGCCGCGCTGCCGACGATCATCGGCACCCCGAGCGCGTCGCTCTCCTCAAGGCAAAGTCTGAGATCCTTGGCCGACAGGCCCATCGCGAAGCCGAAATCGAAGGTGCGGCTGAGGACGAATTTTGGGATTTTCGTCATCGTCGCATTGGAGGCGCCGCTGCCCGAATTCACCACCTCAATCAATACGTCCGGGTCGAGCCCGGCCTTGGTCGCAAGCACCAGTGCCTCCGAGGCGATCGAGAGCGCGGTGACGGACATCAGATTGTTGATCACCTTCATCATCTGCCCCATGCCGGGCTCGGCGCCGACATGAGTGATCTTGCCGAGCTTCTCCAGTATGGGTTTGACCTTGGCTAGCGTCGGCGCGTCGCAGGCGGCCATCATGGCCAGCGTGCCCTTTTCGGCGCCGCCGACGCCGCCGCTCACCGGACAATCCACCGTGACGACGCCGGCGGCCTTCAGCTTCTCCGCCATTTGCCGCTCGGCGCGGGGGCCTGTGGTTGAGAGATCGATGACGATGTTCGCGCCCTTGCCGGCAGCGATTCCGTTCGGTCCGAACGCGACGGCGTGAGCGATTTCCGGGGTAGGCAGCGAAAACAAGACCACGTCGCTGACGCCGCGCAGTTCCGCGGGGTTGGCGGCCGCTTTCGCCCCTGCGGCGACCAGCGCCGACACGGCGGCGGCGCTGGTGTCGTAGACGCTGACCTGGTAGCCGGCGGCCATAAGCCGCTTCGTCATCGGCGTTCCCATGCGGCCGACGCCAGCAAAACCGAGTTTGAGATCAGGCATCATCGTCTCCATGTCATCGTTGATTGGCGCGTCCCGACGCGCTCACGCCTTTGCGGCGACCGGCTCCAGATCGAGCCTCACGATATCGCTCACATCCGAAAGCGCCGCCGGATAGCGGGCGAGCACGAGCGGATCGTGACCCGGAATGATGTGGGCCGACGAACTCGCCAGCCCGCGCATCGTGTCATAGCCGTTCAGCATGTCGGCGACGCTCTCAACCACCGGGAACGGACGGTTCTGTTCAAAATTGGCGTAGAAATGCGAAGCGTCGGAGCCGAGCACGACCCAGCCGCGCGACGTCTTCACCCGGATCACCTGCAAACCCTTGGAATGGCCGCCGACCCGGTGGACGGTAAGATTCGGCGCGATCTCCGAGGCCCCGTCATGGAAGGTCACGCGTCCGGCGAACAGCTTGGCGATCATGTTCGCCACGTCGCCGTAGCCGAAGGGATGCCTGAGATGGCTGTGACACATGCAGCGGCCGGTGCAATAAGCCATCTCGACGTCCTGAACGTGATAGCGGGCGTTCGGGAACAAGTCGTGATTGCCGGCGTGGTCGAAGTGCATGTGAGATAGAATGACATCCTCGACCTTGTCTGGGTCGATGCCGATCATCTTCAGCCCTTCGCCGACCGGGCGGAGAAGTTGCCGATTGCGCTCCGCCGCAACCTTGGCGTCATAGCCGGTATCGAAGATAAAGCTCCGCTCCTTGCCGACGATGGCCCAAACGAAATAGTCGAGCGGCATCGGCCCGTCGTGGGGGTCGCCGCCGATGAAATTGGCCGCGGCGTTCCGGTCGTGGTGGCCATAGCGAATCGCGTAGAGTTCGTAGGTAGGATCCATGACGTTCGCCTCATATCGACAGGGCGCCTGCTCGCGCCTGATCCCCGCTAGCTCGCCAGCCATCCGGCTTCGACGGGGATCATCGCGCCCGTCATGTCGCGCCCAACCGGCCCGCAGAGAAACACCAATAGGTCGCAGACGCTGTCGGCCGAGACGAAGCTGCCGCTTGGTTGCTTGCCGGTGAGAAACTGGCGCTCCGCAGCGCTCCAGTCTATGCCGTGCTCGGCCATCAATTCCTCGACCCGAGACTGAGTGCCCGGCGTCAGCACCGAGCCCGGGCACAGGCCATGGCAAGTGACGTCGAACTCCAGGTTTTCCAGCGCGACGGCGCGCGTCAAGCCAAGAAGCGCGGATTTGGTGGTCACGTAGCCGACGCGATCGGGCGTGCCGCGCAACCCGTAGACCGAAGTCATATTGAAGATGCGGCCAAAATTCTGCGCCTGCATGCGCGGCAGAAGCGCTCGGATCGCGTAGAAGACGGCCGAGAGATTGACCGACAGCGCCTGCTCCCACTGTTCGGTTGGAAAGTCGATGATCGGCTTGAAGTGACGGGCCACCGCATTGTTGACGAGAATATCGACGCCGCCGAACGCCTCAAGCGTCGCCCCGACCAAACCTTCCACCGCTGCGCGGCTGGAAAGGTCGGCTTGTTGGTAGGCGACTTGCGCCCCGGTGTTGCGCGCAAGCGCCTCGCGTTGCGGCTCGGCGGCCTGCGCCGTCAGCAACCCGTGCAGCATCACCTTACAACCGGCCGCGGCGAGGCGGGCCGCCATCGCCTCGCCCAAGCCGCCCGTCGAGCCGGTGACGAGGGCGGCGCATTGGCTCAGGCTCTTGCTCTGAGGCGCTGTCTTCGACCCGCTCATTTCCCGCCCCGCCGCTTCGCGAGCATCGTCAAAGGCCTCGTTTCACGCCACGCCACAGTCGTCTGCGGCAAATCGCGCCAGCTTCGCCCGGGCTGTGGAAGCCAGCGGCGCACCGAAGTCTGGTACCGGTAACAAGAGACTATAAAGCAGGCTAGGCGGCGATGCAACGGGCGCGGGCCGCCGATTGAGCTTTCAGGTGCTTTCGCGCTGAATGACCTCGAATTTCAGGTCGACCATGCTGCCGCGAAGGTGTTCGGCGCCCTCCATGATGCGGCTGAGCAGGATGCGCGCCGTCCGGTCGCCGATGTCATAGCGCGGCAGCCTGAGCGTCGTGACCGATGGCGTGACGTGGCGAAGCAGATCGACGTCGTCGAAGCTCGCAAGCGCAATTCTTCCCGGCACCGCCCAGTTGCGCCTCTGGGCCTCGAACAGGGCGCCTACCGCCAGGACGTCGCCGGCGCAAAACAGCGCATCGACCTCCGGCGTGGTTTGCATGACCCGCGCCATCAACTCGGCGCCGGCGGCCAGACCGCGCTCGGTTTCGACGATCAGCCGCGGATTGGCCGGAATGGCGAGCTGTTTCAAAGCCGCCAGATAGCCTTCGAGCCGGTCCTTGGAGCGGTCATTGTGAACCGAGTAGAGACTCGCAAAGGCGATCTTGCGATAGCCGAGGCGCCCGAGATGCATGGTCATTGCGTAGGAGGCATCGCGGTTGGAATAGCTCACCACCATGTCGAGCGGCTTCTCCGGGATATTGCCGTTCTCGACCACGGGCACGCCGGATTTGCGTATTTTCTCGATCGCCTGCGGGGTGTGCTCGGTGCTGTGCAGGACAAGGCCGCTGACGCGGTGGCTGAGCAGGGCGGTGATTAACTCCTCCTCCTCGTTCGGATCGTAACCCGATTCGGCGATCATCAACTGAAAACCGGAGCGCTTCAGAACCTCCGACAACCCCTTCACCGTCTGGGTATAGATCGAGTTGTCGATGCTGGGCACGATCAGGCCGATCGTGGTCGACCTATTCGAAGACAGACTGCCGGCGAGGTGATTGGGGAGATAGCCGATCTCCTTTACGGCGCGCAGCACCCGTTCGCGCATCTCCTCCGAGACCTTGCCGGGTTCGTTCAAGGCGCGCGACACCGTCATCGTCGATACGCCGGCGCGCGTGGCGACGTCGCGCATCCGCGCGCTCCCGCTGTGTACGGCGCTCCCCTCCAACGTCCTTTTCGGCATCCGCAATCCCGCTCAAAGCAATATGACAGTGAAGCATTGCTGCGACCTGCTAACAAGGCCCTTAGCACGAAAGCCAAAGCTGTTGTTACCGATATCAAAATCGGCTATCTGATTTGGCGCTCGGGCGCCGACGCCATGCGGCGGGTTCGGCAATCGCAATTCGGAGTTCGCAATGAGCGAAGCGACGGAAGGAAGCACGCAGCCGGCCACGTGGCGCTACGTTAACGCGGCGCAACCCGCGCAGCAGTTGATTAGCCGAACCCTGACGCAGATCGCCGGATTCGCGCTGCTTGCGATGACCTCGAAGCGGCCGCTCGCATTGGCCGAGGGCGCCCTTCTCGGCGCGCAGCAGGCCTCGTTGCAGGCCATCGAGGCGGTGCGCGCCCTGGAGGCGCACGGGGGCGCCTCGCACCATCTGCACCATCTGCGTCAGGCCGCCGCCATGCTCAGGCAGGCCTGCGCTTCGGCATTGCGCTGCCTCGGGCCGGAAGCCTCGGAGGGCGAGCGCGAGGCGCTGGTGCGCGCCTTGCGCGCCACCAGCCACCATCTGCGCGCCACCGCAAGGCTGTTGCCGGGCTTCGAACTCGTCGATCTGCATCGGGCTTGCTGCGCCGCGCACGCATCGCAACTGCGGCTCTGCGAGGCCTGAACCCATAATAAGCGATGGAGGAAGACATGGCGGATTACTCGATCTGGGTGCTCGAATACGCGGCGGTGGAGAAATTCCCGTTCAGCGTCATGCTGTATGGCCCGATGCATCAGGGCACGCGTAAGCTGCCCTATGGCTACGCGCTGCTGAAGGGCAAAGGCGAAACGATCTTGATTGACACCGGCTACGACCATGTGGCCTTCGGCAAACAACTTGCCGAGTCCTACGGCGTCTCCAACTACCACGGCCCGCGCGAGGTGCTCGCTGAATGCGGCGTGAAGCCCGAGGAGGTCACAAGCGTTCTGATTACCCACGCCCATTTCGACCACATGGGCGCCATTCATATGTTTCCCAACGCGAAATTCTATTTGCAGAAAAGCGAGCTCGACAAATGGGTCTGGGCGCTGACGCTCGGCCAGGAGTACCGCTTTCTGACCGGAGGCGGCGACCCCGCCGACATCGTGCGCGCGGTCGAAGCCGCCAAGGAGGGGCGGATGATCCTGATCGACGGCGACAAGGAGGACGTCCTGCCAGGCATCGACGTCCATCTCGCCGCGGACACCCACACCTTCGGCAGCATGTATGTCGTCGTGCGCAATGACGGCGCCCGAGACAGCGCCGACAAATGGATCTTCGCCGGCGATCTCATCTACACTTACGACAACCTCACCGGCCTCGACCCGGCCAATCCTCAGTTCGTGCCGATCGGACTTGCCGTCGGCAGCCAGCAGAATCTGATCTTCTCCAGCGCCGAAATGCTGAAGGCGGCAGGCGGCGAAGTGCGGCGGGTGATCCCCGTGCACGAGGATCGGTTGCACGAGATCTTTCCGTCGCGGCTGACCGACAGGGGCCTTCAGGTGGTCGAGATCGCGCTCGCCAACGGCGACAAGAGCCGGGTGAGCTAGACAGGCCGGGTAGGGCCGGGGCGGCGCGCGCCCCGGCGAAAGTCAGAGATTGTCGGCGCCAGCGACGAAGCCGCCGCCGTCGATGACCACCGCCTGGCCGGTGATGAAAGAGGCCGCGTCCGAAGCGAGAAACAGTACGAGCTGGGCGATCTCCGAGGGATCGCTGATCCTGCCCATCGGAATCATCGGCAGCACCGTATCCTTGGCGCCTTGCTCGCTGCCGAACATGCCGCGCAGCAGCGGCGTCATCACCGAGCCCGGCGCGATGGCGTTGACGCGGATATTTTTGCGCGCCACCTCCAGAGCCACCGAATTGGTGAGGCCGATCACGCCCCACTTGCTCGCGCAGTAGACGGCGGTGGTGGCGAAGCCCATGACGCCGAACAGCGAGGACGTGTTGACGATAGCGCCGCCGCCGTTGGCAATCATGTGCGGGATTTGATTGCGCAGCCCGTGAAATATGCCGCGCAGGTTGACGTCCATCAAAAGGTCGTAGTCGGCGTCTTCGAATTCGTGCACCGGCGCGGTTTTGCCGGGGACGCCGGCGTTGTTGAACGCGACGTCAATGCGGCCGAAGCGAGCGAAGGCGTTCTGGTGCAGCTTCGCCATCGCTTTGCTGTCGCGAACGTCAATCTCCTCGAACTCGATCTCGACTCCCAGCGCTTTGACCTCCTGCTTCAGACTCTGCCCGAACTCCGCGCCCATCCCCGACACATAAAGATTGGCGCCGGCTTGCGCGAACGCGAGCGCCGTGGCGCGGCCGATGCCGGTCGTGCCGCCAACCAGGATGACGTTTTTGCCGGAAAAATCGTATTTCACCTGCATCTTTGAATCCTCCTGCACCCTGCGGCGGGCGCCAAACTCTGCGGCGCGCGCCAATCGTTGGAAGCGGCGCATCAGGCCGCCCGCGTCCTCTAAGCATAGCCGCGGCCTGATACCGATAACAAGTACAATCGAAAGCCATCGTCGACGCGAGGGCGTTTTTGGCTCCGGGGCGGCGCGCCTTCGACAAAAGGGATTTGCGCCTCGCGCCATCTATTGCCGTGTGAAAAAAACTGCATTATGATACCGGTACCAAACTCAAGCGAAGGTCTGCTGGACCACCAGCGGCGGCGAGAGCCGGACCCATGAGGAAGAAAATCGGTTCCCTCCGAAGGCGACCGATAGGGAGAGAAGGATCTTCACGATGTATAAGATGGTGTTAGGCGCGCTGACGGCGGGCGCCATGATGGTAACCAGCGTCGCCGCTTCGGCGCAGACCCACAAGACGCTCGGCATCGTTGCCCTGCTCGCCAACGACGCACTCAATATCGCCGTCATCAAGGGGGCGAGCGACGTCGCGAAAGCGGCGGGTTGGAGCGTCAAGGTGACGGATACGCAGGCGAGCGCCGATCAGGCCAACGCCGCGATGAACTCGTTCGCGGCGCAACATGTCGACGGCATGTTCGTGCTCGCCTTCGCCAGCAGCTCCATCGGCTCAGGCCTCGCCGCGGCGCGCGACGCACATATTCCGGTTGCGAGTTGGGGCGGCGAAATTGTCCCCGGCATCGTGTCGACAACCAGCGGCCGCCAGGTCGGCGACGACTCGATCAAGTTTCTTGTCGACAAGGTAGGCGATAAGGCCAACGTGCTGGCCATGACCTTCCACCCCGGCAAGCTCTGCATCGACCGTGGCGTAGCCTTCGACGAAGGCGTCAAGAGCAAGCCGGGAATCAAAGTGACCTACAGCGAAGTGGTGGCGCCTGGGCAGGTGCAATTCGGCAACGCGGTGGCCTCCGCCTGGCTCGCCGCCCATCCCGCCGGCGGCAAGGTTCCGCTGGCGTTCTGGGCCTGTTGGGACGAGCCGATGCAGGGCGCCGTCGCGGCATTGCGTCAGGCCGGGCGCACCGATGTCACCACCGTCTCGATCAACGGCAGCGCGCAGGGGCTGCAACTGGTCAAAGACGGCGACATGACCGCGACCGTTTGGCAACCCGCCTATGAGGAGGGCAAGCAGTCCATGCAGGCGATCCTCGACTCGATCAAGGCGGGCGCCTCCTGGCAGCCGAAGACGATCACCATTCCCGGCGTCGTCGTCACCAAGGACAACGTCGACAAGTTCATGGCCGAACATCCTAATGGCATGTGACATCGGTGCGGCCGGCCAGTCGGCGGAGCGCGGTTGCGGATGACGTCGTCTCCCGCGCCCGCCGCCTGGATGCAAATCCGCGGCCTGACCAAATCCTTCGCCGGCGAACTTGCGCTCGACCATGCCGACCTCAACATCGAGCGCGGCAAGCTGCATGGGTTGGTGGGCGCCAACGGCGCCGGCAAGTCGACCCTGATCCGCTGCCTCGCTGGCGTCACCACGCCGGACGAGGGCGAGGTGACGATCGATGGCGAGACTTTGCCGCTCGGCTCGCCGCAGGCTTCCGAGCGCGCGGGTCTGGCCTTCATCCACCAGGAACTCAACCTGGTGGCTCAATTCAGCGCCCTGCAAAATATGCTGCTTGGCGCGCCCAAGGTGACGCGCCTGGGCATCATCGACTGGCGCCGCTCCGGCGTCGCCGCGCGCGCCGCCGCCGAACGCATCGGCATCCGGTTCCCGCTTGAGACCAAGGTTTCTGAACTGTCGGTGGCGCAGCGCTGGCTGGTCATGATCGGCAAGGCGCTCGCCCGCGACGCCAGTATGATCGCGATGGACGAGCCGACCGCTTCGCTGTCAGCCCCGGAAAGCGCGCAACTGTTCGCCATCATCCGCGACCTCTCGGCGCAGGGCGTCGCCATTCTCTACGTGTCGCACCGGTTGGAGGAAGTGCTTCAGCTTTGCGACCGCATCACCGTCCTGCGCGATGGGCGCATCGTCGACGAAGCGCAGCGCGGCGGCCTCGACAAGAAAGGGCTGGTCAGTGCGATTATCGGCCACGCCGTGCGGCCGCCGGACGCCCGCAACCGCTTCAGCGCCGACCGCGGCGTGCAGCCGATCTTTTCGGCGCGCCGCGTCGGGTGGAAACACGCGGTTAAAGACGTGAGCCTCGACGTTTACAAAGGCGAGGTGCTGGCGCTCGGGGGGCTCGTCGGCGCCGGCCGCACCGAGTTCGCGCATCTTGCCGCTGGCCTGAACCAACCGAATTCCGGCTATTTCGAGCTTGCGGGGCGGCGGCTCGATCTGGCGAGCGTCGCCGACGCCGTGCGGGCGGGCATTGCGCTGGCCCCGGAGGAGCGCCGCTCCCAGGGCGTGATGCTGCAACAATCGGTCGGATTCAACATCAACGTCGCGACGCTGACGAAGCTGCGCAGCCTCCCGGGACTGCCGTTCGTCTCTGCGGCGAAGGCGAAACGACAGGCGGACCGATTGATCGCCGATCTCGGCATAAAGACCTCCGGCGCCGGCGCGAAGATCGCCGGCCTCTCGGGCGGCAACCAGCAGAAGGCGCTGATCGCACGCTGGCTGAACGCCGGCGTCAAGCTGCTGATCCTCGACGAACCCTCGCGCGGCGTCGACGTCGGCGCACGGGAGGAGATTCACGACGCGATCCGGGGGCTCGCACGCTCCGGCGTCGCCATATTGGTCATCTCCTCCGACGTTGAGGAACTCACGCTGCTCGCGGACCGGGTGCTGGTCATGCATGAAGGGCGCATCAGCGGCGAACTCGTCGGCGCCGACATCACGGAGGCGCGCATCATCGAACTCAGCTATCATGATGCCGGCGCGGCTAGTCGCGAACAGGGAGACGCCGCATGACCGCCGGGGACATAGCCGCAGTGAAAAAAGGCGGCCGACCCCGCAAATCCGCGTGGCGGCGCACCGCGTTGATCTGGCTTTCGCGCTATGGCGCCATCCTCGGTCTTTTATTGATGGTGGCGTTCTTCTCGATCAACGCGCCCGGCATTTTCCTCTCCCGCGCTAATTTCCTCAACATCCTGAGCCAGGCTTCGCTGACCGCGATCATCGCCAGCGGGCTGACCTGCACGCTCGTCGTCGGCGAATTCGACCTCAGCATCGGCTATGTCGCGAGTTTCGTCGGCCTCATCGTCACCGGGTTGATGGCCAACGAGGGTCTGCCGATCTGGCTCAGCATCGTCGGCGCACTTGCGCTCGGCGCGACGATCGGCATTGTGAACGGGCTGCTGGTGACGAAGGTGCGGATCAACGCCGTCATCTCCACGCTTGGCGTCGGCACCATGCTGACGGGGCTTGGCTTCACCTACAGCGCGTTTCCGATCGCCACCGGCATCCCGCGCGCGTTCACCGATATCTCGCTCGGCCGGCTTGTGTTCGGCATGCCCAACCCGGTAATCATCATGGTTGTGGTGCTGTTCGCGCTGTGGGTCATTCTCAACAAGACCGACATCGGGCAGAAGATGCAGGCGGTCGGCAGCAACATGGAGGCGGCGAGGCTCTCCGGCATCCGGGTCGACCGCATCAAGATTTTCGCCTTTGCCATTGCTGGCCTCTGCGCCGCCTTGACCGGGACGCTGCTGTCGTCGCTGCTCGGCAGCGGCACCTTGGCGGCCGCCGACGGCTATCTGCTCGACGCCTTCGCGGCGGTGTTCCTCGGCTCGGCCACGCTCCGGGAAGGCGAGTTTCATATCGTCGGCACGCTGGTTGGCGTGCTCATCCTGGCGGTTGGTTTCAACGGGCTCAGCATCTTCGGCGCTCCCACCCATTTCCAGCCGATTTTCAAGGGCGGCATTCTGATCCTCGCGGTCGGCATGTCGGCGCTGGCGAGGCGCTACGTCGCCTCGGCCTGACGGGCTCGAATCCGCCGTTCCGCATCTGAAAAAAAAAGGCCGGCACTCGCGCGCGAGAGCCGGCCGCATCGGCGCCGGTCAGGCTTCGCGACGGCGGGCATTCCGACCGCCGCGGCTCGTCATATCTTGTCGGCGCCGGCGACGAATCCGCCGCCGTCGATTACGATCGCCTGACCGGTGATGAACGACGACTCGTTCGACGCCAGGTAGAGAACCAGCCGCGCGATCTCCGAGGGATCGGCGATCCGGCCCATCGGCAGCGAAGGCAACACGATGTCCTTCGCCTCCTGCTCGCCGCCGAACATGTTTCGTAGCAGCGGCGTCATGGTCGAGCCGGGAGCGATGGCGTTGATGCGGATGTTCGAGCGTGCGACCTCCAGTGCGGCGGAATTCGTCATGCCGATCACCCCCCATTTGCTCGCGCAATAGGTTGCGGTGGTCGCATAGCCCATGACGCCGAACAGCGAGGAGGTGTTGACGATCGCCCCGCCGCCGTTCGCCAGCATATGCGGGATTTGATATTTCATGCCGAAGAAAATGCCGCGCAAGTTGACGTTGATGATGAGGTCGAAATCCGCTTGCGTAAGCTCGTGGATTGGGGCTGTCTTACCAGGAACGCCGGCATTGTTGAACGCAACGTCGATGCGGCCGAAACGGGCGTAGGCCTTTTCGTGAAACTCGCGCACGGCGTCCTCGCTGCGCACGTCCACCTCGGCGAACTCGATGGCGACGCCGGGGTAACGCTGCTTCACCTCCTCAATCAAGCTGCGGCCCTCGGCCGCGCCGAGGCCACCGACGTAGAGGTTCGCGCCCGATTCGGCGAAGGCCACAGCCGTCTCGCGGCCGATGCCGGTGGTGCCGCCGATGACGATCGCGGCGCTGCCGCAGAAATCATATTTTGCGTGCATGGGCTTTCCTTGCATGTACTGCGATCCGGTGCGCAAGCGGCTCATTTGACGGAAAACAGCCGCTTGCGGTCCATATTCACGGCGACTGCGGCGATGACGCCGGCGCCGAGGACCACGTTCTGCAAAAACGGGTTGACGTTGGCGAGATTCATTCCGTTCTGCAAGATGGTGATGATTAGAACGCCGAGCAGCGTGCGAAGCGGGCCGCCAACGCCGCCGGTTAGCGGCGTGCCGCCCATGACGACGGCGGCGATGGCGGGCAGCAGCATCGGATCGCCCATCGTCGGGTCGCCGCCGCCGACGCGCAATAACAGGAAGACGCCGGAAACGCCGGCGAGAAAGCCGGAGACGAGAAAGGCGTATAGCTTGAAGCGCGCGACCGGCACGCCACAGAGCTTGGCCACCGTCTCGCCGCCGCCGATCGCGTACATGTAACGGCCGAAGCGCGTTCGCCTGGCAACCAGCGCCGCAACGAGCGTGATGGCCAGCGCCCACAGCGCGACAGCCGGAAATCCGAACAGGCGCCCATTGAAGATCGAGCCGATGACCAGTTTCGGCGGCACATTCACCGCCGCGCCCTGAGTTACGTAGAGCGTGCAGCCGTTGACCGCGTAGAGCAGGCCTAGCGTGGTGAGGAACGAGGGCAGTTTGGCGTAGCCAACCAACACGCCGGCGATGCCGCCGACGAGCATGGTGAACAACGGCGCCAGCACGACCGCGCCTTCGCCATAATCGCGGATAAGCACCGCTGCGCTGATGCCTGCCAGCGACACCATCGAGCCGACCGAAAGATCGATGCTGCCCATGAGAATGACGAACGTGCCGCCGAGGCTCAAGACGACGAGCACAGCGGCCTGCTGAAATATGTTCAGCGCGTTGCCGATGCTGAAGAAACGGCTGTTCAGCGCCGAGAATACGAGCACCATGGCGATCAGCGCCAGCCATGGGCCGACGGTCGCTCCTGATAGCTGACGCCACCAAGCTCGACGGGCTTCGATGGCGGCCGGGCGGCCGGCAGTTGTGGCGATTGAGTTTTGCATGATCTCGGTAGTTCCGATTGCGGCCTTATGCGCTAGACCATGTCCGCGACGAGCTCGACTTCAGTCGGCTTTCGGTTCGCCGGCGCCGGCGCCTCGCGAACGATGACGCCGTCTCGCATCACCAGGATGCGGTTGCTCAAGCCGATGACCTCGAGCAAGTCGTCGCTGACCAGAAGCACGCCGACGCCCTCGGCCGCTATCCGCCGAAGCACGGCGTAAATCTCTTCCTTGGCTCCGGCGTCGACGCCGGAGGTGGGATTGTCGAGAATGAGCACCTTCGCTTTGCGCAACAACCAGCGCGCCAGCAAAACCTTCTGCTGATTTCCGCCGCTGAGCGTTTCTATCTGCGCCTCCGCGCTCGCCGTTCTGATCCCCAAGGCCGAGATCATTTCGAGCGCCTCGCGCTTCTCGCGCGCGAGGTCGAGCCAGCAACTCTCGCCCCGACGCGTGAGCCGAGCGAGGCTCATGTTCGAGGTGACCGACAGCGGCGGAATGACCCCGTCGCGGCGATCTGGCGGCAGATAGCCGATGCCGGCCTCGCTCATGCCGAGGATCGAAACAGGTTCTGGCGCCGCGACGCCGTCGATGACGATATCTCCGGTCGCTCCCGGCAACGCGCCCGCCAAGGCTTGCGCAAGCTCCGATTTGCCGGAGCCGAGCACGCCGGCGACGCCGACGATCTCGCCCGCATTGACGCGCAGGCTGACGTCGGTGAACGAACCGGCGAGCGATAGCCCGCCGACTTCCAACGCCAGCCGCTCGCCTGGTTCACGCTGAAGTTGCTCGCGATAGAAGAACTCGTCGCGCGTGCGGCCAACCATCAGCTCGTGCAAACGATCTTCGCTCAGGTTGACGGCCGGCGACTCGGCGACCATTACGCCGTCTTTGAGCACGTAAAGGCGGTCGCTTATTTCGATCACTTCGCTCAGCCGATGTGACACATAGATGATCGCCGCGCGCTCGCGCGTCGCGCGGATCAACTGCATCAGGAATTTGACTTCATCCGCCGTGAGCGCCGCCGTCGGTTCGTCGAGCAGCATAATCGGCGACTCGATCCCCGCAAGTTTGGCGAGCGCGAAAGACTTGATGATCTCGACGACCTGGCGCGTCGAGATATCGAAGGATTCGACATTGCGCGCCGCGTCGATGCGCTCGTGGCCGAACTCCGTCAAGAGTTGCTGAACGTGGCGCAGCATCTTTGCGTTGTCGATGAGGCCGAAGCGGGAGAAGGCCGCTTCATGCGCGAGCAGCACGTTCTCATAGATCGAGAGCGACGGGATCAGCGCGAGATCCTGATAGATGTGAAAGACCCCGGCGCGGTTGGCGTCGCCATAGTCGCGCAGCACGACAGGCCGTCCCTCGATCAGCAACGCGCCGGCGTCGGGGCGCAGGTTGCCGCTGATCGTCTTCAGCAGCGTCGACTTGCCTGCACCGTTTTCGCCAACGAGGCCGACGACCTCGCCCTTGCGTAGGGAAAGATTGACGCCGGCCAATACTTTGACGTGTCCGAAACTCTTGCTGAGGTCGCGCACCTGCAGGAGTGGCGGCGTTGCATCGCGTGCCCGCTCGTTCAAATTCGCGCTCCCGGCGCCGCTGGCGCCGAGCGCTTCATGGCCCGGAAAGGCGCCCGACATCGGCCAGCAGCCTAGTTCGGTCCAATCACGATCGGACCTCCGTTGGAGGTGAGGTCGCGAACCGGCTTGAACGGGTCCGGCGAGAAGCGCTCGGCGTAGAGCTTGGCGACCCGTTCGAACTCGCCCTTCGCTTTGGCTTGCGCATATTCCTTCGGCAGTTGATAGCTCGCCGGCTTCGCGCCGCGCCAACCCCAGTGCTCCTCTGGGATCAGCGGAATCAGCAGGTTTTGCGGATTCCAATCATTCGGGTGCAGAACCTTCGACATCTTGAGGAAGTCGTAAGTGGAAGCGGAGCTAGCGCTGAGCTCCTCGTATTTCTTGGCGGCGGCCGGCGTATCCAGGATATAGCCGCCGAAGATCATCATGCGCTCCGGGACGGACGGGCGCCAACCATTGATGTAATCGAAAACCAGCACCGTGGAATAGGCGCCGAGCCACGCCGGCCCGTAGGCGTAGGTGTTGAAAGCGCGCCCGTCCGCGATCATGCCGACCATGTCCGGGATCGCGTCGCAACCACTGACGAGAGCCTTGATGTTTCGCTGCTCCAGGGCGTTCACGACCGCGACGGCGGAATCGTCGTTTGACACGATGACGGCGTCGATATCGGGATGGGCGGTCAGGATATCGGCGATGACGGGCGCGGTCGTCGTCCGGCTCCAGCCGCCGGGGCGTCGCGCCACCAGTTGCATGCCCGGAAAATTCTTCAGCGCCAGATCGAAGCCGTGACCGCGCTCGGTCTCGACCGGATTGCCCAGGATGCCCTCAATATAGACGACCTTGCCCTTGCCGCCGAGCTTCTTGAACACCTGCTCGGAGCGCGCCTTGGTGGCCGTAACATTCGCCGGCGCGTGGAAGGCGACATAGTACTCGCCGCTGTCGAGCGGCGTATTCCATACGGCTTTGGTGTGGTTGTTGACGGTCGGAATTTTGAGCCGGTTGACGAGCCGCAACAGATCGATTTCCGAGCCCTCGGTCGCGGCGACCATGGTGATGCCCTCGATGCCGAGGTTCGGCGCGTTTTCGACGTGGCTCTTTTGGATGTTGACGTCGCCGTTGTTGAGTTCGCGCGACTCCGAGATATTCAGCAGCGCAGCGGCGCGCCCGGCGCCGCTGTCCATCTGATGGAAGTAGTCGTTGTTGAGCGTATAGAACGAATCCATGAATTTCAGCTTTTTCTTCAGGATATCGTTCGCGGCGGGGTTAGCGGCGTAGGCGGAGCGTCCGGCGATGGGGGCGATGAGGCCCGCCGCTGCGAGAAGCTTGAAGAAGTCCCGCCGCGTTCGTCCCGCGTCCATTCGACTGGCAAGCAATTCCGCAAGAGCTTCGTTGTCGTGCACCGCGTCCTCCCGATCTGGATAAGTTCCTGTCTGTTGCGCGCCGCCACGCGCCTTGCCGTGGCAAGCTACGCCGTTCTCTGGCCGCTCGCAAGAAGGAAATGGTACCGGTATCACAACGAAATGCGAAAATCGTTGATGGATGTTTTGCTAGAAGAAGAATTTCGCGATTACATTCAGTTAGTTAAATAATGTGACTTAGCGTGGCGCTGAACATCTCGGAAGGCGTTAGATGCGTAATGGTATCGGTATCAGTTGCGCGCGTGGGTTGGCGCGAGATTGTCGCATGACGATCAAGGCGGCCTGCAAACGGCCGCGGGTTCGGGAGTCGGGAGATGGCGAACGCGTTCCTCGATCGGCGGTTGTCGGGGACCGAACGGAGGACCGGCTGGTTGATGGCGGAGCAGGGCGGCCTTAAGCGGCCCTATCGGGTTCGGTCGTTGTCGGCTCGCGGTTGTTGGTGCACAGACGAGTTTGGCAACGTCGTCAGGCACGGCGCGCTGGTCGTCAACAAGGCCGGGTCCGTTCGTGTTCTCATGGTCGCGCTGGCGAAGACGGCGCCGGACCCGCGCCGCAGAGGCTGACGACCGCTGGCGCTGTTGCCCGCAACTGCAACTGTAGCGCCAGACAGGCAGGGGTTGCGCAGAGCGCCCTCGCGCCAGCGCGGGTTGCGCGCCGCGCAGATTTCGCCAACGCGCTACTTGTTGCCGAGCACCCGTCCTGCCACCGCGTCCAGCCTGCGCACCAACTCCGGGTCGCGCATCTTCGGCGAGGTCATGATCGCGCCGTCGAGCGCGCGGTCGGATACGGGGCAGGGCTCGCGCTCGGCGGGGTAGTCGGCCAATACGCGCGCGACGAGGCGGTTGGCTTTGTCGGCGTTGTCGCGCATCACCTTCATCACCGAGGCGACGTCGACCGGCGCTTGCTCGTCATGCCAGGCGTCGAAATCCGTCACCATCGCGATCAGTGCGTAGGCGATCTCGGCCTCACGCGCCAGCTTGGCCTCGGTCGCCGCGGTCATGCCGATCACCGAGGCGCCGAAGCGCTGATAGTTGAGCGACTCGGCGAGGGTCGAGAACTGCGGCCCCTCCATGCAGACATAGACGCCATCGGATTGTACGGCGATTCCCTCGACCGCCGCCGCCTGGGCGATGCGCTTGCGCAGCACCGTGGAGGTCGGATGCGCGAATGGCACATGCGCGACGCAACCCGTGCCGAAGAAACTGCTCTCGCGCTTAAAGGTGCGGTCGATGAATTGATCGGCTAGCACGAACAGGCCGGGATACAAGTCGCGCTTATAGGAGCCGCAGGCGGAGACCGCGACGATGTCGGTGACGCCGGCGCGCTTCAGCGCGTCGATATTGGCGCGGTAGTTGATCGTCGAGGGCGAGTAGCGGTGGCCACGGCCGTGGCGGGCCAGGAAGACGACATCGGTGGCGCCGAAGCGGCCGAATCGCAGCGCGTCCGACGCCTCACCCCAGGGCGTCTCAACGCGCTCCTCGCGCGTCGGCGTGAATCCCTGCAACTCATAGAGGCCTGAGCCGCCGATGACGCCAACAACCGGTTTTCCCATGTGGCGCTCCCATTGCCGCCGGCGCCCGCCATCGCCGAAGCCGGCCGTAAACAAAAACCCCCGGCGCCGGGCCGGGGGTTGAGCTTTAAGAAGCGCGCGCGCCTCTAGTGGGCATCGGCCCAGATGCGCTTCTTGACCATATACAGTAGCCCCGACAGCACGATGAGGAAAATGATGGCGCGGAAGCCGATCTTCTTGCGCTCCGTCATCGTCGGCTCCGCCGCCCAGCTCAGGAAGGCGGCGACGTCCTTGGCGTAGTTCTGCACCGTGTCCGGCGTGCCGTCGGTGTATTTCACCGCCCCGTCCTGCAACGGCATTGGCATCGCGATCTTATGGCCGGGATAATACAGGTTCCACTGCGGATCGTCCTTGTGGGTGTAGCCGGTGAGGATCCCATAGATCAGATCGGCGCCGTCTTCCTGATAGCCGGTGAAGATGTCGGTGATGAACCACGGGAAGCCGCGCTCGTATGAAATCGACTTGGCGAGCAGCCACATGTCCGGCGGCGCCTTGCCGAGCGCGGCGGCGGCGGCCTGATCGTTGGGGAAGGCGTCCGGCGGCGGGAAGATGTCGGCCGGTGTGCCCGGGCGCTGGAAGATCTTGCCCTGATCGTTCGGCTCGTCGTTGGTGACCTGGTAGCTCGCCGCCAGGGTCTTCACCTGCGCCTTGCTGTAGCCCGGACCATCCGGATTCTCCAGCGTGCGGAAGGCGATGCTGAGGCGGTGACAGTTGGAGCAGACCTCCCGGTAAACCTGGAAGCCGCGCTGCAACTGCGCCTGGTCGAAGCGGCCGAACACACCATGGAAGCTCCAGGTCTGTTCCGGCGGCTTCGGTTGATCCGCTTCCTGCGCGGCCGCTAAGCCGACGCTCGCCGCCAGCACGGCGAACGCAAGGAGGGACGCTTTCAAACGGGTCATCATTGTTGTCCTCTCGTCGGCGTCTGGCTCGATGTCATTCCGCGGCCGCCGCGCCCTTGGGCAGCACGGCGTCGGCGATCGACGCCGGAACCGGCTTGGTCTTTTCGACCAGTCCCAGCACCGGCAGCGCCACGAGCAGGAAACCGAAATAACCAATCGTCAGGATGCGCGCCAGCAGCGTCGTCGAATCCGACACCTCCTGTGAGCCGAGATAGCCGAGCCCGATGCAGCAGATGACGAACAGCCAGAAGAAGAACCGGAACATCGGCCGGTACTTGCCGGAGCGAACCGGCGAGGTGTCGAGCCAGGGCAGGAAGACCAGCAGCCCCATCGCCGACGCCAGAGCCAGCACGCCGATCAGCTTGTTCGGGATGGCGCGCAGGATGGCGTAGAACGGCAACAGATACCATTCCGGCACGATATGCGCGGGCGTCACCAACGGGTTGGCCAGATTGTAGTTGTCAGCCGACAGCAGATAGTTCGGGATGAAGAACACGAACCACGCATAGATGACTAAGAACACGCAGACGCCGAACCCGTCCTTGACCGTCGCATAGGGCGTGAACGGCACGGTGTCGCGCTTCACGTCCTTGACGTCGACGCCGTCAGGATTGTTCTGGCCGGCGACATGCAGCGCCCAGACATGCAGCACGACGACGCCGACGATCATGAACGGCAACAGATAGTGCAGCGAGAAGAAGCGGTTGAGCGTCGGGTCGCCGACCGCGTAACCGCCCCACAGCCAATGCGCGATCGGCGTTCCGACGAGCGGGATGGCGGTGAACAGATTGGTGATGACGGTCGCGCCAGCGTAGCTCATCTGGCCCCACGGCAGCACGTAGCCCATGAACGCCGTCGCCATCATCAGCACATAGATGATGACGCCGAGGATCCACAGCACCTCGCGCGGCGCCTTGTAGGAGCCATAATAGATGCCGCGGAAGATGTGCATATAGACGGCGAGGAAGAAGAACGAGGCGCCGTTGGTGTGCAGATAGCGCATCAACCAGCCGTAATTGACGTCGCGCATGATGTGCTCGATCGAGACGAACGCCAGCTTGGAGTCGGGTACATAATGCATCGCCAGAATGACGCCGGTGACGATTTGGATGCCCAGCATCACCGATAGGATGGCGCCGAACGTCCAGAAATAGTTGAGATTGCGCGGTGTCGGATAGGCGACGAAGGAAGAATGCACGAGGCCGGCGATCGGCAAGCGCTGTTCAAACCAGCGGGCGATCCCGCTTTTGGGAACGTAGGTCGAATGTCCGTCCATGTTTTCGTTCTCTGGCGATGTCGAAGGAATCAGTCAGCCGATTTTTACGCGCGTTGGCGTCAGGAATTTGTACTCGGGCACCGCGAGGTTGAGCGGTGCGGGCCCCTGCCGGATGCGGCCCGAAGTGTCGTACACGGAACCGTGGCACGGGCACTTCCAGCCATCGTATTGGCCCTCGTGGCCGAGCGGCACGCAACCGAGATGGGTGCAGATGCCGACGACGACCAACCATTCCGGCTTCTGCACGCGCGCCTGATCGGTCTGCGGGTCGCGCAGGTCCGACAGCGGCGTCGCTTCTGCCGTCGTGATCTCTTTGCGCGTGCGATGGCGCACGAACACCGGACCGCCGCGCCATTTCACGGTGACGATCTGCCCCTCGGCGATCGGCGAAAGATCGACCTCGATCGACGACAGCGCCAACGTTCCCGCATCGGGATTCATCTGATCGACGAGCGGCCAGAGGACCGAAGCAGCGCCGACGGCAGCGACGGCGCCGGTGGCGAGGAACATAAAATCACGCCGACTGGGTTGAATGTCTACCGCGTGCGCCAAATGGATCCCCCGTGCGCTCGCGCGTCGAACGCGCGAGCTTCCCAAACCACCGCAGCCGCTGGCGCAGCCGCACATTCCGAATTGCGCCCGCTGGCGCGGCCGCCGACAAATCCGCAAAGGGCCGCCCTCGGCCCCGCGCGCCCCTTGTTTTCGCCGTTATTTCGCACCGATCCCCAGCCTTGTCCATAGCCGTCAATGGGTGATTTGGTCGCAGCGGCGCCTGCGCGCAAATGCGCTAAAGCCGCCGCAAAGGCTTGCCGCCGGCCGCGATTTCGGCTGGGATCGCGTCGATGCAGGTTCGAAATCTCGTGCTGGCGCTTTATCAACCTGACATCGCCGCCAATACGGGGGCGATGCTGCGCACTTGCGCCTGCTTCGGCGCCGAGGCCGCCATCGTCGAGCCCGCCGGCTTCGTGTTTTCGGATCGCCGCTTCCGCCGCGGCGGCATGGATTACCTCGACGCCATCAACATCACGCGGCATGTTTCGTTCACCGCCTTCGAAGACTGGCGGCGGCGCGAGCGGCGGCGGCTGGCGCTGCTGACGACGCGCGGCGACGTCAATCTCTGGGATTGCCGATTCGAGGCAGGCGACGTGCTGATGGTCGGACGCGAATCGGCGGGCGCTCCGGAAGCGGTGCATGAGGCCGCCGACATGTGCGTGAAAATCCCGATCCAAGCGCCGCTGCGCTCGCTCAACGTCGGCGTCGCCGCCGGCGTCGCGCTCGCCGAGGCGGTGCGGCAACTGGCGCGGCGCTAACCTATTTCGCCCCGCGCCGGCGCACCGCCGGCAACGCCTCGGCGCGGGCGAAGAACACTTCGCTCTCGCTCTCGGCGGTGTCGAGCCACAGGGCGTCGAGATCGCCGAACGCCGCCTCGAAACGCTCGCGCCCCGCGCCGATCTCGCAGACCAGCGCGCCGCCGGGGTGCAGATGCGCCCGCGCCTCGCGAACGATGCGGCGCACGATGTCGAGCCCGTCGACGCCGCCGACGTGGGCGAGTCGCGGCTCGGCGGCGTATTCCGGCGGAAACGCCGCCGCCGCCGCTTCCGTCACATAGGGCGGATTGCTCAGGATGAGGTCGTAGCGCTCGCCCCCGAGGCCGGCGAACAGATCGGCTTCGATCAGCCGGATGCGAGCTTGCAACCCGTGCTCCTCGACGTTGCGGCGCGCCACCGCCAGCGCGTCGGGCGAGATGTCGGTCGCGTCGATCGCGGCGTTGGGGAAGACGTGTGCGGCGAGAACGGCGAGCGAGCCGCCGCCGGTGCAGAGGTCGAGCACGCGCCCGATGCTTTGCGGCGCTTCGATCAGCCCGCCGTCGCCGACGAGGCCGCCGAACAGCAACTCGCCGAGGAAGCTGCGCGGCACGATAACGCGTTCGTCGACATAGAACGGCACGCCCTGGATATAGGCGCGTTGCAGCAGATAGGCGACGGGCTTGCGCGTCGTCACCCGCGCCTCGATCAGGGCGTCGAGCCGGCGCCGCTCGGCGCTCAACAGCTTCGCGTCGGCGAACGGATCAAGCGCGTCGATCGGCAGATGCAACGCCTCCAGCACCAGGAAGGCCGCCTCGTCGACCGCGTTGGCGGCGCAGTGGCCGAAAACGAGGCCGGCGGCCTGGAACCGGCTCACGGCGTAGCGGAACCAATCGCGCGGCGTCGCCAGAACGGCGAGCCGCTCCTCAGCCTCCTGCATCGCCAACCCCCGCACAGCAAAGCGGCCGGCGCGCGCCGGCCGAAGCCCGTCAGCGTTTAAGGCGAAGCGCTTACTTCACCGCCTTCTTGCACTTGGCGCGGAACTCCTTGCGCTTTTTGCCATGCAGGCCCTTGGCGTCGGCCTCCTTCGAGCATTCCTGCGAACGCGCCTGCATCGCCGCCCGGTCCGGCTTCATCATCATCGCGCCTGACGGCGACGGGGTCGCCGCGGGAGCGGCGGCGTCGGTGGCGAACGCCGGTGCGGACATCAAAAGCCCGAACCCCAGCGCGGCGGCGAGAAGCGAAAGTTTCATGAAAGGAGCTTTCCAGTCAGAGAGAAATCCGACGAGCCGCATCCGCAGGCTCGCGCGCCTCATAGGCGAAGGGCGCTGAGCGCACAAGCCGATTGCGCGGCCCCGATTCGTCGCCGACATACGAGAAGAGCCGCTTCCCAGGGGGAAACGGCTCTTCCATTGTCGCGACCAAGCGAGATTGCAGTTAGGCCGGAAATCGACGTTTAGCCGCGGAAACCCCGCGAACGGACGTTGCTCCAGGTCTGCTTCTCGGCTGGCGAGTGACAATGAGACACTGGATCACCTCCTTTCGGTTGTTGACGACGGGAATAGCTTATCGCGATTCGCGTTTGCGCCAAGCCTTCTTTGTCGGCGGCGCCCAGCCTTTTTTTGTGCCGGCGGCCGCTCAGGCCGCCGCCTTCGCCACCGCCTCGCAGACCTCGGCCACCAGCGCGTCGACCAGCGTGCGGTCCTCCGCCTCGGCCATGACGCGGATCACCGGTTCGGTGCCGGAAGGGCGGATGACGAGACGGCCGGCGGCGCCCAGCCGCGCGTTGGCGGCGGCGACCGCTGCGCGCACGCCCTCGCTCTCCAGCGGCCGGCCGCCGTTGAAGCGCACGTTGCGCAACACCTGCGGCAGCGGCTCGAAGCGGTGGCAGACCTCGCTCGCCGGCCGGCCGAGCTTCTTGACCATCGCCAGCACCTGCATGGCGGCGACCAGACCGTCGCCGGTGGTGGAATAATCGGTGAGAATGAGGTGGCCGGACTGCTCGCCGCCGACGTTGTAGCCCTTCTCGACCATGCGCTCCAGCACGTAGCGGTCGCCGACGGCGGTGCGCTCCAACGCCAGGCCGAGGGCGGCCAGATGCCTCTCTAACCCAAAGTTGGACATTACCGTCGCCACCACGCCCGGCTTCGACAGCCGCCCGTCATTATGCCAACTCTCGGCGATGACGGCGAGGATCTGGTCGCCGTCGACGACATGGCCCTTCTCGTCGATGACGATCATCCGGTCGGCGTCGCCGTCGAGCGCCACACCGATGTCGGCGCGCATCTCGCGCACCTTCTGAGCGAGCGATTCCGGCGAGGTCGAGCCGACTTGGTGGTTGATGTTGAGGCCGTCCGGCTCGACGCCGAGCTTGATGACCTCGGCGCCCAGTTCCCACAAGGCCTCTGGCGCCGCCTTATAGGCCGCGCCATGGGCGCAATCGACGACGACGCGCAGGCCCTCCAGCGTCACGTCGCGCGGCAGGGTGCGCTTGGCGTATTCGATATAGCGGGCGACGACGTCGTCGACGCGGCGGGCGCGGCCGAGATCCTGCGAGCGGGAAAGCTGCGGCGTCAGATCGGCGTCGATCAGCGCCTCGATCTTCTGCTCGATCTCGTCGGAAAGCTTGAACCCGTCGGGGCCGAACAGCTTGATGCCGTTGTCCTCGTAGGGGTTGTGCGAGGCCGAAATCATCACCCCGAGGTCGCAGCGCATCGAGCGCGTCAGCATCGCCACCGCCGGCGTCGGCACCGGGCCGAGCAGCAGCACATCCATGCCGACCGAGGCGAAGCCGCCGACCATCGCGTATTCCAGCATATAGCTGGAAAGCCGGGTGTCCTTGCCGATGACGACGCGGTGGCGGTATTCCCCGCGCTGGAACACCAGCCCCGCCGCCTGGCCGACCTTCAGCGCCAGTTCGGCGGTCAATTTGGTATTGGCGCGGCCGCGGATGCCGTCGGTGCCGAAATATTTGCGACCCATGTGTTAACGGTTCCTTAGGGACGTCAGCCCCTCGCATACCGCATATAGAGCGCGAAATCCTGCAAAAAGCCGAACGGTCGTTAACGGCGCCCGTCAGTCGGTCAGCGGCGCCAGCGCCAGCGCGGCGAGGACGGCGCGGCCTTCGGCCACTGGCGGCAGCGCGGCCTCCAGCGCCGCGTGCTCGGCGCGCCAGATCGGCAGCGCCGCGGCGAGCGCCTGAGAACCCGCCGGCGTGACGGCGGCAAGCCGGGTGCGGCGATCGCGCGCGCCGGCCTCGACCGCGACCAAACCGCGCCGGGAGAGCGCTTTCAACAGCGCGGTGACGGTGGTGCGGTCCATCGCCAGCAGGTCGGCGAGCCGCGATGGCGAAGCGCCGCCGCTGCCAGCCAGGAACATCAGCGCCGAGAACTGCCCATTGGTGAGCCCGACCGGCTGGAAAGCGCGGTCGAAGCGGCGCGCCAGGCGCCGCGCCGCGCGCTGGCTGGCCAGACACAGGCAAGCGTCGCGCACCTCGCGGCACGCAGCCGCCGGAAGCTCGCTTGTCGTCAGCATGGAATGTTGATATCAAAGTAACCTGCTGGCGGCAAGGGAGAGCGGCGCCATGGCTTCGCGTTATCGGTGGGTAATCGTCGGCGCGGGCGGCCTGCTCGGCTGCGTCGCCATCGGCGCGATGTTCGCGCTGCCGGTGTTTCTCACCCCGATGGCGGCTGAGACCGGTTGGGGTCGCACCGGAATCTCCAGCGCGATGACCATCGGCTTTCTGACCATGGCGCTCGGCAGCGTCGGCTGGGGCGCGTTCTCGGACCGTTACGGCCCGCGCCCGGCGGCCTTGATCGGCGTGGCTCTGCTGGCGGCAGGTCTGGCGCTGGCGGCGCAGGCGCGCGAGCTCTGGCAGTTCCAGCTCGCATTCGGCGGGCTCGTCGGGCTGGCGGCGGCGGCGGTGCTGGCGCCAATGATGGCGGCGGTGACGGGCTGGTTTACGACGCAGCGTAGCCTCGCGGTGTCGCTGGTCTCGGCCGGCATGGGCATGGCGCCGATGACGATGGCGCCCCTCGCGGCGGCGCTCATCGCGCGCTACGACTGGCGGCAGGCCTATCTGATCCTGGCCGGTCTCGTGCTGGCGCTGATGCTGCCGGCGGCGCTGCTGGTGCGCCGCGCCCCGGCGCAGAAACCCGCCGACGAGGCCGCGCCCTCGCAGATGACGGTTGCCCAGGCTTTGCGCTCGTCGCCGTTCCTGGTGTTGGTTCTCACCAATTTCGCCTGCTGCGCGACCCATTCGGGGCCGATCTTTCATACCGTGAGCTACGCGATCTCCTGCGGCGTGCCGGCGCTCGCCGCTGTCTCGATCTACAGCGTCGAGGGCTTGGCGGGACTGTTCGGGCGCATCGGCTTCGGGTTGGCGGGCGACCGCTTCGGCGCCAAGCGCGTGCTGGTGGCAGGCCTCTTCGTGCAGGCTTTCGGCGCGCTCGCTTATGGTTTCGTGAGCGAACTCGACGGTTTCTACGCCGTCGCGATGCTGTTCGGCTTCACCTACGCCGGCGTCATGCCGCTTTACGCGGTGCTGGCGCGTGAGAATTTCCCGATGCGGATGATGGGGCTGGTGATCGGCGCGTCCGGCATGGCGGGCAGCCTCGGCATGGCGCTCGGGCCGCTGCTCGGCGGCTGGATTTATGACGCTTACGCCACTTACTTCTGGCTCTATCTGATCTCGTTCGCGCTCGGCATCGGCGCAGCGCTGATTGCCGCCACCTTCCGCCCGTTCGCCGAGCCAGCGCGGGCGTTGGCGCCGGCGGAGTGAGCCTCAGTTCAGAACCTTGCGCAGGAACGGGCTGTCGAGCGAAAAGGCCGGGATCTCGACTTCGAAGCGGCGGCCTTCCTCGTCGACCATATCGTAGCTGCCGGTCATGATGCCGCTCGCCGTCTTCAGCGGGCAGCCGGAGGAGTATCGGAACGCCTGGCCGGGTTGGATGGTCGGCTGCTCGCCGACGACGCCGGGGCCGTCGACCGTCTCAAGATGGCCGAGCGCATCGGTGATGCGCCAATGGCGGTGCATCAGCCTGACCGGCTTCGGGCCTTGGTTGGCGATCTCGATGGTGTAGACCCAGAAATAGCTCTCGTCGATCGGCTCCGAGCGATCGGTGGAGAATTCGGGGCGGACAGTGACGCGGATATCGCGAGTAAGCGCAGAGTACATAACGGCAATGTATCCCGTCGCGCGCGCCGAGCCAAGCGCGGCGGCGCCGCTTAATGCAAGATTCGCATATGCCGGCGTCCTAGCCGACGTGCTTGGCGAAAAATTCCAGGCTGCGCTCCCAGGCCAGCTTGGCGCTGTCCTTGTCGAAACTGGCGCGCTCGTCGCAGTGGAAGCCGTGGCCGGCGGGATAGAGATAAATCGGCACGTCGGGATGCAGCGCTTGCACCTCCTTGACGCCGACGAGCGGGATGTGTTCGTCCTTCTCGCCGAAATGCAGCAGGACCGGGACTTGTGGCCGCAAATCCTTGTTGGCGATGATCTGTCCGCCGTAATAGCCGACCGCCGCCGACAGACCGGAGAGTTCCGCCGCGGCCCTCCAAGCCACGGAGCCGCCGAGGCAGAAGCCGACGATGCCGACCTTGCCCGCCGCGCCCGCCGCCGCGATGGCGGCGGCAACGTCGAGCAGTAGCTTGTCGCGATCCAGCTTCCCGGAAATGCCCCGGCCCTGAGTCACGCCGGTCTGGTCGTAATTTAGCTCGACGTTGCGTTCGACGCGGTCGAAAATCCCCGGCGCGATGGCGAGATAGCCGGCGGCGGCGAAGCGATCCGTCACCGAGCGGATGTGATGGTTGACGCCGAAGATCTCCTGGATGACGACGATGCCGCCTCTCGGCGCGCCCTGCGGCGCCGCCTTCCAGGCCTTCGCCTTGAAGCCGTCCGACGCCGCCAGATCGATCCACTCGCCCATGCCGCCCTCGCTGGCTGTCTCTTTGCCGACTGCCTCTAGCGCATCGCGCCGCCGGCGCGGATTCACGTTCGCGTGTCGGGCGCTTAGCGCTGAGCCAGCACGATGCCGCCAATGACCAGCGCCAGGGCGACCAGATGATAGGCCGACAGCGGCTCGCCGAGCAACGCCACCGCCATAAACGCCCCGAACACCGGCACCAGATTGACGAACACCCCGGCGCGGCTGGGACCGATCAGTTGCACCCCGCGTATGAAGAACAATTGCGACAGGAACGCCACGCCGAGCGAGGCATAGAGCACGACCGCCCAGCCCTTGAGACTAGGCAGGATGAAGCCGGTGCGCGAGGCCTCCCACAAGAACGCCGGGATCGAGGTGACGAACGCCGCCAGCGCCACGCCGGCGAGAAAGCTGATCGAGGACACCGCCGGACGATAACGCAGCGCCAGCGCGTAATAGGAGTACAAGACGCAGGCGGCGAGCAGCATCACGTCGCCAACATTGAACGACAGCGCGGCGAGCCGGGCGAGCTGACCCTGCGACGCGATGACGGCGACGCCAGCCATCGTCAGCATAGCGCCGAAGCTCTGCGTCGCGGTCGGGCGCGCCCCGAAGCCAAAGGCCGCCCCGATCAACACCAGCGCCGGGATGCAGGCCTGGATCAGCGACATGTTGAGCGCGCCGGTGTAATGGGCGGAAAGATAGAACAGCGAGTTGAAGGCGGTGTAGCCCAACGCCCCGAGCAATAGAATGTAAAGCCAATGCTGGCGCAGCACCTTGAAATCCTTGACGATCACATGGCGTGCTGCAAAGCAGATAGGGGCGAAGGCGATGCCCCAGCGCAGGAACGTCAGCATCATCGGCGGAATTTCGCCGACCGCCAGTTTGCCGACCACGGAATTGCCGGCCCAAATCAGCGAAGTCGCCGCCAGCAGCAGGATCGGCCGATCCCACAGCCGCCGCCGGGTTGGCGAACTCGGCACGGCTGTATGTTCGCTCAACGGCGTCTCCCCAGGCGCGCGGCTTAGCGGTCGGCGCCGCTCAGCGCAACCCAGGCGTATTTGACGCCGATCGTGCGCGGCGAGGCAGCCCCCTGTAGGGCGCGAAAGCCGGCGACGCTTGGCGGCATTCATGGCGCGGCGGCCAAAATGTCGTTTGGCGTCGACTCTCTGGGATCAGATCTAAGCCGCCCGGACGCGGCCCGAAGCCGCCGTCGATGTGCGCGCGGCATTGCTAAAATGAAACGGCGCGCCGTGCAGCGCGCCGCGTCGGAGCTCTGAAAAGCCCGCTCAATACCTGCGCACGAGCGGCTGCTCGGGCGGCGGCAGCGGCGCTTCGTTGTCGAAGTAGTAGCGCAGGCCGACGCGCACGTCGTTCGACGACAGCGTCTTGGAGGCGATGGCGAAGCCGCCGCCGCAATTGGCGTTCGCAAAGGCCCCGACATTGCCATTGCCGCTCAGGCACTGACTAGAGCCGGACTGGAACTTGCCGTAGTTCAGATAACGATAGCCGACTTCGAGCTTCAGGTTGTGCGTGATGTCCATATCGAAGCCGGTCATCAGCGCCCAGGCGAAATTGGCCTTCGTGCTGGCGCCGAACACGCCGCCGGAGGGCGAACTGGCGCCGCCGGGCTGAGTGATGACGCCATTGTCGCTGCCACCGTAGAAATTGTTGAAGGCGACGCCGACGCCGGCGCCGACATAAGGCGTAATGCCCGACCAGGTGCCGAGATCGACATAGCCGTTGACCATGCCGAGCACGGTCGAGAGATGGCCGCGATAGAAGTCGGCGGCCTGATAGCCGGCGTTGGCGCCGCCGGTGACATTGAGCACTTCGAGGCCGGAGAACTCCGAGCCGCCGCGCAATTCGCCGGTCACATCGGCGCGGAACCAGCGGTTGACCTGATAGCCGACGCCGAGATCGAACAGCGCCGCCTCGGAGACCGCGGAATTATACCAATTGTCGTTCGCCTGGCCGGCGGCGAAGCCGTTGAGCGGGCTCGGCGTCGTTGTAGCGGAGGCGGTATTGTTGAAGCCGACGCCGACATCGCCGCGCAGGTACCAACCGCCGGCGTCGACGGCGATTGGCGGCGGCGGCTCCATCACAGGCGGCGGCGGCAGAAGATCGGCAGCGGAGGCCGCGCTCGTGAGCGCAACGACCGCGACGGTGGTCAGGGCGAAGGCCCTCAGATCGACCATGACAACGTCCCTCGGTTAACGCGCGCCAGCCAAACCAGCGCCAGGAATCACCGAGGATCAAACTGCCATCGACAACTTAATGCCGACTTAACCCTAAAAATTCACCCTAACAAAAACCTATCGTAAGCGCGCGCGGGACCGGAGCGATTTCCGATCAGGCCGAAACATCGTCGTTGCGAGCGAAGCGAAGCAATCCACGTTCGGCGATGCCGCCCTTTCCGGTTAACCAACGATCTCTCCGCGGTGGATTGCTTCGCTGCGCTCGCAATGACGGCGACCGCGATTCTATCTGTTCGGCAGCCGCTCTAGCCGCAGCCAGGCAGAAGACGCCGGCGCCGCAACCAAAGGCCCGCGCGCGCTCACCCGCCCGCGGCGAAGTCCTGAAGCCGCCGCTTCTGTTTGCCCGCGGCGTCGAAATTCTCCGGCGCCAACCATGCTTCGAAAGCGGCACGCCGCGCCGGCCATTCGTGGTCGAGCATCGAGAACCAGGCGGTGTCGCGGTTGCGCGACTTGATAATCATGTGTTGGCGAAACACGCCCTCGAACGCAAAGCCGAGCCGCAGCGCGGCGCGTCGCGACGGGACGTTGCGATCGTTGCATTTCCATTCGTAGCGGCGATAGCCGAGATCGTCGAAGACATATTTGGCGAACAGATATTGCGCTTCCGTCGAGCCGATCGTCGATTGCAGCCGCGGCGTATACATGATGCCGCCCGCCTCGACGACGCGATTGGCGGGGTCGATGCGCATGAGGCTCTGATAGCCGACCGGGCGGCCGTCGCGGTTGTCGATGACGACGAAATACAGCGGGTCGCTCGCCTTCGCTTTGGCCTCGACATCGGCGGCGAACGCCGCCAGCGTCTTGAACGGCCCGTTGAACAGATAAGCCCAGAGGTGATCGCGCCCCGGCCCGTTGGAGGCGGAAAACAGCGGCTCGGCGTGCTCGACGGCAAGCGGCGCGACGGTGACCGCGCGGCCCTTCAGCGTGACGTGCGCGGGACGCGGCGCCGGGCGAGAATCGATTTTCGGTCCGAGATCGCGGTCGTCGTCCTGTTCGCTCATGTCCCCACTCGCATTGATGTCGGCGGCGCGAAACTCGCCGCTTTCGCCGCGTTCTGCAAGTCGTAACGCTGGCGCGCGCTCAAAATCTCGCCGATGTGCTCGCCAGCCCAGCAAGCGATCGGCGCTAACGCCTGCGCCAGCGTGCGGCCCAGCGGGGTGATCGCATATTCGACGGTGACCGGCACAGTGGCGATCGCGGTGCGGGCGACGAGGCCATCGCGTTCGAGCGCCTTCAGCGTCTGCGACAACATCTTCTGCGACAGGCCCTCGACGGCGCGGCGCAGTTGGTTGAAGCGCAGCGGGCTTTGGTCGAGCAAGCCGAGCAACAACACCGTCCATTTGTCGGCGATGCGGTCGAGCGCCATCCGCGTCGGGCAGGTGGCGGCATAGGGGTTGGGTTTCGGCGGCGAAACCTGGTGAGCTTCGCGTGCCTCCTTTACGTCGACCGGCGAAGGCGCCATTTGCTGTCTCCTGGCTAGCAAGTATCCGGCGGATACCACAAAAGGAGCGACAGATGAAAGTTGCGCTGATCGGCGCCTCGGGCAACGTGGGCGCGCGGCTGGCGGCGGAATTGTCGCGGCGCGGCCACGCCGTCACCGCCATCGCCCGCCATCCCGAAAACATCGCGGCGCTGCCGGGGGTGACCGCCAAGGCCGGCGACGTCAACGACAAGGCGGGGCTGGTGCGCCTGCTCGCCGGCCATGACGCGGTTATCAGTTGCGTGCGCTTCGTTGACGCCGACCCCGAGGCGCTGATCGCGGCGGTGCGCGCGGCCGGGGTGAAGCGCTACTTCGTCGTCGGCGGCGCCGGCTCACTGGAGGTCGCGCCGGGCGTGGCGCTCATCGACACGCCGCAGTTTCCGCCAGCCTACAAGCCGGAAGCCTCGGCCGGCGGCGTGTTCCTCGACAAACTGCGCGCGACCAGCGATCTCGATTGGACCTTCCTGTCGCCCTCGGCGATGTTCGTCGCCGGCGAGCGGACGGGCAAGTTCCGCCTCGGCAGCGACCAACTGCTCGTCAGCGACAAGGGAAGCTCGATTTCGTTCGAGGATTACGCGATCGCCGCCGTCGACGAACTCGAAACGCCGAAACATCTGCGCCAACGCTTCACCGTCGGCTATTGAGGCGGGGCGGCTGTCCCGCTAGTTTCGGGAGCCGACAACGCCCGAAGGGACTCCATGAGCGATCTCGCCGCCGCCCTCGCCGCGCTCGCCGAGCGCGGCGTAGCCTCGCTGCCGCCGCTCGGCCTCGTGCTCGGCTCCGGGCTCGGGCCGCTGGCCGACGAGGCCGAGAACGCCGTCGCGATTCCCTATAGCGAGATCGCCGGCTTTCCCCAGCCCTCCGTCGCCGGCCACAAGGGCCGGCTCGTGGTGGGCGAGTTGGAGGGCCGGCGGGTGGCGCTGTTCCAGGGCCGCGGCCATTATTACGAGCGCGGCGACCCCGGCGCGATGGCGGTGCTGATCGAGGCCTTCAAGCGGCTCGGCGGCGAGAGGCTGTTGCTCACCAACGCGGCGGGCGGGCTGCATACGGAGTGGACGCCGCCGTCTTTGGTGGCGATCGTGGACCACATCAATTTCGCCGGCGTCAATCCGCTGATCGGGCGGGCGAACGACGACCGTTTCGTGCCGCTGACGCGCGCCTATGACCCGGCGCTGCTCGATGCGTTACGCGCCGCCGCGCGCGAGGCCGGCGTGACGCTGCACGAAGGCGTCTACATGTGGTTCAGCGGCCCGTCGTTCGAGACGCCGGCGGAAATCCGCATGGCGAAGATCCTGGGCGCCGATCTCGTCGGCATGTCGACCGTGCCGGAGGTGATTCTCGCCCGCCTGCATGGCCTCAGCGTCGGCGCGGTGAGCCTCGTCACCAATTTCGCCGCCGGCCTTTCGGGCGGCGATCCCAGCCACGAGGAGACGCAGGAATTCGCCGCCCGCGGCTCGGCCGAGTTCCGGCGCCTGCTGCGCGCCTTCATCAGGGCCAAAGCCTGATGCTGGCGCAGGAGGTCATTCGCGCCAAGCGCGACGGCGCGCGGCTGTCGCGCGCCGAGATCGAGTTCTTCGTGCGTGGCATTACGGATCAGTCGATCTCGGAAGGCCAGACAGCGGCGTTTGCGATGGCGGTGTTCTGGCGCGGCATGGACATGCGCGAGTGCGTCGATCTGACGCTGGCGATGATGCGCTCGGGCGAGACGCTGCAATGGGATCTGCCCGGCCCGGTCGTCGACAAGCACTCGACCGGCGGCGTCGGCGACAATGTGAGCCTGATGCTGGCGCCGATGCTGGCGGCCTGCGGGGCCTATGTGCCGATGATCTCGGGCAGGGGCCTCGGCCACACCGGCGGCACGCTCGACAAGCTGGAGGCGATCCCCGGCTACGTCGCCAAGCCCGACACCGCGCGCCTGCGCCAGGTGGTCGGCGAGGTCGGCTGCGCCATCATCGGCCAGACGGCGGCGCTCGCGCCCGCCGACCAGCGGCTCTATGGCGTGCGCGACGTGACGGCGACGGTGGAATCGATCCCGCTCATCACCGCCTCGATCCTGGCGAAGAAGCTGGCGGCGGGGCTCTCGGGGCTGGTGATGGACGTGAAATGCGGCTCCGGCGCCTTCATGACGACGATCGCCGGCGCGCGCGAGCTGGCGCACAGCATCGCCACGGTGGCGACCGGGGCCGGTGTGCCGACGGTGGCTGTAATCACCTATATGGACGAGCCGCTGGCCAGCGCCGCCGGCAATGCGGTGGAGGTCATGAACGCCGTCGATTATCTGATCGGCGCGCGCCGCGACGCGCGCCTGCATGAGGTGACGCTGGCGCTCGCCGCCGAGCCACTGGTGGCGCGCGGGCTGGCGGCCAACCTTGAGGCGGCCCGCGCCGCCTTGCAGCGCGGGCTCGACAGCGGCGCGGCGGCGGAAAGATTTGAGCGCATGGTCGCGGCGCTCGGCGGCCCGCCGCGTTTTCTCAGCCGCGCGCGCGACTTGCTGCCGCAGGCGCCCGTGCTTAGGCCGGCGCCGGCGCCGCGCACCGGCTTTGTGGCGGCGATCGACGCCCGCGCGGTCGGGCTGGCGGTGGTGGAACTCGGCGGCGGACGGCGGCGCGCCAGCGACGCCATCGACCCCGCCGTCGGCCTGACGGAGTTGGCAGGCGTCGGCGAAGCGGTCGGGGCCGGGCGGCCGCTGGCGCTGGTTCACGCCCGCGACGAAGCCGCGGCAGAGGCTGCCGCCGCGCGGCTCGCCGCCGCTTACCATCTCGCCGACGAGGCCCCGCAAAGCCGGCCGCCGGTGATCGAGCGGATCGTCGCATGAACCTGCTGCTGGCAATCAGCGGTTGGGACCCGGCGCCCTGGAAGGCCAAGCTTTCGGCGCTGTTGCCGGGGCGGCGCATCGACACGCTGGAGACGCTCGAAGACCGCGCCGGCGTGGCTTACGCTTTGACTTGGCGCCATCCCGAAGGGGCGCTGCAAGGCTTGCCGGGGCTGAAGGCGATCTTCTCGCTGGGCGCCGGCGTCGATCATGTGTTCGCCGACCGGCGACTGCCCGACGCGCCGGTGGTGCGCGTCGTCGATGCCGATCTGACGCAGCGGATGAGCGAATGGGTGGTCATGCAAGTGCTGCTGCATCATCGCCAGTTCCGCCGCTACGACCGCCAACAGCGGGCCAAGATCTGGAGCGAGGACGAGGCGCAGCCGGCGGCGCGCGAGGTGCGGGTCGGCGTGCTCGGCCTTGGCGTGCTCGGGCGCGACGCCGCCGCCAAGCTGAAGGCGCTCGGCTTCGACGTCGCCGGCTGGAGCCGCTCGCCGAAAGCGGTCGCCGGCATGGCGACCTATCATGGCGGCGACGGGCTCGACGCGCTGCTGGCGCGCAGCGACATTCTGGTGTCGCTGCTGCCGCTGACGGCGCAGACGCGCGGCCTGCTCAACGCCGAATTGTTTGCCAAGCTGCCGCGCGATGGCCGCGTCGGCCCGGCGCTGGTCAATGCCGGGCGCGGCGGCAGTCAGGTCGAGGCCGACATCGCCGCGGCGCTCGCGGCCGGCGTGCTGAAGGGCGCGTCGTTGGATGTGTTCGAGGCCGAGCCGCTGCCGGCCAATTCGCCGCTGTGGGGCCGCGACGACGTGTTCATCAGCCCGCACAATGCGGCGATCTCGGCGCCGGAGGCGGTGACGCGCTTCATCGCCGGCGAGATCGCGGCCTTCGAGCGCGGCGCGCCGCTGCGCCATCTGGCCGAGCGCCAGCGCGGCTACTGAGGCCGCCGCAGTGCCCCTAACAGGCGGTGGTTCTCGTAGACGGCGACTATGACCAGCGAAACCATCAGCGGCACGATCAGATAGAGCAGGCGGAACACCAGCAGCGCGGCGATCACGTCGGTCGCCGCCTCGTCGGGCATGGCTTTCAGGAAGGTGATTTCCAGCACGCCGAGCCCGCCCGGCGAATGGCTTATCAGCGCCACCGTGAAGGAGGCCAGAAACACCCCGAGCACCGCCAGGAACCCCGGATTGCCGGCCGCCGGCAGCGCGAAATAGATGATGCCCGCTGCCCCGATCAACTCGATCGGGCCGACGATCATCTGCCGCGCGGCGATCGGCGGGCGCGGATAGACGAGACGGAAGCCGGCGACTTTCACCGGGCGGAAGTGCAGCAGCGCGCCGAGCATATAGAGCCAGGGGCCGGCGAGCAGCGCCGCGGCGGCGGCGGGCGCCAGCCAATGCGGGCCTTCGACCCAGCGGCTCAGCACTTCCGGCCGCGCCAGCAGCGTCAGCCCGCCCATCAGCATCGCGCCGAGCGTGAAGGTGATCGAGGTGAAGGCGACGATGACGCCGACCTCGGCCGCCGAAAGCGCTTTCAGCGAATAGGCGCGGTAGCGCACCACGGCACCGGAGAACACCGTCGCGCCGATGTTATGGGCGAGCGCGTAGGTTACGAAAGAGACGACGCCGATGAAGCGCCAGCTCAAGCGCCGCTTGAGATGCTTGAGTGCGATCTGGTCGTACCAAGCCAGCGCCGCGTAGGCGAGACCGGTGGAGACGATCGCGCAAGCCCAGCGCAGCGGCGGGATCGCCTTCAGCGCATCGACGATCTCGCCCGGCGAATGCGAGCGCAACTCCTTGTGGAGCAGAAAGGCCGAGAAAGCGACGGTCGCCAGTCCGATGAGGGCCCAAAGACCCTCTTGCCATCGTTTCATGCGCTCGCGTCCGTCGCCTGGGCCGTTAACCGGCTTAAGCGATGGCGCCCGGCCGGCGCAAGGCGGCGTTCAACCGCCGTCGGCTTGCGCGGAAGCCACCGAGGGCAGGCCGCGCACGCCGCCGAGGTTGAGCCAGACGTTGGGGTCGTACTGCGCCTGCCGTTTGAGGTAGGTGTAGCCGGTGGCGTTCCAGGGGCGGATGTCGTCGGTGAGGTTGTCGAGGATGAACTCGCCGC